>Ga0209427_10000001_pt1 | contig 353132 bp, 318 predicted proteins | sample DeeMarSWOR136_30_FD_187465 | JGI IMG/M metagenome (GOLD analysis project Ga0209427, IMG submission 187465) | Marine sediment microbial communities from White Oak River estuary, North Carolina - WOR-1-36_30 (SPAdes) (version 2) | ecosystem: Environmental > Aquatic > Marine > Intertidal zone >... | reverse complement strand
TCCGCAGCAGCAGTCGTGAAGCCTTGACTATTTCACTCCGTGCTATATACTGATATTAATTTTCTGATTACCCCTAGGAGGTGCATGCGAAGTAACATCGTACGACGAGCCATCCTGAGATTTTTCTCACTTCTTGTGATATTCGGCGGGCTCGTGAGGCTAGTTGCGAACCGGAGTACGTTTCAATCATTCCTTATCGGAGAATTGTGGACATCCCACCCTTATTTTATTTACATATATAGATTACTCGGGGCACTCGTTCTCCTTATAGGGGTCACGCTATTCATCATCGCAAGCGATCCACAAAAGTATGCCTTGGTACTGCGAACGTGGGGTATAAGTTTTTTTGTGATCGGTGTTTTGATGTTATTCGCCGGATATTTTGTGCGTCTGTCACTGGTACACTATTTGCCAGATTTCGCATTCTGTTTCATCATTGGGTTTGTGTGTATGGTGGTCGGCAAGGGACGTAGTGAAGGTTCGAAGAAAGGATAAGATTGAAGCAGACGCTGCACATTTCGGTAGGGGCACTCGTCGAGTATAGCCTTCTCTCCGGCGACCTGAACCGGACATTTTTCAGCTCGGACCGTCCAATTCAAGCAATCCGGATTCATCAGCGGATCCAGGATTCCAGGCCCAAGGAATATCAAGCCGAGGTTTCGGTACATCATCTTGTGAAAACTGACAAATATGACCTGCAGGTCAGTGGGCGCATCGATGGTGTCTATAGATATCCGGGACGCGCTGTCATCGAAGAAATCAAGACCACGCGTAGGCCTCTGGTTGCGGTTCGAGAGGAGGAGAATGGCGTTCATTGGGGGCAAGCGAAGTGCTATGCCTATATATATTGCATACACAATGATCTGAATAGTATTGAAATACAACTAACGTATTATAACCTGGATTCGGACAAATCCACGGAAATACGCCGTGTCTTTGACATCACGGAGCTCGAAGAATTCTTTGATTCACTAGTCAGCAAATACCTTGAGTGGGCTGATACTATAATACAGTGGATAAAACTTCGGGACCAATCCATAAAGAAAATGAGATTTCCATTTGAGCAATACCGGGTAGGACAGTCTAAAATGCTCGAGGAGGCTGAATCGGCTATCGCCGATCGAGCCGAGCTCCTCATACAGGCCCCGACTGGCATCGGTAAGACCATGGCGGTCATTTTCCCCGCTGTTCGTTCAATTGATCAAGGTCGAACCAACAAGGTCTTCTATCTCACCGCGCGGACAACGGGCAGGAATGCTGCTGAACAATCGCTCCGTATACTCAGGAACGGTGGTTTGCGTTTGAAGTGTCTGAGCCTGACCGCCAAGGACAAAATATGTTTCAATACCGACAAACTATGCAGTGGTGATGATTGTGCTTATGCAAAGGGATACTACGATCGTATAAATGAAGCTCTGCGTGATGCATTTGGCCAGGATAGTTTCACGCGTGATGTCATACTTACTATCGCCCAGAAGCACAAGGTATGTCCGTTCGAATTCTCGCTCGACTTATCGCTCTGGGTCGATTTTGTGATATGCGACTATAATTACGTGTTTGACCCGAGGGTATACTTGAAGCGGTTTTTCCAAAATGGGGCATTTGATTACGTTCTGCTCGTGGATGAAGCACATAACCTCGTGGATCGATCCCGGGAGATGTATTCGGCGACCATGCACAAGAATTCAATTCTCAGACTCAAAAGGCATGTGAAGACCAGACTTCTACATCTTCAAAAAAGCCTTGCCAGGATTAACTCATGGATGATTGAAGTTGCGAATGAATTGCCCGAAGACGAGAACTACGAGGCGAAAGAGGAGTATCCATCAGATCTATGCCAGCGGTTAAGGGAGTTCACTACCCTTGCCGAAAAATGGTTATTGTTGAACGAGCAAACGGACTTCAGGGAAGATTTACTGGACCTGTACTTTGATGCCCGGCGTTTTCTCAGTACTGCGGACAGGTACGACGAGACGTACGCAACCTGCTACACTAAGGCGGGCAAGGATTTAACGATTAAGCTGTTTTGCATCGATCCGTCACAATACTTACGGGAGGTCCTTCAGAAATGCGCGGCGGCTATTTTCTTTTCGGCAACGCTGACGCCTATGCAATATTTTGTCAAATTGCTTGGCTGCAGTGAAATCGCCCGGACGTTGTCATTACCTTCACCATTCCCGTATCGAAATTTGCGTGTTTTAATTGCTGGAAAGGTTTCGGCGCTGTACAAGTACCGTGAGTTCACGAAACATGAGGTTGCACGCATGATCAGTGCAATGATTGATCAAAGGAAAGGTAATTATTTCATCTTCTTTCCTTCCTACGAATACATGCGCATGATACACGAGATATTCCAGAAGCGGCGGCCTCGCGTACATATTATTATGCAGGAACCGGGCATGTCGGAACCGGCACGCGACAGGTTTTTGGCACGGTTCAGCGGCCGGACCGATGGTTTTCTCACCGGGTTTGCGGTGATGGGGGGCGTCTTTGCCGAGTCGATCGATCTCGTGGGGGAACGGCTCACTGGTGCCACGATCGTCGGCGTTGGGCTTCCCCAAATATCCCTGGAGCGTGAACTCATTAAGAACTACTTTGACAATGTTGACGGCTCAGGATTCGCGTTTTCTTATCAGATTCCGGGGATGATACGGGTTCTTCAGGCAGCCGGTAGAGTAATTCGTTCAGATGAAGATAGGGGAGTGGTGTTGCTCATTGATACCAGGTATTCAAACCCTCCTTACAGGTTGATGCTGCCGCAGGAGTGGCGGCCGTTGTTTGTTGATAACGTTGATAAGGTAGGCACGGTGTTACAAGATTTCTGGAGACGCTAGGCATCAGGTTTACGGTGCGTTAACCACCTCATGCATTTAGAGGAACTGAAAGTTCTGTTACTGGATTGCCAGACCACCGGTGCGAATCCGAAACAGGGCGCGGTAATTGAAATTGGCTGGGCGTGTGCAGATGCTTCGAAGGAAAACATCGAACCGGCTGATGTTAATGCGTTTTTGCTGAAACTTCCACCCGGCCATGAGATACCAGCCCGTGTTCATAAAATCACCGGAATTACAAAGGATGAGGTGGATGCTGGGTTTGAGCCTTTAGACATTTGGTCTCGGCTACTCTCCAGCGCGGATCAAATTGCACGCCTGAATCAAATGGATAAGTGTCCGGCAGTGATACACTTCGCTAAATTCGAGACCCCTTTCTTGATTGAAATGCACACCAAGATTGAACCGGTGTTTGGGTTTCCTTTTTCGATTGTCTGTACACACGAGATAGCGAAGCGCATTTTTCCTGAATTGCCACGTAGAAGCCTAAGAGCTATTGCAGGCTACTTCGGTCATTCGCTTGGTAAGATTAGACGCTGCCGAGAGCACATTCTTGCCACCGCCATAATCTGGCGCGAGTTCACAAGAGTGATGAGAGAACGACACGGAATCGCGACGTTTGAGAGACTTCAGAATTGGCTCGGACAACCCGTGATTACTACTGCTACTGAGAGAATTTATCCCATGTCAGAACAGGCGAGGAGCAATCTGCCTGACGAGCCGGGAATCTACCGGATGCTTCGGTCCAACGGTGATGTTCTTTACGTGGGCAAGGCGGGTGCGCTTAGGCAACGCGTGAATAGCTATTTTAGGCAAAGCAGTTGCCATCCAGAACACATATTAGAGATGCTCTCGCAAGCACGGCAGATTGATGTGACGGTGACGGAGTCCGCACTGGAGGCGGCAATGCTCGAATCTGATGAAATCAAACAGCTTTCACCTCCTTACAATGTAGCACTGCGTGGGGATGATCGCGAGGTCTGGTTTTGCACTCCAGACCTAACCGAATTCAGCAACACGGCGACCCAGAAATTTAGGATAGGTCCGCTTGTATGTCAGGACGCGGTGATACGTTTTGCGGCAATCCAGACTTTGGTGAAACAGGGTGACGTTGCCAGTGGAGAAGAGGAGAAATTGGTGATGGCTTTAGGTATGCCCGAGGCGTATGCTCCAGACATGGAGTGTATTCTGGCTGGCTTTGAAATGTTCTTCAAAAAATACGCAGAAAAACTGAAGTTAGAATCTGTCGAACGTACGCTCACTGAAATCGGTAAAGAGCTGTGGCTACAAAGGTTAGCTGAAAAAGAAAAGGCAATCGATGAACCCGAAGAATTTGAATTGGAGAGTGGAAAAGTACCAATGTGGACGCCTGCATCAGTGTGCCGCTTGATTGAATCGAATGTGGTGCGTGGTACCTGTGAGCTTCGAAGAGCACGGTGGTTAGTGTTGTTGAGTGAATCATCACTTGCTTGGGAGGAAACTATTGCCAAGAGTCAACAGCGTTTCTTGATTGCGTTCGAAAGAGGACAGGTGTTGTTTCGTAGGATTATTGACGCTGGCGATACACCAGTGCCACTGGGCTACAACAGTAGTTTTGTCGAAAGACAACGCAGTTTTGACCTCATGACTGTGGATCGTATGAGAGTGGTGACCACGGAAATTCGAAAAACGCTTGCCGCGGGAAGATGGGTCAGACTGCATCTGCGTCCCGGAGTGGTGTTGGATAATGAACGGCTGACCAAGATGTTCAAATGGGTATGATCAGGATTCTCTTCCTCGCCGACACCCATCTTGGGTTTGATTATGCATTCAAGCCACGTGTGCAGCGCCGCAGGCGTGGCCCAGATTTCTTCCGTAACTTCAGATTAGCACTCGAACCAGCACATAGGGGAGAGGTCGATCTGGTTGTGCACGGTGGGGATATTTTCTACCGGAGCAGAGTGCCCGCCAGGCTGGTGGACATGGCGTTTGATCCACTGAAGCGAGTCGCGGATATTGGCGTGCCCGTGTATGTGGTTCCTGGTAATCATGAACGTTCAAATATTCCATATCGCGTTTTGGCAGCACACCCTAACATATTCATTTTTGACAAACCTTCATCTTTTGTGAGGAGAATTCGAAATACATCGATTTGCCTCGCAGGCTTCCCCTTTGTGCGGCACGGGATAAGGCAGAAATTCCCAGCGATACTTCAGGGGACAGGGTGGAGAAATACGAAAGCCGAATTCCATTTGCTATGCATGCATCAGAGCGTTGATGGCGCGACAATGGGCCCTGGGAATTTTATGTTTAGGGGAGGGGCTGATGTGATTGACATACATGACATATCATCTGAGTTTGTTGTTGTGTTGACCGGTCATATGCACCGCTCGCAAGTACTACGGAAGGACTTGAGGGGTACACCAGTGCCTACACCGGTATTATATGCAGGCGCGGTAGAGAGAACATCGTTTGCGGAGAGAGATGAGACTAAAGGCTACATGACGGTTGATGTCGAGTCAACAAATCGGCTGCGCTGGCATTTCCACGAGTTGCCGGCGTTGCCCATGGTGCAATTCGAGGTGAATGTTGATGGTATGAACAGAGCGCAATTAAGTAACTGGCTAATAGATAGAATAAAGAAGATACCTGCCGAGAGTATCGTCAAAGTCAAGATAGAAGGTGAACTGAGTAGTGATATTATGGAGATACTCAGAGTCGGATCACTGCGTGCACTCGCGCCTGAGACAATGAATATAACCATTAGACTGAAGAAATATCAGCAAAAGTAGCAAATGCTCGGTAGTCTATCTCCATTAATCAATTTTTTGCATGGTAATCATCAGCACTAAACTTGACTTTCGCAGATTCTGATATATAATCGTAGGCAAACAGGGAGGAAGGGATGATACAATTAAGGTTAGTTGTATTGGTCGTGTTATTTTCTACACCCCTATTGGGTCAGATCGAGATCGACTGGACCGAGGTGCCGCAAGACATAGGCATCGAATTCACTCATAACGGCGCGGAAAGCGTAACTGTCAATCTCGGGCAATCTGGTGGTCCCCAGACCTGGAACTTCTCTGCTCAACCGATGGGTGCGCAATATACTGATGCGCTAATCGTACCCAGGGTATCTACACCTTTTGGCGATTCGTTTCCCAATTCTAATCTGGTGCTCGAAATCACTGAGGGTAGCGATGTTGGGTATGCGTATGGCGAAATCGCTCCGACTTTTGGTGCCAACCTAGGTTTTGGTAGTGTGTCACCGCTCACGGTTTTTTTCCGATTTGAACCGACCGATTCCTACCCCATGCCCATGGTATATGGTAACAGTCGTGTCTACCATTATGGATATTCAATATATCCAGTTCCTTTGACCGAATTGCGCACCGACTACTATGGTTATGAGATTATAGATGCATATGGATCTGTAACAATACCATATGGTACCTTCGAATGCCTGCGCATGTGTTCATTCGATACGACAGTCTCAACGCTATTGGTGAACGGGATTCCGATCACCGTGGATACCACAACTTATATTATATATGATTTTCTGGCTGAGGACTACGCTCTTATTGCCCATGTGCTCAGTTACCCTGAGGAGACAGATACGAACTTCACTGATGCTTTGTTCCTCGAACGCCTTACGAATTTCTCACCCGGCATCGAGGAGCACGAGACCATTGCACTCGGAAACTTCTCATGTCAACCTAATCCATTCACATACTATGTCGAAATACGATACATGATAAAGGATGCACGATACACGATTGAACAGGGAGATCAGAATATCAGCGGATCAGTGGGAGGAATATCAGCATACCAGCAACCAGAACTAAAGATCTACGATGCTACGGGTAGGTTGGTAAAGTCGTTTGTACTGCCTACTACCTACCATCTACAACCTACTGTAGTTTCCTGGGATGGAACTGATAGTTCCAACAGGAAACTGGGCAGTGGTGTGTATTTCCTGTGCTTGAATTTCGGCGGTACGAGTATCACGAGGACAGTATCGTTAATTAGATAAGATCGCTTTTTACCTGATAGATTGATCAAAAGACACATATTCATGTATTAATGACTGGCGGACGAGGTAAGGAGGAATGATGAAAGAAGTTTTGTTTTTGATGACGTTATTCATCATGGTGCCATTTCTTTTTGCTCAAACAGACGCACCGGAGGAGCAGGGAAAAAAGGAAATGAGGCCCGCATTGATCGTTATTGATATTCAAAACAGATACTTGCCAATGATGTCAGAGGAAAAGGATCTTGCCCTGAGGATGATAAACGGTGCGATTTGGCTTTCCCGGCAACATGATGTGCCTGTGATTCGCGTGTATCATACAGATCCTCAGTACGGACCAAAGCCGGGGGAGGATGATTTTGAGTTTCCCGAATCGGTGATTATCGAGGATAATGATCCAAAAGTCATCAAGAATTATCCAAGTGCATTCAAAAAAACCGACCTTGAGAAAATTCTGCGTGAGAAGAACATCAACACGCTATTCCTATGCGGTCTCAGTGCAGTAGGCTGCGTATTGGCGACCTACTACGGCGCCTTGGACCTCGACTTTGATGTTTTCATGGTGAGAAATGCGATTATGAGTCATGATTCCAAATACACCGACTTCGTAGAGGACATAACCGAAACGGTTAGCTTCCAAACCATACGATTCATGCTTGAGCATATGTAAAAGGGACAGGCTACTTTTTTTAAAAAAGTAGCCTGTCCCTATTTTCGGATATGCTGCTGCTACTTTGTTTATTGACTTTCGAACCTTACTACTTCATCCATTATTCTGATCCACAGATCGGCAGGAACGTTGCTGCCCAACCTAATCTTGCAACGGCGGTAGCTCAGATAAACGCCATGGTGCCACCAGCCGATTTTGTCATTGTGGTTGGGGATATGGGAAATAATCCTGGTGATCAATCACTCGTCTATTTGCAGTGGCAGATCTGTGATAGCCTTTTTGGCCTACTACCGATGCCCAAATACTATATACCAGGGAATAATGATATCGGGTACGAGGATGAAGCCTGTTGGACACCGGCAATGCTGCAGTTTTACCGCGATTTTTGGGGTCCAGATTATTATTCCTTCGATGCGGATTCTTGTCATTTTCTCGCATTAAATTCTACTCTGCTAGATACGTACAGTCCTCACCCTTGTTATCCATATTCTTTGGAACAGGATAGTTTCATACATTGGGATCTTCAAAACATTCAGAGTCAAGAATACAAACACATCTTCTTCTTTTTTCATTTTCCGTTATATTTGATTTCTCCTAATGACCCGAATGGTCATGCAGTTGTTGACCGACCGCGCCGTGATACTATCTTGCAGTACCTGACCGAATATGGAGTTACTTCAGTATTCACCGGGCACTGGCATCTGGACTACATGAACTTCTACTGGCCATCACTGCTACAGACTGGAATTGCCACATGTAAGGTAGATCCTCCGGTCGGTTACCGTGTTGTAAAGGTCTTTGAAAACGGGATAGAAACTTTCACGATCTATCTACCCGACCCTGTTGATACTCTGCCACTGGTAAATATTGTGGCTGCTGCCGTAGATCAGGATACCGTGGAGGTGAACATCCCGGTGTCATTCACGTGTGTCGTCGATTCACTGAACTTCCCAGATTGGAGTAATCTATCTTTCAAATGGATATTCGGCGACGGCGACTCATCTATAGTTCCGAACACAGCTCATGCCTATACGGATACCGGGCACTACCAAGTAGACTTTGCAGCATACGAATTACATGATAAATGTGCGCTGTATCAATTTGAAATTGTTGTTGAGGAAGAAGTTTATGTTGAAGAGCACGTGCCAGTTGGGGTCTCTGATCCTCTTATCCGCATACATGCATTTCAGCGTGTTGTCGAGTTAGAAGTTACGGAATCAGCGTTTATGACACTGGATTTGTTTCAAACTGATGGCCGGTTGCTTACAAGATTGTTGGACTGTCATGTGGAGAAGGGATTTCATCGGATAGAGCTGAATGAAAATATCCCTTCAGGAGTTTATTTCTTTCGGCTATCCACTCCCAATGAGTCATTGGTGCGAAAACATGTGTTAATTCATTAGCGCATCTACTCCGGCATGCATGATTGTCTTAGTGTACCGATTTTATGAAACCCAATGCAGTCGTGCATGATGTTGTCTGAAGTCAAATATCTTATCACGAAAATTGGTTTCCTTGACATCCTTTCATAGTGAAGTATAGTTCCTTGTAGTGCAAGGAAAAACCGTGCACGGTTATTTCTGCAATGAGATTGGCATGGTTTGAATAGTCAATAAGAGGAGGAAGACATGGCTGATAGTGTTTATAAGATCATTGAACTGGTAGGGACCAGTACAGAGTCATGGGAAAAGGCGGCAGAAGCCGCCATAATTAAGGCCGCAGAAAGCTTGCGCGATCTTAGAATTGCGGAGGTTTCTCAACTTGATATGCACATCAAGGATGGGAAGATCGAATGTTACCGCACCAAAGTCAAAGTTTCATTTAAATACGTTGGAGGCCACTAGCAGAGCAAGGCTCTATCGTTTTGTTTGTCGGTATCACATCACCGCTGGGGTCGTATCGATTTGGGCTAAGAAAAATTAGGTAGCTTGCCTTCGACTCAGGGTGTTGAGAAACAGCCAGTGTGATACAACGTGTCATACGTTGCATATGATACGAAGAATAGGTCGAAGTGGCTGAGTGAGGCTTCTTCGAAGCTATTAGCCCGATTGAAGGCGATTGCCCAGACTGACTGACTTTCATACACGCATTTCTCAGCATAACAAGGAATTCTGTGCGGTCGCTCATTCCAATCAGAATATGTTGCCTTGATGCATTCGTATAGCACGTCGGGATTCTCGCCGATTTCCACTGCTTTTTCTTGCATTTCTGTGATAATGTTATCTCGCAATTCAACAGATAGGTCTGCGCCACAATAGTTATCGGCAAATACCTCATGGATGTTTGTATAAGGTACGTCCAAAGGCGCTGAAGTATAATCAATATCCGTCACAACCACGACAGGATCGCACGCTGGTGATTTGCTGCAACTGGACATAGAAAATACAAGCGCTATCAACATTCCCCAGAGGGTTAGTTGCTTGTACATGTTTAGCCTCCCTTTCTTATTGTCTGATCATAGCGCATATAATCACATTTAGCTCACATATTTGGTCACAGGTACGGGTGGTGTTGTGTTCTCGGTAGGAAAAAACGGACTATAAAAGGTGGAGAATTCCTTTGGTTAGGGTCCGCCAACACGGCTGGTCCGCTTTGCGTCATGGTATAACATCGGCCAAGAGGTAGTTGCTAAACTTTCGTTGCCATACAGAGCATACAATTCTGCTCGGTCGCCAACCCTTACATAGATGGTTCCATCAGTGCCAATCGCTGAAGTGCCACTGCCGCCGGTACACAAATTCCACGCCTTCTGCAAAGTTCCATCAGGGTTAATGCTATAGAAATTCATCGAATATCCAGCAGGGTCAAAACCACCCAGACAAATCGAACCATCTGAAGCTATTGATGCCGTGAAACCCCCGTAGTCAGAGGTCCATTGTTGACTTCCGCTCGAACTGATTGCATATAGCTTGTTCCCACTGGCATAGATTGTTCCACCGGTTCCGATTACGACATCAGAATGCTGGCCGCTTCCTATTCCTAGACTCCACAAAAATCCGCCATTTGCATCGAGTGCGACTACCTGATTACCGGAAATATCCGTGACGTATATCGAACCGCCAGAGCCAAGAGCAGGTGCTGTTAAATCAGCGCCACCCGAAAGGTAAGTCCACTGTTCCGAACCGTCTGGGTTGATTGCACACACTCTATCCCGGGCGCCGACATAGATCGTACCATCCGTCCCTATGGCAATACCCCAGATGAAACCTGTCCCTGGATTGTCCCAGGTCCACAGTGTACTACCAGCAGTGCTTAGCGCGTGCAGGTGTCCGCTATTCGCCGCATAAATTGTGCCGTTTTGAGCTATTGCCAGGCATCCACGACTTGACGGAGTAGAGGGTAGGGTTGTTTGCCACGTCAAAGATCCATTTGGGTTGAATGCGTATACGTAATCAGAATCCGCAGTGAAAGTAACGAAGATTGTGCCGTCAGCACCAATTGCTGGGGGACAGTCATTAAAGATAAAGCCAGTATCGCAAAGTGTATATGCCCATTCAACGAGACCAAGCGTGCTGAGTGCATAAAGATATCCTGCTTCACCAGTGAAACCGCCGCTCACGTACACAGTCTGATCATCCCCGACGGCAGGTTCAGAAAGATTGCCGTTGCCGATGAAGACCCATTTGATCGTCCGAACAGTAAAAGGCCATAAATCGGACCAATCACTCCATTCACCAGAAGCATCAAACGCACGTACTTGCCAGAAATTGTCACCTTCAAGTAGGGGCCAGTATCTGTTATCATTACCCTGACTCACACTACGAATGTATTCAGATTCAACTACAATTGTATCAATGCGCCAATGAGCTCCATAACGTAGTCGGAAATTGTACTCGGTTGCTCCCTGGAAATCCTCCCAATCGAAAATCGGTGTATTTTCGTGTATTGTTCCCCCAAATGCTGGAGTGATAAGCGTTGGTGCGTTTGGTGGTTCTTCTCCCTCACTCTGGCATCCGCTGCTAATCAAAATTGTTAAAGTAGCGGCTACTATCAGGGCAGAAAATATCAAGCGATATTTCTTCATTTTTCCTCCTTATATCGCAACCAACTCTTCGAATTTATCAAAAGAATCGACATATTTTATTGTTTTTAACATCAAAGTCAACATGTCGTTATCCTATAGTATTGTAATCTCTATGGTCACGCAGGGCTCACAGAATCAGTCACAAGTAACGCGGATAGGCATACACTTTTTACACTTTTTGGCCTAGGGCTTGCTGCAATCGAGGAAAAGTTAACAAGATCTAGCCTTAAAGGATCTACGACAGGTTGGTTTTGTTAATTTTCAAAAGTGTAAAAAGTGCATGCCTATCACCGGGTGTTTCCTGTAATCAATATACGCAGTACAAGAGTTGGAAAGTATCGTACCTGCCACCAAGTACCTTTGCTAATCCCTAGTACTCGCCTCGATTGAAAAAGAAGACAGCAGAGAGTATTACCACAAAGCTGAATACGAGCAGTATGCAACAGTCGAGGGCGATAGGGAAATTGGATATACCGAGCAAAATATTGCGAAGAAGATCAACACCGTAAGTCAGCGGATTAATGTATACCACTACCTTTAGCCACGATGGTAACCGAGAAATCGGAAACATTGCACCGCTTAAGAAAAACATCGGCATGACAAGGAAGTTCATGATCGTGCCGAAACCTTCAAAGGATGTCATGCGGCTTGCAATGATTATTCCGATGCCAACCAGGGCGAACGATATGAGGAACATCGCCGGGATTAGAATCAATACATTATACCAGGCAATGGGCACCTTGACGATTGGCGCGAAAATTAGAATCAGCGTACCCTGGAAAACAGATAGTGTGCTGCCCGCAAAACCTTTACCCAGCGCAACGGCTGTGCGTGGTACAGGAGCCACCAAGATTTCTTTAAGGAATCCGAATTCGCGATCCCAGATGATAGAGATCGCCGATTGTATTGACGTAAATATCAAGGCCATAGCGATTATGCCAGGGAAAATGAATTGCGTGTAATCGAAGCCTTGAATGGCACCAAACGAAGGGCGCAAACCACTGCCCAGGATAAAGAGCCACAAGATCGGCCTGGCTATTGAACTGTACAAGCGGCTTCGCTGGCGCACGTATCGTATCAAGTCACGGAGCCAGATCATGTAGATGGTGCTCCAGTCCATTACCGCATTCCTCCAATGCGCCGTACGCGTTGTCGCAACCTGTCTTTATCAGAGGCGGTTTCCTCACGAATCTCGCGACCCGTCAATTTCAGGAAGACATCATCGAGCGTGGGCCTGCGGACGCTGACCGCGGTTATTGGCATACTGAAATCCTTAACCAGTTTGGGAATGAATTCTTCACCCTTGTCCATCTCGAAATGTAAGCCACTAGAGTCACGCTTTACTACTACACGGTATCTTTCGCCCAATTCCTTCTGCGCCAGGGTATCGTCTTGCGTGTGCACCGTTACGATGTCGCCTTTGACCATTCGCTTTAAGTTTTCAGGAGTGTCCAGAGCGATGATTTTTCCGTAATCGATCACCGCGATACGATCGCAGTTTTCAGCTTCGTCCATATAATGTGTGGTGAGAAAGAGAGTGATTTTTTTAGTACGCCGCAAATCATGCAGATACTGCCAGATGCGGTTTCTGGTTTGAGGATCTAACCCCAATGTCGGTTCATCCAGGAACAAGACCTTGGGTTCGTGCAGCAGCCCGCGTGCGATCTCCAGTCTTCGCTTCATGCCTCCTGAGAAATAGCGAACCAGGTCGTTACGTCGGCCTTGGAGCTCGGTCATTCCTAGAACCCGATCTATTCGCATTTTTCTTTCTCGTCTTGGAACCTTGTATATAATCGCGTGGAATTTCAGGTTTTCGTAGGCGGTCAGCCGATCATCAAGACTGGGGTCCTGAAATATGATACCCAGAGAACGCCGCACTTCGGTTGGTTGCTTAAGTACGTCATAGCCTGCAATCCAAGCCTGCCCACGTGACGGCTGGATCAAAGTGCAGAGCATTCTTATGGTTGTGGTCTTGCCTGCACCGTTTGGGCCTAGAAAGCCGAAAATCTCTCCTTCCTTGACACCAAATGAAACACCATCGACGGCCCAAAGTCCGTTAAAACTCCTAGCCAAATCTTCAACCTTTATCATGGTATATGGTCGCTTTCTGGGTGGAATTATAGTCATTTAGTACTGTAAATCAAGAGGGACCCTGGTGTTGACATGGTAATGCTTGTGATTATACTTCTGCAATGTTTTTTATTTCGTTAGTATTTTTGTATAACGCGTATGGTTCGGTTAGCGGGTTTGTAGCAGACGCGTCAAATGGCGAGAAACTGGCCTACACAAATATCTATCTGGAGAATACTACTCTCGGTAGTGCCACAAATGATAAGGGTTATTACATCATTCATAGAATTCCTCCAGGTTCATATAGGATTGTGTTTTCCTATGTCGGCTATGAGACTATTGTTAAAGATATCGCCGTGGAGAATAACAAGAATGTGACTCTGAATGTAGAGTTGAACCCCTCGGTAATAGAAGTTGAAGAAATGACCGTATCAGCTGAGAGAACAAGATTCGAACGGACCGTCGAGGTTAGTCACATAATGTTCACGCCGAGAGAAATAGCTTCGGTGCCCAGATTGGGCGAAGGCGACTTGATAAAAACACTGCAGCTCATGCCTGGTGTTGTTACGATGCATGACTTGTCGAACAAACTGCATGTACGTGGTGGTAGCCCGGATGAAAATTTGGTACTATTAGATGGCATTACTGTTTACAATCCATCAACTCATCTAGGGGGTCTATTTTCTACTTTTAATCCTGATGCAGTAGGTTATGCAGAGCTTTATGCAGGAGGATTCCCTGCTAACTACGGAGATCGTCTGTCTTCTGTGCTCAGCGTTACCACAAAGGAAGGTAATTCAAAAGAATATACCGGTGCAGCAAGTATCGGTTTGGTCACATCGAGGTTGCTATTCGAAGGCCCGATACCAAAGGGGTCTTTTCTCATAAGCGCCCGGCGTTCGTACTTCGATGCCTTAGTTTGGTTATACGACAAGTTTCGGAGTGACGAAATATCGTTGCCATATTACTTTTACGACTTTATTGCTAAATTAAACTTCAACCCATCTCAGGAAAATCGCTTCACATTGGCTGGTTTGGCAAGCACAGATATTGTCAGCTTTCAGGAAGCTGAAACAAATGTTGTGGACGAAAAAATCGATCTCGAGTGGGGCAATAGAGGGCTATCTCTTCGCTGGCGGCGGGTGTTTACTCCAAAATTCTACGGCGAGATCATCGGCTCCTGGAGCAATTTCTTAACGCACTTGAAGTATGAAGACCTTACTGATACAACAGAAAATCTGGACCTGCATGAGGACATAATTGATTATGCAGTAAAATGTGATTTCAACTATTTCTGGGGTGAAAATCATACCATGGAATTTGGCATTGAGGGCAAGCATTCGATAATAGGGTATAACTGGGATTTCGAAGAAGAGGAGTTGCTTTTTGAAAGAGAACATGATATGAACGTTCTGGCTGCTTATGTCCAGAGCAAATTATATCTAATCCCGAATATATTATCTATCAAGGCTGGGTTCAGGCCGATTTTCTATGGCGAAGGCGATAGATTCTTCCTTGACCCGAGATTCGGACTGAAATACCTTTTTAAACCGAACACTGCCTTTAACCTAGCATTTGGCAAATACAGTCAATTTCTTTTGACAATAAATAGTCAAGAATCTTATTTTTCGATTTTCGATTTTTGGCGTCCAGTGGATGAAACACAAAAAGTACCGTATTCATACCACGCAATAGCAGGTTTTGAGCAATGGTTTGATGAAAAAACTAAATTCACAATCGAACCGTATTACAAGAAGTACTATAACCTTCTTATTCCCACAGAAGATGACATTCTTTTCAGTACGCCGACCGAGAGCCTGCAATTAGGTGACGGCTATGCAGCGGGTGTCGATTTCTTCCTTAAAAAGACCTTAAAAGATGTGTTTGGTTGGATCAGTTATTCACTATCCTTCACCAGGAGAAAATTCGAAGGAAATTACTACGCGCCACGGTACGATCGGAGACACAATTTGAATGTTGTTTTTGGGTTCACCATCCCTAGGGCAGTACCTCTATTTAGAAATGGCACCCTGAGTGCACGTCTTTACCTTGCTACTGGTCTTCCGTATGGCCAAGACCTTGGACGCTACCGGTACTATTTTGGGGATCCTTTAGGATTTGCTACTGATTATGAATGGGCAATCATCAGTGGAGCGCGTGACGCTTATCGGCTTCCTTTATCACACCGCCTCGACATACACCTTGAGAAAAACATGCGCATATTCGGGTTAGACGGTTCTTGGTATGTCGACGTAATCAATGTCTATAACCGTAAGAATATCGCTTTTTACACAGTGGATTATGATGAAGATCCTCCAGAAGTGAAGAGCTATGTACTATTGAAATGGCCTATTCCCAGTTTCGGTTTTAACTTGAGGTTCTAGTATGAAGAGAGTTGCGAAAATACAATCCAGGAACGTTGTCATTTATTGCATTTCAGTCTTGCTAATACTTTGTAGCGCGTGCGAGAACAATCCCACTGAAGAATATGAACCGCAGTTGAATGTAGTGTCTATTTTGAACAGTATGGAGCAAGTACAGCATGTTCTCGTTGACCGAACTTATCTGCTCGACGAGCCGTCAGGACTGCCGATTGATGACGCGCTTGTTGTCCTATCTGGAAATGGTTTTGTCGACACGCTGGTATTCAACTACGCGAATTATCGCTATTGGACCAGCCCGTTTGGCATCGCACCTCTGGATACATACCAACTCATGGTAGCAAAAGATGGATTCGATACAGTTACTGCCGTAACCACAGTCCCGGGTTATTTCACAATACTATATCCTTGGTATAGTGATACAATTACTCTTCAGGATACAATGGTCATCGGAAGAAGCGCTAATGCAGCCGTGTACAGCTGTTTCTTCGTCGAAAGTATTTCGAATTTAAGCTTTTTCTTCTGGTATGAACCTGATCCACTTGACACTTTAATACAAATCCCTATTGGCGAGTACTTGGATTCGCCCCTTCCCGGGCGTTATGCGATTACTGCCGTGGCATACGACTCTAATGTTTATGAATACTATTTCACCGAGGACGATAGTATTCGGCAAGCTGGTGTTACAGGCGGCGTCGGCTTGTTTGGTAGTACATGGTCGGCGCACAGTAGCACGTATTTAATCGTCGAATAGCCAAAGACAAGAGTTTAGAAATTTGTGTTTACTCTAGTCATAGACGGAGCCTGTCCTCCGTGAATCTTGCTCCATCGTGCACTATTTTCTGTAGATTTCACGTCGATGACCAACCCTAAGAATAACAATATCCTCACCGTGAATATCGAATATTAAACGATAACTACCAATTCGATGTCGATACTGACCTAAGGATTGGTCGGTTAACTGCATGGACAGCGCGATTGGGTTCTCCTGCAAATTTTCTAAGCTTAGTTGTATTCTGTTTTTTATATCAGGAGATAATCTTTGGATATCTTTAACTGCCCGACGTGTATAGACTAAGTTATATATGTTTTACCTTTTTTCTTTCTCTTGTTGCTGCGTTCTTTGAAAGCTTCTTCATGAGGAAAGACCTTGCCCTTATCATATTCAGCTCGTGCTTCTTTTATGGATTTTATGTACGAAGGACTCGTCGCAGCTTGTAGATCCTCGATGAAGTCTTGCCGTGCTTTGGGACTCAGTTGTTTGAGTGCATTAACGATATCGTAAAACGATAGCTTCACATTTAACTCATAAAGATGCTTTCTAGTAACTCGTCTGGTGCCCATAGTTGATTATAGCAAATATGCTGAGCAAGTCAATAGATCAGGAAGAGAACTCTGACAAATTACTCATCACTCTCGCGATTATAAAGATGCGAGAAAGATAACAGTGATAAAAAGCAAGCGTCTTCACTATAAGCGCTAGTGCGTTGACTCCGAGCTATTTGTGTATATAACTTTCTTATTAGCCATTGGCCTTGAGCCGCGAAGCTTCGCTTGCCGGGATAATGGAATCTGGTGAATCTTTGATTCATTGATTACGGTGATAAAAGCACAGATTACGGAGATGTGACTGCCCACGGGTAACACGTCGAATGGCGGAATTGGAGGACATGGCGGGCTTACGGAAGTCCCGCCATGGGTCTCGAATGGAATGAGAGGAGCCGTAGGCGAGGGGAAATCCGATTTTATGCTTTTTCGTACTTTTCGTAATCACGGGTAAAACTGCAGAAACTCAATAAAGGCAACACTGTCGCGCCCCTGTCCCGAGGCATCGAGGGGATTCTGTCCATTCTGAAGGTTCTTTCCATTACCATATGTTTTGGTGCCGAGATGGCACACAAATGGCACAGATTTGGCACTGTCGTGGTATTGAAGATTACTTGTTTACTACTGAATTTTCGCCAATTTCTACCGCAGGTGCTGACACAGAACACGTCGAGGTAAGCAGCGTTATCTATTTTATTACGGTGAATTTCTTGATAATTATTTTCGTTTCGTTCTGAATCTTTAAAAAATATACACCCGTAACAATGTCATTGAGCGATATCTTTTGGGTTTCATTCCCTTCTTTTAACGTTTCCTCTCGTATTAATTGTCCGAGAGTATTGTAGATTTCTATTCTTTGTGCAGGTCTTGATGACTGAATGGTGAAGTAAGTTTTGGCTGGATTAGGAGAGACTACAGGCAAGGAGTGATAAAGCTCAACTGTTCTTCTTTCCACAATGCCGGATGTGTCCGGCTCTACCTTTAATAGCCAAATATCAGAGTTACCCGCACCGAATGAACTCGTACTGCCAGCAATTATGTATCCATGATCTGGCGTCTGCTTAACAAACATACTGCCCTCATAGTCTGGACCACCATAGGTTCTTGTCCAGATTGTCTCACCGTAGGTGTCGGTTTTTATAATATAGATGTCATAATAACCTGCACCGAACGAATTTGTATTTCCCGTAATAATGTATCCACCATCCGAGGTCTGATCAACCGAGCGAGCCCAATCCCCCTGCGCTCCACCGTAGGTCTTGGTCCAGATTGTGTCACCATAAGCATCGGTTTTTAAGAGCCAAACATCACAATAACCCACTGCGAAGGACGACGTTGTTCCTACAATGATATAGCCGCTGTCAGGGGTTTGTTGGACTAGAAAGCTGTAGTCCCAGCTTGCTCCACCATAAGTCTTTGTCCAAAGTGTATCGCCATTGGCATCAGTTTTGAGAAGCCAAATATCGAAGTTGCCAGCACCAAAAGACTCAGTCGATCCCGCAATTATGTATCCACCATCAGGATTTTGTTGAACTGACCAGGTGTTCTCTCCCATTGCTCCTCCATACGTCCTTGTCCAAAGAGTATCTCCAAGGGAGTCAGTTTTTATAAGGTAAATGTCTCTGTAAAAACCGATCAATATGCTTCCTGCTAGGATATATCCACTATCGGCTGTCTGTTGGACTGAATAGCATGTAGAATGAGCGTCATATGTCTTTGTCCAAAGGGTATCTCCGAGGGAGTCAGTTTTTAGTAGGTAAATATGCACAACACCTGTGACCGGGCCAAAGGATTTTGTCCATCCTGCAGCGATATAACCTCCATCATAAGTTTGTTGCCCTGAGCGGCTTACGTCGGTACTATCTCCACCATAGATACGAGTCCAGATTGTATCACCATCTGCATTGGTTTTTATGAGCCAAACATCTTCAGCACCCGCACCGAATGATTTTGTATCACCAAAGATTATGTATCCACCGTCGGTGGTTTGTTGGACTGAATAGCTGTAGTCCCCGCTTGTCCCTCCATAGATCTTGGTCCAAAGTGTATCGGGTACCTGAGCAAAAATGAGGGAAACACAGAATATACTCATCAAGACCAAAATGTGAACATTCTTACAATGAAAATTCACTTGCTTCCTTTTTGTATATTATACTGACAACTAGCACATCGTCAATAACGCAACAACGGCATCATAGCAGAGAATATCATGTACTGTTATATGTTTTACTTTGAAAAGCAACACCTGTATCAAAATGTCGAGCCAAATTTTGTACAAGTGAAAAGTTTCGGCTTACTCGGAAATGTCAGTTTCAGAGATATCTTAAAATAGGTATGTTAACAATCAAAAAAAAACATCTACCTTGTGGTTACTCGTTTTTTCCTATTATTTTAATAACTAGAACTGGAGACAGACAGCGACGTACCATAGATGTGTCCATTGACACCAACTGAGACTGATTCGGTCCTGACCTCCCTGCAATTTCGTTGGGGAGATAGAAATAGGGTCGTCGTACAACGTCATGAAGTTCAACCTCGGGGGCCGGAGCTCGTATTGATAGCAATAATCCAGAGAAAGGTGTGTTTTGTTACGAGGAGGAATAAATGAAAAAGCTTATAGCAGGCATGTTCGTCTTATTAATTCTTGGCCTCGCGACTAATGGATGGGCTGATGGTGATTATGAACGTATGTGGTGGGGGTACGTGAAGTGTGATGGTGTTGCGGTAGAGAATGCGTATGTTTGGACAGATCCAGAGGGTGGTGATGATTCTACTAACAGTGCTGGATTTTATAATTTGGGTACGTGCGCTGGAATGGTTCCTTATGAGCATTATGACTATATCTGGGCACGAAAAGTCATTCCTGGCAAAGGTCTGCAGGAAGGCTTTTATTACGTTAATGCTATCTTCTATCCAGATAGTCAAAAAGGCCCGATGAATATAGATTTGGTTGATCCGATAGAGAAATAAACCAAGATAGTAAGTTGAGGCAACATATATGATCCATAGCAGGAGCAACCCTGCTCGTGGTATTATGTGGCAGCCGAAAATAGAATTTGTGTCAAGTTTTTTCTAGCTACTGTTTGCAATCAACCACATCTAACCATATATCCACACCTATCCTGATTACCTTGGCGATCGGCTCTGCAAATTTCTTAACCATCTGTAGATCCTTTGCGTTGCTGAGTGTTATGTTCCAGGTGAAATGAGACAACTTTGCTGGCTTTTCATTAGAGACATCGCAAGGTTGTTCTCCCTCTTTTTTCTGCCCAGTATTACATAACTGCAGACATTCCAATGTCAAGCGTTTTTTCTCAGCTCTTTTCCTCCAAATAGCGGCACGGACTAATAGTCCGCAATGGTTCGTCAGTATTCATAAGTTGACAGACAAGTTATATTACATATAATGGTCAAGGGTTGGCACAAATTTGGCACAAGTGCCATGTGCTAAAAAATGCGATTGCCCGCGAAGCCTTGTAAACATTAAGCCGGGATGATGGAATCTGGTAGACATAGCGGACTTAAAATCCGCTTCTCAGCAATGGGAGTGCCGGTTCGAGTCCGGCTCCCGGCATTCTCCAGCGGAGCTGGGGAAATACTAAATACTAATTTCTAAATACTAAACAATTTCAAATGACAAAAATTCGAAATTCAAAACAATACGATTTGGAAGACAGAACCCTGCAATTTGCCAAGCGTGTGATCGCATTAGTGAATCTGTCACCGAAAACGCTGCCCAACATCGAAATAGGGCGGCAACTTGTGAAGTCCTCTGGGTCTGTTGGGGCGAACTATATTGAGGCTAATGAGTCTTTGAGTAGAAAGGATTTCGTGATGCGGATTAAGATCTGCCGCAAGGAATCGAAAGAATCCCGTTATTGGTTGAAGCTTATTCAGGTGAAGAGCAATGATGAAAAAGAACGTGAGTCTTTGATTCTTGAAGCCACCGAGCTGATGAAGATCTTCGGATCAATCATCGAAAGGTCTAAGTAAGTTTAGGTCATTTGAAATTTGAGCTTTAAATTTGTTTAGGATTTAGGGTTTAGGATTTCGAATTTGAAAGGTTTGCTCACAGCAAACCTTTCTTGTTGTATTTTTTGATGCGGCTTAGAAGAGTTTTATAGGAAACCCCGAGTCTCCGGGCGGCTTCGGACTTGTTGTTTCTTGTCTGCTCAAGGGTTTTTTTGATTACGGCTACTTCGGAAAGCTCACGGCCGGCGCTAGCCGCTCCCTTGAGCGTCTTGGGGAGTTCAGTCTTTCCTCCTGACGGTTTTCGTTCGGGTAGTAGGACATCGTCAGGCTGGATTGCCTTCTTGGCGATTATATTTGCCCGTTCAATCGTGTTTTCCAACTCCCTTATGTTTCCCGGCCAATCATATTGCTTTAGTTTATCAATTGCTTTGGGCGAGATTTGCCTATCTGATCTCAATTTCTTGAGAATATGATTAACCAGCAGGCGGAGGTCTTCCTTTCTTTCACGCAGTGGTGGGATACGAATAGGAAACACACTCAGGCGATAGTAGAGGTCTTCGCGGAATTTATTGTCCTGAACCAACCTCAGCAGGTCCCTATTTGTTGCAGCAATAATCCGCACGTCGACACTTATCGTATATGTGCCGCCCAATCTCTCAAAGCTTCTTTCCTGAAGCACGCGCAGAATCTTTGCCTGCAGGTCCAGGTCAAGGTCACCTACTTCGTCCAAGAAGATAGTGCCCTTGTTGGCAAGCTCAAATTTGCCGATCTTGCGCGCGTGTGCGCCGGTGAAAGCGCCTTTTTCCGAACCGAACAATTCGTTCTCGAGCAGCTGATGGGGTATTGCCGCGCAATTAATGGCAACAAAAGCATTGTCTTTTCGAGGCGACAACATATGGCAGGCACGCGCAAACAGCTCCTTACCGGTGCCCGATTCGCCCACGAGTAATACAGTAGTATCGGTGGGCGCCGCTTTTTCCAGCAGTTGGGCAACATGTTTAATGGCTGGACCCTTCCCGATTATTTCGGGAGCGCCGTGTATCTTTGAGGTTTCGTCTCGCAATAATATGTTTTCGTAGTATCGACGCTGCTCCTCAAGAATTCTGGTTATCAGCGCGATCAATTGCTCGACATCAAATGGTTTGGTCAGAAAATCATAAGCCCCAAGTTTCATAGCTTCGACTGCCCGTTCGATAGTGCCGAACGCAGTCATGATCAGGAATTTAGTGTCGGTATCGAATCGCTTCAACTCGCGCAGCAAGTCTATGCCATCGATGTCGGGCAGCCTCAGGTCAATGATTGCAATTTCGAATTTCTCTTTCTTGAAGAAGCGTAGAGCCTCCCGTCCGTTCTTGACGAGTCGGACCGCAATTGCAGCATCTTCCAGGCTGGCCTTAAGCATGTTGCCGAAACTTGGTTTGTCTTCAACGACGAGGATATCAGCCATTTCTTGACTATTTTCGAGCGCGGCGGAAAACTTCTCTGGTTTTCTTCATCGCGCAGAATTCGCCGCACATCGTGCAGGTTTCTTTCAGTTTTGAAGGAGAGCGTTTGTAGATCTTCTTCGCTTTATCTGGAGCGGCCAAAAGAGTGAGCAGTTTTTTCCAGTTCAAATCATATCTTGCCTTGGAGACCTCCAAGTCTACTTTTCTTGCCCGCTTCAACCCTCGGGCAATGTCGGCCGCGTGTCCAGCCAGTTTCGTTGCGATCACACCATCTTTCACTTCTTGAATATTGGGCAATCCTAAATGTTCGGAGGGCGTCACGTAACATAGGAAATCAGCACCATAGTATGCAGCCATTGCGCCGCCAATTGCAGCGACAATATGGTCATATCCGGCACCGACATCGGTTACCAATGGACCCAATACATAGAAGGGCGCGCCGTCGCACACGTTTTTTTCGAGCAACATATTTGCTTCGATCTCGTTTATAGGAATATGCCCGGGCCCTTCGACCATGACACTAACATTCGCTTTCCGTGCCCATTTAACCAGCTCGCCGATGACCATGAGTTCTCTTATCTGGTATTCATCGGTGGCGTCGGCAATCGCGCCCGGACGCAAGCCATCACCCAGGCTGAGTGTTGCGTTGTATTTCTTGGCGAGTGTCAGCAGGCGATCGTAATATTCATAAAGGGGGTTTTCTTTCTTGTTGTATTGCATCCACTCTATCATCATCGAGCCACCGCGGCTGACAACACCACATACACGGCGTTTTCTTGCCATGCCTTTGATACTATCTCGGGTGACGCCGCAGTGGACGGTTATGAAATCAACACCATCAGCCAGATGGCGCTCGATGACATCATAGATTTCATCCACTGTCGCTGTTGTGAAGGGTTTTCGATGTTTTCGTGCTTCGATGGCTACTTGATATATGGGGACCGTGCCAATAGGCACCTTGGAATTCTTGACTATTTCTCTTCTTATCTTGTCGATGTCACCGCCAGTCGAGAGGTCCATGACCGTGTCTGCGCCAGCCTCGATTGCCACGGCTAATTTTTTCAACTCGACCTTTAGGTTGGCCAAATCGGGCGAGGTGCCTATGTTGGCGTTCACCTTGGTAGTTAATCCTTCACCAACAGCCAGGGGCTTGATACGGTGCAATTTACTCTTTAGCAAGACGATACGACCTTGCTTTATGCCTTTCTTCAGGTATTGAACCGAGATACCTTCCTTCTTGGCAATCTGTTGATAAACATCTGACATTACTTTTTCTCCACGGGTATGCCCAGTGATGTCTTGGGTATGGCAACCGATACGAATTTCAGTATAAAAGCAAGCGCCTTCTCCTCATTCGGTGCTTCAAAGGTTAGGATGTAGTCAGGTTTTCCAAAAAGACTCAAAAACTCTCTGATTTTAATGTCTTTTGACGGTTTTATCGTGCTGACGATTTTCTGCACTTCATCGGCCTTACCAGGTATTACATCTAACATCGAGACAAAAATCATATACACTCCTTTTTAGTTTATTATAATCGGATTCGTGTTTTTGTCAACTCGACACACCTGTCGTACAAGCACTAATCTCGAAATTCGAAATCCTAAACAAATCCAAATTTTAAAATCCCAATATACTAAATACTGTCTTGAGTTTTGCTAATTTGGTATCCCAAAGGGTGAGGGACGGGCGTAAACCCAGCAGCGGACCAGGATACCAGAGGATCAGTGGGAGGAGTTTCAGAACATCAGGGTATCAGGGTGCGAATAGTCGGTTTGTTATCTGATCTACCGGTATGCTAATATCCTGCTTGCTGGTACGCTGATCTTCTGGTATGCTTCTTTTGTGTACAGCGTACCGGGACAGGCGTAGAGCGCAATGTATAATGCATCGGGTGCACGGCGTTAGGCGTAAAGCGTCAGGCGTAGCGCGTCCAGCGTACAGCGTTCTTGACATACATTGTTCTATAATTAGAATGATGGAGAAGGAGGAAATATGGAAAAGCTCATCGGTAAAATCACCCATTATTTCAATAAGATCAGTGTCGGGATTATCGAAATTACGGACAGCGAATTAAAGATCGGTGATACGATACACATCAAGGGTCATACTTCCGATTTCACTCAGCAGGTAACCTCAATGCAGCTTGAACATGAGGCAATCGAAAAGGCAAAAAAGGGTGATGCTATTGGAATAAAAGTGGATTCACCAGTCCACGAACACGATCAGGTATTCCTTGTCACTGAATAATTACTGCGGTTAATTCTAATCACCGGGGGTAGGAGACGGGAGAGTCCTCTGAGACCTGATTGGTGATTAAATCCGAAATCCGAATTTCGAAATTCTAAACAAATTCAAATCTCAAAATCATAATTTTCAAAACAGCAACAAGAATCGATGTCGTTAGACGGTTTAGAAGAACGATTCGTTAATTTAGTAATTGAGTCATTAAGTCACTGGGTCATTCGTGGATAAGCTGGGAAGTTTTAAGTTAACGAGGCCTTAATCGTAACCGTCGTACTTTTGACGATTTTTGAGTTATTATTTATATTATTGTTAAGTTATAAAGTTATACCCGTACTCCGCGTTCGATGAAGAGATGACGTTTAATTTTTTGGGTCGTTGTTTTTGGAAATTCCTCGTCCCGGATTTCGAATTCTGTCACTTTTTTATATATCGGCAGGTCTTCATTGACCTCGCGCACTAATTCCTTATACATGTTTTCAATATCCGTCTCACTCATCGTGATGCCCTTTTCCTGGCTGTGTTGTTCGAGCCGTTCGTAGTCAGGGAAAATCAGGGCACATATCTGTTCCTTTTTTGTCTCCTGGTCAATTCGTGGTATTACCAAGACTTCTTTGACCCATTCACTCTTGATCAACTTCGCTTCGATTTCTTCAGGCTGTACGTTCTTGCCAGTTTGGGTAACGATCAGACTTTTCTTTCGACCTGTGATATATACGTAGCCCTCTTCGTCAGTATAGCCGAGGTCACCAGTGTAAAGCCAACCGTCCTTCAATACCTCGTTGGTTGCTTTCTCATTCTTGTAGTATCCGAGCATTATGTTTGGTCCGCGGGCAATGATTTCACCGATGCCGTTTTCGTCGGGATCGGCGACCTTGATTTCGACATCGGGTATCGGCACACCGACTGATTTCACTTTCGGTTTTTCAAGAGGACTAACTGATAAAACCGGTGATGTTTCGGTTAAACCATAACCCTGAAGAATGGGTATGGCCAGCAGTTGTAGTGCCTTGGCTACCTTTTCGGTTAGAGCCGCACCACCGGCACACGCGATGCGCAAGTGTCCCAAACCCATTTCTCGGCGTACTCTTGCGAACAAGGGTTTGCGGAGGAAAGGTATGACTGAACCGATGCCGCTTATGGCATTGAACATCACCTTTGTGGAAAGAGGAGCACTGGCGACTTTTCGATACACTGCACCGACGAATTTCTCGAAGAGCAATGGTACGGCGATAAGGCAGGTGACTTTGGATTCTTTCATCGTCGCCAAGATATCAGTTGGCTTGAGGCTGGCCGGGTAGTATATACTTGCGCCCCGGAAAAGCGGGAAGAGGAATCCTGCAGTTCCTTCAAAAGTATGATGCATTGGGATTATTGAGCAAAGGCTGTCTTTTTCATTAATCTCGATGAATCGCTCGACTGACTTCATATTACACATGATGTTATAGTGACTCAACATTACTGCCTTGGAAGTACCTGTTGTACCAGACGTGAAAATGAGAACTGCTAATCCTTTGGGGTCAATATCTGTCACTGGGTAATCTTTCTTCGGACTGAGTTTCTTTATGCCAGCCATAGAAATGACCCATTTAATGTTCTTCAATTCACCCTTGAGATCATCTATCTTCTCGAGATATGACTCAGAGACGATTATGCCTTTTGCTTCGCTCTGGGTGAGGATATGGATTATTTCTGCATCCTGCGACAGGCGGTCGACTGGTACGCATACCAAACCAGCACGTACTATACCCAAGTAACTAATCGCCCATTCAGGTGAATTCTCGCCCATAACCGCAAACTTATCGCCCTTCTTTAACCCGAGTTCTAACAAATGGTTCTTCAATTTTACCACTTCTGCCTTGAGTTGCCGGTATGTATACGTCGTATCTCCTTTCTTAAGGGCGAGTTTGTCCGGAAAGTTACTGACCGAACGCTCAAATACGTCTCCCAGAAGATGTATTTCTTTATTCATTTCTTCTCCAGTTTAAATATATTTTCCTTGCCCTTTTTAATCAAGATGGGCACTAACTCTTGAGCTGTGTGTTTCTCTCTCAGCATGAAAAATTCGATGAGCATCGGTAAATTTATGCCACATACGATATTCAAATTTCTATCATTCTTCAAGAGGCTGAAACAGCTTATGGTACAACTGCCTCCTGGTAAATCCACGAAGATAATTGCCTCATTGTTCTTGTGTTTCCTGATTATTTGGCTAAGTTTGTCGCTCAGCGAGGTACAAGATAGACCCACGTTCGTTACTACTTCTACCAAGCGCTGCTTGCCAATTATCTGCTCGGCCGTTTTCAGCATGGTCTCGGCGAAATCGCCGTGTCCGATTATGATACCTCTTATCATGGTCATTCAATGTCTTCTTCATCGAAGTGCACGCTGGGCATTTCGTGTTCGGAAAGAATTCTTCTGAGTTCCATGTTGTATTCCTCCGCAGGCCTGACACCGCGTAGGTCAAGCAGGTAATTCATGGCGATGACTTCAGCGATTACCGAAATGTTCTTGCCCGGACTCAACGGAATAATAATGTGCGGAATCTTAACGCCTAGCATTTCTTTATTCTTCCGTTCCAGCCCAATCCGTTCGTAGTCACCCTTTATCTCATCCCACATGACCAGTTCAATAATAACTTCGATGCGTTTCCTTAAGCGTACTGACTTGACTCCAAATATCCTATAGATATCAATGATGCCTACGCCACGGATTTCGATGTGGTGTTTCAAGCGTGTGCTTTTCTCAGCGCCGGTTCCGATAAGAATGTCGCCTCTTCGGATTATCGTGATAAGGTCATCGGCCACGAAGCGATGGCCTCTTTCGATGAGATCCAGCGCGCACTCACTCTTGCCAGTGCCTGGTTTGCCCATAAACAGGACACCCACCCCATAAATATCTACCAGCGTGCCTTGTACGCACTTTGTAGGTGCCAGTTTGAAATCAAGATACGCAGTTAGACTATGGATGAACGGTGTCGTTGAGTTGGGCGTTCGTAGGATTGGGATTTTCCTACGCTTTGCCTCTTCTACAAATTTCTCGTCGATTGCAAGGTTCTTGGCTACAATGACGCAAGGAGTACCGAGTTTCATTACCGTCGATATCCTTTTGTCCTTGATGTCGCGCTTCAGGGTCTTCAGGTAAAACGTCTCGGTTTTACCAATGATCATGATTCGGTCGCTTAGGAAATATCCCGTATAACCGGCCAAGGCAAGTCCGGGGCGGAAAATGTCGTAGCTTGCTATTTTATTTTTCTCAAAATGCTCTTCGCCGGTTACTATTTCTAGAGATAGATCGTCCTTTTTTTCTTCGTATAGGGTTTTGACGGTGATGCTCTTCATTTCCTTCGCGTTTTTTGCGCCAATCTCTTTCTTTCTCTGAATTTTGCTTCGTATTTACCAAGCTGCCGTTCGACTTTTTTTACAGCATCGTTGATGCCCATATAGATATCGGGATTTTTTACGCGACTGGTGACCGAAGAGTGCTTCACGGAAAGAGTCAATTCGATTATACTTATGCCCTTGTCTTTTTCCAATATCATATCGGCATCAATAATGTAGTGATCAAAGCGTTTCAATTTCTCGAGTTTCTTTGTTGTATATTCCATGAGTGCATCGGACAGACGAAAGTTCCTTGCCGTTATATTTGTTTTCATAACACCTCCTGATATTTATACGATGGGGTCATCCCTGAGGACATGGCTAACTATGATTATAATCACATTTAATTGCGTGTCAATAAACGAATTCTCTGCGTTAAATTACCTTCGAATAAGAACGACGCGACGGCAATGCCCGACGCGCCCGCTCTCAACACAGCCCTGTAATTTTTATCATTTATGCCGCCGATGCCAATGACGGGAATTTCGACAGACCTACAGATTGACTTCAAAGTCGAGAGGCCACAGATCCGGGCTTCCGGTTTAGTCTTGGTTGGGTATATTGAACCGACACCGAGGTAATCAGCGCCGAGAGCCTCAGCTCTTTTTGCTTCTTTCAGATTGTGTGTGGAAACGCCAATGATGAACGTGTCGCCCAATATTCTGCGTGTCTGAGCCAGAGGTATGTCTTCCTGACCGACGTGCACGCCGTCAGCATTGCAAGCGAGCGCAATGTCCAACCGGTTATTGATGATGAACTTAACATTTTTTTTACTTAGTGCACGCTTTATGCGGTCGGCGTATCTCAAGAAATTGCGGTCACTCAGTTTATTGACCCTTAACTGAATCATGGTTGTACTATTATTCACTAGGCTGCTTACCACTTTGGATATTTCTGAAAATCGCAAGTACTTCTCGTCGATTATGGCGTAAAGGGACGGATCGAATTTCCTCTGGAAGTGAGAGACAATGTTTTTTTCGAAATCATAGATCTGGAATCTAATTTCTTTTGTTTTACTACTGAGACGCACGTCTAGGTTCTTAAGCATTTCTTCGATGATCCTTGCTGATTCTTTAGCACGGGACAGATTTGATAGAATCACTGCGTCGGTATTCTTCTTACTAATGGAATCGAACCTTGCTTTTCTCCCTAGATCATGGGAACTTTGGCGCGCGCTAATGATTTTCTTCATAGGCAGCAACCGCTTGAACTTGAGGAAATCTTTGCGAATCGACCTAATCTGAGATAAAAGAATTCGATTTTCGAGGTGGAATCTTGTTATGTCTTCGATTAATTTCAGGGATTCATCCAACCGGTTGAGGTTTACATCAAGAACGCGCAGTAAACGCACAGATAATTATAGTGAAAATCGAGGGGGGTGTCAAGATGGATTGGAAGGCAACGTTGCACGGTTGCGGTTACGATGCCCGTATCGTCGAACGTTGGACGATTACGGCTTTGTGACATGAGACTTGACCGCAGGTGGGCACCTAATGGCCCTGCTGCGTGGCAAATCCGAAGTTTTGCTCTCGACCCTGCTCGCTTGTCTCGAACAAAGCGAAAAGGAACAGTAAGGATACATACAGTCGTTGGGTCATTATGTCATCAAGTCATTATTTGCTAGTACGCAGCCAAATTTGCGTTCTTTAGGAAATCCATAAGTCCTAAGGTACTAAACACTGTTTTGAATTTTGGTAATTTGATATTAGATATTGTTTCGTATTTCGTGCTTCGAATTTAGAATTTTGTTGAGTGGCACGTAATGTGCAACTTAGTGTTGATATAGGTTGTTCAAAAGAAAAGGGGTAGACTCGATGTCTACCCCTTGGACACAGACGTGTCTTTACTTATTCATTAGTGCGTTCGACCTTGACGGCTTTGCTGCCTTTAGGAGTTTTACTTATTTCGAACTTAACTCGCTCGCCTTCACGAAGGACCCGATAACCCTCGCCGACGATATCCGCATAGTGAACAAATACGTCACCGGATCCATCCTCGCTTTCAATGAAACCGTATCCCTTTTTCCCATCGAACCACTTAACCTTACCGTAGACTTGCAAATTTCCTCCTTCCAAGCCTTAATACCATCTCGCCATCCACAGAGGATTTCGATCCTGGTCAACCTCTACGGTTAAGCTCACGGAATTATACAAATATGAATTGGGCTGTCAATGGTGTTTTTTTGGGGGGGTTTATATGTTATTCGTAGTGCGGTGGCTGTTACTTGTGGGATGAAATGCGCGCTATATTACTTGTAGGACTCGAACAACTTACCCCACTCGGTCTGCAAGTATTTTTGGGCAATCTTCTTACCATGGACATTATACCAATAGAAATCATGATAGACACGTGATGCAACGAAAGACCAGGGCACGATTGGAGTGCGCAGCAAAAGGTGCTCAAACGGTTTCAATTTACCCCAGTAGATGGCTTTCTGTCCGCGTGACGCGAATGTGTCTTTCATCTGGAAACGGAAATTCACATCACTGATATCTTCTCCAAGAACCCTGATTTCTGAGGGTTTTGCGATGCCCAATCCCTTCTCGTGAGCCAGATTCAGAAACTTCAGTTTCATTGGGTCAAAGCCCATCATCTTGGCCGCAACTGCATCAATAGCTACCGAATCGCCACTTGCCAGCATATAATTCTTGACTTGGGGTTGCATCAAGCGCGGCCCTGCGCCATTACCCGCAATCGTACCATCTGTAAGGCAGAAAATACCTGGATGGATCTCCTTTTGAATCTGCAACAGGTCAACAAGGGTTTCGTGAATCACCGAGTGTGTCCAATGTCGGTTGTCATTGAGCAGACCGCCAAATGCATTCTTCATGGCGCCGGTGATTGTTGTAAAAACATGGGTCTTCATAGTCGGGAGATGAAATGCGTTCTTACCGACGAACATCTTGGGTATCTGAATCCCGTCTCTGTATACTTTGTCCAAAACCAGCATTTTGGCTTTGGGTTTGTAGTATATCCACTCGACATCTGGTTCGTATAGGTAGACGAATTGCAGTTTGTGCTTTCGCATTACTGATTCGAGGTGATTATTCTCCGCGCCACGTCGGGGATTGATGACTACAGTACGGTTTTGCGCGGGTATTAGATCTTGGTATCCGAATTTCTTAAGTGAAGATACTGCGCCGTCGAACTGCCAGGGTGTGGTTGAACAAGCAGGGAAGTAGAAGTGCCAGGTTATGTTTACCTTCATGATTGTTGGTATGCTCTTTCTCAAGTGATTTTGCACCCCAGCCATCTTCAACGCCCTTTCTATGTCGTTGAGAGCCGTCTTGGGCTGTGTTTTGATTGCGACGACGGTCGACTTCATTTCCTTAGACGAGGCTTACATATGATCTCACGGACGTCAAAAGAAAAGAACTCTTTGCCATGCTTGGGTAAGCAGACAATAGCCGTATCCGCGCCTTGTCCGGTTCCACCGATTGATATTACTTCTTTGTCGTACGGTATCAGTCCTGCGTCGAGAGCCATGATGGCGATCTCGACGGCTACTTTGACGCCTTGTCCGAGGATACGCAGTGTGTTCGCAGCGAGTTCTTCGACCTCCAAGCCGCCGAATCTGAATCGTATTGCCCTGCCTAAACCACCAAAGAAGTGAGTGCCTGTGTACACTGTTACGCCTTTCTTTGTGAGATATTCCTCAGTTTTCTTGGACATTTCGGATTGTCCAGATGTGCGGAATCCGACCTGATGGGATACTGAAATGATACTAATGCCTTCGCCTTTCTTCAGTAACCTTTTTGTGGTATAACCACTACAGGAAGCAACTACGAAGTGCTTTATCTTTAGTTGTTTCCCCCTCTTTAGTGCGACTTCCATTGTCTTGTCAGTATTCTGCTTGCCTGGTCTAGCCCAGTAGTAAACCTCGTGTTTCATCGATTCTCCTACGTTTCCATTATACATCTGTTCGTTGCGAAGTCAATTGATATGGTTCTGAGGTATTATCCGCCGAATTTCTCAGTCCATTTCTTGGCAAGCTCGTCACGCCTGGGCTTGTATATCGTTTCGTAGAAATAACGCTGCGATAGTAGTACACCTTTGTCGTAATTCTTGCATATCTTCACGGCTTCCTTCCATGCCTTGCTGTAATTCTTACCGAAGCGTCGCTCGATCTGGCGTGCAAAACCATCGGGTGACTGAACCTCGCTGCCAATGACAAAGAATTTCTTACCGTCTATCTCAATGCTGTAGGCGGCTTCGTCGCCGATGCTCGTCATGGTGAAAGATTTTTGCATCTTCTTGATTTCGCGCTCACTGTATTTCTTTTCCTTTGATTTGAATTGAGTCGGTGGTTTCACGACACCTTTACCCTTGAACCCTCTTTTGGCCGCTGCATAGAAAATCGCGCGGTTTAACCCAAAAGATTTCGCCGAAGCAACGGACATGCCTAGCACATACGCCCGTGCCGCTTGCAGCGTTGCCATGACTTGGAATCTACCTACGGCCATAATGCCTCCTTTCCTTAGAAGGGTGATAAAAGGCTAATAAAAGGCTTTCACACTAGAAGGCTAAAAAGGGCAAATACAAGGGACGTATGAAGCAGTATCGTTCCACTCGCAGTAATCGCCGCCATTTCTCGCCTTCATAGCCCATAGTACCCATTTTGAGCCCTTGCGATTTTCCCCCAAATTTCATATTTGGATGGGAAAATCAGCATCCCGCACTTTCCTCAGAAAGTGCGGCGCTAACGCTTTCTGAGGTCTTTTCATTTTATCTTCCTCCAATTATGCGTCGCGATCGGTGATTCTTTCCCAATCAGGTATGGCGAGTTCAGTTTCTTAATGACTATGCCTTCGCGTCCTTTCTTGACCTCGGTCATATAGTTCTGTCTAATGCTGGTTAGCGGTTTGCCCGGAATATAGATGAACGGTGATTTGAACCGAATCTTACTGAGGATGGATTTGCGCTTCTTTAGTGATTTTGTGCTGACATTCTGACCTTCGAAGAATACGACGTCGAAAATGTATACTAGTGGCTTAACCTTGGGTTTCTTTGCGAAAAGCGATGGAATGAAACGTCTTCCCTCGCTCGAGTAGAGTTCACAGTCAAGTAGTGTCTCAGCAGGAAGAAGATTCTTCAGCTCATCGAGTAAGTAACCGAGTTTGTCTGACCAGTTTGGCGTGCGCTCGAGGCGCCTGCCCCAGCATTCCAGATGGTTATTCTTATAGTGTATTATCTGCATGCGCCACCCGTCTATTTTTGGTTCGTAAATCCAATCACCCTGAATTTTTTCGCCGAAATAAGGGATGGGTTGCATTAGCCAGACGGGACCGATCCGCATATTACATTATAGACTAGTTGACGATAGAGTCAATGGAGCGGATACTATGAAACGGAGAGCCTGAGAAACGGTGACGGCGAGACATGGAGACATACAACGACCTGGCAAATCCGAAATCCTAAACAAATTCAAATGCCCAAATCCCAATGTACTAAACAGTGTTTTGAGTTTTGGTAATTCGATATTAGGTATTGTTTCGGATTTCGTGCTTCGAATTTAGGATTTTCGCGTGGAGAGTCTTTGAGTTCACGTTACAGTCTGTGGCATGAAGAATAGCTGGTTGAAAATTGTCAGTGGACAACCGTCCCAATCGGTGTATGGCCTTTTACGCACGTTATTTTCACTCGCCGCACCTCACCCGGAGCTATTTGAGTATCCACGACTACATCTTTGTTGCCGCGTGTCTTGCCACGCGATGCGTTGTTTTTCGCCTCTGACTCGAATAGAACTTCATAGGTCTTGCCGATCATATCAGCAGTCCTTTCTCTTACGATTTTGTGTTGCGCGGTAATGAGTTTGGTCAGTCGATTCTTCGTTATATCTTCGGAAAGAGACTTGAGTTTGCTTGCTTTGGTACCTGACCTGACTGAATATCGATACATGTACGTATCGTCGAATCTGATTTCTTCGAGCAGGGAAATTGTGTCTTGGAATTCTTCTTCTGTTTCAGTGGGGAAGCCTACGATGACATCAGTCGTGATTGTTGCATGCGGAATCTCCTGCCGGATAAATGCGATTAGATGGCGGTATTCTTCCTTGCTGTATTTACGGTTCATCAGCTGGAGAATACGGTTGTTCCCAGACTGCAGCGGTAAATGAAACCACTCGCATATCTTATCATGAGTTTTGATTACTTGGACCGTGTTTTTACTAAAATCCTTGGGATGTGAGGTTAGAAAACGTAGACGGAACAATTCGTGCACTTCCGAGGTCCGAGCCAGTAACTCGGCAAAATCATAACGCTCATAATGATATTCGTTCACGTTCTGACCCAAGAGTGTTACGTCTTTGACACCTGATTTTATTAAATGTGCAACCTCTTTGAAGATGTCGGTTGGATTTCTTGACCGGGCACGGCCGCGTACGTAGGGTACAATACAGTATGAACAATAATTGTCACAGCCGCGCATAATTGAGACGTAGCTTGATATTTGTGGCGCGGATGGGTATACACCGTAATACGTTTCATCCCCGAGTTTCGTGTCGATGATTCGTGTATCTGCTTCCATAATCTCAGACACGTAGTCGGCGATCTTACGGTACGAATCCGGGCCCAGAATCAAGTCTACCGCATGCAGATGTTTGGTTATTGTATCGGCCTTGTCTACCGCCAGACAACCAACCACGGCGAGCACTCGCTTGCCTGCTTGCCGCCAGTTTCTTAACCCTGATATGTAAGCGAGCGCGCGATTTTCTGCATGTGCTCGAACCGTGCAGGTATTTACGATGAAGATATCAGCCGACTCCTCATTTGCTACAGGTTCGAACCCATGGTCCTTCAGTATCTTGCTCATGATGAGCGAGTCATTCTTGTTCATTTGACAGCCGAATGTCTTGATATAGAATTTCTTAGTCATATGGCATTACAGCGATCGCTAATTGTGGTCTGTTTTATGGCTGCATAATGCGGCTTTAGTGGAGTCCTCGGTTACTTCTTCGATCGTGACCTCAACCAGTTTATTGGCTGGGCAGTGCTCTTCGATACGGACCCGGATGTAGTTGTCGGTGAGCCCGACACATTTTCCGTTCTTGCGTTCAATAATCGCACCAAATTTTCGATTCACTAGTTGTTTTCTGTACTCGTAATTTTTTTGGGCGATGAGTTCTTTCAATTTCCAGAATCTTTTCTTTTTTTGGCTTTTCGGTATAGGGTCACCAAACGGGTAAGCCTCGGTTCCCGGTCGCGGCGAATATGGAAAAACGTGCAGATGAGTGAAGGGATGTTCCTGGAGGAATCGATACGTGCTCATGAATTCCTTATCACCCTCGTCCGGGAAACCGACAATGATGTCGGCACCCAACGACGCATCAGGGAATTCATCGTGCAACGCATTGATCGCTTGCGACAAGAAGGCCGAGTCGTAATTGCGGTTCATCATTTTCAGCACTGAGTTGTCCGCGCTTTGAATTGGAATGTGGAAGTGGCGGCACAGCGGCAAATTCTTAAGAGCCTGGATTAGTTGTTCGGTAACAAAGAAGGGCTCAATCGATGAGAGCCGAATGCGCGGTGAATCGCTGATGTTGCCAATTGCCGAAAGCAAGTCCTCGAGACTATCACCGAAATCCCTCCCGTAAAGACCGATATTTGCACCCACCAATACTACTTCGCGGTATCCGAGGCCACGTGCTCGGAGGATTTCTTGCTCGATATCACTCATCGACTTGCTCTCGATTCGAGAGCGTACCTTCGATACAATACAGTACGTGCACTTCATGTCGCAACCATCCTGGATTTTCAAGAAATATCTAGCTTTGTTAGGTTTGGGCATGATTTTCTTGATGGCGGCGTTTCGGGCTACGTTATCTAGCACATGGGTCGCTTGAGCATACTCTTCAGGATGTATACGGCAGGCACAGCCAGTGGCGACCGTTGTTGCACCAGGAAATTTCCGGAGTGCTTGGCGGAATTTCTTCCGGGATTTTATTTCTGCTTCTTGGGTGACACAGCAGGTATTGATAATGACCAGATCATTAATGTCGGAAAATTTCTCGAGTAAGCAATAACCCTCGTACTGATTGAGCTTACATCCTAGATTGATTAGTTTTTGCAAGCTGGTTTAACTACTCTTCTTGCTCCGCTTGTTTCTGGGAATCTAATATGTCGCCAATTGTAAATTTATCTGGTGCCGGTTTCGGCGCTTCTTTCTTCTTGGGTGGTGCCTTGAAAATTTCCTTCTCGCTGAGAATAATGCGTCGCAATCTCGAGTTTATCTTTCGTACGGTGACTTCAATGTCTTCGCCCAGCTTGTACAAGTCCTTCGGTTTCTTCCCACGCCTAGAAAGGTAATTTGCTGGGATGAATTCTTCAACACCGCCTTCGAGCACCAATCTTATACCTTTTGGCAGAATATCGCTGATCTTCCCGGTGACTTTTGAGCCTTCGGGAAAGGTCTCGACGAATTTGGTGAAGGGATCTTCTTTGCAGTGCTTGATACTCAAAGAGATTCTGCGATTTTTCCGGTCAATAGTACAGATGACGGCTTCTACCTTTTGTCCCTTACGTAGGTAGTCAGATGCTTTTTTGACCTTCTTGTCCCAGAAAAAGTCGTTGACATGAATTAGACCCTCAACGCCGTCAATTATTTGCACAAAAGCGCCAAAGTCTTTGAGATTTGTGACCTTGACGACAACCTTTTGGCCTACATCCAGTTTTTCATCGACGGTTGACCATGGATCTGGTTTCGTTTGCTTCATGCCGAGGGAGATTCTTTGTTCGTTGCGATCGATCGATAAGACAACTGCTTCAACCGTGTCTCCCACTTTGAGGATTGAAGAAGGATCCTTGATGTCTTTGGTCCATGACATCTCAGATACGTGAATGAGTCCCTCGATACCTTTTTCCAGCTCGACGAAAGCGCCATAGTCAACGACACTTGTTACTCTGCCTTTCACTTTCGTACCGACTGGATATTTGTTCTCAATGGCTTCCCATGGATGTGGTGTCAATTGTTTGAGACCAACCGCGATTCTTCCCGTCTCACGGTCCATAATCAGGACTTTGACCTTGATTTTGTCATTCACTTTGACCGCTTCAGCCGGATGGGTTATTTTGAGCCAGGAGATATCCGTAATATGAAGAAGGGCATCAATGCCGCCAATGTCAATGAACGCACCAAAGTCAGTAATATTGCGCACCGTACCATCAATGATGTCGCCGACCTTCATTTTACTGAAGATACGCTTGCGAGCTTTGGCCTGTTCTTCTTCGACGGCCAGTTTTCTTGAGACAACAATGTTCTTTCTGAGCATGTTTATCTTTACGATTTTGACTTCAGTCGACTGCCCAATCAACGATTCACTATTCGCCTGCGATTTGTATTCGATTTGCGAGCTCGGTAAGAAGGCTTCAACGCCCATCAGGTCGACCGAGTAGCCACCTTTGATGCGTTTCTTTATTGTGCACGACGCCATCTCGCCGTTCTCATATATGTGTTTTATCTTGTCCCAAGCCAGCTGAAAGTCCGCTTTTTTCTTGGAAATGACCGGAAATCCCTCGCGGTTCTCATAAGCTTCGAGGAAGACATATATTTCTTTGCCTTCATCGGCGTCCTCGTGGTTGGTGAATTCTTCCAACGGGAGAAAACCCTCGGCCTTCAGACCAAGGTTGAGGAGAACGCCATTTTCGGTTCTTTTAATAACTGTTGCCTTTACGATATCGCCCTCTTTGGGCGTGACAAGAGATGCTTCCAGGAGCTTGTTCAGATCTTCTTGCGTAATATCTTTCATTTGACTATAAAACCTCCTTCGAATAGTTTTGCTATTCTGGCAATTATAATGATTTTTCGAGAGTTGTCAACTGCTTGTATAGTGGCGAATCGGTGTGTTGACGTGTCTACCTCGGTGGTATTTGACTTTCGTTCGATGTTATATATAATATCCAATATATCATGCAAAGGAGGATTCAATGAAAAACCTGATTCTGACCGCTTTCCTCGTGCTTGCGTGTGGTGTTCAGAAAGAGGCAGACACGTATGTCCGGAAAAGTGATGTTCCTTATTTGAACATTTCGGTGAAAACCTATGGTAAGATTGTGATTGAACTACATCGCAATGAGGCACCGAAGAATGTCAACAATATCATTGAATTAACTGATAAGGGATTTTATAACGGTTTGATATTTCACCGTATTATAAAGAATTTTGTGATCCAGGGCGGATGCCCTAGGGGCGATGGCACCGGTGATCCAGGATATGAGATAGATGATGAGATTGTGCCGAGCCTAAAGCACTTGAAAGGCACAGTTGCCATGGCGAACAGGGGGCCGAATACTAACGGTTCACAGTTTTATATTTGCCTGGAACCTCTACCACGGCTTGACGGTCGCTACACGATAATCGGGCAAGTGGTTCAGGGTATGGATGTTGTCGAGCGCATTGGCAGTGTACAAACCGGCCAGCTTGACAGACCGGTGACCGATGTCGTGATGGAAAAAGTATGGATTGAAAGATAACATTGAGCAGTAAGACAATTTGGATCGTATACAGTTCGCGTAAAGGGGGACACCTTTTTCCCAGTCTGGCCTTATATGAGAGAATAGCCGGCAGACGTGGCTACGGTGTTCAGATCATAAATACGCTCGATATTTCCAGGTTTTTATCGATATTGGACGGAATCAGTAGAATAGCTGATCTGAAACTTAAGAAGATCTACCGCTGGTCTTATCGCAATCTTGAAGCGGGTAATCAAACAACCCAGGGACTGTATCGCTTGTTTGAGGCAATATTATACCGCTATGGCAAGGTGGGGGAGAAATTAGCTTGGCGCTTTGGGAGACCTGACATAATCCTTTCGATCCAGCCCGAAATAAATGTCGTGGCTGAACTATTCAAGAACTGGTTTCGTGTGCCATTTCATACTGTCATCATCGATTTGTCGATTCACGGACTATGGATAAACAGACGCATTGATCATTACTACGTACCGAACGAATCGCTGAAAACCGACCTTAGAAAGTATGGGGTTTCCGAAGCGAGGATTACCGCTACTGGCGTTCCACTGAGAGCGGGTTTTTCTCAAGCGGTTAAGAAAAGAGTCAGGACGACCAGGAGAGCATTAGGATTGTCCGTGGATCTATGCACCGTGCTGTTAGTCGGCGGCCTTTTGGGAAAGATGTTCGATTTCAAAGGTGTGATCGAATCGATTTTGGATACGCATTTACCTATTCAAATTTTGGCGGTTTTCGGGAAGAACGATCCGGCCATGGCAGGCGTATCGGAATTGAAGAATAGATGCAAGTATCCCATGTACATTTACGGTGCGGTGGTCGAAATGCATGAGTTGATATGGGCATCCGATGTCGTCATCAGCAAGCCGGGTGCAATTACGATGACCGAGGTTATGAGTCTAGGTAAGCCAATGATTGTGATAAATCCACTTGGTGGATCAGCTCAGGAGTTGAGAGCTGCGCGATTTTTGCAGGAAAGCGGCGCAGGTCTATGGATAAGAAACGCCCGAGAACTGGGCGCAACGATCAAGGGATTATTCAAAAACAAGAGCAAATATGAATACATGTGTCGAAATGCCAAGGCATTGGGGCAGCATAATCTACGTGCAGACAGGGCAATATTCAAGAATATCAAGCGAGTGTTAGATGGTTGTGAGAATTAGCATTGCGGTTTCATGAACGGTGCTTCACGAGTGTATGTACGTGCAACACAGTTGACGATATTGATTGTGTGGGTTATAATGAATTATGGAGTTTGACAATCTAATAACGAGTCCGTTCGGCCTTGGCGAGAAGCTCATTCTTGAGTTATTGAAAAAGGGTGAGAGTGTCTATGCTGTCTTCCCAACACCTAAAGACGTTCCGATGTCGTTTTTAGGAAAGAAGAATATTAAGTATGGTTTCTTGAGGTTTGACCATGACCCGATTTTAGAAAAAGTACTACCCAGAAGAACGAAGCGCGTTTTTCACATCTTTGAGTTATACAGTGGCAAATTCTCGAGACTATTCAAGTCCAACACCTTGGCTACGCTACTGCTGTTGGAATGGGCAAAGAACTCGGGTGTTGAAGATTTCATCTATCTATCGAGCGGTGAGGTCTACGGCAAGGGTACAAATCTTGACGAAAACCATGCTTCCAATCCTTATAGCTTCTACGCGACGAGTAAGTATCAGGCCGAGATGTTCCTACGGTTCTATCAGCGGTTCTATCGAATACATTCCGTCCGGTTGTTCTTCCCTTTTGGCAAGGGGGTGGAGCAGGGGTTTGTCTGGAACATCGCGCAATCACTCATTTCTGAGGACACAATTGATGCAGAATACGACAGTATTTCGCCGACGTTCAGCGATGACGTTGTTGAACCTTTAATCAGACTGCGTGAACAGAACAACTCTGATATCTACAATGTCTGTGGGAGTCCAGTTAAGCTTGAAAAAGTGGTTGAAGAACTGAAGAAAGTTGTACAAAAGTCACCCAAGACACTCAAGAGCAGGAAGGTGGCGTTGTCCGGCAATAACTCAAAAGCAAAAGAATCGCTCAAATATAGAGAAACGTCTCTGTCAGAAGCAATGAAAGTGTCATTTGGCGGTTAATAACCCAGGTTGTGACAAATAATTTGTCCATTTTCCAGAAAATCCTATGAGAGTGTTACACATAACTCCAGAGAACATCCAAGACGTGCCCGGTCTGTTGAGCCGGAGCCACTCATACTTTGGTGACGAAGGAGTGTTGGCAACCATGGTGCGTTCCCGCTTGGGTTTTCCTAACGGCATACTGCTTGATTATCCGTTCTTGAATTCGGGGCCGCTTGCCAGACTGGGAAAAGTCATGGGACGTCATGACGTTAACGTTCTGGAAACAGAATTGCAGCTGAAGATCAAGGGTCAGAGAACCTTGGAGAGAGCCTATTTTCAGGGCCGTGATTATGTATGGCTGTATCATTTGAGCCGGGCTTGGCGTCGGTACGATCTTGACGATTACGACATATACCACTTTGATGGGGATGTTCCGTTCATCTTCGGTAGCAGAATTCTGAGGAAATTGACGGGCAAGCGCATCGTTACTCATTTCTTCGGTAGTGAACTGAGGAAGTGGGGCATGAATCGCTATCTACGCGACTACGCTCAGCTAAGGTTCACATCAGAGCTGGACCATACAAAGATCGACCCATCGTTGATATTCGTCCCGATTCCTTATGCGGTGGGGAGCGTAAAGCCGCGAGAGCGTGAGAATAACGTATTAAGGGTGGGACATTCTCCTACCCGGCGGACCGCCAAGGGCACTCAAGACATAATTGCGGCGATTAACGAACTGAAGGAAGACATGAGTTTCGAATTCTTGATCATCGAAGGCGTGCCGCATTGGAAGTGTATGGAATTGAAAGCAACATGCGATATCGGCATCGATCAAATCGGTAACTATGCAGGAACCGGTTACGGTAGAAGTGGTCTCGAGTTCTTGGCGCTCGGCATACCGACGATAACCGAGATACCGGATGAGTATGAAAAACTTCTGCCCGCTCATCCGTTTATCAAGGCAACGAAAAGAAGCTTCAAAGAAATCTTGCGGCTTGTTTTAACCAACAGCAGACTGAGGCAAACAAAGCGCAGACAGGGCATCAAGTGGGTTCATCATTTTCCTAATCCGAAGCGAATAATTAGCAGAATATATGAAGAATATGGCAAGAAAGGTTGGATTTGCTGACCTTAGAAATAGCCTTATTGACAAATATTCAATTTGCATTAGAATTATCACGCCAAATATCATGAAAAATGCTGATATTATTACATACTTGAACACGAAAAAAGAGTTGGTTGACAAAGCCTTGGAAAAGTACTTTCTTAACGAGAATTCTTTTTTCAAAGCGATGTACTATTCGGTTGATAGTGGAAAGCGTATAAGACCAATTCTTGCGATTAGCAGTTATGAGGCCAATGGCGGTAGTGACACTGCTAGTATCATGCCGATCGCGTGTGGGCTCGAGTTGATCCACACCTACTCGTTGATACATGATGACTTGCCCGCAATGGACGATGACGATTTACGCCGGGGCAAGGCATCGGCGCACAAGAAGTTCGATGAGGCGACGGCAATCCTTTCCGGTGACGGTCTCTTCGCCTATGCTTTCGAGCTTCTTAGTAGTGGTGCCGTTCTGTCTCGTGAAAAGCTTGCCGTGATCCGTGCGGTCAGCGAGGTGGTTGGTCCAAAGGGCGTAGTATATGGGCAGGTGCTCGACACGAGTGATGCTCAGGAGTTTCATCCTAAGATCCTGAGGACTATCCACTTGAACAAGACAGCTAAATTCATCGCCGTAGCAATTAAGGTCGGGGCAATAATGGCGCGCGCGCCGGACGCGAGGATCGAAGCGCTGTATCAGGCAGGTGTCTACTTGGGCATGCTGTTTCAATATACTGACGACATACTCGATGTTGTGGGCGAGAAGGACGAGTTAGGTAAGACCCCGGGCAAGGACGAGGTGAGCGGCAAGATCACGGCGCCAGGTGTCTATGGCCTCGATGGTGCGCAATTTCGCGCCGAGCGTTATGCCGCCCTCGCCAGGCACAGGTTTTCCAGTTTAGGCGCCAACTTCGATATTTTCAACAAGATTACGGATTTTGTATTGAATCGGTCATACTAAAACAGGGCAAATAACTGATGGCATTATTGAACAGAATCAAAGAGCCTAAGGACTTAAAAGATCTTAGTCTTGACGAATTGAAGGGGCTAGCCGAGGAAATTCGCGGCGAGATAATCAAGACGTGTGCAAATACGGGCGGACACGTTGCACCATCTCTAGGCGTGGTTGAGTTAACTCTCGCCTTGTACCGCGTTTTTGATGCTGAACGCGACAAGATCATCTGGGACGTGGGACACCAGACTTATGCACAAAAGCTCATCACCGGGCGTGCCAAGAAGTTTCACACCTTGCGTACCTATAAGGGGATTAGTGGGTTTCCGAAGCGAAGCGAGTCAAAATATGATGTTTTTGATACCGGGCATTCCTCCACTTCACTGTCCGCGGCTACCGGTTTTGCGTTGGCTCGTGATTACCGCGGTGATGACTACAAGATCATTAGTGTTATTGGTGACGGCTCACTCGGCGCGGGCATGGCGTTCGAAGCGCTAAACCACGTTGGTCACCTCAAGAAGGATATCATTGTGGTGCTCAATGATAATGAGCGTTCAATTGGTGAGAGTGTCGGCGCACTTTCACAGTATCTCAACAAGGTGATAACGACGCGAACGTACAACCGCTTCCGTGATGACCTATGGAAATTCCTCGAGCGTTTTCCACCGTATTTTCGCGACCGAGGCAGGAATTTAGCGAAACGAATTCAAGAGGGCCTTAAGGGGATGTATGCCCCCTCAGTCATATTTGAGGAACTGGGGTTCAGATACATCGGGCCTTTGAACGGTCACAAACTCGGTCAACTCATTGATACGTTTTCCAGAGTTAAGGAAATGCACGGTCCGCGGTTTGTACACGTCGTTACCAAGAAGGGTAAGGGTTACGAACACGCTGAGCACTGTCCGGAAATCTTCCACGGTATTGGTCAGTACTGTGTTGAAACTGGTGAGACAAAAAAGAAGACAACATCATTCACTGCGGTTTTTGGTGATGCGATTGTGAGGTTGGCCAAAGGGAACGACAAAATCGTCGCCATAACTGCCGGTATGACATTGGGGACCGGTCTGAAGAGATTCAGCCAGGAGATACCCGATCGATTCTATGATGTGGGTATCTGTGAACAACACGCGGTGACTATGGCCGCAGCACTCGCGCTCGATGGGTATATCCCAGTTTGTGCTATCTATTCAACATTTCTACAGCGCGCATACGATCAGATTATCCACGATGTCAGTCTTCAAAACGCTCCGGTGATCTTTGCGGTTGACCGCGCTGGTCTCGTTGGCGAGGATGGCCCTACCCACCATGGACCATTTGATCTATCGTACCTCACGTGTGTTCCCAATCTGGTTGTCTCGGCACCAAGTGATGGCTCCGAGCTTGTCGCGCTGCTGAAGACCGCCATAAAGTATCGCAGAGGACCATTTGTTTTACGCTACCCAAGGTCGTCTTGTTACCTGGGCGATGCGGATCCTTCGGTCCTTCCGGTCGGAAGTTGGGAGATATTGAATAAGGGTAAGGGGGTGGCAATCATCGCGACCGGGTCTATGGTTAAACAGGCGCAGGATGCTTTGTCCTTGTTAAAGAACAAGGGTATAATTCCAACCTTGATAAACGCTCGTTTCGTAAAGCCATTGGATGCGGAGATTCTCAGTGACCTCTCCAGGAATTTCAGAACGATCATGACCATCGAAGAGAATGCCTGCCATGGTGGTCTGGGTACAGCGGTTTTCGAGTTCTGTCGTGAACGAGATATCAAGGCAAAGATTCATTGTGTTGGTTTACCCGATAGATTTGTGGAACATGGCGCACGTCAGTTACTGCTGACCGCCTCACGCATGGACGCGGAAGGAATCGCCGAGAGAATTCATTCGCTTATATGACGTTTATACTTCCAGTCATTATATTTGCGCAGTTCATGGTACCCTATGAGAATCGGGTTTATCTCGATGCGGGAGGTGATTTTGTAATTTATGCCCGTTATTTCCAGGGAACACTGGTCAGCGTGGATACTGTCAAGACCGTTTCCGAATACCTGCAATCCAACATCTATGCCCGTAATCAGCTGTTCTTGCTCAAGGAACTTAAGCAGGATATGGTGAAAGCCGGCGGTCGTACGAGCAAGGGCTTGTTTGGTACATTTGAGATTCCGCTACCAAAGGGTGGTTTCAGTGACTTCATGGGTGAAACCGGTAAACTAGATGTCGGCGGTCATGTCAAGATTACCCTCGGCGGTAGCGAGACCTTTGTTGCCAATACACCGGGCGTGGCTGGTCCCTCGCTCTGGCCCGAGCTAGAGATGAATCAAGAGATGGTCATCAATCTCGATGGTCAGGTAGGCGATAGGATAAGGGTCTTCATTGACCACAACTCCGAGAGAATCAACGAGAGCCAGAATAAAATAACCGTGACCTACCGGGGTAGAGAAGACGAGATCCTTCAGGAGATCGAAGGTGGCGATACGGAGTTGAATATCCCTGCGACAACCTATACCGGCGATATTCCTTCGCATCGTGGCCTTTTCGGTATTAAATCGAGCGCAAAATTCGGCCCCCTGGATATCGTTGCAATAGCTTCGAATGAACAGACTCAGCATCAGGAAATAGATATCGAGGGCAGCGTGCAGGCGCAGGCTGATAGCATCTGGTCGCGCGAGTATCAGAAAAGAAGATTTTTCTGGCTTGGGACACACGATCTGATTGACCAGCAGTCACTGCAAATATACGTAGACGATGACAACTTTCAGAACAATTTAACAGGCGTTACATATTACGGCAAGGCTTACGTTGATACCGATACCAATGATGTAATTCCGGATGATACAACACAGTATGAAGAGGGTTATTTTACGCTTAAAAACCTCTATGACGATTATGAATTCCGTCCCGGTGAAAATATTATCGAGTTGAAGTATGGCCTACAGAAAGACGTGGAGAAACTCGGTGTGCGATACCGAGTTGTTGATGCAGTCGGCAACACAATCAGAACAGTCGGCGCTTTGGTTGAGACAACACTTGTCTTGAAACTCATTTGCCCAAAAAGCCCTGACACATTATCTCCAACCTGGAATCTGGAGTTGAAAAACTATTATCAGGTTGTGTCGCCCGGTTCGCGACTCGACTCATTGAGGATTTTCTATATCACACCAGGTGGGCAGCACAAAGACCGGAATGCGGCTGGAAGCCAATATCTAGAAGTTCTCGGACTGGACCAGAATGGCGATGGCCGTGTCGATGATATTTATTCGTTCGGCGCATACGGCTTTGATGCTGGGCGTGGACTTCTTATTTTCCCCGATCCCCTGCCATTTGTTTCGGATGACTTAGACGACCAAGACTTTGAGATCTACCGGAATCCTTATTACATGCAGGGACGCGGGAAGTACTACCTGTACAAGAAGACAATCGAGACCAGACCTACATTCGATTTGCCGCCTAACGTGGTTGATGTGAAGGTTTATGTCGATGGTGTCGAACAAGCCGAAGGTATCGACTACTATGTAAACTTCGATGAAGGAAGACTGGAGTTCAAGAAAGTTCTTCCGCCGACTGCACAGGTCAAGATTCAGGCCGAATATGCTCCCTTCTTCTCCGCGGCTCAGAAGTCACTAGTCGGACTACGTGCAACGTTGCGTCCCTTTGGGGATGTCTCGCTGGGTTCTTCGTTTTTCTACCGCACCGAATCTTATCCAACTGACCGTGTGCGGCTACGTGAGGAGCCCTTCAATCGCATGGTTTGGGAGGGCGATTTTGCCGTGCCCCAGTCGCTGCCATTCCTGACGAAAATGGTCGATTGGTTGCCCCTCGTCGAGAGCGAAGCCGAATCCAACGTCAATGTGAACTTTGAGGGTGCATTTTCATTTTCCGATCTCAATTCCGAGGGCGAGGCTTTTCTTGATGATCTAGAGTCCGGCACAATAGTGACTAACATGATCCCAATTTTGTGGACGGATTGGGTGTTGTCATCAAAACCGGTTGTCGTGGATACGATTGACTTTGCTGCTCAGCGGCTCATATGGTATAATCCGAGAGGCAATGACCGTTTGCAGGCGCAAGATATCTATGTCGACCCCCTCGACCCGAATGAAATCGCAGATGTTCTGAAGGTTGTTTACGCCCCGAATGATGTGTCGGATTTTGCTGGTTTGATGCAGTACATGTATAGTGAGAATTTTGAAGATTGCGAGAATCTGGAATTGGTCGTCAAAGGCACAGGCGGTCGCATTCACATAGACTTGGCCCAGGAAATGCGCGAGGATCAGTTGCGTCGGAATAAGGATGGTGAGTTAGTTGGTTTCAATACTCTACAGGATGAGGACGTTGACCGAAATGGTACCTGGAATGAGAACATCGAAGATACCGGCTTGGACGGAGTATTTGGTGTCGATGCGGAAAATGTGCCTGATGATGACGGTAATGATGATTTTGACGATTATGACTATACCGGTGGCATTAATGGTACCGAAAGAAATCGCTTGTGGAATACTGAAGACATCGACCGCAACGGTATCCTAAACAATAATGACATATACTACAGTTTTTCGATTCACCTCGATGATACCGTTTACATGGATACGTCTGGCCTGCAGCCGGGTTGGAAGATGTTCCGTATCCCGATCAAGGATTCCCTTATTCGTGATACGGTTTTCGGATACCCGGACTGGCGGAAGATCAAGTACGTTCGCATTTGGTTTGAGGACTTTGCCCAAGCTGAGACGCTGTTCATATACAGACTCTACGCCGCAGGAAGTCGGTGGAAGAACCTAGGCATTAAGGGCGATCTGTCGACTATCGATCCAACCGAAATATTCACGGTGACACCAGTCAATACGAAGACACATTCTCACTATGTGTCGCCGTATCCTCTAGAACGCGATCCGCTGACCGGACAGCTCAGGAGTGAGGGGGCGCTGGAACTGCATTTGGAAAACATCAAAGAAGGACATAGATGCATTACTCGTCGAAATACCGATGATAACGAAGACTATCGCGCTTATGATACATTGACCTTTTACCTGAATGCAAGACAATCAAACCCCTTAGTCTCATTCCGTATCGGTAGTGATTCTTTGAATTACTACGAGTATAGGACAGAATTCAATAATGGTGTATCGGTAGCGGGCGGAAGTGGCTGGCGGTTGTTCTCTGTTGCGTTTCAGCGGTTTCTCGATCTCAAGCACGAAACACAGGGCCAGGGTTCAATCAGTGACTCCGTGTACTCGGTCATGGGTAACCCTTCACTTTCGATCAATCAATTCCTTGAACTCACCATCGTCAATCAAAATTCCATGCCGATTACCGACACAATCTGGTTTAATGACATCAAATTGATTACGCCGCAGACCGAGGTTGGAAGAATCATCAGGGCTAACAGCCAAATCAACTTCGCTGACCTCGCTTCGGTTTCTCTTTCATTTGATGAATCAAATGGGCGGTTCAAGAGACTTTCCGAATCCAAGGCGCTTTCGACGAGTAGTGCAGGGCGTAACTACGCGATAAGCACGAACATCGCGCTACATAAATTTCTGTTGGGAAGGTGGGGGTTTAACATCCCACTCGGTGTCAGCTACCGGAATTCCGAACAGAAGCCACGATTTGCCTATTTTGCAAATGATCTTGAACTGGCGGGGGATGACTTGGATAGCCAGAAGTCCAAGAGCATCATAAATTCCTATACGATCAGCGTATCCAAATCGGGTTCGCGTAATTGGTTTCTCAAGAATACATTAGATAAGCTCACTTTTAACCACACACGGTCGGCCACTTCCTCCGAGGCCGTACTGAATGCGGATACCTCGCGTGTGACTACGTACCGGGCTACGTACGGGCTTGATCCGAAAGTTGCTTTTAAGCTCTTGGGTCAGTCCTTTTCGGTATTGCCCCAGAACATTTCATTCAATGCCCTTTATACTGACAATTATGCGCGGTCCTACTACCGCGTCAGCGCGGATTCGCAGTTTCTTTACTCGCCAACGGGTTCCCAGAACCGGCAAACCCTGAATCCAGGATTTTCTGTTAAGTATTCTCCACATCAGATACTTACCGCGAATTATGATTTCTCACAAACACGCGATTCGGTCAATACAAGAGGAAGGTTAGGAGAAGAGGTCGGCAGGAATCAGTCCCTTACTGCCACGCTCGCCAAAGACCTGAAGATCATATCACCTAGGCTCACTTTTGCCTCCTCTTACACAGAGGATTATCGTTTCGAAATTCGGCGCGAAGAAGATTTACGTAATGTGTCTAATACGGCACGTTATGGTGTCGACGTGCGGATGGATTTGAAGCGCATCGTTGGTTTCTTTACCCGCCTTAGAGATGAAACAAAGGATTCTTTGGTGGGGGTAGGTTCTCCGGCATGGCTGGCAAAGCAGCTTGAGCAGTTTGTCATGAAGATCCAGAATCCCTCTTTCACGTTTACACGCCAGCGCAGTTCTAATTACCTGAATGTGAAGGTCAGACCAGAATTACGATATCAATTTGGTTTCCAGGATTCGATCCCGAGTACCGACATCACACCGGGCAGCTACCCGGGACGAGGTTCTAACGATACATACAACGTTACTTCGGGTATTGACTTTAAGTTTTTTAGTCTACAGGGTGGGTATAATGCTAACATCAATAGATCGTTTGTACTTGGCAACGTCGAGACACGGATCGAAGGTATCTCCTACCCGAACGCGAACTTGAGGATATTACGGCTGGAAGCCCTGCCCTTCTTGAAAAACCTCACACATTCTTCATCAATAACGGCGATGTTCACTCGATCAATAGAGCGCCGGTATCAGGTCGGTGATAGCCTTGTTCTCCAATCAGATTCCAAGAATACTAGTTTCACTCCGTTGGTCAGTTGGCAGACAAACTGGATCAAGGGGATTTCATCAACCGTGGATCTGACGTATTCGGAGACTGTAACTAATGATTACCAAGGGCTTCGTCCGTTGATCTCCAGATCTCTCTCGCGGGGGGGGTCGGTCAGCCTGGGTTACACTTTCAGTGCCCCGAGAGGCCTGGGCTTGCCGTTACTCAAAGGGGTGAAATTCTCCTCCAGTTTATCCACGAATCTGGGGATCAGCTACAATCGGAATACGAACTATTCTGGCTATGGTGCCGATTTGAATACACCGATTTATGACTCGAGCGTCTTGCAGGCGGATTTGGGTATGTCATATAATTTCTCATCCAGCATAACCGGCGGAGCAAATTTCTCTTATTCACAAAATAAGGAAAGTGTGCGCAACCAGGACACAAAGCGGGTTAGCGTCAACATATGGACGAACATAAATTTCTAGGCAGGATATTGTACGGACGCGTTATATTCGTTGTCCTTACTATTGCGATACCGTTAGTAGTTGCACTTGCTAAGCATCCCTACGAGTATTTCACAGATTTTTGCAGCATCGGAGAACGCGCGCCGGGAACTCCGGGACACATTCAGGCGCGTGATTTTATTATTCTGAACATAGAGAACCCAGAGGTCGATTCTTTTTCGGTACTCGGTACAAGCTACTATAATATATATAAGCGGTACGAAGGTCAGGGACCGCGCATCGGATTGGCCGTACACTGGGATTCAGATATAGGTTGCCCAGGCGCTAACGATGGGGGTTCGGGTGTTTCGGTGCTTCTAAGTCTTGCCGATACCCTGGCCCGGCATCGGCCACCGCGGGCAGTTGATTTGCTCTTCTTTGACGGCGAGGATGTGGAAAAAGCCGAACTGCTGGGGTCCCAGCATTTTGCGGCTAGTTGTGTTGACAATTACGACTTCGTCATCGTGCTGGATATGGTGGGCGATAAGAACCTGCAGATTTTTCAGGAAGGAAATTCAGCGAAGTTCTTTCCGGAGTTTGTTGACTCGATATGGCAGATAGGGATGTCGGTTGCGCCGGATGTTTTTGTCCCGATCGTTAAATACTACATAGTTGATGATCATATGTCGCTAATCAAGTACGGCATTAGGTCAATTGATGTAATCGATTTTGACTATCCTTATTGGGATACAAAAGATGACACAATCGACAAGTGTAGTAGGGAGAGTTTGGACGTAATCTATCGGTTCGTACTACAGGTCGTCTACCATCGATCCAATTACTGAGAAGATTCATATGAAACGCGAAGAGATTCTGATCCTTGCAGTGATCGCTTGCACGCTTGCGGTTTTGAACATGGGCAATTTTATCAGAAAACAGCGCTTGAGAAATGATTACAGATTGATCGTCGAAGCGGGCAAAATACAGGTCTCTCTCAATGCTGCTCACGCTGGTGAATTTGAGGATTTACCGGGTATCGGCCCAGTGTTGGCCGAACGGATCGTTGACTACCGTGAAAAAGAAGGAGCGTATGAGTCTCTAGAAGAGCTGAAAAAGGTGAAGGGTATCGGAGATATCCTATTTCAGAAGATTTTGCCGTATGTAAGATTGTAGGCTAAACCATAAAAAGGCAGTTCAAGCCTTCCTTTCGAACTCATAAGCTGACCATCAATTCATACAGCGTGCGCACGCCGAAACCGGTTCCACCGACTGGCGTGTAGTAGCTCTCCTTGTCGGTCAGTTCTTTGCCGGCCACATCAATGTGTAACCACTTTGCCTTTCTAACAAATGATTGCAGGAACAACCCGGCGGTGATTGTTGAAGCATATCGACCGCCCGAATTTTTTAAGTCGGCCACTTCACTTTTTATCTGTTTCCGGTACTCCTCATGGAGCGGCAGTTGCCAGAACGGCTCACCGGTGTGCCTTGTTATTTCCAGGAACCTGCCCGTAAGCGCCTGGTCGTTGCCCATGACGGCGGCAATGGAGGTGCCTAGTGCCACAACGCAGCCCCCGGTGAGGGTAGCGATATCGACGATGACACGCGCCCCCTTTTTTTCTCCATAGGTAAGCGCGTCCGCGAGGGTCAATCGTCCTTCGGCATCAGTACTGACGATTTCGATCGTCTTACCGCTCATGGCCCGCACGACATCACCTGGTCTGTACGCAGAACCTGAGGGCATGTTTTCGACGGCTGGGATTAGTGTCAAGAGGTTTACTTTGCTGCGTGACTTGGCTAGGGCAAGAGTGGTACCGATGGCAACTGCACCACCCGCCATATCACCCTTCATCGAACCCATTCCCGACGACGGCTTGATAGAGATCCCGCCCGAATCAAATGTTACGGTTTTCCCGATCAAACACGTCAGTGGTTTGTCAGCCGTCTTGATGCGAAGGACGATGAATCTTGTTTCGTGGCTACTACCTTGGCCTACTGCAAGCAAGGCATTCATCCCCATTTTCTTTAGCATTTTCGGGCCCAGGTACTGACACGTGACTATTTTAGCCAGATGTAGATCGCTGAGTGTTGTCTTGATTCGCATAAGCAGCTTTTCAGGGGTCAGATTATTAGCTGGTTCGTTGATCAGATCGCGCGCGACGTTTTGAGATTCGGCCAGGATTTTTCCCAGCACGACGGCCTTGGCGAATTCTTTTGCTTTTGTCTTTTTCTGCTCGACAATCGAGAACGTCTTTATTTCATGGTTCTTGTCGGGTTTCTTATATTCGCTGAATCTGTAAAGCGACAGGAAGGTACCTTCGACCAGGGCTTGCGCAGCATGTGCACCATCGAGGTCTCCGACACCGGCGCCGTGTACCACGCTGCCCACGCTTTTCGCACCGATATCTCTTGCTTTCTTCGCGGCGGCGCCCGCTGCCTTTCTCACACCGTCCAAGTCGAATTTATCCTGCTTTCCAAGCCCGACCACAATAACTTTCTTCGCCTTCAGATTATTACACCGGTGTATTACAGTTGTGTCGCCGAGTTCACCAGTTATTTCTTTGTCGATAATCAGTCTCGATACTAAACCGCCAAGGGCGCGGTCGACTGCGGCGGTTGCGCCGTCCGGCGATTTCGCGCCCTGAAAAAGATTCACGATTATTGTATCGCCGATAAAATCGGTTATTGATTGGGTTCGCACATTCATTTTCATGATACTAGTATACAACGAAAATGCACTGAGTCAAGGCAGGCGGAGCGGGGGATGTTTGCCAGCCGTGTTGGCTTTTTGCCAGCCTTGTTGACTTTCAAAACTGGATAGATATAATTTCCTTATGAAAGCAGCAAAAAAGCAGACTAAATCCCGTCCGCATAAGCCAGCATTGTCAAAGCGCGCATTTGCTATGCCTCAATCGCCGATTCGAAAGTTGTCGCCTTACGCTGATGAGGCCAAGGAAAAAGGAATCCATGTGTTCCATTTGAATATTGGCCAGCCAGACATCGAAACGCCTAAAGAGATGTTTGAAGCAATCGCAAGTTACCGCGAAAAGGTTCTGCGTTACGGGCCTTCCGGTGGCTTACTTGATCTACGGCTGGCTGTTGCCGATTATTACCGACGTGTCGGTATCGACGTGGACCTGGATAATGTTTGGATTACGACCGGCGGTAGCGAAGCAATACTGTTTGCAATGATGGCGGTGTGTGACCCGGGTGACGAGATTCTTGTTTTTGAACCGTTCTACACGAACTATAACGGTCTGGCTGTCATGGCACAAGTGAAACTCATTCCCATGACGACCAAGGTGGAGAATGGTTTCCATCTACCTATGCACAAGGGAATTGAAGCAAAGGTAACGCGGAAGACCAAGGCCATTTTAATAAACACACCAAACAACCCGACCGGCACCGTACTGAGCGAGGAGGAGATGTATATTCTATACAAAATATGCAAGAAGCATGGGTTGTTTCTACTCTCAGACGAAGTGTATCGTGAATTCGTTTATGACGGCCGTACCCAAACAAGTGCCCTGTCCTTGCCCGAGATTCAGGATCAGGTGATTGTCCTCGATTCAATATCCAAGAGGTTTTCGGCCTGTGGCGCGCGCGTTGGGTGTATCATTAACCGCAACAAAAAAGTGATGGATGAGATAATCAAGTTCAGTCAGGCTAGGCTATGCCCACCCACTATAGCGCAAATAGGAGCCATCGGTGCATACAAGAATTTTGACCATTACATTAAGCCCGTCATTGCGGAATATGAGCATCGGCGTGATTTTTTATTTGATGGATTACAGAAAATAGCAGGCGTATATGGCCACAAACCAGAGGGGGCCTTTTACACCGTGTTGAGGCTACCGATCAAAAATGCGGACGTGTTCTGCCGTTGGCTGCTCAGCGATTTTGAGCATAACAAGAAAACGGTGATGCTTTCACCGGCGAATGGATTCTACTCTTCGCCTAGAAAAGGCTTGAATGAAGTACGTATTGCTTATGTATTGAAAGAGGATGATTTGCGTGACGCCTTGATCGTACTGGACGCGGCACTGAAGAAGTTTAAAGGCTGAAGTGCATGTCTTGAATGAATCTCGCAGTTCAAACACAGAGGTTTGCCAATATCCTTGTTCGAGTTGTCCCCTTAAAGCTGGCCGACAGGATCGCTGGAGCGTTGGGGCTTCTTTTTTGTAAGTTATCAAAAACGAGGCGTCGTCAGATATTGAATAATCTGCAGCATATTTTCCCCGACGGAAGAATCCGTCGCGAGCAGATGAACGTTTATCTTAAGAACACGTTTGTGAATTATAATCGAGCCATGATAGATTTCTTAAGGCTCAGTTTCATGTCTAAAGAGGATTTTAGCGTGGAGATTACTGGTTTTGATAACATTGCCAAAGCATTGACGCATGGTCGGGGCTGCATTGTGTTGACATTACACATTGGTAATTGGGATTACGCTGGTTCCTATCTTGCCGCACGCGGCGTACCGATGAGTGCCTTGGTTGAAGAAACCAGACCCGAAACGTATGAATTTTATGCAAAACACCGCGAGCGAATGGGAATGAAGACTTTCCCGCTTTCCAGGGCTGGTTATGCGTTCCTTCATACAATCAAGAGTAATCGGGTGTTGGCCGTGCTAGGTGACCGCGATATTATGAAAAACGGTATTCCCGTGGATTTTTTCTCCGGACGACGCAACATCCCACGCGGACTAGGTGATATAATCATAAAGAGAAAATTGCCAGTGTTATTTGGTTATATGGTGCTCCATCCGACGAGTAAGAAAGACCGTTATCTTGCTCGTCTTGAGGAACCAGTTTTTTTCTCCGACAGTGAGAAGGAATTCAACAAAGCCATGGTTGAGAAGTTCGAATCGTATATCTTGAAATACCCCGACCAGTGGATGTTGTTTCAATCAGATTGGATTGCGTGATGGCAATAACAATCGCGGCAAAAACAGAAAAGCAGCGGGCATGCACGGTATGGCCAAGCGAGGGGTAGGCAAACAGGAGACTTTGGAAGTAAGGATAAGGGGCGATTTGGTGCCGAAATACCAGAGTGCCCAGGCCGCAGGTTGCGATCTCTACGCGGCTATAAAGAAGGAAGTAATCATAGTGCCTCACGGATTTGCCATGATTCCGACTGGCATACGAATCGAGATTCCAATGGGTTATGAGGCGCAGGTCCGACCCCGCAGTGGTCTCGCGAAGAAATATGGCATCGGTGTTCTTAACACACCCGGTACTATTGATGCTGATTATCGAGGTGAGATAAAGGTGATTCTTTTCAATCAGGGAACCAAACCTTTCAAGGTCAAGGCACGGGACCGGATTGCACAATTGGTTTTCAAAAGGGTAGAGCGTGCCAGATTCGTACGGGTTAAGAGATTAAAGCGTACCAAGAGGCAGACTGGTGGTTTAGGTCACACAGGCATATGAAGATTTTATTCGTCTCTGATATCTTCTATCCTCATACTGGTGGCGTGCCAGAGCATATTCTCTATTTGTGTAAGACATTACGCGACTTTGGACATGATGCAAAGATACTGGCGCCGTCATACGGCAACAACTATCCGTGGGTAGATGAATATATCATTAGATTGGGCAGGGCGATAAAGATACCGAAGAATCGTTCCTTCTCAGTGCTTACATTCGGTGTGTTTATTCCCTGGAAACTCAGGCGCCTGCTGGAGCGGGAGAGATTCGATGTGGTTCATCTCCACGGTTCTGTTGCGCCGACCCTGCCATACCTTGCGCTGAAATACTCAAAGGCGAAGAATTTCATCACTTTTCATTCAGCCCATGAGCAGAGCTATGGATACGTGTTGTGGGAGCCGGTGCTCGAGCAATACTTTAGAAAGCTCGATGGTTTGATTGCGGTTTCCGCAGTCGCACGTGATTCGGTTTCGAAGTACTTCCCGGGTGAATACAGCATCATCCCGAATGGCATTGATACCGAACGCTTCAACCCAAGAGTGGAACCAATTGAGGAACTGAAAATGTATTCACCAAAGGTGTTGTTCGTTGGTCGGTTTGAACCGAGAAAGGGCCTGAAATATCTGCTTCAGGCTTTTCCTAAAGTTCTGAGCGCAATACCGAGTGCCAAACTTGTTGTTGTGGGTCAAGGTTTTCTCGAACGGTATTACCGGCGTTACGTCGAAGAACATATCAAAGAGAACGTACTCTTTGTCGGACATGTTTCGCCTGAGGATTTGCCGCGTTACTATGCTTCCTGCGACATATACTGTTCGCCGGCAACTGGTGCTGAGAGCTTCGGGATCGTGCTGCTCGAAGCGATGGCGACAGAGACGCCAATCATATGCTCAGACATACCTGGCTATCGTACGATCATGGATGAGGGAGGAGAGGGTTTGCTCTTCAAGGCTTGTGACCCACGTTCGCTTGCCGAGCGTATTGTGGCACTGCTTGGCGATCCTAAACTCATGAAGGCGATGGGAAAACGCGGCAGAGAAAAGGCTTTGGCCTACGATTGGAAAAAGGTGACCAAGCAGGTTTTGGACTTCTATTGTGAGGTGTTGAACGAAAAGAGCTAAGTTCTGGAACATACTCAAGATCAAAGACTTCTCGATATTTGCCTTTGCACAAACGGTCAGTCAATTTGGTGATAAATTGGACTATATCGCGCTCATTGCGCTCATCGGGTTGTTTCCGAAAGAGCGCGTTCCATTGCTGCTTTCCCAACTTATGATATTTATCACACTTCCGGTATTGATTTTTGGCCCGATTGCCGGTGTACTGGTTGACCGTTGGCACAAAAAGACCGTCCTGGTTGTTTGCGATACCTTACGCACGGTATGTGCCCTGCTAATCCCGGTGCTCTTTCTCATTACGGACAATATGTATCCAGTTTTTATTGTTGTTTTTGTAATGTTTCTATTGGCTCTTTTCTTCAATGCAGCGCACCGTGCCATTGTGCCTAACCTGGTTACTAAAAAGAGGATTCTGACGGCCAACGCAGTCGTCAATTTCCTTTCGCGAGGGGCGACATTCCTCGGCATGCTGGCGGGTGGAATCATAGTCGACATGAAGATATGGCACGACATATTCGGCATAGCGGGATGGACCGCAGCATTCATCCTTGATGCCATTACCTTTGCGGTCTCCGCCGTTCTCTTATATATCATGAAGGTACGATTGCCTGAAATTCCCAAACGGGTTGAGCATCTTAAGCCCAAGGGATTCTTCCTCTTACTACGTGGTGGCCTGGCAAGAATGTGGCACGAGGTAGTGCATGCAGTGCGAATAATTTTCCATGAAAAAAATCTGGGGTTCGCCATGGCGACAATTTTCCTTCTTGTTGCTGCGGGAAGCGTCATCTATATATTGGTAATACCAACGGTGCAACAGGAAATGGCGTGGGGCACGAGTGGTGTTGGATATTTAGCTGCAATCGGCTCGATCGGGCTGCTGTTCGGCGCCTACCTTATTGGTGTCTTCGGACATCATTTCGAATTGAAAATCGTGATGCTTTTTTCCTTCATTCTGGTCGGCGGAGCGCTTATACTGTTTCCGATTCTGACCAATTTCTGGGTTTTCGCAATTGTCTGCCTGATTTGCGGTACTGCGGCTTCTCCGATATTCATTGGACAGGATACGTTGATTCACCGTTATGCCGACGAATTTGTGCGTGGCAGAATTTTCTCCCTAAAGGACTGGATGCTGAATGGCTTGTTCGCACTCGGCGCGATTCTCGTCGGGTTCTTAGCTACTTTGATGGACAAGAACTATCTATTTGTGATATCCGGCATCGGTGTCGCTGCGCTGGCAATTTTTGGTTGGTTAATACTGGCACGTGGTAAAGGCAATACAGTTTCACAGGGTAACGCCTAAGTTCCAATTCTGCGGGACTTGGAACTACCCCAGTCAATTTGAGGCCTTTATTAGTTTCATTAGTGACAACATCAAGGTAGTCCTGCCTGATGAAGACCAGAGTGGTGTTGTGATTACCTTCGACGACGGTGACAAGAGCGTGTACGACTATGCATTTCCAATTCTGAAGAAGTACGGCTTACGGGCAGTAGTTTTTTTAATAGTCAATTACATAGGTAAGGATGATTTCTGGGATTTGGCGTTAATTGGCGGTCGAAGTCCGCATCTTTCATGGAATGAGATATGTGAGATGAAGAAGTGGGGCATATCATTCGGCTCACATACCATGAATCACCGTAATTTGACGAAATTGGCAGACCATGAAATCGAATACGAGTTGTCTGAGTCAAAAAGAATTCTGGAAGGCAGAATCGGATCAGTAAAATGCATTTCCTACCCGTTCAACCGGGTAAACGGGCATGTGGTTGAATCTGCAAAGCGTGCTGGTTACAAATATGGATTCGGTGGTATGGGTCAGAGTAGTCTACTCGTGAAAAAAGAGGCCGTGTATATCACAGATAATATCCGAAGCCTGAGTGCAAAAATAACGGAGCGTCCGAAATTTCTCTACCGGTATGATCGCGTCAAGCAGCAGGTTATTAATTATTTTACGATAACCACTATGCTTAGCAAAAGATAGGTAGGGATTGTGTTTGGGATGCTGGAACAAAATGATTCATAGGTCGAGGTTGGGAAGCTGGATACTACTGCAGAGTATGCTGATTCACTTCGAGCATCTCAACCTCAGCCTAATGTCGATCTGGTTGGTTCGGAATGCTTGACGAGATGCGTGAATTTGACGACCAGTTAGAAAAAACGATGTGTTCAATCGAAAGAGGAGGAATGATGGTAAAACATATCCTTATGTGTTTATTGCTAGTGATTGCAGTAGGTAAGACCCAGGACGTTGATTCATTAATCGACCACGCAGTTGCATTATATGAAACAAGGCATTTGGACGAGGCTAATCTCGCTAAGAGTGAGTCAATTCTCGAGGGCATAGTGGAGAATGATCCCGAGAACGTCAGGGCGTTGTATGAATTGTCAAAGGTATGCTACCAGCTGGGTGATGGTGTCGAGAAAAAGGGTGAGAAATTGGATTATTACAAAAGAGGCCGTGACTATGGACGCGAGGCTAAGGAGCTCGATGATGAGTCGCCCGATGCCCATTTTTGGTATATGGTGAATGTGGGGAGGATTGGTCAAACAAAGGGCGTGCTGAATTCACTCTTCTTGGTACCGGATGTCAAGAAGTCGATTGAAAGGGTGTTGGAACTCGACCCGGGGCACATCGGTGCCCTCGATGCTCAGGCAATGCTATACTACGAACTTCCAGGTTTTTTGGGCGGCAGTTTGAAAAAATCTGCAGCGTCATTGAATGAAGGTATTGCGCTTGATTCCAATTATGCGCTGCTTTATGTAGATATGGCTAAGGTGCAGATCAAGAAGAAGGATTATGAAAAGGCTCGCTGGTACTTGAATCGGTTACTAGAAATTGATTCTCCAACCTACGAGGCAGATTACATTCTTGACGACAAACCTGAGGCGCTACAGATACTGGACGAAATTAAGGACAAATAACAGATAGCAGATAACAGATGTCAGATAACGGGTAGCAGATATCCGGTACCCGCTGTCAGATATCCGTTATCGGGTACCTGTCATCAGATATAAGTCAAAGTGTTTGAGACGATAACTGACAAGATCATAGCACTGTTCAATCTTGATAAAGGGAAAAGATTCAGGAATTACGGCTATTTTGAAGGCATTCTTAGTGTTGTATTGAATATTGCACTTTTCGTTTTCAAATTTGTGTTCGGGACACTTCTGAACAGCATATCCTTGATAGCTGATTCTCTCCACTCATTGTCTGATGTTGTGACTTCGACTATTGTCATTTTCGGTTTCAGGATTTCGTCCAAACCGCCTGATGCCGAACACCCTTTTGGGCACGGCCGGGCGGAACGGATTGTATCAATCGTCATCGCCTGTATGCTCATTGTTGTTGGTTTTGAGTTCTTTAAGAGTGGTTTTGACAGGTTCCAAAATCCTATTCCAATCGGGGCTGATACTTTCGTAATTGCGATGCTCATCGTGTCCATATTCATTAAGGAGTTCCTATATCAGTTTTCTCTGAGTTTAGGAAAGCGAATCGCGTCTCCAACTCTCAAAGCAGAAGCCTGGCATCATCGAACCGATTCGATTTCGACACTACTTGTCCTGGGAGGTTTCGTATTTTTTAGATTCGGCTTTTATAGCCTCGATGGAATTATGGGTATGATGGTTGCGTTGATAATCGTGTATACTGGTATTTCGATAATAAAGGAGTCGGGTAGTTTTCTTATTGGCCAGGCGCCTTCTTCCTCACTCGTGGAAAGGATTAGGCAAGCCGCCGAAGATTTCGATGATGTTAGTGATGTACATCACATACATGTGCACGATTACGGAGGGCAGTTGGAGGTGACGATTCATGTGCGACTCAAGGGTGACACGCATCTTGAGGACGCGCATCACAGGGCGTCTGAGGTGGAGAAGGCAATCAAGAAGTGCGTGCCCGGTGCCGAGGTCACGGTACATGTTGAGCCTATTTCTTGGGGTGAATTTGCGCGCTGATTTGCCTCCAGACCTGGCCATAAGAGAATTTCGCACAAGCGATTATGATGCCTTGATCAGACTTTGGGACGAAGCTAAGTTGCCGTACAAACCTGCTGGGCGTGACAAGCGAGAAAATATCTGTGATGAGGTCAAGAGAAGCAACGCGATTTTCTTGGTGGCCGAAAAGAATGGTGGAATCATCGGTTCTGCATTCGGTACTCACGATGGAAGGAAGGGTTGGATAAATCGCGTTGCGGTTACTCCCAAATGGCGTAGAAGGGGCATTGCGGCACAACTGGTTTATGCGGTTGAGCGTCGTTTCAATGCCATGGGTATTGGCATAATCGCATGTCTTATCGAAGACTGGAATGTGGAATCGATGAGGTTCTTTGAGGGAATCGGCTACAAGCGTCACCGAGATATTTTCTATTTCACAAAGAGGAGTAAAGTAGATATATGAAGAAAATCGGTATTGTCGGTGGACTGGGACCCGAAGCGACTGTCGACTATTATCGAGAGATAATTGATAGTTATCGTAAACAGAGTCACGGGGATGCCCCAGAGATAATCATCTATAGTCTGAACTTGCAAGACTTTCCGGCTATCAGGGAGCGAGAGAAAATAGCGAAATGGCTGGCCGGTGCCTTAGAGTCACTGGATAAGGCTGGTGCCGACTTCGCGGTATTGTCCGCAAACACGCCGCATATTGTGTTCGACGAGCTTGAATCATTATCGCCAATACCACTCCTGAGCATTGTCGAGGAGACGTGCCGCGTAGTGAAGGGCATGCATTTGAAAAAAGTTGGTCTCATGGGTACCAAGGTTACCATGAGCGCTAATTTCTACCAACGCATCTTTTCGCGTGAGGATATAACATTAGTAGTGCCGACCTCCAAGGAGCAGGATTACATTAACAAGAAACTCTTCTCAGAAATATTGTATAACCGGATAATCGAAGAAACGCATAGGGGTTTGCTTGCAATCGTGAAGAGGATGATCGATGAGGATGCTATCGAAGGATTGGTTCTCGGGTGTACCGAGCTACCGCTCATACTCACCAAGGATGAGTTCGGGATTCCTTTTTTTAACACCACGAGAATTCACGCGGAGAGTGCGGTGCGTTATTGCTTGAGCGGTAGATAGAAATCATATGGTCATATTTTATTGATGTGCGCGCAGGGCTTTGCTTGACTTTGTAATGTTTTCGCTTATAATAGCCAAACGGCAAAATGGACCAGCCAAAGATTCTAATCATCGATGATGAGAAAGTAATTTGCGATGCATGTTTTCAGGTATTGACCCAGGAGCATTACAAAGTTGAAGTTAGCCGGGACGGTATATCTGGATTAGCGAAGGTGGAAGAGTTTTCGCCCGACGTTGTCTTTGTAGATTTGAAGATGCCTGGCGTCGGTGGTATCGAAGTATTGGAGAGAATAAGAGAAAGAGAACCTATGATCGTGCCTATTGTCATAACCGGCTATGGGACAGTCGAATCAGCCGTAGATTCCATGAAAATGGGTGCCTTTGACTTCCTCCCCAAGCCGTTCACACCTGATCAGCTGAGAGTAATAACCAGGCGCGCCTTGGATAAGAGGAATGCTGCACTGAAGACGGAGCGATTACGCGAAGAAAAGGAAAAGATGCGGCAGAATTTCATTACGATGGTCTCTCACGAATTACGGACGCCCTTAGTTGCGGTTACACAGTATTTGGAAGTTCTGCATAATGGTTTCGCGGGTGGCGTTTCTGGAGAACAGATGAAGATTGTCGATCGGATGAGGATCCGTATGGATGAACTTCTGAGTCTGATCGATCGTTGGCTGCGACTAGCGAGACTCGAGGATCTAAAGGTAAAGGATGAATTCAAAGAATTTCCTTTGTCTACAGTTATCGCTGAAGCGATCGACTCAGTAAAAGATTTGGCTTGTGCTGCGAAAGTGAGGATTCATTTCGATGCGACGGCGTTCAGTGCAACTGTCATGGGAGACCAGCACATGATCAAAGAAGTATTCGTCAATCTTGTAGGCAATGGAATAAAATACAATCGAGAAAGGGGAGATCTCTCGGTTGAGTTTCGTGAGGAAAGCGATTATTGGATCGTCGCTGTAAGCGATACCGGTGTCGGTATTTCTGCAAATGACATACCTTTTGTCGCAGACGAATTCTACCGTGTAAAAAGAGAAGGAGCTGTTGCTGGCACTGGGATCGGGCTGGCAATAGTGAAGAAAATACTTGATCTGCATGGGGGCAAGTTACAGATTGAGAGTAAGCTGGATCAGGGAAGTACGTTTAGCGTCTTTTTGCCAAAAGCAAAGGAGTGACGTAAATGAATAAAACCAAAATATTGATAATTGATAATGACGTTGAACATGGTGAAGCCAACAAGAGAATGTTAGCAAACGCTGGCTATGAAGTTGTGGTTGTCCATAACGGCAAAGAAGGTTTAGAGAGTGCGCGCATAATCGAACCTGATTTGATAATGCTCGATGCTGAGTTGCCTGATATCAACGGCTTCTCGGTGTGTAAAGAACTAAAAGAAGACCCAAAACTTGGCGCGATACCTATTCTAATTTTGACAGCGCTTGGTGCATCTGAAGAAAGCTACCTTGCGAATATGGCAAAAGAGCACCAAGCGGATGCATTCTTCACCAAACCAGCAGATACAAAGAGATTGCTGAGTAAAATAAGCGAGCTGGTGACTGCCACTCCAGTACCGCCTAGCAAGCCCAGGGTCAGGGCGAAAATATTACTGATTGACGATGACCCCGACTTTCTTGATGCTACGAGGCAGATACTCAGCGCAAATCAGTTTCAGGTAATAACGGCACAAGACGGTGAAGAGGGTATTGCCAAGGCAAAGTATGAAAGCCCTGATCTGATAGTACTCGATGTCATTATGCCTGGGAAGGACGGGTATTCTGTGTGCTACGAACTAAGAAAAATAGCACAGACAAGACCAATTCCCATTATAATGCTTACCGCAGTTGGGCAACAGTTATCAAAGCCTGAATATGCAATGGACATGGCGATCGACCACCTTGCGGATGACTTTCTTGATAAACCATTTGATGCTCAGAAGCTGATCAAAAAGATAGAGAAGCACCTTAGACGGTGATGCGCGTCCGTATCGCTGTTTTTTGAAGACAGTATGCTCACACCGCGTTTCCCACTACGTGCTAAGTTAATAGTCAGTTTTTCAATTGTGATTGTCGTTGGTGTTTTCTTGTCGACTGTAGTCGGCATTCGTCTGATCGGTACGACAATACTCAGACAGGCACAAGACAAGGTTCGCCTCGATCTAAATTCGGCGCGAGAGGTATACCATGAAGAGAGCGAAGCGATCAAGACCAAGATACGACTGACAGCAAACAGGTTTTTCGTGAAGGATGCGATTTCTGCAAAAAATTTTACGGGATTGCTTGCCGAACTGGGGAAAATACGCGAGGCGGAGCACTTGGATATACTCGCACTGACCGATAGCCAGGGCAGGATTTTCGTGAGAGCTCATAATCCTGGTAGTCACGGCGATCGTCCAGCTGACGAAATCGTTGATTGGGTGCTTGTGCACGATGAACCAGTGGTAGCAACACAAATCGTGTCGGAGCGGGATCTGGCAAATATGGGCGCTGAATATGCGGAACGCGCGAGGATTGCACTAATCCCAACTCCGAAATCACGGCCTCTGGGAAAGACTGAGGAGAGAGCAGGGATGTTCATAAAAGCGGCGGCGCCCGTTTTCGATTATGCAGGGAATATCATAGGTGTGCTGTATGGCGGCAATATGCTAAATCGTGATTTCGATATTGTCGATAAAGTAAAGAATATCGTCTACATGGGTGAGCAATACCGGAATCGTGACATAGGAACCGCGACCATTTTCCAGGATGATGCACGTATTTCTACAAATGTGATGGACGCTGATGGCGAGCGGGCGATCGGAACCCGGGTATCGCAAGAAGTATACGAGCAGGTCGTGATCAAGGGTGTACCTTGGGTGGGTCGAGCATTTGTCGTTAATGCATGGTACATGACTGCCTATGAACCAATCAAAAATATCAACGGTGATATTATTGGCATGCTGTACGTCGGAATGCTGGAAGCACCATATGTCGATTTGAGAAATCGCGTTGTGCTTACTTTCTCTGGTATCGCCATTCTGAGCGTGATACTTTTATCGGTAATTGCGTATTTCACAACGTCCAATGTGGTAAAGCCTGTTAAAGCGTTAGCCCTGGCTACCGATAAGGTAGCCCACGGTGACATGTCACATCGGGTAACAATAGATACCAAGGATGAACTCGGTCTTTTGGCCGGTTCGTTTAATCAGATGATAGCTGCTTTGCAGGAAGCGACGGAAGGCTATCAGACCTTGACTCGCACATTAGAAGAAAAAGTCGAGGAGAAAACAGAGGAATTACAGGCGACACAGGATTACTTGATTCAATCTGAGAAATTGGCATCGTTGGGGAAGCTTGCAGCTGGCATTGCTCACGAAATAAACAATCCGCTCACCTCGATTTTGCTCAACAGTCATCTCATGCTGGAGAAAGCTAAAGGTGACTCTGCTATCGATGACAACCTTCAATTAATTATTGAAGAAACCACAAGGTGCAGTTCGATCGTAAGAGGGCTCTTAGAGTTTGCCCGACAGACTCCACCTGAGAAGACTCCAGTTGACATCAACCACGTGATCGAGAACACACTGTTGATCATGGAAACGCAAGCATTAGTACACAAGGTGAAGATTGAGAAGTACCTGGCTGAAAATCTTCCGCAGATTATGGTTGATGTCAGCAAAATTAAGCAAGTTTTCACCAATATAGTGTTAAATGCAATGGAAGCAATGTCTGATGGTGGTGTACTGAAGATTGTGTCGCAAAGGTCGAAAGATAATAGATCTATTGAGGTAGAATTCGAGGATAACGGCAAAGGAATTCCAAGAGAACACTTAAGGAAGATATTTGACCCATTCTTCTCGACCAAGGGGACCAAAGGTACTGGTTTGGGACTGTCAATAAGCTATGGAATAATTCAGCAACACAATGGTACCATTGATGTGCAGAGCGATGTCGGGAGAGGAACAAAGATGACCGTTCGCCTCCCTTTGCCCGAGGCAGGAGTGGATGTAAAGGAGGATAAAAATGCCAGAGAAGTTTAAGATTCTAGTGGTAGATGATGAACTGCCAGTGTGTAAGAGCATAGCTAGTGCACTTGCTGGTGAGGAATATGACGTCGATGCCGCGCTCAGCGGGGAAGAGGCTTTGGAATTACAGGAGAAGAAGCACTATGATGCTATAATTGCGGATCTGATGATGCCTGGAATCAGCGGCTTGGAGTTGCTAAAAAAAGTCAAAGAGAATCGGCCAGACACTATGTTGATAATGATTACAGGATATCCATCAATCAGGACGGCGGTAGAGGCGATAAGAATTGGTGCCTTTGACTACTTGCCCAAACCCTTCACGCCAAATGAAATACGGACTATTGTCTCTAGGGCTTTAACAAGAAAGAGAGTGGTGCAACAAAAGGTCGAACAAGTAAGGATACTTGAGGATTTACCTGTGCCACAAGGACTCTACACAATTCCTGAGAATTCATGGGCAAAGATCGAAGATGATGGTAGCGTGTTGGTTGGGATTCATCATATGCTGCTGGTGACCATTAAGAAAATAGCCGATATTGAATACCCCAAATTGAACGAAACGAGATACCAAGGTGAGGCGTGTGTCAGAATTGTGGAGTCTAGTGATCGCTTGCATAGGTTATGGACACCGGTGACCGGTAAGGTCATCGGAATTAATGAACGAGTCAAGGACGACTATTCGCAACTTTATCGAGATCCTTATATTACGGGGTGGCTGGTGCAGATGACGCCGACAAATCTTGATAACGATTTAAAAAATCTTGTAGTAACTTAGCCAATTTGAATCTACCCGTTGACTAAATGTGATTTTGCTTGTAGGAGATAGACCATTTGATTTAAGACCGACAAAGATCGTGGCGGTTGCGCGTAACTACAAGGCTCACGCCGAGGAAATGAATGTGGATTTGCCAAAGGAGCCGAGTCTTTTTCTGAAACCACCGTCCTCTTTGTTGGCAAATGGGGGGGAAGTACTTCTTCCTCAATCATCAGCCCGTATAGATCATGAGGTGGAACTGGCAGTAGTCATGAAATCAAGGGCAAAACGGATAACCACTGAATATGTGAAAGAGAATGTCCTTGGTTACACGATATTAGTCGATATAACGGCGCGCGACATTCAAGCCGAAGCCAAGAAGAGTGGCATGCCATGGACCGTTGCCAAGGGTTATGACACTTTTGCTCCAATCGGCCCGAGGATTGTGCCTGTTGATGAAATCGATGAGAAGAACTTGGATATCTGGCTTAAGATAAACGGTGTGTATAAGCAGAGAGGCAACACGAATCAGATGATTTTCACAGTTGAGGAAATTGTTTCACATATTTCTCATATTATGACCTTGGAACCACTGGATGTTATCGCTACAGGTACGCCCTCCGGTGTTGGACCCATGCACGACGGTGACACGATCGAGGCGGGTATCGAGAATATCGGAACCTTACGATTCAAGGCAGCACGGATACATTGATGGCGTGCTGATTTCCGTGCAAACATCGGAAAAAACATTATGTACACCCCTGATACACATGGATTGGGGTGTCGATGGTGTACGCTACGCTTTGAAAAACAAGAGGATATTGGTTATTGTTGATACGTTGCGCTTCAGCACCGCGGTGGTAACCGCGATTGCAAAAGGTTTTACGATCTACCCGGCATCAGACAGTACCGTCGGGAAGACAGCTGCTGACCGTTTGGGTGCTGAGCTCGCAGGAAAACCAGGGGAATCAAAGTATACTATTTCACCAAATAGCTACTTGGATGCAGCGAATAGTGACAAGAAAAGTATTGTGCTTCCGTCTCCTAATGGTTCTGCCTGTTCTGAACTCGTCGGCGAAGGCGATATTGCTTTTATTGGATGTTTACTTAACGCTCTGGCAGTCGCCCAGTATTGTCATAGGTTTGCTCAAGAAAAACATAGAGCAATAACTATCATTGCTGCAGGAGAACAGCGTGCCGTCGATACAGGTGAGAGAATAGTCTATGAACGCAAAGAGGCTTATCGTGTATTCGCCGTAGAAGATTATTTGGCCGCGGGGGCTATCATTTCTTACATGGAATCTTCGAAGAGCGCGGAAGCTCAGGCTTGCGAATTGTCCTTCGTCGCGGCGCGTGAGCGATTGCTGGAACTCTTACTGAGAAGTTTCAGTGGCAGGTATCTTGTTGAAAATGGACTAGAAAATGACGTCAGACACGCTGCTCAATTGAATTCTTATGATGTGATACCCATGATTCATGACGGGAAGATAACTGGACTAAATGAATAAACGTCAAGCATTGATGCAATACTATGATGAGCGGGCTCCTGAATATGACGAGGTATATTTTGGTAAGGGACCGGGTATACCCGAACCTAAATCCTACGGGAAGGATGTGAAAGCGATTACTGGAATCTGCGCAGATTTTGGTCATGGCCACTTGGTTGACATCGGATGTGGCACGGGATTTTGGTTACCTTACTATATCAATAACTGCAAAGACGTGACTTTAATTGATCAGTCACAGAAAATGCTCGTTGAATGTCAGAAACGGGTGAAACAATTAGACACCATTGCCAATATCCGTTTTATGAAAGGAGATTTCTTTCGCCTCAGGTTCTTCATGGAAAGCTTTGACGCTGCATTGGTTGCATTTTTTATTAGTCATCTCAGCGATGAGGAGGGATTATTTTTCAATAAACTCAAGAGGCTGTTGACGCCAGGAGCTGAGATCTTATGGATCGATGGTTCATGGAGCCCGATACGCAAGCAATATCGTGAAAGAGAAGGGATCCAAACAAGAAAGCTGCGCAGCGGGCGTGAGTTTCAAATTTTCAAGAAATACTACGAGGCTAATGATGTAAAGATGTTGTTAAAGAGGTATTCGTTTAAGCTGTGCTCGCTGTATATGGGTGATGTATTTTTTGCCGCCCGAACAGAGTTGAGTTACTAGCCGCTTTCCATTTCTATCAAGCGTTGTAGGGTCTCCAATTCGTCCACATCAAACCACGTGACTTTGCACTTCGCGCACTCGTCGATTTCCACGTGATATGCATAACTATAAAACTTGTGTGACATGGTCTTGCCACATTTTGGACAACGCCGCGCACAGCCCACATCAAGCATTAAGCTGAAATGCGGGCGTTTTTTCCTGGCCTCCGTTTTCATTAGTGATGCGAGCCGTTCTACTCTTTCCGTGAACGCCTTTTCCTGTCTAACGAATATGCGTGGTAGCTTGCCTTGTTCGGCAAGTGTCCCCTCGCAGAATGCGCAACGCCATACGTATAGGCCTTCATATTCTTGAGGGATCAGCCATTCCCGACATATTGGACATATACGCTTGATTTTCCAGATGGGCTCGTTTCGTTTCTGAAAGAAATAGCTCAAAGCAGGAATTTCGTTTGCGTTGAATGTTTCTTCTTGCCCCGCTATCTTCAGGCTGGTTTTTGGTTTGAGCCATTCGATTGTTTGCAGCTGTAACAGTGTGAACGGACCATGCCATTCGTTATTGTGTCGGGCCATGAAACGTATGCCCATCTTCTTTGGTTCATATGAGATGCTTGGTCCATATGCTCTACTCATTTTTTCTGCAATAACGTCAAGGTCGGCATGCGCGATATCGAGGATTATCTGAAGCCGGCGGGTAAGTGGGGGGTGTGTGGAGAACAGAGTGGCTATCACACCCTCTGTTTCGTCGAGTTTGCTGTATTGCGGATTCATAATGAAAATGGGTCTAACATGTTCACCTACCGAACCTGCACCACGCCAGTGTGTACTGATCCGGTATAAAACACTGGCAAGACTCAACGGATTACGCGTCAAACGAATTGCTGCCGCATCGGCACGGTACTCTTTTTCGCGGGATATGAACATATTCAATATTTGACTGCAAAGACCGGCAAAGAAAAGCACAGCAGATAACGGAATCGTCAGCACCCCGAGAGTGATATCGTCTTTGCTTGACTCTTTTTCGAAGAGTGGTAAACTGCTCGGTTCTCGGCTGGGCATCATCTTTGTTAGTTGGGTGAGTGTTTCACTATACATGCCAAAGAGTGAGCAAGTTATTGTCGTCTCAAGGCAATCGTTAGATATTATGTGCGCCATTTCATGAGCTATCACTGCCTGCAATTCTTCACGCGTGGCACGTGATAGCAAGCCTTCGGTAATTCCGATTACCCTACGCTCCTGCAAATCGGCGAGTGAAAAAGCATTCATTGAACCCGTAGGTACTACATATCGTTCGACATGTAACCCACCGGCGGCAGCTTCGATTTCGTCGATCACGTTATTCAATACCTTGTGATACGTGTCGTGCTTGTCAGGGTGCTGGGCATTTAGGAGGGTGAGGATCTTCGGCACTACATTGCGGTTCGAAAAGTACCAGTGCAGGAAAGCAGCAATGAGTGCGATGATGATTATGTAAAGGGTATCCCATCCAAGTATGTGGAATTGCTTCCCAGGCACAGCTAGGTAGCGTCTCAGGTAGATAATCATTTTTATTATTGTTGCGAAGAAAAATGCGGAAAAGAAATACAGAGTAACCAGAAAAGTGAAGAGGATGTATATCCGCCAAGTCCTTTGCTTCTCGATATCCCAGAATGTCGTCGTTTTATTTGCCACAATGAAGTTTACTACAATTCCGATTTTTGTCAAGAACTAAAAAGATAGGTTGTGGTCGAGGTTGTGATGCTTGACGTTAATCAGCATGCTCGAGAATAGGTTCCAGCTTCCCAACCTTAACCCACCAACCAGTTGGTATTATTTTCTTTCCAAATATGCCTTTGTGAATATTCTGTCTGGTATTTTAATGTCGAGCTCAACGTCCTCAAGGATGAGCTCGGTGTATGTGTCTTTGCGCAACTTGTTCACCATTCTTATTGATGTTGGATATTTGTAGCGGCCGATACGCTTGAAATCGCTGATAGCTATTTCTTTCATCAACTTACCACTCTTTGCGTACAATTCGGCCTTGACCGCCACGTACATATCCTTGTCTACCCATATTTTCCTAAAATAGTAACTTACTTCAGGGACCTTAGCGGTCAGCTCTAAGGCAAAGCATTCTTTTCCATATAAGCTGTCGGTGCCCACGAGTTCGATGTCATACAGCTTTATCAATCTTTCGTTTTCGACAATATCGTCATAAGAGAAATCACTGCCCATCATGCTCTGCCGCAGCATATGTCCAGCGATTTTCGTTGCCCTTTCGACCGTGGGAAGATACATCCACATTTCGTCTTCGATCTTCAAGAATCTGGTACCTTTGTCCCTGGCGGGGTAAGAGAATTCCATGTACGCCAGTTTCTTACCTTCGGTGTAGCCGAAGAATCTTTTCTCGCGTACGGTACCGCCGATACTGACGAGCATTTTTGCATTATAGCCAGATGAAACAACCACCGTGTTGTCGTCTACTCTCTCAATTATTTCTGTGCCGGTTTGTGCAAATGTAAATGTATTTATGGCCAAGATTAGCAGCGCCACATGGATGCTTTTCGTATCTCTCATATTGTTTTCAAGGCCTTTGCCGGTTCTAATTTCGTGACGCGACTTATCGGCAGTAGGGCGACAACGATTGTAATCAATAATCCGAAAAGAAACCCAGCTAGAATAATGAGCGGCGTTGGTTCAAGGTATATTATCGGCCCGAATGGCATGTCGGCAGACGAACTTGAGGACGCCATACTTATGTCAATTCCTTGATATTTCAGCCAATAACTTAATACTCCGCCGAGAATCGTCCCCATTGCACTTCCCAGTGTTCCAATTATTCCTGCCTCGATCGTGAGCAGACCGACAATCGATAGGTTAGTTAGTCCGAGCGCCTTCATCATGCCGATCTCCTTGGTCCTCTCGAATACAATCATGAGCATGGTGTTAGCAATTGTCGAACAAGCAACGAGTAATACTACCAGATAGAATAGTGAGAAAACGACATTGGCCGTGTTTACGTAGCGGAGTAGAGGATTATGCTGGAATGGAACGACTGAAAGATCGAAGCGTGCCCGTATCACACGTGCGATATCAATGGCATCATTCGGATCGTTAACGAGTATCACAAATTCCGTTGCCCGATCCTCGAGATCAAGGAGCTCCTGACCAACATCGAGCGGGATGTAAAAGAGACTTCTATCCATGCCGCCGATACCGATATGAAATATGCCCTTGACCAAAAGATTCATGCCGGTCGGCGAGTCATATGCGGTTCTCGTTATGATCGTAAGTGTGTCACCGATTGTGACTTCTAAACGCTCGGCTAGCCCACTGCCAATTATTGCTGCCCGCTCGCCAGAATTGATATATGAGCCTCCGATGAGTCTTTTGTTCAGGGCGGCGATGTCGCGCTCCTTTTCAGGGTGGATGGCATAGCCCAGTGCTGGTATGTTAAGCTCCTCTTCGCCGAGGAGAACACCGAACTTGATCCGGGGGGAGGTCAGCGCGATGCCTTCTTCGGGTAGGGCCTCATAAAACTGAGGCGTAAGCTCTAACGATTCGGATAATGGAATCATTCGTTCACGCCTCTCATACTCTGTTGTCGTGATTCTGATGTGACCAGAAATCAACCTTACGATGTTGCCGCTTATGTTCTCAAATATGCCGCTGATGTAGCTTCTCATGACTATTATTGCCGTGATCGCAAGTGCGACACTGATACCAGAGATTATGCTACGTCGGGTATTGCGGAAGAAATTTCTATAGGCGAGTCTGAACAGCTGCATTATACATGCCTCAGCGCATCAACCGGTTGTAGTCTGGTTGCTTTCCGTACCGGCCATAGTGTGACAAACACAGAAACAAAAACTCCGAATAGGAATACGGACAGAACTGTCCAGTAGTCGATTTCACCTACGATGATGAATTTCATTGGGTAGACGATGTCGGCGTTTCCAAACATTGCGCTCATGTCAATGCCGAAATGCACGAGATACAACGATAAGAGCAGACCAATCAGACAACCCAGCAGACTGCCGAAGATTCCGATGATACCGCCCTCGTACACGAACATCTTCACGATCCCCTGGTTGTTGAATCCCATTGCCTTGAGCGTACCAATCTCTGGAATACGTTCCATCACCGCCATCAGCATGGTGTTGATAATGCCCACGGCTGCTATGATGACAACTACGAGGGCGATCATGAACTGAGCCATTCTCTTAAATCCGGAAATTTCGAAGATGGCCGCGTTCAACTCTCTCCAGGTGTATACTTCGTATTCCTTACCGACTGCCTGCACGAGACGCTCTTTCGTTCGTACGAGATTCCTGTCATCACGGACTCTTACGCTCAATTCGGTTACACCGTCAAATATTGCGAGGAGTTCTTGAGCCTGTTCAATAGAAATGAGGGCGGCGTTGCGGTCAAAAAGCGGATGTCCGGTGTTGATGATACCGGAGACGGTTAAGTCGAAAGCGTTGTACGTTCCATTTCGGTCCTTGGTGATAATCGTCAAGTATGACCCTATATCCAAATCCATATCTCTGGATAAATCTTTGCCGATGAGAACGTCGCCTTCATGCTGCAGGAAAGAACCTTTCACAACGGAGTTGACGATCTTAAATACTTCTTTCTCTTTCTTAATATCGACGCCCACTCCTATTACGGGCAGTTCATCGATGCCATTACTGATGCTGGCTTGAAATTTAACACGCGGTGCTACACTCTTAACGTTACTTATTTGCTCGATTTTCTTAAGGATCAGCCCCGGGTTGTCAATGATTGTATCAAGAGGAAACACGCCCTCCTCACGGTAATAGCCATCTGCAAAGATTTCCAGATGGCTGGTCTCGTAGTCTATGATGTTCTGTGAGGCCAGCTTGTCGACCCCATTCATCATAGAGTTCATGAGAATCATTGCAGACAGTCCGACTGAAATCGCAGCCGCAGTGATGACCGTCCGCCGTGTATGGCGGAATACATTACGCCAGGCGAGTTTAACTGCTGTCACCCGGCCCCTCGCTTTTCTTCGTTTTGTCGGCGACCACCTTACCATCTCTCAATCTGATGATCCTTTGTGCGTAGTCCATCACCAGTTGATCGTGCGTAGAAAAAATAAATGTCGTTTTGTGTTTTTCGTTGAGTTCTTTCATCAGACCCAATATTTCTTTTGCAGTTGTCGAATCAAGATTTGCGGTGGGTTCGTCAGCGAGTACCATACTAGGATTCTTAACCAATGCGCGCGCAATGGCAACTCTTTGTTGCTGTCCACCGCTCATTTCGTTGGGCCTGCGATTTATGTACTCGCCCAGACCAACTTCTTCGAGAATCGATATAATATTCTCTCTCTTTTTGTCTTGTGTCATGTCCAAGAGAATCAAAGGGATCTCAACGTTTTCGTAGGCGGTCAAGACCGGTATCAGGTTGAATGTTTGAAACACAAATCCAATTTCATTTTTTCTTAAAGTAGCCTTCTCTTTTGAGCTAAGTTTATTGGTATTCGTGCCATTTATGAGAACATCACCCTTGGTTGGTACATCAAGGCAGCCGATGATATTGAGCAGGGTGGTTTTCCCAGAACCTGATGGGCCAGCGATGGCAGTGAATTCCGCAGCTTCGATTTTTACGCTGACGCCACGTAAGGCAGGAAATAATACTTTACCAACCTTGTAATCCTTGTATAGATTTATCGTCTCAACCAAAACACCTCCTTTGTCACATGACAAATGGATTCAAAATGTGGCTTTGCCACATTAGAAGTAGACCTTTCCCCATACGTAAACAGCCCCGCGATATGGTGTTATGTTCCTGAATTCGCTCTCCGTTGAGCCGAGTGTATAGCTCAGCCCAACGGTGACTTCGGCGTTCTCCATTATAGCATAACTGAGTTGAGGAATTATGATTGTTCCTCTGTCGTCTAAGTTCGTAATGGAATTGATAGATGGCCTAATGAAGGGGTTGTTGAAGAGACCGATGCTTGCATACAGATAATGCTGGGCAAGTGTTTGCCGCTGGCCTTCTATGATCATCATATAGTCGTAGTATGCAGGGTCGTCAACGCCACTGCCATCGAAGTAATATTCAATCATTGCGTAAATCGTGAGTGGAAACGTATAATCGAGACCGACCGATATTTTCGTGTAGTCGATTGTGTCATTTCTTGTATAGCTCATCTCACCCCAGTACCCTACGGCCAGTTCACCGGCAATTTCTCCGCCAATGATTGTTTGGTGTTCCGACGCACGGTGCATAATGGTCATGCCTATATCATTGCCTGCAAAATTAGTACCGACGCGCGTCCCAATGAGCGTTCTATTAATGTCACCATCCGGCATGGCAAGAATTCTGATATCAGTGAGATCGCCGAGAGAAAAATAACCGAGCAACGCATTGTAGCCAGCACGTTCATAGCCGGGTTCGAAATAATTCGTCCGATTAAAGGTATCCAATGGCCGAAAAACCCTTCCGACACCCCAATAGAGGCTCTGTTTTCCCACGATGATTCGCGTTCTTTCATCTCCTAACCAGAGTGCAAGACGCGAGATGCTGGTATTATCGGCTGCGTAGTTCAGTGTACTGGTATCATATGGTACGATCAAGTCGAGTGCCACTTGTAGGCCATGGTCAGAGTCAGCGGTCTTCAGTTCCAGCCAACCGCGATTGTAGCCGGTGAAATATGTCGAATCATTCCACGTCAGGTAGGGACGAGTTTCCACATAGCCGCTTGCATTGATCTGGGAGATGAATAGTAGCACCAGTATCATTGTGTACCGTAGAGTATACGCTATTTTTCGCATTAGTCAAGTGGGCACATCATTGACACATCACGATTTTTGGGTTATTATGCTTACAGAGGAAAGTAAGATTCAAACGGATGGTAACGGATTCAGACCAATATCCGTGTGCATCCGTGTGAATCGAATTTTTGTGACACAGAAATGAGAGGAGTGTTTTATGGATTGGGGATTGAAGAATCGATTATCAAGGATAATTAGACCTGAGACGGGCCGAACCGTAATGCTCGCGGTTGATCATGGTTACTTTTTAGGCCCGACTAGTGGTCTTGAAGTTCCCGGCGAGACGATCAAACCACTGCTTTCCTATGCCGATTCGCTTATGCTCACACGCGGTGTCCTTCGTACATCTGTTCCCGCTGAATTCAACATACCGATTGTCTTGAGAGTGTCGGGTGGCACGAGTATTCTCCATGATGATCTATCTAACGAAGATATCACCACGTCAATGGAGGAAGCGATAAGACTCAATGTTAGCGCGGTAGCCCTTTCAATTTTCGTTGGTTCGGCACACGAGAAGGAAACGCTCACCAATCTTTCAAAACTAGTGACTCAAGGGGTAGGGTATGGAATACCAGTACTCGCCGTTACCGCAGTGGGGAGAGAAATGACCCGTGATGCGAAATATCTTTCTTTGTGCTGCCGGATTGCGGCTGAGTTAGGTGCCCATTTCATAAAAACATACTATTGTGAAAATTTCGAAAAGGTCGTTGAAACCTGTCCGGTGCCGATTGTCATTGCCGGTGGCAAGAAGACACCCGAGAAGGATGCCTTAGCCTTGGCTCACAACGCCATTTCACATGGTGCCGTGGGTGTGGACATGGGTAGGAATATTTTCCAGTCAGATAATCCAGTTGGCATGATTCAAGCGGTGAGGGCCATCGTGCATAAGAATGCTACGGTTGAAGAGGCGTACGGATTGTATGAGAAGGCAAAGTGAGACGGTTACGGTAACGACGCTCCTATCGATAATAAAGGTGGCGTTAAACGTGTTTATGGACGGTGCCGCTATACGGTTGACGAAACGGGCCTCGGCACCGTGTGTCTTTTGACATAGCCGTTCTAAGATGAGAGCCGCCGTCTACTACAACAATAACGACATCCGCATTGAGGAATTACCCATACCCAAGATAGGAAATCGGGAAATGCTGGTAAAGATTATTGCCAGTGGTGTTTGTGGTAGCGATGTGATGGAATGGTATCGGATCAAGAAAGCGCCAAGGGTTTTGGGCCATGAGATTGCTGGTGAGATCGTAGAGGTTGGGGGAGAGGTCGATCAATACAAAGTAGGTCAGCGAGTTTTCGTTTCTCATCACGTACCATGTGATGATTGTCGATACTGTCGTGCTGGATATCACACGGTGTGTGCCACATTACGCTCGACCAATTTCGATCCCGGGGGTTTTGCCGAGTTCGTAAGGGTCCCTGAAACGAACATGCGGAATGGTGTTTTCATGTTGCCGGACGAAGTGTCGTTTGAAGAGGGCACTTTTGTTGAGCCGCTAGGTTGTGTTGTCAGGGGACAGAGGTTTGCCGGAGTGAAGAGTAGCGATACGGTAGTCGTCATCGGCTCGGGTATCTCAGGACTGATGCACATTCATCTGGCGAAAATCAAGGGTGCGGCTAAGGTAATCGCTACCGATATCTGCGAATACCGTCTTGAAGCGGCCAAGCGTTTCGGCGCCGATGTGACTATTCATGCTAAGGATGATGTGGCCAGTTTGGTTAAGCAGGCAAACGAAAATCGCCTGGCTGATGTAGTGATTGTATGCACCGCAGCTTTGCCTGCGTTCGACCAGGCGTTTGATTCTGTCGACTGTGCTGGAACCGTGCTGCTTTTTGCACCAACTGCGCCTGAAGTCAGGGTACCTTTGCCGCTTTATGATATTTACTTTAAAAGTACGAGGATTATCTTTTCTTACGCTGCAGTAACCGCTGATATCATCGAAGCCATTGAACTATTGAGAAGCAAGACGTTCAATGCTCAGGATATGATAACCCATCGGTTTGGTCTTTCTGAAATACAAAAAGGATTTGGTCTCGTTGCCCGAGCTGAACGCTCGATAAAAGTAATAATCCTACCGCAGGAATAGTCTACTCACTAGTCCTGCATTCTTCTGCCTTTTCTTGACGTGCTAGGACCTTTCTTATGAGGTGTCCAGTCATTACTTTATTAAGGTGCTCAAAACCGGCACAACCATCAATGTCTTTCCCCTTTATATCTACGTGATATAGCTCATCTGAATCCGTCCGCTTTTTCTCGACCTTGATGGCGTAATCAGCGTCGAAGATTGTCATGAAATCGTGAATTGGCATTACAAAAACGCCTTTTTCCGAGTATAGGGATATTAATTTGTCTATTTCTCTTCTGTCTTCAGATAAGTGTTCAATTTCCTTTTCAATATCAACCCGCGAGCTTGTCAGTTTTCCATATATGTGTTGCATCTCTTGAGGTTCATCAATGTCCTTCAGTTTCTTGGCACCCTTTTCGAGGACGCCTTCTAATACTGCAACGGCCTGTTGTATCTTTTGGCTGGCTTCTGACAGGCAGAAAAGATATGCCTCGATGACTTGAAAAGACGGTAACTTTTCCAAGTTGTCATAATACAATTGTCCATAAGGTTTGCAAAAAGGTCCTTTCTTAGTATCTTCTAAATCATCAAGTACCAATTTTGTCCTCCTTGGTTATGGTTGTCCAACAAATCTAGTATGCAAGGCACTCCTCACATTGCATCGCGCACTCGAAGCAGAAGCGGACATTTACTGCTCCTCTCGCCATGCTTGAGGCAAAAAAGCGGAGTCGATTCCGTTTAAGGAAATCACGGCTATCTCACAAATGCCTTACGACCGGCATAAGCTGCATTGTCTTTCAACTCTTCTTCGATCCTCAATAGTCGATTGTACTTCTCGATGCGTTCACCGCGACAAGGGGCGCCAGTTTTTATAGCCCCTGTGTCCATCGCAACAGTGAAATCGGCGATAAACGAATCAACGGTTTCACCACTGCGGTGCGATACTATCACACCCCAGCCAGCGTTCTTAGCCATGTTAATCGCTTCAATTGTTTCAGTGAGACTGCCGATCTGATTGACTTTTATCAACACCGCGTTGGCCGCATTCTCTTTAATACCCCGCGCAATCCTCTCAACATTAGTTACAAGCAGGTCATCACCAACAAGCTCAACATTTTTTCCGAGTCTGTCGTTAAGTAATTTCCAACCTACCCAATCGTCCTCGGCGAGCCCGTCTTCAATGGATACGATCGGATATTTCTCGGCCAATTTCACAAATACGTCTACCATCTCTGGAGCAGTCAATTTCTTTTTTTCGGTTCTTAGATTATAGCGACCATCTTCGTAGAAACTGCTGGATGCCGTATCAAGAGATATGCTGATATCATTGCCTGGTTTGTAGCCTGATTCTTCGATTGCTTCAATGATGAGCCTTAGAGGTTCTTCATTTGACGAGACGGTCGGCACGAATCCGCCTTCATCGCCAACACTAGTATTCAATCCCTTGTCCTTGAGTAATTTCTTCAGAACCTGGTAGACTTCGCTACTCCACCGTGTAGCTGTCTTGAAATTCTTTGCACCATGCGGTACGATCATATACTCCTGAAAATCCGGGCCTTGCCAGTTCGCATGAACGCCGCCGTTAAGCACATTCATCATTGGTACTGGCAATAGTGAGGCTTTAGGACCGCCCAGATATTTATAGAGGGATAGACCCTGGGCCTGTGCAGCAGTGCGGGCAATTGCCAGAGAAACACCGCATATCGCATTTGCTCCAAGATTTTTTTTGTTCGGCGTACCATCCAATTCGAGCATTATTTTGTCAAGCTCAGCCTGCTTGGTAACATCTTTGCCCCTAAGAGCAGGTGCGATCCTTTCGTTCACGTTCCTCACCGCCTTTAGAACACCTCTGCCGGCAAAGCGTTTTTTATCCCCGTCTCTCAGCTCGAGTGCCTCGTGAATACCGGTTGAAGCACCCGAGGGTACTGCTGCTCTGCCGCCTGCGCCGCTAGTAAGTTCAATATCGACTTCGACGGTCGGATTGCCCCGCGAATCTAATATTTCCCGCGCAAATATTCCTTTGATTATGTTGTTCATAACTCGATTCCTCCTTTGATGTCAAGGTGATAACGAGTGATATTTTCTGATTATAGTGAAAACGATAGAATTGTCAATTACACAGAAGACTTGTTGAAATTCTTGCCGGATTTGCTTGGAGAAAGTAGTGTTTGTGTTAATGCGGATGGTACCGTAATGGGCAAGCCAAACAGCGCGCTGCCTCATTCATTAGCTCTTCTCTCTTTGCCCACAGCTCAACTTCCTTGAAGTCGCCTTTTCTTTCCTCGATATCACGGTGAGGAATGGTGATTCGTGGTGTTTCTGTAAGAGGAAGTAGTCTCACCTTCGGACTGTAGGTTTTCCTGAATAGTGTTACAAGAAAGATTGGCAGGCCCCTCAAATGCGCGTCGATGCGCCTAGCGGCATTCATACCGTGACCCACGGCGTGGGCGATAGTTGCGCTTCCTAGGACGACATCGCCGCCCGCAAAGATTTTTTGGTGTGACGTCTTTCCATTCTTTGTCTTAATATGTCTATTTTTATCGAATTTTACGAGGTCCTTAAGAAAATCAGTCTCGGGATGCTGCCCAATCGCCATAACTACGGTATCCAATTTGACTTCAAATTCGCTTCCTTCAATTTTCTTTACTTGACCCTTTCTACCTTCTGCACATTCGGTTCTGAGCAATGTGATTTTATGTTTCTCTATTTTGACGGGAACAACTAGAGGAATGATTTCCACGCCTTCTTCCTTTGCTTCTTCAAGATTCTCATGCTCAGCAGGCATATCTTCGATGTTCCGGCGGTAGTATATTGCGACCTGGTGTCCTTCCCGTATTAGGCTACGTGCAATGTCAATCGCGGTATTACCGCCGCCGATGATGCCGACCTTACCGAGATGGTATAACTCACCTTTTTTGATACGTCTAAGTACATCAAAACCATCCAACGCATTCTCTTCTCCATGGATACCAAGTTTTATCGGTTTCCACACACCGGTCGCGACAAAGACAGCATCGTAATCCCGTAGTAGTTCTTCTATTGATACGTCCTTGCCAATCTCTACTCCACACTTTAGTTCGAATTTCAAGGTCATTAGGGTTTCAATTTCTTGATCGAGGACAGCCTGAGGGTGACGAAATTCTGGGATGAGTATGCCTAACACGCCGCCCGGTTTTTCTTCGCGTTCGTAGACCGTCACTCTGTATCCTCTATGTGAGAGATAATACGCGGCACTAAGTCCACATGGTCCGGCACCGACTATGGCTACCTTTTTTTTCTTCGGCTTGTGTCTGTGGACAGGCAGTATAGTCTTGACGCCGGCTCGCAAGTAGCGTATCGCTACTGGTGCGTCTATGCCTCTTCTCGTACAATGACTCTCACACGGCGCAAGACAGATTCTTCCTAGTGTATCGAAAAAAGGTACATAAGGGTAACGTTCCTCGCTGTCGGTTGCAAGATGGTTTATGTAAGCCCAGGGCATAATACCTGCCGGGCATATTTTCTCGCAGGGTGGCTTTTGGTATCGGAACCCCTTGTGCGCATCGAGAATGTTGTAGAGCCAGATTAATACCCAGGCGGCCAAGAGTCCCCAAAATGCTTGGTTGATGCCGGTCCAGATAATAACCATGAGGGCTATCGAACCATAGAAAATGGCGGCGAATGCGATGCCTGTCCATAACCTACCCGCATAGATTTGCCCAGCACCGACTATGAAGGTTGATAAGAGGGCTGTTCTACCTGACTTCATGTTTAATCGCCTTGGTTGGACAAATCTTTACACAATCCAGGCAGCGTATGCAGTCGATGTCGTGCTGATGGCGGTATATGCCTACGTGCATGGGACATACCATCTGACAGGATTCACACGCGATACATTTATCTTTGTCGACCTTCAATCTCCATACACTGAAGCGGTTGAAAATCGAGTATATAGCACCGACCGGACAGAATGTTCGGCAGAAGAATCTCTTGATGGATATAGAAAAGAGAATTATGCCCAGTAGTATTGCGATTTTCATGTAGTAATGCCAACCAACTAGCGCCCGTAGATCGCCCGTAGTGTCGGCAAGAACAAGGGGTATGCCGGCAATCAAGGCGCCATCCGGACAAAGCTTGCAAAACCATGGTTCTGCTGTGATATAGGCAATTACTCCGGCAACCCCGACGAGCACGACGTATTTGAAGTATGAGAAGACCTTGGGTAGCTTCATCTTGAAGGATTTGATCTTGTAAAGGAGGTCCTGGAAGAATCCGAAAGGACATATCCAGCCACAGGTCATTCTTCCGACAACCATACCGACGGTTCCAAAAAGACCGGCGACATAGAAGGGAAATAGCCTCAGCCCTATGAAGTGCTGCAGACCGCCCATTGGGCACGAATACCAGGCAAGTGGACATCCCCAGCAGTTCAGAATCGGTGTGCAAGCTCGCTTTAAAACTCCCTGGTATATCCCGCCGGCAAAGAAGGCTGGGATATAGGAATTCTGTATTATTGTGGCGATGATTTGGACGGTACGTTTCAGCTTCACTCGATTCCCATACAGGAAAGGCACATAACTGAACCGACAGTTTCGGTTTCAATGAAATCGCCGAGCTTACCACCGTACCAGATACCACCTACGAACACAAGTGTTACGATAATCATAAGGATGAGGAATAGTCTTCTCATTTAGACTCCTTGTGCTCCATGGTTATATGTTAAATGTCTAACGGTGTGGCTGCCAGTATGGTTGAATGGCTTGGTCTTTTAACGCGCCCAATAACGGTAGACCATACAGGTTACCATGCCGTACAACAACCAACGATGTCTTAAAAGATGCTCGTTAATACCAACTTGACACCTTTAAATGGTTCCTCGAAACGACAGACACCGCCGGTGCATACAAGTCCGCCTTTTTCTGCACCCACACGGATACGCAGGTTGTGACGTGTCGTAAGGTCGAGGCTCAGCTCGGCAAGGGGCCAGTTTGTTTCAGGACCTATTTTCTTAAGATCGACCAGCCATTGCGGCGCCCGATTCCGCTTTTCGTACCTCAGGGTGAGTACGAATAATTCCGGTTTCCCTATGGATAGGGCAAGTGCTTGGTCATAATAATCGCTTGTGTCACTGGTTACAAATTCGATCTGATATTCAGAACCCACGAAAAATGCACCGAAATTATAACTGACTTCCACATGGGGCTTGGTTTCGGTTTTCTTCGCTATAGGAACTTCGATGCCCTGTTTTACGACCTTCTCGATAGCCGCGGTTACTTCTAGTTCATAGGTGGGATAAGTCGTTATTTTCGCAGCTTGTTCGGTCACGGCATCCATGGTTTCGTTGGTGATGAAAAACTGCTCGAATTTGTTCAATGTAGTATCGTGAGTGCTGATTTTATTGTTGTCCAATTCGATTGTCATGAAATCAAACGGTGAATACAGTACAGATAAACCGAAACCTATCTCATCTACCCCGCGATTCACAGAAATACCTGTTTTAATGGGTGTCACCGGTTCGTTGTAACGGTAGGTTTTGTTGTAGGGGAACCCGATCGTATCATAATCCATTGCCTGGAAAGTAATGCCAAACCCTGGCAGGGCAAGGCTGGAGCTAAACAGTACCCCGTATCCCTTCAATCTGCCGCCGAGACCAGGATACGTGCCTAACTGCTGTGCATATTCAATATATGCATCAAAGGGACCAGTCCTGAACCCTAGATTTCCGCCATAAAGTTCTGTGAATGCCTCGGGTGTTATGTCTATGTCCCGGTTAATTCGGACATAACGTCCTCCCAAAGTAACCTTTGGAATGATTTTAGTTTCGAGATCTAGCCCGCGGATCTGTGCAGTTGTGTCATCATCGTTCTTTATGCCGTAAGTGTTTTCTTCGAAAAAGACATTCCTTGGTTTACCCGAAAGCAGTGTTAGTTGCGTATTAAAGTAATTGAACCCGGTCTGTATGCCAAACAATGATTTGTCTATTTTGAAATCCTCATCAACAAACTGATTGAGCACCATACCTCGTCCAAACGTCTTATTGAAGCGGCCGTAGAGTACACTTACCGGGTCCTTGTGATACTGAACACTGTAGTCGATATAGGAGAGTTTCCGTGGATTTGGCAGGGAGGGGTCAGAAAAAAAGAAAGTGCCGCGCAGCGCGATATCGCCGTAGCTTAGACTCACCTTCAGTTTGTCTTCGATGTGCTCCTGGTAGTTCGTATCGCCTTCTTCATTTTCGTAGAACACCCAGTATTCGCCATAATTTGCACCGCTCAGCCGCAGGCTTTGCGCATATAGCGCGGGAATCGAGAAAGCAAGTAGGACTATGACCATGAGCGTAATTCTTCTCATGCTACTGCTCACAATTCCCACCTTGCTCATAGAGTTCTCGGACCTTGGCGATAATCAATTCTTCATCGCCGGGTTTATACCCCTGATGGGTGAATACGATTTTCTTGTTTTGGTCAATTATGAAGAAAGTAGGCATTGCCTGAACATTGTATAACTCCCGCATGGTATTCTCTGGGTCAAGGACAACCTGGTACGTCCACTTGTGGCTTGTCGCAAACGGTTTTACCTTTGGTACTGACCTTGTCTTATCTTGACTGATTGCCAAAAGGGTTATATTCAGAGAATCGAATTCTTCAGAGTAGGGTCTTAGTGCATCTAACTCCTTGATGCACATCTTGCACCATAATGCCCAAAAACTCACTAAAACAGGGCCTTCGGCAAGCAGCGAGTCGAGATTGACAATCTTCCCGTCAACATCTTCCAAGGTGAAACCTGGAGCGTCAGCCGTTGCTCCTTCCTCAGCAAAAGCAAAAACTAAAGGTATAAGCAATATCAACGAAAACGCTTTCATTGTACCTCCTCAAAATCCCTGGTGATTGCGTGCATAACTTTCTTGCTGTCCGTGTTTTGAATGAATACGACCGCCCTCATCTGCTCAACTGGAATGCCATGGTTGAACACAATGTTTGTATCGAGGGTGTCCGGATAGACCAGGTCAATCGGAAAACTGTAAAGTTGCTGGCACACGTAACTGAAAAAAGGGAGGAGGAATCCGCGAATACTGTCTTGGCAGATTGCAATGTATGTGAGCATTTCCCCCGCGGGTATCGTGTCAGCCGTCACTATCGTTAGCTGCAGGTTCCCAGCAGTCGGTGTTGCTGTGGCCGTGAGTTCGAGGTTATATTGCGGCGTGTCTGCTTTGGCCGCCTGTATGTGGTCAGTGTAAGTGGTAAGATATGCATCCGGGTTGGGTTCAAAGACTTCATCCGTGCCGTCGAATACAACGGTCGGATAATCAGGAATTCCGATTCCATAAAAAAGTGAGCGCTGGTCGACTATGGCTGCGGGACAGAATGTGTGATTATAGGATATTACTGCTAGAGAATCGCCATAGATTTTCACAAGGCTATCGAGCGCTTGCTCCGCAAGCGCGCAGAAACCTCAACCGTCATCCGTAAAGAATTCGGCTAGTACTGTGCGGTTTGTTGGCGCAGGAAGCTCTGGTGCCTCTGAACAGAGTATAAGAAAAACAGCCAATATAGGCACTAAGGTAATGATTTTCTTCATCGACTATTATACAAACAAATGCCAATCTGTCAATATGCTGGCAGTATGGAGCAAAAAAAGGGGAGCAGTAAAGCCTGCTCCCCTTTTTCGTCGAGATTGTTGGCCTTATTCAACGAGAATTATCTTCTGCGTTTCCGCGTGATTTTCGGTATTTAGCCTCACAAAGTATATGCCTGCTGGCAGCCTGCGACCTTGACCATCAGTGCCATTCCACATTACTGATAACTGATCACCGATAGCTGATAACTGCTGAGAGAGGTTTTTAACCAGGCGACCAGAGATGTCGAATATCTTCAATTCTGCTTTGCTGTTATCTATTATCTGGTATCTGATGTCTGTAAAGGTACTGAACGGATTTGGAACTACCGAGAGGGTCGCCTTCTTGACCCCTAGTTCAGTAATTTCCTCCACCGCAGTCAGGTTTATGCCGAAGAAATGCATAATCGAGTCCAGTAATGCGGCCTTAGTCGACACACCGGTGCCGTCAACCAGCCCGCCAAGCTCGAATGATGTCCCGACCGTCTTGTGTGTGCCGGCATCGTTTGCAACGCCGACCGTGTCCGTATTGGCTGCATTCCGCAGAATTGAGAAGCCGGTACCAGTTGCCCTCAGGTGATCTATATAGCTATTCTCACCTGAATAACCGAAGCTCATGCCTTCGGTGAATGTTGTGGCCGTTCCGGCAACCGTGAAGAGATCGCCTGAACCATCACCAAGTGGCTGGATACCAAATAGAGGGCCGAAATTGTAACCCGACGGTGGGTCAAAATACCAGACATCACCACCTTCAAGATACACATTGCCGCCGTTATTGATGTAGTCGACCAGCGCAAGTGCCTCAGGACTTGAGGCTCCGATAATATGATTGTACGAATAGATACCAACGCAAACAAAGATGGCCTCGTACACATCAATCGGATCTCCGGCGAGCAGAGCAGTGCTCTGTATACCCGTATATCCCAAGGCGGTTAGTATGCTATCTATTCTTTGTCCAGACATTGGCGTTGGGTCAGGATTCCATACGAGGTAGTGATAGGTGCCTATTGTGATACAGAATTCAAACGTATCAGCAAATGCACCTTCAGTAGCAATGAGTTGAATGCCTGCAACATGACCGTTCGGTGTTGATGCGTCGGCAGAAATGACATACGGATCGCCGATGTTCTCTGCCGTGCTGTCGACGGCCAGATATCCGAAATAGCCTGCATTATCGGTGATTGTGATGTAAGGGTCAGAACATTCGATGGTCGTGGAAAGGTTGGTAAAGTCTACGCCGCCGAAATTCCTTAAGGTCGAGGTCATATCTGCTGTCTCGCCCGGATCTAATCTTCCGTTAACATTTCCACCGACATCATAGATGTCAGATCGGACACTACTAAGATAGGGATTTGTGCCTGTATAGTTCAGGGCAATGTCGTCAGCGAGGACCCTCGCTGTGCAATGCCCACTTCAACACCCATTCGTAGTATCGAATAGGGCAACCTGGATTTTTAAGATGTCTGGTGGATTCACACCGGGTACGTTTGCCAGCTCGTCGTTTACATTGAACGAGTAGTTAAACCAGTTATTTGTATCCGCGGCGAGGATGAGATTCACCGTGCTGGAACTCGTCCAAAAGCAGTGCGGTGTTGGCCAACAGATTCGCGTGTCGCCGAGTACGTTGTCGTTTTCATCAAGGTATCTGATGAGAATTGCCGCCGCTGCCCAATACGGAGCGCTTGGATTAAGTTCACGCGCCGATAGTCTTGCATCCACCGTGAACTCCAGATCGGCCAGAGACATGGTTGTTGGTATCGACACTGTTTGGTGTAATTTCGCGTGCGTAGCATCGTATTTTTTCACTCTTGCTTCAAAATCAGGATCGGGATTGAAACCAAGGCCTCGATCAATGGTATCGGTAATATACTGCGTTCCAATTCCTTCAGTCCAACCGTTTGATAGTTCTTGCTCGAAATCGCCATTAGTAAGGAGCATTCCGGCGCTGGCTAATCCACACATGAGGAGTAGAGAAAGGTATCGGTGCATATCAACTCCTTTATTGCACTACCACTTTTCCCGTAGTCTTGATTTCGGTGCTTTCGAAGCGATACAAGTATACACCGGCACTCACACGGGTACCTTGTTCATTGTTGAGATTCCAGGTGACTGTCTCTTCATTGCCCGAAGAGATACCGTGCATCGTTTTAACCTCACGCCCACTTACATCATAGAAGGTAATGCGATATGCGTCTCCGGCAGGAAGTGTAAATGCGAATCTTGTGCCACTGACACAGGGATTTGGAATCGGCGCGATGTGTGAAGCAGCGATGTCGTTGTTACCATATTCTTCGACCCCGAGTTCTGCAATGTCGAGGATGGCGCCCTGCCATATTTCAATGGTTGAATCTGATGGGTTCATGTTCAAATCCTGTAACCAGGCAACGAATTCAATCATTTCTGGGTTCCAATTGGGTTGAAGGGCAAAGGTTTGACTAATGGTCAGTGAATCGCCAGCCGGGATCGAGACAGTTTCACCGTTTTGGTTAGGTAGATAATCACGTGCGACATGATTGTGCCACGGGTCCCCGGCTAAGTATTGGGTATAAATGCTGTCTTCGGTGACAACGAAAATGGCGCGTCCATTCAGCGTTGCGGTGGAGTCATTGCGGAATTGCGCATAGACCGTGCCTGTTCCTTGTAAGGGCCACCAATCACCCCACATCGTTATGGTGACAGGTGCGGATTGGGCCAGACGAGTGACAATCCTTGTTTGCCATGTGCCATAGCTTGTGGTACCTTTGTGCCCATCAAACCATAAATAAGGCGTATAGTAGCCCCAGCTTCCACCTTGGAAATGAGGCGGTGGATAGGAGTACATTCGTTGCAGCGCCTCAGCGCAATACATGCCAAAGCTGTTATTAACGACATGCATTTCAACCAGTGCTATTTGTCCTGGATAAGTTAGTGTGATGTTGGCCAGCGTACCGCTGGCAGCCCAGCATCCACTTCAGCCCTCTTGGTACAACTCTTCGCAGACTACGACGCGCTCGGCCGAGAAGGCAGCTGTGAATAATCCCAAGCCAAGCAAGAGCAAAGCTAGATATTTATGCATAATGCCTCCTTTGGGTATAATAACCCCTAAAGTTTAGGGGTTATTATACTGGCCGTATTGGAAATGTCAATGGTTCAGTTTTTACTGGGTGCTTGGCACTTGGCAGAGATTGTATGCCTTGCTGGCGTACTTCCATGCCGGTTTTGCCAATGATTCTTCGGATTTGATTAACCAAAAAGGGCAGCCACGGCTGCCCTTTTTTCGTCGAGATTGTTGGCCTTATTCAACGAGAATTATTTTCTGTGTTTCCTTATGATTATCGGTATTCAGTCTCACAAAGTATATGCCTGCTGGTAACCCGCGACCTTGCCCATCAGTGCCATTCCATGTCACTGATGACTGATCACCAACTGCAGATAACTGCGCGGAAAAGTCCCTGACCAAACGGCCCGTGACGTCGAATATCCTTAATTCAACTTTGTTGTTGTCTGTTATCTGATATCCGATATCAGTGAAGCCGCTAAACGGATTTGGAGCAATCGAGAGGGTCACCTTCTCGACGTCGAGTTCAGTAATTTCCTCCACCGCAGTCAGGTTTATTCCGAAGAAATGCATAATCGAGTCTAGTAATGCGGCCTTAGTCGAAACACCGGTGCCGTCAACCAATCCACCGAGCTCGAATGAGGCACCGACCGTCTTGTGTGTTCCGGCGTCGTTTGCAACACCGACTGTGTCCGTAATGTATGTATTCTTCAGGATTGAGAAGCCGGTGCCCGTTGATCTCAGGTGATCGATATAGCTGTTCTCGCCAGAATAGGTCATGGTCATGCCTTCGGTAAATGTTGTGGCTATTCCTGAAACCGAGGAGAGATCGGCCGAGCCATCATTAACCGCTTGAATGCCAAACAGGGGCCCGAAATTGTAGCCCTGCATATAGAGTGGGTCATAGTACCAGACATCCCCGCCCTCGAGGTACATATTGCCGCCGTTATTGAGATAGTCTGCTAGTGCGTTGGCTTCAGAACTCGTTGCAGTGATGGTATAGTTAGATGCGAAAATGCCGACGCAGACAAAGATTGCTTGATGTTGATCGAGCGGTTCCTCGGTCAACAAAGTGTTTGAGATGTTACCACTGTAGCCAAGCGATGAAAGGGTGCTGTGGATTGTCTGACCAGGAGTCGGTGTGGGATCAGGATTCCACACGAGGTAGTGGTAGGAGCCAACGACGACGTTGAAAATGAGAGTATCCGCGAACGCTCCGTCTGCGGCAATCAATTGAAATTCAGCAAGATGGCCATTGGGCGTCGATATATCGGCTGATACTACATAAGGATCGTCTGTATTTTCTTTTGTGCTATCAACTGCCAGATAGCCGAAATAGCCAGAGTTGTCGGTGATGGTAATATAAGGGTCGGTACATACTAATGTCGTGTTGAGATTGGTGAAATCGACGCCGCCGATATTCTTGATCGTGACCGTCATATCAACGGTTTCACCCGGATCTATGCGCCCGTTGTTATTGCCGCCTAAATCAATTATGGTATTTGCCAAGCATGCAACGTATGGATCTGTTCCTGTATAATTGAGGATGATATCATCGGCGAAGACCTTCGCCTCTTCTGTATCCCCTCAGTCATCCACACATTGAGCGATTAGAGAAAATTGAATCTTTGCGATGTCTGTTGGGGTTATCCCAGGTAAATTCGTGAGTTCGTCGTTGATGTTGAATGCATACGTATTCCATGATGTGTCTGCGGCTTGAATCACATGGCAGGAATTGTTATTCACCCATGGGCATGCTACAGTGCGGGCGCATATTCTGGTCCATCCCATAAGTGAATCTGACGCATCCAGATATGAGATTGAGACAGCAGCGCCAGACCAGCACTGAGAAGAAGTACCAAAGGCATAGATTTTAGCATTGACTGAGAATTCGAGGTCGGTTGTTGGAATGGGCGTGATTTGGTATAGCTCTACAGAACCTGTACCATCGCCTTTGTGCACATATACCTCATAATCAGGGTCAGGATCATAAGTAGTGCTGCGCGTGATTTCCATGATACCAGAACCGGCCATGAGTTCAGACCACCCGGTGGAGAGCTCGTCTTCGAAGTCGCCGTTGGTAATCAATACACTTGCACTGCCGAAGGTTACCAGCAATAGCAACATAAAGTATCGGTTCATAACGCCTCCTTGTTTCCTGCTTGTTTTCGCTACGCTAATTGTACCAATCTGATGAGGAATGTCAATACTTGACAGTGCGACAACTGTATTTAGAGGAGCAGGGGGCAAATCCAGAGATCTGCCCCCTGCTTATTGTTCAGTGAAGAAGGTGTGGGTACCTAGTATCTCTTCATCTCAGTTGAATGATTTTCGTCGTTTCGGTTCTGTTGGAAGCTTGGACCTGGATGAAATAAACACCTTGGGCCAACGGTTTCAAATGTAACGCGATAGTACCTGTGCCTTGCATCAGACCGAAGTATTTCTTCTCAAGCACCCGGCCGAGAATGTCATACAACGTTACTGAAGCGGGTGTTGCGTTAGCAAGGCTGTATTCTAGTGCATATTGACCATCGCGCGAAATTACTGGATATACTGCAAGCTTGGCGCTCGCCACTTCAGATCGGTTTTCTGCAATCCCAGTCCAAGCCCAGTATCGGTCATAAGCTGAATCGGCATTCATTTCTAGATCTGCTAGATCATCGCCACCAATAACTGCAAATGCAACGGCATAGGCTTCACCTGGAGCTAAAGTGAACGGACCTACCGAGTTGCACGCAGACCAGTTAAAGGGACGATCTGTTGAAGCATTCTGTATTGTGCCATCCATGAATTGTATCTGGATGTCATCGGGTAAACCCTGGTATGGGTTGACATAGATTGCATGGTCAATCAGTGCTAGATTCGCCGCTGCCGTACTGCGCGGTGGATCAAGAATCGCAGTACCTACGTAGGGTGTATTGTAGTACATATAAGCCATATTCCGGCTTGCATCAGAAGATCCCTGGTTCTGTGACTGTTGTATGCCAGATCCTATGTTCCAATCCATGAACATTGCGGCGTAGAGATCATTGATTGTCTGTGAACCGTCGTTTCGCAGAACGAATTTTGTTATCACGAAATCTTCAATCTGAGGAATATTCCATGCCCATGAGTACTGACTACAAACCAAATTCTTTGGTAAGGAGTGTCCCGCGTCGGTATAAATCGCAATTGAATACTCATCCACATCTTCCGGACCAGGCTCGAACATCCGGATGCGTCCGTCGGGGTCGATAGTTGTCTGCCAATCCGCGTCGTCTTGCCAGTTTTGCTCGTAGTATTGGTCGACTACGTAGTTGGCATCGGTGCCAACGGCGAAACTGCCGTAATAAAGATGGCTGCCTTGGCTGGGCGGATAATAGAATCCTACTCCTTCTGAATGGTCAGAGCCCATGTAGCCGATTGCGCCGTGACGGGTCATGCTCAATAGAACGTTGCCGCAGTCGTGGGTAGCACAATCCAAAAAAGGTGTTCCAATCTGCAGATCGAATTGGATGTCTGTTTGATAAGCATCAGCCGTGACATTCAATGAGAAGTCTACCTTTGTCCCAGGTGGCGTGCTGGCACCCGCGGTGACAGAAAATGGGTCGCCTACGTTTTCCGCACTCTCACCTGGTGCGATCATCCCCCAATAGCCGTTTGCATCATTAATTGTAAGATCGGACGATGTGGAGCTAAGGATACCAGTTACATTGGAGAGTGTATCCTGGCTCATGTTTGTCAAGACTACCGTCAAGGCAGCCGTTTCGCCAGGATCGAGTATTCGGTTATTGTTGCCAGAAGCATCATCGATGCATACTTCTTCGAGGTGAGCAGCTCGGGGTTCGAGGGTTACGTCATCGGCGAAGACCTTCGCCTCTTGTGTATCCCCTCAGTCGTCAAAACATTGAGCGAGTAGAGCTACCTCGATTTTCGCGATTTCTGATGGGGTAATACCGGGAAGAGATTGTAACTCATCTTCGATGTTAAACGTGTAAGAATGCCATGATGTGTCTGGAGCCTCGATGACATGGCAGGTATCGTTACTGTACCATGGGCATGCGATACTAAAGGTGCATATTCTGGTCCACCCTAATACTGCATCCGAAGCATTCAGATATGAGACACAGACTGCAGCACCAGCCCAGCATTGAGAAGAAGTGGCGAAGATATAGAGTTTTGCATCGACGGAGAATACGAGGTCGGTATGTTCAACGTCCACGGCTTGGAAGAGTGTTACAAAACCATTGCCATCAGCTTTGTACACATAAGCCTCGTAATCAGGATCAGGGTAATAAGTGGTGCCTCTCGTGATTGTGCCAATGCCAGCAATAGTCTGATCCCAGCCGACTGATAGATCTTGCTCAAAATCGCCATTCGTCAGCATATTTGCAGCGAAGACGACCCCGGCGAAAATGAGCATGATGACAATTAATTTACGCATGTTCCTCCTTTCCACAATTTTGTGTGCTTGTCATATGCATGTATTCATTAATTTGCCGCGTTGTACGGAATGCCTCGCACTCTTGATGTCTTGTGCCGTATAGACACATCCTTTGAGGACTCATGATATCTCCACTAACGGTCTACGTTATTATAGAGCTATTTGTGTGTTTGTCAAGTCAGACCAACGCGTACTAGTTGACATGACACTTAATAAATGCTACAATATCACGGAGTATTGCAAATGCTTGAACCGGGTAGTAATTCGTTATTGTGTCTTTTTTCCATAGCTTTTGGATACCTTGTAGGTTCTTTCTCGCCGGCATATTTCTTCGGTCGTCTGAAGGGTGTAGACATCAGGCAAATCGGTACTGGCAACGCGGGGACGCTCAATTTGTTTCACAATTGTGGGCTAAAGCCTGCCATACCCACGGCCCTTTTTGATATATCAAAGGGTATTCTTGCGATTGTTTTAGCGCAGAGTCTTGGCGTAAACATTATTTGCACACAAATTAGCGGATTTGCGGCGATAGTTGGGCACGTTTTTCCATTCTATTTGAGGTTCCGTGGGGGACAGGGTGTTGCGACCGCCACAGGCGTTATGCTCTTATACCTGGTCAAATATGTAAAAACAGACAATGCATTTCTATATACCCTTTGCTTTCTGCTAATCATCGTTGGTATTTTCTACTACGTCACAAGAAAAGGCGCGCTGGTCGGCATGATTGTCCTCCCTGTCTTGTGTTATTCAATGTTGGTGAGGAATCCTGGGTTTGCCTACATGGCCTTTTTATTGGTTGTCGTTGTTTATATTGTGACAATTGGCGTTCTTAATACGGTGAAGTTTAAGTTGCTACAGATACGCGATGAGACATTCAGTTCGCATTGGTGGCGTGTTGTTTTAAGGCCGTGCGCCGTGATTTTTGTAGTACTTTATCTTTATTGGCCGCAGCGTCAAGTGTTAGTGTTTGTGGGGAGCATAGCATTGTTGTTCATTCTGGTTGATGTCGTCAGATTTGTGTTGCATCGGGCGAACGAGCTTTTCGCTGTCCGTATCCGGTCTTTTCTCAAGAAAGGCGAGGCGCGAAGATTCACTTCTATGACGATGTTTTTGGTGGCGGCCTTTATCGTGCTTCTCGTTTTCCACAAAGATATTGCAATTGCCGCTTTGACGTATTTGATATTTGCTGATATATTCAGCAAGATATTCGGTCTTGCTTTTGGGCGGCATAAGTTATTCGATAAGACCGTTGAGGGCAGTCTTGCCTATCTCGGCGGTGCATTGATCTGTGTGTATGTTCTGTTTACGTCTCTTGGTATTCCGTTATTGATGCTTTGTATCGGTGCCATTGCAGCGACGATTGCTGAGTTCATGCCGGTCGGCCTGGATGACAATTTCACAGTCGGTATCGTCAGCGGTGCGGTGATGACCGTAATGAGAATATGGGGACAGGCTGCTTTTTAGAGGTTTATATCTGAAATATACAAAGATTCAAAAGTAGCCTGTCCTCTGCTTCGTTCTTATTTGCTTAACAACAATTTCTTAGTAGCACTGTGGTCTTGCGCCGTGAATCTCAGTAGGTAAACCCCGCTCGGGACTTTTCGACCGGTTGCGTCGGTTGCATTCCAGTTAACAGTATGATAACCCGCTTGCACTTGTTTCTTAAGAAGAGTGACGACTAACCTGCCGGCTACATCAAAAATCGCCAGCTCGACCTCACAGCGCTGCGGACAGCCATAATTTATCGCAGTTTGCTGCTGGAACGGATTTGGAGCATTCTGGGAAAGTACAAAAACAGTTGGTACGGCATATTCTTTTTCCGTGATTCCGGTTACCCCAATCCCAATCAACGCAACAGTATCCGCAGGCTCGTCCGGGTCGTTGCTAATGACTACTAGATTGCCCGTTATGAGGCCTGGCGTACTCGGAGTGAACGTTACGAGCACGGTCTGTTCCTCATAAGGCAATACATAGAAGCTAGTTATGTCCACTGAGAAGTCGATATTGTCAGTGATGATATCACTGACTACCAGAGTATCAGTACCGATATTACAGACCTGCAGTTCCAGCGTATCAGAATAGTTGACGTACACGCTGTCAAAATACAAGGTGTCATCGGAGAGGTCGATATCTGGTGCAGCCATGACGTGCAGGTAGCAGAGAACGGTGTCCTCGGGCGTAGCCGGGTCATTACTGGATATAAACAGATTGCTATAGTAGTCACCGCCATACATACGCGCGGCACTGAAGGAGATATCAATATCCATTGCTGAGGCCGCAGGTACGATTCCCGAATCAGGTGAAACAGAGAGCCAGGCAGGTGAGATGGGTGCGGTCGAAGCAATCCATGTCACGCCGCCATATAGTGAACCGTCGTTGTGGTTTGACGTCTGGTCAAACGCTGTATACCCGGAGCCTTCGTTCAGGCGCCAGTAGCCCACCAACCCGGGTTCGTTACTACCGATTTCTCTGTACATGTCCGCCTGAATCGCGGCCTGGTTACGAGCCAAATTCCAGATGCGTACTTCGTCGAGCATGCCGTTAAGGTACTGAATGTTAGCTTCAAAATCCTTGCCAAGGGTGATACCAGTTGTGATCGTGAATGTGTTACTCCACGAGAGAGAATCTTCCAACACGCCGTCCAAATAAATTCGCTGCGTACTACCATTATAAGTGCATGCAATGTGATGCCACTTTGATAAAGATATTGGATTGGTTGTAACTACATTGCCATTTCCGCTATCATCGCTTATATAGAAAAACATGCGATTTGTGCCTACTTCAAGTTCGACATGGATTTCCCAAGTCGCAGTATGCCCCTCCATAAACTGCTGTGCGTCATTAGTCGCCGCAGCAACATTTATCCAACCCTCAAAAGTGAATTGCTTTATTGGTTCATTGATTATTGGTACCAGTGTCGGAATGCTTACGTAGTCGTTCACTCCATCGAATTCAAGGGCGTAATTTTGATTTTCTTCTCCAGACGGCAAGTGCGAGTCAGGCAGGGGACCAATCCTCCTTAGATAATTGATTTGTGCTTTCCCCGGGTGCCTTATCTCAATGTCTTCTTGTCTGTTTTGCGTCTTATAGTCGAATTTGTCATTGCTGCGATTCAATAGTCTGTCGTTATCACCGTGACACGAGTTGCCTTTCGAGGCTCTGTGAGTGACGATTCTCTCTTTCTTTTCTTGTACCGACGGAAGTGATGCGATTCGTATCTCGAACAACAGATCACTTCCACCAATGTTGCCGATGGTCAAGTTATGATTGACAGATTCGCCCGTGAAGAGGGTATCGCTGATATAATCAGGATTCACGGTCATAATAGGTGCTTCTAAACCTTCGCCGAGCAACATCACGGTGGCTGTCGGATTATTTGGATCATTACAGTGCACAGTCAGGTTACTTGGTGATGGGCCAACCGCAGTCGGAGCAAATATCACGATCACTGTTTGATTTTCATCCGGAGGCAAGCTGAAATTAGTTATACTAACAGTATAGGCGCTGTTGTCGGTTGTGATGTTACTTATCTCCAAGGTATCACTGCCAATATTGGAGACTTGGAGAGTCAGGGTGTCAGCATAATCAACAAATACTACATCAAAATCTAAGGTGTCATTGGAAAGTGCAATAACTGGCGCCGCTATTACGTGGAGGTAGCAAAGAACAGAGTCAACGGGCGTAATCGGATCATTGCTTGAAATAAGTAAATTGGCGAAGTGATCGCCGTCATTGACACAGCACATCGCGTCGAATGTCACATCTATCTCTAATGAATCACCGGGTGAAATTGTGCCCGAGTCCGGAGACGCTGAGAGCCAGCTGACATCCTTGTTCAACACGATGTCCGCCCAGGTAGTCGGGAAGTTATAGTCGAAAAAAGTGGTCAGATTCTCCCATTCACCTCCTGTCCCGTTGAAATCGTAGAGCACAAAGTGTACGCCCAAAGTATCATCAGGGGTGACACCCAAGGTCGACAGGGGAATCTTGTATTCAAGAATCCAATGCGGGGTACTATCGTTGGGTGATCCGGAGTTTGAGAATTCCATAATGGCTGGGTAGTCCCATTCAGCATTCAGCACACCTGCTGATATATGGCTGAAGAACCCACCATCATCGGTCCCATTATTATCCAGGTCGAACCAGACATCACCGGTGATATTTTCATCATTTCCGCCCGTGGCCGTGTGATAGTCTATCAGGACGTAGAGATAATCCAGTGAATTCTTTACGTAGACCTTGCCGCGTTCTTCACCCTGGGGGTCATCGATAACCGTTGCCGTAGCATAAGCAGCGTCACTCCATTCGTCTTCAGAGAATAGCCCATCGATAATCGGCACTACTGAAACAGGAGGTAGTACGAGTGTCGAATCCCTATAAAGAACAGGCGGTCTTTGAGATGATTCAACGTAATGATAGTGTTCGTGGGGCTGGTCTATCGGACGTACAGCCCTGCTTGATTCATTGAGAGTTGCTACAGATCCAGCATCTTTAAGTGTCGATGGCAATAATGCTTCGGTTATCGTAAACACCAGATCACTTGCCCCGATATTACCGACAACAAGGCTGTGCACAGCAGTTCCGCCGGTGAATAGTGTGTCGCTGATATAATGGGGATTTACAGTTATAATGGGCGGGGATGGTCCCGCACCAATCAGATAAACAGCGACTGACAATTTGATGGTCACGCAAAGTGCAAATACCAGTCGCAGGCATATTCTTTCGCTGAATTTTGTCATCTCATCCTCCTCTTGATAAGAATTGTCCAAATGTGCACTGTCATAGATACACCGCTATCGTATAGAGATCAGTTTTTTCGTTATTTTATGCTTACCTGCGGCGATCTTCACACAGTATGCTCCGGCTGCACATCTCCGCATAGAGTCATCAGTGCCATCCCACGTCAGCTGGTATGAGCCGGGCTGTTGTACATCATCTGTTAAAGTCCTTACCAAACGACCGGTAACATCGTAGATCGTGACCCGAACACAAACCGGCGATGCAATCGAGTAATTGATCGCGGTGAACTCCCTGAAAGGATTAGGATGTCCTATTTTGCACACAAACTCCATGGGTGATTCGATCTTATGTTCGGCTGTACCTATCGGCACTGTGGTCACCAGCAACACCCTAACATAGTTGCTATGCAGTGAGTGGTCACCAAATGGTATGCCCAAAGAGGCAAGGTGCGTGGGCCATTCACCTTCATCTTCATACAATGGTACCTTTTCAAGATTCAAATGAGGTGGTGCATCCGCGTAGCAATCTGGATAATATGCACCCACATGACGGGTATTCCATTCCTGACAGTATGCAGTCAATTCTTCCGGATATTTGTCCTTCACCTTACCAGTCAGATGCGCCTTTATCATGGTGAGAGCATCGCTAAGTGAAAAAGGATAGTCGAAGACAATCTTACCATAAACGCGTCCAAGAAGTGAGGCAAGAAGATTTGGTCCAGGGTCATACGGATAGTAACCTACGCCATTTGCAGACATATCTTCCCGCATGCCATAGAAAGGTAGGGGGTCAACTGAATATGCATATGCCCGGCCAGGTCGAGCCATCTTGTAAAAACCCTTAGTAGCAAACACAAAATCTCGTTTCCAACCATCAGGTAGTTTCGGAAGCTTTTGGGCACCGAATTCTAAGCTGATCTCATCACCGTGGCACATAATGACAAACTTGCTGTCTGCTGCATCAAGGAGTGGCAAAACATTACCGTATTTGGTGTAATAACCTGCAACGTTGGCGTAGTCCCGCTGCCCTTTTTTGCCGTAGTAGTATTCACCCGGATACTTGTCATCATGTGATCGATAATCTGCATATCCATAATAGTGAAGCTCTGCAACTTCAGGTTTAAGTTCAATCGTTCGAAAGTCATCAGCAGTGTGGCAGCTCACCCATGCTTTATCAAGATATACTTCGGTGTAGATCGTTATGCGCAGTCTGTGGTCGCTTGATTTGAAGATTGTTTTACCATATTGATCATAAAGTGGATAAGTGATTGTTTTCTTGTGACCCCTTGGCATGCCACAGGATGAAACCTTTTTCCATCTACCTGAGGCGTCTACAACTTCGACCGTCGGGTTTCTCAGTTTCATGCCGCGTTTATTGGCGTGATAAATATCGCTGGCCGGTTCTACTTCGTCTGAATCCTGAAAACGTGTACTGCCAAACAGAAATAGTACTGCTGAGGAAGAATCTTCTAATTCGCCAACGTCAAGGGTAATCGTAAATGGGTTGGTAAATCCAGTAATGCCTGATTTTTCGAACGGTGCATAAATGCGATCGATCGCTTCGAGGGTGTGCAGAATGTCATATCCTTGCTCATCAGTTGCGGCTCTCAATGATGATTCCTGTGATGAATAAATGCTAAGTCCTTGATATCCGGGATAGATTAAGGCTTCTTGCGGAAAGACGTCGTAATCAGCCGGATGGTCTACTACATATAGGCTCACTTCGTCGAGATAACTGACCTCTTGTAGCATCTCATTGACAGTGAGATAATACTTGCCATCGACGTTCTCCAGATATTCTCCATTGATTTTGACATACTCATCGTAGTCGGGCGGAACATAGAAGTTGTTTCCCAGCACGCGGTCTACCCACATGCCTAAGTCGCAACCCACAATTATGTCTCCGATAAAAATATCTTCTTTTTCGTTATGTGTGAACAACAATGGGCAGCAGGCTACTTCATTATAATCGGCACCCACGGCGGCATACATGTATGCTGAGCTACTAACGAACATGTTGACGGAGTCAGTGGGTAAAGTACACTGGATGAGTACATCCTCGTTGACATTGAAAGTGTCTACCCTTTGTGACCAGGTTTCTGTTTGATGATTCCAGAAATACATGCCGCATGCATGATGGATTTGCTCACCATGGTGACCCCACCATTCAACAGCAATTGCTTCAATCATGGTATCCGGGACATCGAATTGGATCCCGTACAATTGTAGGTCCTGATGGGCTTCATCAAGCGCACCGGCCGTGACCCACCACATGCTGTCCAAGGCAGATATCTGCTGCACTTCCTGTTGCGTTACCGCAATCCAGTAGGCAGAATTTGGGTTAGGAACGTATCCGCTATCGGCGTTCGGATATTTCCAAGCGTCGCATCCGGGCGCAGTCAGCTCGTACATACGTGCCGCAGCAAAGTCTTTTGGGCCCACCGTATCATCGACAAAATAGCTGTCTGCAGGCAAATTAGAAAAAGAAACTGCTTGATAATGGGAGCCACAAGTGCCGAGAGTGAAATCGTCAAAGACAATCAGAGTATCGGCCTGCTGTGCAAGGGAATCGATTATTATGGTACTCGTATACACGGCAACATCATCTAACTTGATTAGAAAAGTAACTGGAATATTGTTCTCTTGATAGATGCCAGTATTCATGAATGCTGCACTTGGGTGAATAGTGGAGAATTCTGGGTATTGCTCATCTGAAGGTTCAACCATGTTAAGTGCCATTATATTATGCAGTGGTGTGGCGGTGCTATGGTATGCAAAGGCGGCGCCCTCGTTGGTTTCTCCGTTATCGTAGGAATAGGCGCCCACTATCACATCTGTATAGCCGTCACCGTTCACATCCCCGGCAGAAGAAACTGACCAACCAAAATATGCCTGATTCTGGTTACATCCTGCGCTCCAGCAGGGCGTTTGCAGAAGTCCGGTGGGACACCCAGGGTAGACAAACGCGACACCCTCGTCAACCTGAGCAATATCGTATAGATAAGCCCCGATAATGACATCTGAAAAACCGCTTGCATTCACATCTCCAGCTGAGGAAACAGAACAGCCGAAAAAGGCATTTCCCTGATTTGATTCAGCGGTCCAAATAGGCTCTTGTGTGAGTCCCGAAGAGCCGCCGTGATAAACAAAGACACGGCCTTCGTCGGCTTGACCATTATCATATGAGTAAGCTCCGACAATGACGTCGGAGTAGCCATCGCCATTCACATCTCCGGCTGAGGAAACAGACCAGCCGAAGCGGGCATTTCCCTGATCTGATTCTGCGGTCCAATCAGGCGTTTGCGCGAGTCCTGTGATGCTACCATGGTAAACAAAGGCACGGCCTTCGTTGGCTTGACCATTACCAAATTGATATGCCCCGACAATGACATCTGAGTAGCCATCGCCATTGACATCTCCGGCATCTGAGACAGAAAAACCAAAATTGGCATATACTTGATCTGATTCTGCGGTCCAATCAGGCGTTTGCGCGAGTCCTGTGATGCTACCATGGTAAACAAAGGCACGGCCTTCGTTAGTTTGACCATTATCAAATTGATATGCTCCGACAATGACGTCTGAGTAGCCATCGCCATTGACGTCGCCGGCTGACGATACTGACTGCCCGAAGTTAGCATATGCTTGATCTGACTCAGCGGTCCAACTGGGATTTTGTATGATTCCTGAATTACTGCCGTGATAAACGAAAGCGCGGCCTTCGTTGGTTTGACCATTATCATAGGCATAAGCCCCGATGATAACATCTGAGTAGCCATCGCCATTGACATCTCCGGCTGATGATACTGAAGAACCAAAATAGGCATATGCCTGATCTGATTCCGCAATCCATACAGGGTCTTGTGTGAGTCCTGAAGAACTGCCATGATAGACAAAGACACGGCCTTCTTGGGCTTGACCATTATCATAGGCATGAGCGCCAACAATGACATCAGAGTATCCATCACCGTTAACATCGCCGGCGTCTGAGACTGAAAAGCCAAAATTGGCATACGCTTGGTCTGATTCCGCAGACCAATCAGGGTCCTGTCTCAGCACTGAGGCATAGCTACCTGGACCTGATATCGAATTTTCGTTGTTGGACGAAATGAGTATTTTCATGTGAATCGGATATATCGCGTTCTCATCCTGTACAGAAAAAGATATGTACCCCTGATCATCATGCTTGATTGAACTCCTCAATGCCCGTTGATTTTCATCTTCAACTGTGAGAACACGATAAGTGAGAGTACTTTGCTCATTTGAGAACGTCAATTCATCGTTGCTTCGGCGAGAGCATTGAATCCCTTGAGTTCCGATTTTCATTTTGGTTGAGAGATTATTCTGACCACTCGGTTTCTTGAGAATAATGACTTTTTGCTCAATCCCAGTCGGCGAATTAGCAAATTCAAGAACAACATTATTATTTTCGTACATAATTTTGTTATTTGTGATTTTAGGGTTAGCGACACAGCCAGTTGACTTTAGGCCAAATTCTATATTCCATGGTTGTGTGCCTTGAGCAATACGGGGCATAAGCACGATGCTCTCGTCATCAAAATAAAGTCTGAGGTTGTGTGTACGATTGGCAAAATGCAGACGTGGTTCTGGAAATTGAGTGCCTTTATAGTCGGAGGATTGCATTGATGGATTGTATTCGGATGCACTGATTCTTTCGTGGGTAATAGTCATCCAGTCATCAAGGATTCTATCAGGTTCATGAGTGTCCTTTGTTTGCACCAGATGTTGCGCAAATGCACCTGCGGCAATCAACAAAACCAGCAAAGATACAATAGAAGCTACATACTTCATATTGCCTCCTTTCAAGGTAGCTCTGCTGTACTAGTACACAAGAAGCTTAGCCGAGGGGCTGACACTGGGAGATGATGGCTATGTGATGGTCAACCCCCCATGCTTTACAGCTTTTCGTTATCTAACCAATAGTACCTTCCTTGTTTCTCCATGACTACCTACTGACAGTTTGACGAAATAGACACCACTGCCTAATTGACGATTAGCTTGGTCTGTTCCATCCCAACTAAGCATCGATCCATGATCCATGATCCAAGATTCATGATTAAACGACTTCACGAGACGGCCACTGGCATCATAGATACTTAATTTCGGTCTTTCTATCGTGTATCCTGTATCGTGTGTCCTGTATCGTATTTGTGTTTGGTGTGTGAACGGATTCGGAGTGACCTGCAAATTTAGCACAAGTGGCTCCGAGATTTCCACTTCTCCGACACCCGGTGACGTGAGCCAAGGAACGAAGTCAACGTAACTGCTGACCGTATCGCCCAAGCCCCCTGGATTGGAATCAGGATGGTACGGACCACTTGCATCACCCCACCAATTATTTTCAGCATCGATGGTCACACTCGGGCTTGAATTCATAATGGCATAGTACGAGTTACCTGTTATGTTACAATAGTTAATTGTGGGCGCGCCGTTAGAGTGACAGTATATGCCAAAATAACTGTTATCCGCAATTGTACAGCTATCAATATCTGGCGCAGAGCCATCCCGGCAGCGAATAGCACCACCTTGATAGGCAGCCGTGTTGTCGATGATGGTATTGTGTCTAATGGTTGGAGAACAATAATCCCAGCATTCGATGCCACCGCCATAGTAGTAGGCTGAGTTTCCAGAAATAATATTGCTGTCGATAATTGGGGAGGAGCTATAGTAGCAGGCGATAGCGCCACCATGGTATGTGGCAGTATTAGCACTTATTGTGTTGCCGCGTATAGTTGGAGAGCAGTCAGTCAAACAACAGATGCCGCCGCCCCAGATCGTAGAGTTGTTGGTAATTACATTGTTGTATATTAACGGGGATGCGCCATAATAGCAAGTTATACCGGCACCGGTTGAATCGGCTTGGTTGTCAGTAATGTTATTGTTGATAATGATGGGTGAGGCACCAGTGGCGCAATATATTCCTGAACCATACATACAGTTGTTACCGGTAATTGTGTTGCCGGTGATTATTGGCGAACTCATGGCACCGGCACAAAAGATACCTGCCCCTTCACTTTCCCCAGCAGGGGATGTATTTGCAGCAATAATATTGTCGATAATCGTCGGTGACGAACCTGAACAATTGATACCTGCACCATTATTGGCGTATCCATTACGAATCGTAAATCCACTAATGATGGTGGTAGTATCTGCGCCATAGGGTACTAATATCACCATTCCGTTGCTGTTACCATCAATGATTGTAGTATCGGCACCGTACTCACCGACGAGGTCAATACCATTCGTGCCCGGCCAGACTATGTTCTCGTAGTAAGTGCCCGGAGCGACAAGTACGGTATCACCAGTCGAACACGAATCAAGACAATCTTGGATGCAGTTCATGGTTGAGTCTGGGTGAACATACCACACTGCGGCGTGTGTCATGACTAGTGGCAAAAACATGATGACTAACATGCTGGTTACTAAACTTTCGTTCTTCGTGTCTCCTCCTTCCACCCCCACCTTCATTCACCTTCAAAGAGAAATTCAGAGAGGGGCACCAAGTCTCTACATTACTCTCAGCAGGCTTCTATCTATCTCTACCCGCAAGTAGATGCGCGTAGATCTGTAGTCCTTTGGCGGCGTCTGCGACGTAGACATGGTTGTCTGAAACATAAGCGTATAGTGCTTCATCAGGCGTGTCGTAGTAAGCTACTTCATTTGGATTTTCAGGTTGAGAAACATCAATGATGCGCAAGCCTGCCTCACACGCTGAGACATAAGCGTATGAACCGACAACATGCACACCCCATGCGTAGCCTGGTGTAACGAGGTGTCCTAATTCTTCTGGGTATTCCGGGTTTGAGATATCCATAATTCTCAGTCCACACCAATCATCAGCGATATACGCATGATGCCCTACAACGTATACACCATAAGCCACGCCCGGGGTGTTGTAATAGCTAACTTCTTTTGGCTGTGAAGGAACTGAAATATCAATTATTCTCAGTCCAAGATCTGCGACAAATGCATAGTTGTCAGAAACAAATACATGACACGCCGTGGTCATTTCATGATGACTCACCTTCTGCGGCCGTGAAGGATCAGTAACATCTATTATAATCAGACCTCCATCGGCATCAGCAACATGTGCATGAATACCCGATACGTATACGCTTGACGCGTATCCTGGCGTGTCATATTGACCGAGCACCAACGGCTGTGACACATCACTTATGTCCCATATTTTCAAGCCGGAAATGCCATCGCAAATATATAGCCGGTACGTGCTATGATCGTAGAACAACCCACACGTGTTGCACGGAGAATGTTTAAACTGGCTGATTTCCCGTATCTCTGTCGGATCAGAAACATCGAGTATGCAAACACAACCACAAGACCCTAAGAAAAGTAATTCTCTTGCCTTATCATATGCTAGTGTCCACGCAGTCTTCGAAGACCAATTACCGACACAACACATATTCAGGGAGTCGTTATTCTCGTTGACCTGGTTAGTGTTACCGGGTATTGCTTGACCCATTAGTAGGGCCATTGTGCTGAGGGTTAATATACGCAGATAATCTAGCATTCTAAACCTCCGTTCTCTGCAAGAGATTCCACACCATTCCATATCCCTTCCCGGTCGCTGACCGGTTCGCAGTGCAATCGTCATCCCCTTATTGAGAGGACGATTACCTTCAAATACTTAATCGGCGAATGTGCACAAGCCGCTATACTTCGATATATGGCAAAATGTATGCCAATTGGTGTAGTCTATGAAAAGCGATACAATTTGGGGCTTTTTAGAGGAATATTGGATTCTTTAAATTCATACAAAGTCAGTATTTGTCCGTATTTCGACAGCCATCTGCGATGTGGGTGACTATGGTCGTTCTACATTATGTTTGATGGAATGTCTAGATTTGGACAGAAATTAGGGTTGTCGAATATACGTCACTTCAGGCCATACTTCCGCATCTTACCTATGAGAGTCGTGCGGGGGACACCCATAAGCTTGGCTGCCTTACTCTTGTTGCCACCCGCTTTGGCAAGTATTGATCGAATGTATCTCTTCTCGAATTGAGCGTGGGTTAAGATTTCTTCCTGCTCAGTCATGATCGGTACGGCGGTTGCAGCGGCCATTTCCGTGCTGCCCCGTATTTTTTCTGAAAGATCTGTTAGTTTTAACTGGATACCTTCTGCAAAAATAACTGCACGTTCGATTTCGTTTGCCAGTTCGCGCACATTGTTTTCCGCCCAATCATAACGTGTTAATGCGGCCAACGTGTTTTTGTCGAAATTTCGAATATTCTTGCCTTTCGCGTGGGCGTATTTTTCCAGAAAAAATTGTGCCAGTAAGGGAATGTCGTCCCGCCGTTCTCTTAGGGGAGGTACGTCGATAGTCACAACGTTGATGCGATAATAGAAGTCCTGGCGTAGGCGGTTTCTCTGAAGTAACGTGTTAATATCTTCGTTGGTTGCACATATCAGACGTACATTTACCTTAATTGATTTAGTACTGCCAACCCTACGAATTTCGCGCTCTTGAAGTACTCTGAGTAATTTAATTTGCATCGCTTCGCTCGTATGCTGTATTTCATCAAGAAACAAGGTGCCACCCTCGGCCGCTTCAAGTAATCCTTGTTTATTTACTGCTCCAGTAAAGGCGCCCTTGATGCTGCCGAAGAGTTCGGCCTCGAGAAGGTTTTCTGGCAATGCTCCACAGTTGATTGCCAAGAAAGGTTTGTTCTTTCTGTAACCGTTGTAATGAATTGCCTTGGCGATAAGTTCCTTGCCACTACCTGATTCTCCGGTTAACAGGACTGTACAATCGTCATTCGTGATGTGCTGCATCGTTGTATAGACTTTCTCCATAGCTTTGCTTTTCCCCTGGATCTCTGAGAATCCATATTGTTTACTCACCTCTTGGCGCAGTTGCATGTTCTCAGTTACTAGTTGTTCCATATTATTTACGTTGCTTATTGTAATTGCTGCGAGATTAGCGAAAGACTCAAGGAAGAGTCTGTCCTCTTTGGTGAAAGTTTTCTCATAAATGCGCTGGTCTACGTAAAGGGTGCCTATGGGTTTCTTCCAACCGGGGGCGATGAGAGGCACGCAGATGAAAGAGAGAATGTTGAGACCTCTGACACTTTCAGCATCTTTTAGTGTTAAATCGGATTTGATATCAGCGCTCATGAGTGTTTTCTTTTTTGCCAAGGTCTTTTGGACAATACTTTTGCTGAAAGCGATGGCTTCTTCTTCCAGAGATTCTGAAGCGACTGTCTGATAGCGCTCTCCTGGTTGATCAACGAGTATAATTATTCCTCGCTCGGCGCCAATATTGGTGATGGCTGCATGGAGTATTTCGTGGAGAAGTATATGCAAATCTTTTATCTGGTTGATTTTTTGAGCAATCGCGAAGAGCGAAGACAAGCGATCGTAGGATAACGATGTTTTTATTGAGTCCTTTTCTTTCGGTTCAGGTCTTCTTGATGATTTCTTCATTTCTTCCTCGATGTGCTTCTTTTCAAATCCTTATAGAATTGCCTTATCTCAGTTTTATTGAGATATATCTTTCTCAGTTCTTTGCTGAGCTTCGATGTGATGACGTCGAGAACCTTTTTTGCCTCTTGGTATTCACTTTTCGCTTTTATATGCTGCTTATTCTTTTTATGTATTTCCCCGAGCAGATAGTAAGCAGCCCATGTGATCTCCTTGGTGCCACACGCCTCAGAGATTTTCTTGGATTCGACTGCGTTCTCTTCTGCTGTCTTGGTTTCATTCCCGTTTAGATTTATTTTTGCCAGGAGGAGATATGTTTGTGCCATATCACATTTTCGTTTTTTCTCGGTTGCCAATTGAAGTGCGTCATTGACATAGTTCTTGGCTTTGGCGGTGTTTGCCCTTGCCAGTTCTGCTTTACCAGCTATTAACAATCCCTCGATGTAAGCCTCAAGACAGTCCATACGTTTGGCGGCAGCTAGTCCTTTCCGGATATGTTTCATTGCACTATCATGAAGTCCTTTTTTCATTTTCAGATGCGCCAAGTTGATCTCATACCACATATCTTCGAATTCTGATTTCAATACTTTGACTAATTTTCTAATGCTGTCAGCCTGTTGATGAGCTCGCGCTGCATCACCGATATCGAGCCAGAATCTTAGAAGGTATCGACGTGAGTACATTTCGTACGTTCTATTGCCGATACTGATATTGAGTGCAAGCGCTTCGTTGTAATAGTGCAAAGCTTTTTCGTAATCACCGGTGTAATGATAAAGTAGTGCAATGTTGTTAAGCGTTGCTGCAAGACCCCACTTCGCGCCTATTGCAGTGCGAATGTCTATGGCTTTCCTGTAATATTCGAGCGCTTTGTCGAAATTGCCCATTTCGAATTGTACCAGCCCAATATTACTGATGGTGTCACCGGCACCACTTCTGTCTCCCATTTCCATTTTTATCGTCAATGATTGTTCAAAATAGCGCAATGCTTGTGTGTATTCACCGGAGCTTTCCTTGACTGCTCCGATGTTGGCGAGTGCGGAAGCGATACCTCGTTTGTCCTTTAGCCGTTGGGCAATATCCATTGCCTGTTCGTAGTATTGAAGTGCCTCATCAAGATTACCCAGAAATAAATTCACTACACCGATGTTGGTCAGGGCGTTCGATTGCGCCGTTTCATGACCGGTTTGTCGAGCAAGGTTGAGTGCCTTTTTCAGATGCTTTAGTGAGTTCTTATAGTCACCCAGCCTGAAATAAATTGTTCCATAATCCAGTAAGATTCTGACTTGTCCCGAGCGGTCTTTAATCTTTCTCTGAATCCGGATGGCCTTGTCGCAATTATTCAATGCAGACTTGTAGTCGGCTAGACCGGTGTATATGCGAGCGAAGACATGTAAACATGATGCCTGTTCTTCTGGCGTTCCATATTCCTGTACCAGTCGCCAATGTTGTTCGTTCGAGTCTTTAGCTTCTTTATAGGAACCAACGGATAACTGGGTATCCGCGCGATACTTGAACAGTGAGAGTCGTATATTATTTAACTCTGGGGTCAAATCATTGGGAATTTTGTTAATTGATTCGATTCCTCTATTGAAATAATGCAATGCATCATTATACGCGAATAGTTTTCTACAATATTCTCCTGCCTTGAGAAGGTAAGGGAGTGATTCCTGTTCTTCATCTGCATTCATTAAGTTATGGGCGATTGTGCCGGCCTGTTGGTCACTATCTCGGTATCTTTCGATATAATAATTGGCGATCAGCTTGTGATATTCTTTTTTTAATTCAGGTATAAGGGTGTTGTATACAGTTTCCTGGATCATGGCATGATCAAATTGATACCTTCGCTCTAAGGCATGAATAAGATGATGGGATAATTCCAAATCTTGCAGGCATCGTAAAACCTTAAGCCGCGAAAGTCCCAACACGTGACAGATCACTTCGGAGTTAAAGTCATATCCTTGAACCGATGCGACGTCCAAGATGTTTCTTGATTCCCTGTGAATTTTCCGCAGCCTACCTGTAATTACATCGGTTAACCGATCGGGAATTGCCATGCCCGTGGTTTCGCTTGCTAAACGCCAACCTGATGATTCCTGAACCATCGTACCTACATCGCGCAAATAACCTAACACCTCGAGTACAAAGAGCGGATTACCTTCAGTTTCTCTGTAGATCGAATCGTAGAAACTATCAGCGAACTTAGAATGAGACAACACTGAGTCAATAACATGTCGAGTATCTTCCTTGCCCAAACGACGGAGTGTCATCTCCTCACACAATCGACCCTTTTGCAATGAGGCAAGTGTTGTATTAAGTGGATGGCTTTTGCTGTCTTCATCGACCAATTCTTCAGGCCGATAACTGCCAATGATCAGAATGCGTTCTTGACGGGTGGTCATCGCCAGATAGACTAGAAGATTCAAGGTTAGCGAATCTGCCCAATGCAAATCATCAAGATGCATTATTATCGCGCGGTCCTTAGCCATGACTTTCACCAATTCCGATATCGTATCCCAGAGCTGGTCTTTATTGATCAGGACGACGGGTTTGTCTGGATTCATTTGAAGCAAGGTTTGAACAATACCTTCCCGTGTAGCCAGATGGCACGCTTTATTCTCGAGAAAATCTTGTACGCCTTCAAGATCCCTGATCATTTTGAGCTCAAAGTAATCGCGGATTATTTCAATAATTGGTTGATAAGCATAACCACGTTCCTTCGGAAGACAGCGTGCTGTCATGTAACGGACGCCTTTCTCCTTTGCTCTATTACCTAACTCCCAGGCCAGACGCGACTTACCGATCCCCGCTTCGCCCTGCAAAAGCAGCACGGTGCTCTCACCACTCAATGCGTGACTCAAGCATTTCTCCAAAGACTCAAGCTCTTTGTCTCGACCGATGAATTTTGAATAAATACCACGTGGCGTTTCCTCAAATACCTCTTTCTTAGCAATCAACTGAACGAGTTTGCCCTGAAACAATGCCTGCAATTGTTCGAGGTCGGTTCTGAATTCCAAAGCCGTCTGATACCGTCGATTTTGTTTTTTCTTTAGCGCCTTTAAGATTACCTTCTCAACCTCATCTGGTATATCTTTGTTCAACTCTTGTATGCTTAATGGGTCAGAGTACAATATTGCATGTAGTGTCGCACCCAAATTATCGCCACTGAACGGTCGTATGCCGGCTAGCATTTCGTACAACACAACACCAAGTGAGAACAGGTCACTGCGGCCATCGATTTCGCCACCGATCGCCTGTTCTGGCGACATATAGGAGAGCGTGCCTACAATCATGTGCTGTTCGGTCAAAGAAGACTCGCCAACGATGCGCGCTAATCCGAAGTCCATTACTTTTGCGTTACCGCCGACCAACATGATATTTCTTGGCTTCAAATCGCGGTGAAAAACTCCTTGCGCATGGGCGACGGAAAGGGCATCAGTGACTTTGAGTCCTATTTCAATAGAGCGTTCTAGATCTAATGATCCACTTCTCATGATTTGGTCCAGCGTCTCACCTTTTACGAATTCCATTGCTATGAATGGTCTTTTGCGGTCTTCTCTAACTTCGTATACTTTCACGATGCTGGGATGATCGAGTTGCATTCCGATCTTAGCCTCTCTCAGGAACCTTTTACGAATGATCTCGTCAGTTGCGAGATTGGGGAGAAGGATCTTCAACGCGACTTGGTCCTTCGTGTTCAGGTCCGTAGCTTTGTATACCTCAGCCATACCTCCGGAGCCGATTTTGTTCAGAATTTTGTAGTGTGATATATGCTTGTTGGACATTAGTGTTTGCCCGTGAAGTACTTCTCCTTTCTTGAAATTGATGAGAGAATGCGCGCATTATTGACGCAAGAATCGCGAAACGTTATCTGGTACTCACGATGGAAATCTATCACCACGCCGACACCTGCAAGAACAGGTTCGTCCACTTTACCTCCAATGTAATATTGACGGCAAATACCCAGAATGTTACTGTAGTATATTTTACATATGGCATCTTTTGTGTCAATATCTTCGAAGAAGACTTAAGTATAATCAACGACTAAAATATAGAGCGAAAAGGGGAGACCCGTACGCTCCCTGTCGGGTTAGGGTCTCCCTGCTTTGTCTTATTTTATCTGATCAGTAGCAACTTAGTCGCTTCTGTGTGATCACCTGCTGTTAGTTTCACGAAGTAAACACCACTCGATAACAACCTTTCCTGGTCGTTACGACCATCCCATGATACCGAACTCCGTAAGGCGTAGGGCGAAATGCGAAAGGACTTCACCATACTGCCTGTGGCATCATAGATTTTGATTTCAACCGCTGCATCAGCAGTTATGTATCCGTTATCTGTTATCTGCCATCTGATATCAGTAACGTGTCGGAACGGATTCGGGCTGACCTGGAGACTAATTGCTATTGGCCTGGTAATTTCACTCTCCTCGATTCCAGTTTGCCATACAACTGAATCTGTGAGCCAAGGGACAGTATCCACCCAGCCGAACACTGCGCCGCTCGGTGGTCCACCAGGATCACCCCACCAATTGTATTCTGCATTTATTGTAATACTAGGGCTTATGTTGCGCACCTCAAAACCAGTATTGTCATGGATGTTGACCCAGTTGATTGTGGGGTTGGAACCATCACTACATTGTATGCCGTGCCCGTCGTTGTTCGTGATTGTGCAGCTGTCGACGTCTGGTGAGCTGAATGAATCGCAGTCTATGCCACACCCATACCCGGGCGAGTAGTTGTATGTGACGGTGTTATGTTTGATGACAGGAGATGAAAAAGACCACAGCTGTATGCCTGCGGCCCGAGTAGCATTGTTATTTGTGATCGTGTTGCCAATGATGTTTGGAGAACTATACATGTAACAGAAAATACTACCAGCTCCATTCCACACTATATTGTACTCGATGAGATTATTCTGAATCTGTGGGGAACTGCTTTCCATGCAGAAGATGCCGGCGCCACCTGGGAAAATAGCAGTATTCCCGGAAATCGTGTTTTGTGTGATCACCGGTGATGAGCCGTATACGCATGTGATGCCACCGCCAGCGCTGTCTGCGGCATTATTTTCAATGATATTAGTATGGATGTAAGGGTGGGAATTATTCGAGCAACGGATGCCAGCACCAGAAGACGCAGTACATCCAGTGATGGTGTTATTGCTGATCGTGGGGTGTGAGGATTCGTGCGCCCAAATGCCGCCGCCCTTAAATGCAGCATTTGAGGAGATGGTGTTACTATCGATCAAAGGCGATGAGTTAGTGTAACTAGCAATACCGCCGCCCATGGAATCCGCTACGTTGCCTGAGATTGTATTCCCGGTAACGACTCCGTATCCTTCCAGACCTATTCCTGCTCCCCATACCGCTTCATTATTCTCGATCGTGTTATTGGTAATAGTGGGTGCAGAAGCAATACCAGCACCAATGCCGCCAAACCAGTGATTACCAGTGTTAGCAGTTATTGCGTTCTTGGTGATTAACGGCGAAGAGGTTACACAGCATATTCCTGCCGAACCAAAATCAGCATGATTTGACTCTATGTTGTTGTTTTGTATGGTAGGGTGTGAATTCTCCCAACACGCAATACCGGCGCCGACGAAGTGGGACGTGTTATTAATAATACTGTTATTATCAATCAGTGGTGAAGAGCCGTACGAACACTGAATGCCCGCACCTATGCTGTCGGCCACATTATCGGTAATGATGTTGTTTCGGATTATGGGCGAAGCACCATCTCCGCAATAGATACCACCACCAGCGACATTTTCATATCCGTTTTGAATAGTGAATCCTTCAATAACAGTAGTCGAGCTTACATCGACCACGATCCCTATTACTCGGGCGGTTCCACCGCCGTCGATTATTGTGGTGGCTGAACCGCCTTCACTCATAAGATCAACCCCCTGCATGCTTGGCCAGTTGATGTTTTCGTAGTAAGTACCTGGTCCGACCAGTACTGTATCATCTGTCAAGCATGAGTCCAGACAATGCTGTATGCAGTTCATTGTCGAGTCTGGATGTACATACCAGACTGTTGCGTTTGCTGTACTGAACAGTAGTGCGACGATTACTGTTCCAATGATGCTCTTATACTTCATGCTTACCTCCTTTTGATAGCTGCGATATAGATTGATGCAAACCGCTCCATATATTATCATGGTTACTCCTTATAACAATGGCACTATAATTCCACCCATGTTGCTCATACCCACACCTTTTCTCATATTGAGCCATTGCCTATATAACCTTCGCCATCTTCTGTCGCAACCTTACTGGTTGCGTTGATTAAAGTGATGGAAAATAAAATTGAAGTGATACACATATTATTTCACCTTTACTACTTTCTGAACCGTCTTGTTGTCCATTTCCACAAAATATATCCCCCGGGTGATTTTATCTGGTTCCACCACACGTCCTGTGATGTCAAAGACCTTGCATTTCTTGCCTTCGGGCAGTCGTAACGGTCCGCGGAAGATGGTTGCGGTAATGTCCTTATGTCGCTCCACAGGTGTGACATTCGGCTGTTCCTCAACGCCGACGGGCCAAGCTAGCCACGGGTCAAAGTCAACATAATCACTCACGGTATCACCCAGGCCACCTGGATTGAGGGACGGATGATAAGGACCAGTAGCGTCGCCCCACCAGTTATTCTCGGCGATGACTGTGTCACCTGGATCCCAGAGATGCACCGCCTCGCCAACGTTATCAGTAATATTGCAATAGCTGATGACAAAATTACAACCTCCCCAGCTTCCTACACCGTCATGATCATTGTTTGATATAGTACAACTGTCAATTGTCGGTGACGAGTTGCTCTCGCAATAGATGCCGCCTCCATATCCCTCGGCTGGGTTCATCGTAATTGTGCAATGCACGATATTTGGCGCAGAGTTATTACCACAGGCTATGCCGCCGCCGTTACCTCCGAGACCGAACCAATGTGCTTCGTTAAGGGTGATTGTGTTATTGGTGATACTCGGTGAGGAAGCGTCGCAGAGGATACCACCGCCACCAAAAGATTCATTTTCAGTAATAGTGTTGCCAGTGATGATTGGCGATGAACCGAAGCAAGCGATACCTCCGCCACCGCCAAATTCAACAAGATTACGCCTAATGACATTATCGCGAATAATCGCTGTAGAATTACCCCCGCAAAAGATTCCGCCCCCATTGCCGCCCCAGGTACATACATTTTCGCGAATTACGTTGTTGGAGATGGTTGGTGAAGAGGCTTCACAGAGGATGCCAGCGCCAGCCTCTCCTTTAAGACGTCCGTACTGTATGGTGAATCCTGTAATGATTGTCGTGGAATCCACTACACTGGTGATTGTGATCACTCGTGCTGTGTCGTTTCCATCTATTATTGTCACTTCAGGTCCCAGGTCACTAATCAGGCGAATGCCCTGTGTGCTCGGCCAATTAATGTTTTCGTAGTAAGTTCCTGCTCCGACCAGGACGGTGTCACCGGTAGAACATGAGTCGAGGCAATCCTGAATACAGTTCATTGCTGAGTCTGGATGTATATACCAGACCGTTGCGTTTGCTGTACTGAGCAGCAACGCTACGGCTGCTGTTCCGATTATGCCTGTGTACTTCATTTATGCCTCCTTTGCCAATTTTGCCCACTCCCACCTTTTACGTTCGACTGAGCTCACGTCGAAGTTCTCCCCCATCAAGGTGGAGGATAGTGGAGAATGATTTTTTGTTAAAAACATCTGAAAATGGATCATATAATTGATGTCCTAACGGTTCACGGCGAGATTGCCTGTCGATTCGCTTATGGCTGTATTGCCGCGTGTTATTTTATGTGAATAGATACCCAAACCGGCCATGGATTCTGCAACGTAGACATGTTGCTGTGCAACTACAACGCCCAGGGCATCGTAGGATGTTGCTCGTATAGCGATTTCCTGCGGCTCGTGTGGGTTCGAGACGTCGATGACACGCAGTCCGCCGTCACAGGCAGCAACGTACACGTTTGAGCCTGAACCATCGATGTCCCAGGTATAACCACACGTCGCAAAGCTACTGATCTGTTCGGGATTTCCGACTTCGGTGACGTCGAATATAAGCAGGCCACACCAATCGTCTGTAACGTAGGCATAATACCCGTCCACATATATGTCGCGAGCCACACCCGGTGTTTCGACGTAGGCTACTTCTTTCGGAACAGCAGGATTAGATATATCAACGATTCGAAGCCCGAGGTCAGCGACGTATGCATATGAAGCATATATTGATACGTTACAGGCAGTAGTCATTTCAACACATGCGACCTCGTATGGTGTTGCGGGGTCAGAGACGTCCAGGACACGTAAACCACGATCACCATCAGCAACATATAAATATGATCCCTTGCTGGCCAGCGCGCACGCATATCCAGGTGTATCATAGTGCCCAAGTCTTGTTGGCTTTGAAGCGTTACTGACATCCCATATCGCCACGCCTTGCTCACCCTGGATTGCATACAATCGATTTGTATTATAGTCAAAACATAGTTCGCACAAAGTAGATGCGAGATGTTCAAAGTCGCTAATCTTCATGGTCGTATTTGGTTTCGAAACATCTAGGATATAGATGTAATCACGGCAGCCTAAGAAGACGAGGTTACGTGATTCATCGTGTGCAATTGCACATGCTGGTTCTGAACCCCATTGACCGATGCAGCACATATTTCTGTCCACGTCGGGCATGGTTCGGGCACTGACCGCATCAGTGTACCATATTCCGCATAATAGAACCGCGGTCGATACGATGGCTATTGAATACTTCTTCATTTTGGCCTCCTTTTGTGGTTTTCTTCTTAGTAACATACTCTTTCTTAGAGCAACATCTGTGCCGGGAGGCAAATTTCTTGGATAAGTTATTATATTGTGACGCTTATTGCCATTGTTGCATAATGTGGTTTAACTACAGAGTGAGGTTTAATAGGTCATATATGACCTATTCGCATGTGTTTTTTAGGATAAATATTTCTGTGTATTAAGTGGTCCTTTATTCTGTGGCGTCAGTGTTGTGTATTTTCCGTGAATGAGCTTTATTTGACCGTTAATCTAGGAATCGGTCATTATTGACCTAATCCGAATTTTCTTAGTTTACCCCTCAGTGTTGAACGGGGGATACCCATTATTTTGGCGGCTTTTGCCTTGTTGCCATTTGCCTGAGACAGCACAAATTGTATGTATTTCTTTTCAAAATCGTCGTATTTCAGTGGTTGTCCTTCGTCATCCGTGAGTAAGCTTGCTGCTCCACGGGCGTCTGATACTGCTCTCTTGACTTTATCAGACAAATCCTTGAGTGTGATCTTGTCTGCGTCATTGGCGAATATGACGGCGTGTTCAATCTCATTCTCTAACTCGCGGACATTATTTTCAGCCCAATCGTAGTTTATCAACGCTTCGGAGGCTTTTTTGTGGAAGCCGCGGATGGCTTTCTTTTTCTCTTTTGCATACTTCTGCAGAAAATGTTGCGCAAGCAAAGGGATATCGTCACGCCTATCCCTCAGTGGAGGAACGTTGATTGTCACTACATTCATACGGTAGTAGAAGTCCTGTCGAAAACGCTTTTCTTGCACTGCTTTCTGTAAATCTTCGTTTGTTGCACAGATGAGGCGAACATTGACTTTGGTGGCTTTGGTTCCACCTACTCTCCGGATTTCTTTTTCTTGTAGTACTCTGAGTAGTTTTATCTGCATGGCTTCACTGGTATGATGGATTTCATCTAAGAATAGAGTTCCGCCGTGTGCTGCTTGAAAAAGTCCTTGTTTGTCCAGAGCACCAGTGAATGCACCACGTACACTTCCAAACAGCTCGGCTTCAAGCAGTGTTTCCGGTAAAGCCCCGCAATTTATGGCCAATAAGGGGTTATCTTTTCGATTACCATTATAGTGGATGGCTTTGGCAATGACTTCTTTTCCTGACCCAGATTCACCTGTTAGTAATACGGTACAGTCGTCATTCATAATTTGGCTTGCTTCATGAAACACCTTCTGCATGATTTCACTATTGCCAATGACACCCGGGAATTCGTATTTCTTGCCGACTTCCTCGCGAAGGTGTATATTCTCATCAAGCAGTTGTTCCATCATGTAGGTATTGTTAATGGCAATTGCCGCAAGGTTGGCGAATGATTCTAGAAACGCTGCATCGTCGCGCGAAAACACTTTAACGTGTATGCGTTGATCAACATAGAGCGTACCCAATGCCCGGGTTCTGCCAGGTACAACAAGTGGAACACACACGAATGAGTGTATGCCCAATCGTCGTATGCTGTCGGCATCCTTGAAGCGGGGGTCAGATCTTAAATCTGTGCTTAGGAGAGTATTCTTGCTTTCCAATGTCGCCTGGACAATACTAGTACTGAAGGTTGCGTCCGCATCCTTCAGCAAATCTGAGGCGACCATGCGATAGTTTTCACCAACTTCGTCGGTGAGGATGATCAACCCTCTTTCGGCTTTGATGCTTAGAATCGCTGAATTCAGTATTTCATTGAGTAGCTGTTGCAGGTCATTTATTTGATTGATGCGCTGACTCAGTTCAAAGAGTGCACGCAGCTGATCCTGTTGCAGTAGGTCGTTTTGTGTATGCTGAGTCTTAGTTTCTTCCTTGTCCATTTCCTAAGTCACTCAAAGTAGATTACTAACAAGCTTCGCTGCCTTCTGTGCTCCGTCGGTGGGGATGTCTAGGTAGTTCACTTCTCTGCCAAGATTCTGAAGAATCGCTTCTGCGAGAGATTCAGGTGTCGTTTCTGAATATTCCATGCAGACACCCGCCCTGTGCCGGGCGAGCCTTTGGGGGACATGTATTCTTTGTTCATAATGATCCATGAGTGGGAAATAGAGAAATGGTTTTCTGAGAGCCGTCAGTTCTATCGTGGAATTGGCACCTGCTTGTACGATCGCTAGATCACTGGCAGTGAAATGTCGGTAGAGTCTGGGCACATAGCCCTTGGTTTCGACCCCTTTTGGAACATCCAGTTCTGCGGGTGCAAGCCGGGGCCCACAGACCAGAATCATGCGAAGATCTGGGATTTTATCCTTGAGTATTGGAAAGGATCGCCCGCACAATTCCAACATTTGCTTACCGATGGCTGTACCTCCAATAGAACAGACGATGAGAGGTTCGTCGCCGTAGCCAAGGGTCGCCCGTAAAGCCTTGCTGTCAACGTGTTCCTGTGGGTCAAAGGGTAGTATGTAATCGACGAATTTGCATTTCTCTTGAGCCCAATCACGTCGGCGCGGTAGGAGAAAACCGAATTTTGTGTCTGGAATATCTTCCAGTTCACCCAAAAAAAGGCGCATATCAACGAATGGTGACGGCTTGTGGAAATCTTTTGACCAGAAGCGGTTCCAATAGTAGACCCCGAATTTCTCTATTGGGTTCTTTGTCATAGAGTAGGATGCGATGAAATCGTATATTATTACGAAAGGCATGCGTTTCAGTTCGGGTTTCCTTTTTAGTGCAACCATTATTTCGTACGTTTCATCACCGATAACAAGGTCATAACTTCTTTGTTTTGTGAGTTTGACAAAAACTGCGGCGTTTTGTGCCCAGGCTGAGCGAACATTCATCGTAACCTTCATTAGATTGAATTTGAAGCCCTGCGCAGTATTCTCTGCAATCACATTCTCATTTGCCCACTCCGCGGCTTCTGGCAGCATTTTCTCGCCCGCATCCACGAGTAGGTTGCTTGCAGGCTCTGACGCTATCCAGGATATCTCGATCCCTGGATTCTGTTTGCGTAATTCGTTGGCTAGCGCAAGGTCTCTTGTTACATGTCCCAGACCAATGGACCCGCTGATGAACAAAATATTCTTACTCGCCACTTTTCCCTCCTGTTATAACTTCATGTAATTCATTTTATACTACCATCATTGACGCGCGCTTCTAGTGAACTTGTATAAACCAATCTTCTTTAGTAGTTCATCAAATCTTGGGTCATCGCGTATACAATCGACTGATTCGTCGGTTAGTAGCCACGAAAGAGAACAGTCACGCTCTTCATAAGCCTTTTCTAACCACTGAAATGCCTTATCGTGTTGACCAAGTGCAGCGCGTATTTTGGCGAAGAGAAACGGCCGTACGTATGATTTCTTTGCCTTCTTGCTGAGGTTCGATATTATTTCCTCGGCGCCCTTTTTGTTACCACTCATTGCGTAGAACCAACCAAGAGCAGCAATAAGTGGAGTGAAATCTTTGGCTGCGTTCACAGCATCATGTAGTAATGTGATACCCTTGTCATACTGCAAATCATGTGCATACGTTGATGCAATAAGCCAGAGCGCCCACGGGTGTTCTGGCGAGAATTCGAGAGTCTTCAGTAGCTGTTGCCGAGCTTCTTCAGGCTGCCGGGCCCTTAGATAATAGAGACCCAGGTGTACGTTTTGGGTGAAACTAATCGGATCGAGTTCAAGCACCCGTTTCTGTTCCGCAATTGCTCTATCCATTTTTCCTGTTACCGCAAAATACCCGGCGTAATTGCCGCGGCTTGAGGAACAATTGGGGGCGAGCTCGAGAGCACGTTCAGTTCTCTGTCGGGCGCTTTCAAAGTCCCAATCATATTGGTAATGAACGCCCGCGATTGCACTATGGGCAAGCGCAAGTGTGTCGTCGATCTCTAATGCTTTTGTAGCGGCTGCTTTTGCCTTTGGGAATACTTGCTTTGCTGGAAAATAATAGTAGATGCCGAATTGTAGGTAACAATATGCCATGGCGGCATAGGCGACTGCATAGTCGGGATCCAGTTCTATTGCTTGCCGATAGTACTTGATAGCTTTCTCAGTGTCCGTTTTGGAGAGCTTCTGTAAGAAGAAACGGCCTTTGAGACGCGCGTTATAGGCTTCGATATTCGATGTCTCCCTTTTTTGTAGTGACATCTCTTCATCGCCTAGGATCTCAACTTTAAGTTTGTCCACTATCTTCATTGTGATTTCGTCTTGAATCGTGAATACATCTTTGGTTTGGCTCTCATATCGCTCTGACCAGAGGTGGTAACCGTCGGTTACGTTGACCAATTGTGCCGTTATGCGTATCCGATTTTCGGATTTGCGTACACTGCCTTCCAGTACATGGTCCACATTCAGCGTCCGGCCAATGTCACGGACATCAATATCCTTCCCTTTAAATGAAAATGCTGACGTTCGCGCAACAACTCGTATGTTTTTTATATGTGTCAAAGAATTTATGAGCTCTTCAGCCATTCCGTCGCAGAAATACTCCTGGTCCTTGGTCGGGCTCATGTCGATGAAGGGTAAGACAACTATAGAAGCCGATGGCTTGACCGCAGCGATTCTTAAGAGGCTTCCTTCCTCGTGATCGATTGACCTCATATCCGCGATCATTTGCTGAATGTCCCGATACCGGTCCTGCGATTTCTTCTGCAGCATCTTTCCGATAACTCGTTCTAATGATGCAGGAACATCATTGCGTAATTGGGTGACCGGGATCGGCGCAGTGTTAGATATTGCATACATGATTGCTTCCCAATTATCGCCCTTGAAGGGTAACTTACCGGTTAGCATCTCGTATAGTACAACACCCAGTGACCAAACATCGGTACGATGATCCATATCCTCAGCTCTTACCATTTCTGGTGACATATAGGCGACCGTGCCCGTGATGGATTCGGTTTTTGTGATACGGCTAGTTCCCGCAAGCTTCGCGAGGCCAAAATCCAGTATTTTGACCTGTTCATCACTGGTGATGAAAATGTTAGCTGGTTTTATGTCGCGGTGTACAATGCCTGTTGAATGAGCTTTTGTCAAACCTTTGGCAACGCCCAACGTAATGTCAATTGCAGCATTGACTTCTAGTGGTCCTTTCTTGATTCTGTGTTTCAACGTTTCGCCCTCATAACAAGCCATAGCAATGAAAAGCTGGCCTTCATCGGTTTCATCGATTTCGTGGAGGGTGCAGATATTAGGATGGTCTAGGGAAGAGGCTGACTGAGCTTCTTGAACAAAGCGCTTTTTCGCTGTAGGATCATCGGAGAATTCATGAGGCAAGAATTTCAGCGCGACGGTGCGTTTGAGTTTAGTGTCTTCTGCTTTGTAGATAACGCCCATGCCGCCACCGCCGATTTTCTCTATGATTTTGTAGTGTGATATGGTTTTGCCTATCATCCGATTTCCCCTTGTACTACAGGTCTTTCAATTATATTACGCACTCGTTAATTGTCAATATCTAGATAACAAGGAGGCGTAATACTATTCAGAAAGAAGCCCCATACTCTTTTAGCCAATGTGGGGCTTCTGACCGAGTATCGGATGATGCGCTATCGTATAAGCAACACTTTCTCTACCGCTGTGTACTTGTCGGCGTGTAGTACAATGAAATACGTACCAGCCGGCAAGTGACGATTAGCGTGGTCTGTACCGTCCCACCTAATCGTCGATCCATGATGCATGATACAGGATTTATGATTAAAGTGTTTTACCCAACGTCCGCCAGCATCGTAAACACTTAGTTTCGGCTCGTGTATCGCGTATCGTGGATCGTGAATCATGTATCGTATTTGTGTTTCGTCGGCAAATGGGTTGGGTGCAACCTGTAGGTTCAGTATGATCGGCGCAACGGTCCTGTGTTCTTCGACACCCGGGCTTGTGAGCCACGGATCATAATCAACATAATCACTCACTGAGTCACCAAGACCACTCGGGTTTGTTGTGGGATGGTATGGTCCAGTGGCATCGCCCCACCAATTATTCTGGACGTTCGCTATTGTGGACGGATCCAGATTCTGCACACCATAGCCTATGTTACTTGTGATATTGCTATAGTGTATTTCGGGTATTGCGCCACTGGCGCAGCATACGCCACCGCCACTATTTGCAGAGATAGTACAACTATCAATGGAAGGGCTTGACGCGACGGAACACCAGATGCCACTGCCGTAGTTCAGTGCCGTGTTTCCAGTAATGGTATTCCGTGTGATAGTGGGGCTGCAGTTATCATAGCAAGCAATGCCGCCGCCGTATGGCGCCAGATTGTCAATAATGTCATTGTTGGATATTGTAGCCGTTGAATTCCAGCCAACAAATATGCCACCACCATATTCGATAGCACTATTAAGAGTGACTGTATTATTTGTAACATTTGCTGAGCTGTTGTAGGAGATATCAATGCCGCCACCATTGTAGCCAGTATTATTTATGATGCTGTTATCCGTGATTGTTGCGACAGAATTTATTGCGGTGATAATACCGCCCCCGCACGCAACTGCGGTATTTCCCGTGATAGTGTTACCCGTGACAGTAACTGAGCATCCTTCACCAATGAACAAGCCACCTCCCTGTGCCCAGGCTGTGTTATCTGCAATCGTATTAGATATGATATTCAGCGAGCAATTGTATCCACATGCTATGCCACCACCCCGAAGACTGGCAGTGTTAGTGACGACGGTATTGTTTTCAATAATTGGCGAAGAGTTGAAACCAACGATGATACCGCCTCCGGTCTCAGAAGTGTTATCAGTTATGATGTTATTTCTGATGATTGGTGAGGCATAGGCATAACATGCGATTCCTCCGCCACTGTAAGTACTTGTATTTTCGATGATTGTATTGTCCGAAATAATCGGGCATGAGTTGTTCAGACAGAAGATGCCACCGCCGACCACCAGTGGAGGATATACTGTTCCCGTGCCATGCGTGATCGTGAATCCGTTTAAGACCGAATTCGAGTCCTCACCGCTTATAAAAAGTACAACGCTTCCTGTATCTGGATGTGATAGACTTCCGCCATCGATTGTTGTAGTATCAGGACCGTATTCACTTTGAACTGTTATTGCCATGCCATAGAAGTTGATGTTTTCAAAATAGGTTCCTGCGCCAACAAGCACAGTATCGCCATTAGAGCACAAATTCATCCCCGTCTGGATTGAGTTGAGGGTGGAGTCAGGATGGATATACCAGACCGTTGCGCTTGCTGTACTGAGCAGAAATACCACTATTACTACCGGCGTTGTAGATGTGTAGTTCATGTTCACCTCCTTCATTATGTGGTTATGCCACACAGATTAATGCAAGCGAATTGGTGGTATGGCCAAGCCCACCTTTTTCCTCCCCTTTCACAGGGGAGGGTGAGTGAGGGGGTGAATGCCGTTTTGCTCTTATCTAACATAGAGAACCTTCTCGGTTGTTTCATAATCGTCGGCAGTCAGCTTGATGAAATAGACCCCACTACCCAATTGGCGGTCAGCTTGGTCAGTGCCGTCCCACGAAACGACTGATTCACAATTCATGATTGGAGTTTCATGATTAAAAGAGTTTACAAGACGACCACTGATATCATAGATGCTCAGTTCCATTTTTTGTATCGTGGATCGTGAATCTTGAATCGAGAATCGTATTTGTGTCTGTTGGGTGAATGGATTTGGGCTGACCTGCAGCGACATCGTCGTTTTCGGTACGGCGTGCCAAGTAGCAATTTCTTCGATCCCTAAGGGAATATCGAACCATTCCAGGATACGCCTCATCACTGTGTCGGCAAGTTCCGTTGATGCGATGGCTTCAAAACCATAGGAAAGGTATACAGCCTTGAATCCATTATCGTACTTGACGCCGCAACACCCGCCCATCCGGTAGCTGAAGATTGAGTCGGCTCCAGGGAGCGGGGAAATGATAGTAGGTGAGTCCTGGTTGTTCGCACCGGGATACCCTACGATCAAGAACGTCAAGCCAGCACTGATCGTGTCACCATCAACGCCGTCGACCCTTATCCTGTATGCGCTGCTGTCGATCACTAGTGCGTGTAAGTAGTTTTGGTAAAAGTCTATGTCGTGGCATCCTTCCACATCCTGTCCAGTTATGAATAGCCTACCGCCACTGTCCAAATATGCTGAAAGTGCAGCAATACGCAAAGAATCTAAAGGTAAGGGGTTGTCGCCCGTAAGCCATACCAAAGCCTGGTAGCGATATAACGAGGAATCTGAAGTTAGGTCGTCACTATCCTGGAGGTGAAAAGACACATTGAGTCTTTCTAGCGATGCCGTGAAGTAACTTTCGTATGTACCTCCTGCATCATCATCGACAATGAGGAGTGGGGGTGTGCCGACGGTAATGTAGATATTGTCATAGAAATTGAGACTGTCGGCCGTTATTTTCAGATTGAGTGTACAACTATAGCAAGGTGCTGTGTCCGCAATATAAAAGACGAATGGGTCACTCGCATTATCCTTGGTGGCGCCACCCATGATTGAGCCGTAATTTGAGATTGAATCAAGCACCGTGATGTACTCGTCATTCGGGAAAAGCTCTGCGGTGACAGACGACGCTTCGATCCCTGAGTTCAGGAGAGAGACAGTAAGGCTTATCGTATCGCAGGGGTCAGCGAATCCATCATTACCCGAATCGAGCCATACATGATCGTGCACTGATATTACCGGTACAGCAAAGCCTTCTCTTGCTAAAGACGGTTCTCCGTAGAGATTTAGACAGAATATATTGTGTTGCGATATGTAGTCCCACCAGAAGAAATTGTTGTAGTAAAAGACTTGAGCATCAAAAAGGGCATCTCCGATTCTTTCATTTTGATTGATGAGGTAGTGGAAGAAGTAATAGTCTGTTGATACGAGACCTCCGTCGTCTTCATCATCCCAACCAAGGGTAATATAAGATGGTCGTGTACAGGCGGCGATACCGGCAGAGCCATGTCGGATAAGCTCCCGCGCCAGATTATTTTCCTCGGGCCATGCGTTGTTACAGCTGCAACAGAAATTGATTGAAGGGTGGCTATCATTGAGGGAGGAAACGTTTTCGTTCTGGAAGAATGGGATACGCATAAGTTCAGGGGATTCAGGTATGCTATCACCATCATCCCATAACCACAGGTGTCTCGACACGCGATGCGGAGCGCCGTGTCCTCCCCAATTGACGATTCCATAAGCATTGGCAGGCCAGTTGCTCACGACATTGGATTGGGTAAGTGGTATATCGCAGGGGTATATGCAGGGCCTGAGTCCTTCGGTCTCATACATCTTTGTGTAGGTCCAGCCGCCTAGTATGTCGACTATCATCTCCTCCATCAATTCTGCCGCGTCTGTCTTCGGAGAACCTGGAATATCCTCATTCTCATAGAAATAAATTGCTCCGAGCAGTAGAGCGTTGCTTTTCCAGGTTCCGGTGTCTTGCTCGAAGCGCACAAGCTTGTGACAGATACCGCCTACCTCCATGTTCCATGGTATCCTACCAACGATCACTTCGGGGACAAAATCTACGCTGTCCTGTCCGTATTCACCATAAAATCCATCGCCATCTGAGTCCCAGTTTCCTGTGAGATCAGCATAGTAGTAGTCAGTAGGTGTACAGAACTCGGAATTGGGATTGTGGTCATTCGGATTTGGAAAACAATAACGCATCGGGATGACATCTATGTTACCGACAAACAGAACATAGTGAATTCCCCAGTCAATATATTTGTCGATCAGGAAGTTTCTTATTTTCTGCTGCATGTCAGTCCCTGTATAGTTGTTGGTGATCCAGGTAGTTGTGACTAAATTTACCGAATATCCAAGATACTGCTTCCAGGCTACAAGATAAGAAATTGTATCCTGTAACGCATCCGTCGTAATAATCACATAATCGTGTGTTTGTCTTGCCGGGTTTATTCGCTGCGGCGTATACCAGTATTTTGCTTCATTGTAATTAACAAAAAGCTGTGATGCACGGTCATCAGCTACTCGATCGGAAAGCATTTGCTGTAGACCCATGGTATTAGCTTGTCCATTGGTAGAGAGCGAGTAATTTATAGTGACTTCACAGTTGCGATAGTAAAACAGCCTGCCCGATTTCGGATGGTAGACAAACGGAAAAAAGGCTACTCTTGCGAATTTATATTTCCTCAGCTGACCTGTGCCCAGATATTTACCAACCTGTTCAGGGTAGGCAGCATCAGAAGAGTAGGTAGACTCGTAGTTTTTTTGCCAATCACTGTGACTTCCCATAGGGACTGGGTTGTTTTTATGACAGGGCGCAACAGATGGAGCCGGCTCAATTTTGTAGGTCCCGGGCAATTCAATGCCATTATTCCCGCTGATATCAACTGAGATGACATCTGCTCTGGGCGGTAAAGCGATCGTGAAGACCCTTGCCGGGAGCATGGGTTTGCCTGGAACTAATAGATTGCTGAAATCAGCCATCATTATTTTGTGCAACCCATTCTCTCCGTCCATAATATCATAATCAGCGGCTTTCAAGTTGATCTTCAGCTGCCCAGCCTCCAGTGAGAAAGTCGCAATAAAGACAGAAAGTGCGATGATAATGAGTTGTGGTCTTCTCATCATACCTCCTTTCGCAGCCCTACTCAATCAGTGTCGCTTTTTCAATTATTGAACGCTCTCCGACGATTATTCTACAGAAGTAGGTACCGGCCGGCACTCGCTTACCGTTGTTGTCATAACCGTTCCACACTACCTTCGATTCTTGACCCTGGATACTTGATTCTAGATTGAAAGACTTCACGAGACGTCCGCTGGCGTCGTAGATACTTATTTGCGGTTTTTGCATCGTGGATCGTGCATCATGTATCGTGTATCTGATGTTGGTGAATTGGGTAAAAGGATTCGGCGTAATCTGCACGTTCAGTTTTGGCGGGTATGAGATCTCATATTCTTCGATACCCGGTTCTCCCATCCATGGAACGAAGTCAACATAGTCACTAACCGTGTCGCCAAGGCCACCTGGGTTAGTAGTGGGGTGGTATGGTCCTGTAGAATCGCCCCACCAATTATCTTCCGCATTGACAGTGATACTTGATATATTGCGGACGCCGTAGCCAACGTTATCAATGATATTGTTGTGGTTAATCGTAGGATTAGCATCCTCAAAACAGTATATGCCATCTCCATAATTGCCTGCTATAGTACAATGTTCGATGACCGGTGAAGCGCCCAACTTGCAGCTGATACCACCAGCGAAGCTGTTAGCTGTATTGCCGGTGATTATGTTGGAGGTGATTGTTGACAAGTCGTCAACTGTGCAATGGATGCCTCCGCCAAAATCAGCCGTATTTCCGCTGAATGTATTGCCTGTGACTAGTGACGAAGTCGTCTGTAAAGCAAGTCCGCCACCGCCTTCAGCTGTGTTACCTGTGATGATATTATCAGTAATAGTTGGTGAACAGTACTGATAGATGAGGATACCACCGCCGCCAGCAGTAACTGTATTACCTGTGATAGTATTATTAATGATAGAGGGTGAGGAGTTTTCGTAGCACAATATTCCGCCGCCAGCGCTTGCACTATTATTAGAAATGGTATTGTCGGTGATAGGTGGAGAGGAGTTATACATGCAACAGATGCCGCCGCCAACGTCCTGACTCCCCCCACCAGTGACACTATTATCAGTAATGGTGTTGCCGGTGATGGTTGGTGAACAGTTTACAGTGCACCAGATGCCACCGCCAGTCCACGCAGCTGTATTCTGGGTGATGGTATTGTCAGTGATAGTCGGCGAAGAGCCGTAGTAGCAGCTGATGCCGGCACCGCGGTAGGATGTGTTGCCAGTTATCGTATTACCAGTGATAGTGGGTGCAGAGGTTTGGTTACAGTCGATGCCTCCGGCCCACATGCCTGTGTTCCCAGTAATGATATTGTTTGTGATAGTCGGTGAAGAGCTGTACAAGCAGTAGATGCCGCCGCCATGGTCGTTGGATGTGTTGTTAGTTATCGTATTACCAGTGATAGTGGGTGAAGTGTTTTGGAAGCAGTAGATGCCGGCCGGATACCCATTCTGAATAGTGAATCCGCTGATCATAGTTGTAGAATCGACCCCAGTGTTTATTTCTATCACTATTGCAGTTCCACCGCCATCTATGTAGGTCATATCAACGCCATATTCGCTTACAAGGTCTATCCCTTGAATACTTGGCCAGACAATATGTTCTGAGTAGACACCTGGTCCCACAAGCACTGTATCCCCGGTTGAACATGAATCCAGACAGTGCTGGATGCAGTTCAGCACTGAGTCTGGATGGACATACCAGACTGTCGCATATGCTGCGTTTGTGCATATCAGTGCAGCTACTATTACAACTGTTCTTATGTGTTTCATTGTTACCTCCTTCTTGCGCTCTGGTAATTACCGCACATCAGCTCTAATAATAGCAAGATTCATGCCAAAGGTGCGGGTTCAGAGAAGTGCCAAGATTTAGTGCCTTTTCAGTGTAAGTCAATGAAAAAAGAAATACTGAAAAAGCCACGAGACCATATTTGGTCTCGCATTGGAATTTATGTTCGGATTAAATGTCTCTGGGTTGGTCTGTTTACTCGAGACCTAATATGGTCTCAAAGGCACAAGCTTGACGTTATTTGGTCAAGCCAAGCTTTTTCATCTTACCCCTCAGTGTAGTGCGGGGAATACCCATGATCTTGGCTGCTTCGGTCTGGTTGCCGGCCACCTGTAATAAGATCGTGTTGATGTACTCCCTTTCAAGTTCATCATAGGTCAGAGGCTTTCCTTTTGCATCCTGGGCTCTGGGTGCACTACATATAGCTGTTGGCAGTGCTCCTCTAACCTTTTCTGATAGATCATTTAAATTAATTGTGCTGCCCGTTTTTGCATATATGACCGCGCGTTCAATCTCGTTCTCTAATTCGCGAACGTTGTTCTCTGTCCAATCATATCTCATTAACGCGTCCAATGCCTTTTTGTCAAAACCTTGAAATGATTTCCGTTTTTCGGTCGCATGCTTTTCCAGAAAGTGTTGGGCTAAAATGGGAATATCCTCGCGTCTGTCGCGTAGAGGCGGTACGTTGATTGTGACCACATTTATCCGATAGTAGAAGTCTTGCCGGAAGCTTCCCTTCTGAATTGCTTCGCGAAGGTCCTCATTGGTTGCGCATATGAGCCGGACATCGACTTTGTGTGAGGTTGTGCCGCCCACACGCCGGATATCTTTGTCCTGGAGAACACGCAGCAATTTGATCTGCATCGCTTCGCTAGTGTGATGAATTTCGTCCAGGAAAAGCGTACCGCCATGTGCAGCCTGAAACAAACCTGGTTTATCCACGGCGCCGGTGAACGCACCACGCACGCTTCCGAATAACTCAGCTTCGAGAAGTGTTTCAGGCAGAGCACCACAGTTGATTGCCAAAAAGGGCTTTGTTCTCCTCTCTCCGTTATAATGTATTGCCTTAGCGAGCACTTCTTTGCCTGAACCTGATTCTCCAGTGAGTAGGACCGTACAGTTGTCATCCAATACATGCTCTATTCTTTCAAAGACATCTTGCATGGGCTGGCTATGTCCGACCACGCCTGGGAATTCGTACTTGGCCTTAATTTCTTTGTGAAGTCTTACGTTTTCATCCATTACTTTTTGCATGAGCGTCGTGTTATTGATGGCAATAGCCGCTAGATTGGTAAATGCTTCGAGAAAAGCTACGTCTTCTTGGGTGAAAGCTTTCTTTCCGATACGCTGGTCAACATACAGGGTACCGAGTGCCCGGGTGGCCTCAGGCACGATGAGTGGAACGCAGATAAAAGACAGTATATTGAGCTCGCGTACGCTATCTCTGTCTTTGAATCCGGCATCAGCGCCGATGTCGGGACTCAGAAGAGTTTTCTTGCGCTTAAGGGTTTCTTTGACAATGCTTCTGCTAAATCTGATATCTTCACTCTTGAGAGATTTGGAAGCTACAGTACGATAGTTCTCTCCAGTTTCATCGGCAAGAATGATAAACCCTCGTTCAGCTCTGATATTGCGTATTGCGGAATCCAGGATTTCATCGAGTAATATTTGCAGGTTTTTGATCCTATGGATCTTGTGGTTTATTTCAAAGAGTGCGATTAGTCGTTCTTGCGATAAGTTCACCATGTTTTCTATTTCTTTAGTGCTGCGAGCCTTTTTCTTGCGGCATTAACCTCAGGCAAATAGGCGTCGGATTCCTCCAGAATATTGATGTATATTACATATTCGGCAATTGCCTGCTTGTATCGTCCCTTTTCTTCATACAATTGTGCGAGTCGGTAATGGTATTTGGGATTGATGAGAAGCCACTCGCCTTTCTTGGGATCGAGAGTTACCAAGTTTTCATATTCCCTTATCGCTTTCTCGATTTCTCCTTTACGCAAATAAGCTCTTGCAAGCACGTCACTGTTCAAGAACAGGTTAATTGCCCCAATATTCGCCTGGTAAAAGTCGGGTCGTCCCATAGACGGTATGTTTTTACAAACTTGTATTGATTTCTCTAATGAATCCTGCCTTAGTAGCAGTTCGGCATATACAAGATGATGGTGAAATTCTATCCAGTGTGCTTTTCGGAAAATCTTTGGAATGAGTGCTTCGATCACATTTAGTCTTGACCTACATGATTCATATTTGCCTTCCTCTACATCGATTAGAGCAAGGCAGCAATTGCCGTAAGCCGTAACCCATGTCGTTTGAAGCCATCCAGATACGCTGAAAGAATCAAGCGTATTCTGTACAGAACTCCTGCTACGTCCATAATCTCCGAGTTCATAATACAATGCGCCCTTTACTGTCTCCATGCTATAGAGCCCGAATTTGTGTCCAACAGTTTCCCATAGTTGGGTCATCATTCTTGAATTGTGCTCCCACTGCGCATGATTTCCTAGCCAGGAGTTGAAAAAGGCTTTCCAACTGTATCCCGATCCACGTTTACCAGGGGATGGTGCGTTGGTGATAAAGCAATCGCACCATTGCAGGGCATTATCGTATTCTTCTCTTAGTGCGTATAAGTAAGAAAGCTTCATGGCTGAAATAATAAAATCTGGGCTGATCTGCAACGCCTCTTTGTACGAAATAATTGCTTCATCATGGTTTCCCATATGGAAATAGATATCGGCCATTGTGTCGAAAGTGTTGGCATCATCAGGGTATGCGGATTGATATCTCTTGAAATAGTGCAGCGCCTTAGTGTACGCCTCCATGTCAAGATAAGTATAAGCCATGCCGCAAAGGGCCTCACCAAAATCAGGATCCAATTCTAGACTTTTACTATACACTTTGATCGCCTCATCTAAAAGCCCATTCCGACGGAAAAAGTAGCCCAGCTCAGTATATACGCGTTTCTCATTAGGGTACTTCTGAACCATGAGATTGAGAATACGCCCATGTTTCTCCCAATTTTCTTCGATGAAACCGGCATATGAAGCTTCAATGTAAAGGCTCTCCCTTTCGGTCGCCTTACTTGAGAATTCTTTTGCTTTCTTAAGGGCTTGTTCGCTTGAGCTTTCCTCTCTAAGCCCACTAAGTACCCAGGCAAGATAGAGGTATGCTGTGGCAAACGTTGAATCGAGTTCTATCGCCACCTCAAAATGTCGACGTGCGTCAGTGGAGTACCATCTGTCAAAGTATTCTCTACCTTTTATGAAATGCGTGTATGCCTCGATTGATGACGTGGTTGCATCAGAGATTCGTGGCTGATCTTCCAATGCTCTCTCTTCAGGCACACCAATGCCTATCGATATGTTGTAGCTCAATTCATCAATCTGACTGTTGAGTATACTGGCAACACTCTCGCCCTTCGAAGTGGTGCTCTTCAGGATCTTCTTCGTCTTTACATCCAGGACTTTCGCATCGGTGGCGAATACATCACCTGCCCGCGTGAAGCTACCCAGGACGATGTTTTCTATGCCTTGCTTGCGGCATATTTCAAAACCGGTTTCTTCGTCAATCAGCTCCACGTCTTTGCCTGCAGCCCTGGCTAGATCATGCATTCGCTGCCATGTCATGACGTCCAGTTGCCCGGTCTCTTGAAGGCTGGTTATCAGCAGATTTGGAATTGCCACGGAGAGATAGGCAAGATCGTTCTCACCAGAGAGATTCTTGAAGGTCATTACAGCAACGGCTTTCCTCCCTTCTGTTGAGGCCGGTGGGAATAGCATGCTTCTTGTGATCAGTATTGTTGATACAACCAAAGCAAGAACCAGCGCAGGTGCAAGAAGCTTTGTGAGTTTATATTTGACTTTTTTCTTCTGAATGAATGCCTGGGGCAGTGTGAAGCCTGATTCACGTGCAATGCTACATAGATCTGTAATCAAGGTAGTGGTATCTTGATACCTAGCTTTTGTGTCTTTCTGGATCATGCGATCCAACGTGCTCTCTAATCCATCAGGTATGTCAGCACGTAGCTGTTTGATCGATTCTGGTTGTGTATTAAGAATCGAGTAGAGTGTTACGCGCCAATTTTCTCCCTTGAACGGTAGTTTGCCAGTAAGCATTTCATATAGGACCACTCCTAAGGACCAGATATCGGTTGTCTCATCAACATCTTCGCCGCGAGCCTGCTCTGGAGACATATATGCTATTGTGCCAGCAGTCGTTCCTTCTTTGGTTATCCTTGTTTCTCCAGCCAACTTTGCAAGACCGAAATCCAGGATTTTAGCTTCACCATCCTCAGTTATGAATATATTACCTGGTTTTATGTCCCGGTGAATGATACCTTTCGAATGTGCCTTGAAAAGCCCTTGTGCTACTTGTATTACTATTGCTATGGCTCGTTCGAACTGCAGCGGTCCGCGTTCAATCCTTTTCTGCAATGTCTCACCCTCATAGAAAGTCATGCTTATGAAAAGCTGACCGTCATCGGTTTCATCGATTTCGTGAATGTTGCTGATATTCGGGTGGTCAAGTGCCGAAGCGGTTTGCGCTTCTTTGATGAAACGTCGCTTGGCAGCGGCGTTTCGGGTCAAGTCGTGAGGCAGGAATTTCAAGGCGACCGTGCGCTGAAGTTTAATGTCCTCGGCCTTGTACACGACACCCATACCCCCGCCGCCAATCTTCTCAAGTACCTTGTAGTGAGATATCGTCTTACCGATCATCCAATGTCCCCGGTTGTTCCTAATATTGTGAATTATATTATGCCCTTACGTGTTGTCAATAATGGGAAAAACAGATAATTAGCCCCACTTCCCAAAGAAAGCGGGGCTATTCATATGGGTCGGTAGATACGGTTCTGGCTACTGTGCTACTTTGCCTTTTGTATAAAAAAACCTGTCACCGCGGTTCTCAGCACAGATAATTGCGGTTTTACCTTTTCTCCCTGTTGCTTGCTGCGCAAAATCCTTGTAGACCGATTCACGCTCGCGTGTATGAAATGGAAACATTACCTTAGGTTGAACCGATTCAATCGTGAGTAAAGCCTCTTCGTTTTGCCAATCGTTGCCGACCCGGACGAATATAATATCTGCATCTCTAGCGATCTTGCCAAGGTGTTTTATGTCTTTTTTGAAAAGATCATATTGCGTGGTATCATGACTATAGCCGCCCGAGTGATACAGAACCAAACCGTCCACGCTGACTACGAAATTTCCTCCGGTTTCTTCTGCTTCGGGGGATTGTATTGTCTGTATCTGCATAGCATCTATTCTCTTTGTCTCCTTAGGTCCGAGATGCACATATTCAGTACCAACCGTATCATTCCACCCGAATACGTAGGTGATGTTTGGCATTGATTCCTGCCAGTAGTAGATTATTGAATCATGATGGTCAATGTGGTTATGGGTTACAAAAACGTAAACATTTTGGTCTTTGATTTCGTCGAGGTTTATATGTCCATTGGCTAGATATGGTTCGTCTGGTTGCTCTCCATAATTCCAATAATCAAAGATTAACAAGTGTTCCTTTGTCTTGACAGCGCATCCACTGTGACCGAGATACCATAATATCGCTTCGCCGTTATCGAGTTCTTTTTTCAACAGGGGAGACGACCCGAAGTTTTCCTCTAGATTCTCCGCTGTTGCACCATGCTGCTTGAGCAGTTCTGCTGTTTTTTCATTACCATGCTTTGCCGCATAATACAACGGGGTTCTGCCGTTGTTATCATGGGCATCGGTGTCCAAACCCTTGATAATGAGGAGGTCCGCAACTGCCGCGTAACCCTTTATACTTGCCATGTGCAGGTATGTTTTGCCATCTTCTGTTGTAACTGCTAGGTCAGCACCACCATCGATGAGCACTTCAGCGATGTCATCGTATCCCCATCTGACTGCAAAGTGTAACGGTGTTTCACCGATATTATCCTTGATATCAAGTTCTGCACCTTTCTCGATGAGTAATATTAGGGCTTCGTAGTTATGCTGCCTGGCAGCGTAGTGTAGTGGCGCTCTGCCAAAAGCGTCTTGATCATTCAATGTAGCGCCCTTTGTGATCAGTTTTTCGGCTATTTCGGCATTCCCAGTATATGCAGCGTAAAGAAGAACACTCTGATTGACGGCGTTCAATGCGTTAACATTGGCATCTTGTGTGATTAGGAATTCTGCTATTTCTCCTTGACCAGACGCAGCTGCAAGGTGCAAGGGCGTTTGACCAAATTCATCCGGTGCGTTCACCAACTCGCGGTTCTCTTCCACGAGCATTTTGACCGTTTCGATATCCCCTTCCTGAGCAGCATCGTGAATCTCATCTGACGCAGCTATGCTGACACCCAAGCAGATGAATGCTATTGTGAGTGATTTCATGTTCATCATACTCGATTTTTGCATATCTTCCTCCCTTTTCATATTCTGATATATTCTAGCAATGGACCTTACATAATGCTCACAGATATTCTAACAAGTGCGTATTTTCGATTGTCGACGGGTGGAAGGAGATGATCTGGAATCATCTATTTCGGAATTTAGTTAATTAGCTAAATACCGAAATGCTCACAAGAATCACTTCGAATGGTTATGGTGAACGATGGCTTGACTTTAGTCGGTTTTTCGTTAGAATCTTAGCAGTTCTCTAATATTCGAATTTTTCCGGTAAATCAGAGATTTGGGAGGATTTTTTATATAGCTAGCCCCGTATTTCTTTGGAACACGGGACGCTGAATTTTTCAACCAAATTATAAATTCGGGAAAAATTCGTGGAGGCGGATGGGTGCTGGTGTGCCTGACGGGCTTCAAACCCGGATATCCTTCGAAAGGGGGATGGTAGGTTCGATTCCTACACGCCTCCGCCATGCTTGAGACAGAAAATTCCCTGTGTATGCACACAACCACCTGAGATATGTTATGGATACATTGTGTTGAATGGGGTTATGCGGTTATAGATTGTGAGGCCCACCCCGTTGAATAACGGCTAATGAATATTGATCAAACCTGACCGCATACTCATGCATTGAACGGGGCGGGCCTCGTAGCCGAGAAGGGCAGGCGTCGTGGCTAGGCGTTCAGGGCTAACTTTTGTTTTTGTCTCTCAATTTCTTCATAAATGAATGCAACATTTTTTCAATCCCCACACACATATCAAGCCAAGGATTCACGATGTCTTCCTTTACAATCTTGAGTTCGAGAAGTTCATATAGCCGGCTTTCTGTCTGGACTGCGCTGCAATACGCTACCTCCAATTTACGGACATAAGTCTCTGCATTTACACGATAGAAACCTGCGGCGATGTGCGCACTGATATTCCCGGCACAGATTAGGACTTGATCGGCAACGTAACTGGCCGTCGTTTCCCGAGGCATTGATTCTACCTCCCGATAAATGGAAACGAACAAATCACGCGCCTTCTGCCAGACTCTCAAATCGGTGAAATGTTTAATCGCGCCTGTTGGAGTGGACTCCACAATTCCTCCTTTCTACTATATATACAAGATTTGCACGGGAAATTACAACCGTTTACATACAGGTAATTATCGCCGCTCATAAGTGCCTTCCTCAAAGAACGCCACTAAGCAGCGTATTGCCCATAACCGGTGGTATGGACAATTAGGGTAGGTTAACGTGCTAGTTTGATAGTGTTCAAATTGCTTAGTCTACTTTGGGCAATACTATGTGTGTCTCCGTGCAATGAATTTGTCGAGCACCAGAATCGAACAAGCGACAACGATACTCTAAAGCTGTGCCTTGATAGTTGCGTATTCGCTTTCGTTGTACGGTAAGTTTGTGCCGCCGACCTTTTGTATCTGCTTGTTGCCGTTGCCTATACGGTCACTCGCGGGTGGATGTGACATTAACAATTTCTCGAAGGTACTAGGAGGTTTTCCTTCCATCTGTTTGAATTTCTGAAAGATCTGTATCATCCCCTTAGGATTGTAACCCGCATTCTTAGCGTATAGGATACCATAGTTGTCGGCTTCGTATTCATTCTCGCGGCCGTATCCAAGCAAAATCAAGCCAGTAGCAGCATCCACCAATTGTCGCGCGGTGGCGCTCATCTTATCACCCAGCGCAACTTCCATGGCAATGCTGTAGCCGTAAACCGCCTGTATCCGTTTAGCCGAATGTCGAGCGACCACGTGACCGACTTCGTGAGCCAGTACTGCTGCCAACTGCGCTTCATTATCCATTTGTTTCATGAGTCCTTTGTAAATGTAGATGTAACCGCCTGGGCAGGCAAAAGCGTTTATTTCTTCACTGTCGAGTACCTTGAAAGAGTATTTCACGTCTCGGCGATCACATACGTTGGCGATCTTACGTCCAACATTTGTTACATAGCGTTGGACCTGAGCGTTATTCAGTACTCGTTCTTTGGACTCAACGTCTTTTACAACTTCCTTACCAATTTCCACTTCGGTTTCGGTTGGGATCAAGACCAAGCTCTTCTTGCCACCAGGGCCAGTTGTCACACAGCTCAATATAAGCGCAAGCAATATGGGTACAACTAATAGTTTCTTCATGTGCGATTATAATCATCAATTAGAGAAAGGCAAGACAAAATATCAAATCCGAAATTCTAATTTCTAAATTCTAGACAATATCAAAATGCAAAATTGCAAATTCAAAACGGCCATATGATAGCATGGAGTTAGTTTAGAAAATTAGAATTTTGGTCATTTGTATTTGTTTCGTATTTAGGATTTAGTATTTCGAATTTGGCTCTCGTGTGTTATCTGTATTTCTGTCCTAAGAGCCTTACGTCTCCTCGTTTGATTGTGACACCACGGGTGTCAAAATATATGAGAAGGGGTAGTACAAACTTTCGACTTGCATTAAGCAAATCACGGAATTGGGATACTCTTATTTCTTTGTTTTTTCTCAGATATTCTACCAGTTTTTGCTCTGCTTCTTTCACATATTTCTGGTGTAAGACAACACCCTCACCGGCATTCACCAGCAATCCTGTATCGAGCATATACCGGTGAGCTTTCTTAACGATGTTTTCGGGTCCAAGATTTTTGGCCATAAGTGCGGTGTAGGCTGGTGGTTTGTAACCGGCATCGAGAAATATCTGTTCAATCTTCTTGATAGTGGCATCCAAATCTTTGTCCACGACAACTCTATGTTCAAAAAGATTAACTTTGCCATCGGTTGTCAGGCGTACGGTTTTTTCCTGCACCATCTTTGTTAGCGTACGGTCTAACAGGATCTTGTCGAGACCACGACTGATGCTCTTCAGTAGTCCAAGCGGCAGCATACCAACACCGGTTGGATGACTTATATGATATACTTTTAGATTTTCAACTATTTTGTCTTTCAATTTTCTATAATTACTTTTGTGGTAATACAGTTTGCGTTTATCGTCGAGGCATGTAATCTTACCGCTCTGGGTAAGGGATTGTACCAACGCCTCCACTTCATTCAAAGGTAAGTTGACATCGTGTGCGATTTCTTCAAGCTTCCTGGGTAGGTCGAAATTAGACAGTAAATCCTCCTCGACCACGACAATCGGTTCTCCTACCTCCATACGCTGTAAGTGGCTTATCAGTTTTTCGTCAAACCCTCTTGCCTTGGTTGCTTTTGGCTCGATGATTAGACCACCCCCGATTGTCGTTTGCGGTGAGTATGTTCGTATAACATAGTTGTCGTTTATGTCGCACACTGCTGGAGATTCAAGCCTGAATTGTACCATGGCTTTCTGTCCTGGCTCGAGTGTTTTTTTGTCAAGCAGCACGACTCGGCCGAATATCTCGTTGGTACCGATATGAATGCGCAGCCGTGCAAAATTCTTTAGAGGTTTACCCACTGATTTTAACAGATACAGCGATGCATTCAGATATTCAGATGGTTCGAAATAGCCTTGTTGGGCAAGGACATCACCTCTATCGATGTCGTCTTTTTCAGCGCCAACCAAGTTTATCGCCGCTCGGAAACCAGTCCCTACTTCGTCGACTTTTTGATTGTGGACTTCAATACCCCGGACTTTGACACTTTTCTTCTCGGGTAGCAATTCGAGAGTATCGCCGGTTTTTATTCTGCCGGAAAGCACGGTTCCGGCGACTACGGTACCGAAGCCTTTTATAACAAATCGCCGATCGATAGGCATTCTGAAGATACCACGATCTATTTTTGCTTCGGTTTGGGCGATCAGTTCGTCAAGTACCTTTCTGAGTTCTTCTATCCCGTCTTTGGTGACATTTGATACGGTAATTATCGGAGCGTCCTGGAGGAATGAACCGGTCAAGACATTTTTCACATCTTCTGTAACGATATCTAGCATCTCAGGTTCGACCAAGTCCTTCTTAGTTATTGTTATAACCCCTTTCTTGATACCTAGGAGTTTGAGAATTTCTAAATGTTCATAGGTCTGGGGCATAACACCGTCATCTGCGGCTATTACAAGAATGACAAAGTCGATTGTCGAAGCGCCAGCCACCATATGACGCACGAATTTCTCATGACCAGGCACGTCAATGATCGTTACATCTTCACTATAGAAGACGAACCCGAGGTCAGTGGTCATGCCGCGTTCTTTTTCTTCCTTGAGACGATCTGGGTCGACGTCGGTGAGCGCCTTGATCAAGGCGCTCTTGCCGTGGTCAATATGCCCTGCGGTGCCGATAACTATGTGTTTTTTCGAAACACTGGTCATGGTTAGGGTTAAACGGTGACGATGCCTGTATCGTCTGTCGTAGACCGGTTACGTATGACCATAAGAAAAACGTGACCTCCAGACGAAACAGGCTGCGTAACCGCTAAACGTAAGACGTTGCCTAAGTAGTTGGACCAGAGGAAGAGTTTCTTAACCATAAATATGTTACGTTGTTAAGCTGACTTTAGAATGGTCTTGAAGGCTTCGAGTATAGTTCTCTCCTCGCCTTTGAGTACGGTGCGGAAGTCAAGGAGGAGGGTATCATCGGCGACCCTGCCGAAGACGGGTTTCCTACAAAGACGGAGCGCTCTGGCAATTTTCTGAGCCTGGATGGTCTTTGCTTTAACGACAACCACATAGGTGGGAATTCGCTCGGTACTCAAGGAACCGCCGCCAATTTCACTGAAATCGGACCGGACGGTGATTTCTAGTTGTCCCTGGAATTCTGCTCTCAACGCTCGCGCGCATCGGTTTGCGTGATTCTTGATTTCATTTAATGGTTTAAGCAAAATGCCGAAAACGCCGTGATTTCTAATGAATGTTTCCTCGGTTACAAGAAACAGTTGAAGCGTGGCTTCGAGTACTGCATTGGTCAATTTGTCACAACGAAATGCCCGAGTTAACGGATTTTTCTTGATTCTTTCGATATACACCTTCCTGCCAACAATGATGCCGCATTGAGGGCCGCCAATCAACTTATCGCCGCTGAAGCAAGCTAGATCAGCACCAGTGACTATGCTGTCTTGTACCATGGGCTCTTTGGGCAGACCGTACTTGGATAGATCAATCAATGCACCGCTACCGAGGTCATCAATTACTGGGATGTCATGCTTTTTACCAAGTTGTACAAGCTCATCTAGCGGGACTTCTTTGGTGAACCCGACGATGCGGTAATTGGATTGATGCACACGCAGTAGTGCGCCGGTTTGCTCATTTATGGCATTCTCGTAATCCCTGAGGTGCGTGCGATTCGTGGTTCCCACCTCATGCATGATTGCCCCACTTTGAGCCATAATTTCCGGAATCCGGAAAGCACCACCAATTTCGACAAGCTGACCCCTTGAGACAACGACCTCTTTACCCTTGGCCATTGCGTTGAGTACGAGCATGGTTGCTGCGGCATTGTTATTGACTACAATTCCGGACTCTGCACCAGTTAGTATCTGCAACAATCGGCTAATCTTCTTGTAGCGGTCTGCTCGCTTACCCTCTTCATCGATTTGTAAGCGCGAGTAACCGATGGATACGTCGTGTGCAATTTTGGCGATATTCTTGCTGAACGGAGCACGGCCGAGACCGGTATGAAGCACTACGCCCAGGGCATTCACTGCGTAACAGAAATAAGGGCTGATAAGGTCTTTTAGTTCATCGAGTATGTTTTGCTTTAGATGTGTCAAATCGAGTCTTTCGCCGGCTTTTACACTTTCTCGAAAAGCATCTATGTTGTCACGCACAACGGTTGTTACGTGTGTGTGTTGGAGTATGTCGAGACACTCCTTGAGTTCAGGCCAGTTGAGTATTTTATCAACTGACGGTATATTTCTGAGAATTTCCTCAGTTTTCATGCCTTCTTTCACGCACAATTATAGTCATGTGACTGTATATGTCAACAAAAGGTGCCTACTGACCAACGAGCAGACACCGCGATATATCACTATTTTGGCACGTACCACAGATCCAAGCCGATTTTCCACGTGAAGTTGCTGCTGCCTTTGTTGATTGCTTCTATGGGGATTATGACTTTCGGTCTGATGCTGAGACAGGGTGTCGGTTTCGCAACGATGCCCGGCGAAACGGTTAGGCGGCGTTTTTGACTATTCTCGATATCGTTCCCGTCTTCATCTTTGCTCTTGAAGGTTTCAACCCAAGTGAAATTAAGAAATGCTTTGATTGTCGGATTGAAGACGTATTCAGGTTTGAAAATGACTTCGATATCGTCGCCAACATTGATATCTCCAGTTGCCACTTCTTTTGTGCCGTTCAGCCAGTAGCCAGCTTTCAAATGTAGAAGTACAGGTTTTAAGGTATGCATGTAAAGAGCGCCTAGTGCAAAGTCTATGGTTCTGTCATCGAGTACAATGTCTGCGTCTTCACTCGCAGTTGGTATTCGAACTGCTGCCACACCCGTAAGATAGGGGGTACTCTTCCCACCCAAGACGTTGTACCGCGTTTTCAACCATACATCCTGCGAACCAAAGGAACTCAGAGTATCCCTGCTTTTATACATGACAGGGATATGAACCATGACCTCCCATTTGTTCATGGGTGCGTAGCCGAGCATGAAATGCGAGTTGATGACCGTGGTTTGGTTGTCGTTCGCTATTTCTATCCATTCTTCATCGGCCCAGTTGTAACTCTTGTCAGTTTTCGAGTAGCCTAGGCCGACCATGAATATGGGTTTGCCTTTTTGAGCTGTTTTGGGGCCACGCCAGAGCAATGGACCAGCTTGGGCTGTGTTTGCTATCAACAAGATAGCCACTGCAACGTAGAGCAGCTTTTTCATAGGGGTTCTCCTTTCAATACCTGCCTAAATACTCGAAACAGCTAGCTGGCAGATATCTCCTTTTCAGCATCATTTTCTGTTTGTGGTCAATATCCTTTCGAGAATCTCTCTTATACCGATATGAAGATCCAGGAATTTTTTCGAACGTCGATCTCGTGGTCTCGGTATATTAACTGTAATTGCTTCTATAATATTGCCAGGTCGATCCCGCATCACGAGAATACGTGAGGCAAGGAACAGTGCCTCGTCAATATTATGAGTTACAAAGACAACCGTTTTCTTTTGATCCTGCCATAATGCGAGTAATTCCTCTTGTAATCGGTGACGAGTACGTTCATCGAGCGCGCCAAACGGTTCATCAAGCAGTAAGAGCTTAGGGTTATACGCAAGTGCCCGAGCAATGGCTACTCTTTGCTGCATACCACCCGATAGCTCATACGGATAAGCTTTTTCAAAACCCTTGAGGCCAACCAGATTGATGTAGTATTGCGCTTCTTTGTAGCGGTTCTTTCTTGATATATGTTTCATTTCCAAACTGAAGCCGATGTTATTGATGACGTTTCGCCATGGGAAAAGCGAGTACTGTTGAAAGACAAGGGTAGCATCGTTGTTGAGACCTTCAATGATTCGATTATCGATGCTGATAGTACCGGCGCTCGGTTTATCCAACCCCGCGATGAGCCTGAGGAGTGTGGTTTTGCCACAGCCAGTGGGTCCTACGATGCATAAGAATTCACCTTCTTCGCAATGGAAAGATAGGTCTGATATGGCCGTGATTTCTTCTTTGTGTTCGCCGACAAAGGTTTTCCGGATGCCGTCCACTTTTAAAAAAACCATCAACGCTCCTTGGCTTGCCAGAACGATGTCTGGTCGGCGATCAGCTTTACGACGTAACTGAGCATGGCGCCGACTGCACCGATGAGCATCATGCCAGCGATCAGAATATCCATCTCAGCCAATTCGTAGGAGAACATTATTAGATAACCGATACCGGCATCGCTACCGGGAAGCATTTCTGCGGCAATGATAACCATCCAGGATACTCCGAGTCCGATTCTTAATCCCGTGAGAATGGCGGGCAAAGCTGAAGGCACGATGACTTTCCTGAATAGTTGGTTCTTATCAGCGCCCAGAAGCAGAGCGGATTCAATGAGGATATTTTTAACTGATTTCACCCCGTGCACAGTGTTCAAGAACACTGGAAAGAAACCACCGTAGAATATAACAAAGAGCATACCAAGTTGAATATGCCCGAAGATGCTCGTGGTGTAGCGGACGCCAAATATTTCCGCAACAGTGTAGGTTTTAAATATCACCAGCGCAAATGGAATCCAAGCAATTGGGCAGAGGGGTCTGAGAATTTCGATTATCGGACTGAAGAGCCTGTGAACGAGCACATAGCGGCCAACTAATAGTCCCAAGGGAATTCCAATCAGCATCGCGAGTATGAAACCAAGGATCACCCTGGATGCACTGATCACAATGTGACGTAGGTAACTTCCCGTGTTCAATAGATCCGTGAAGGGATGGGCGAGTCTATCGATTACGGCTTCGACTTTCGGGAGAAGCGCGGGATTGTCAAGGCGCACGGCAAAGAATTCCCATATGACGACGATGATAATTGGTATGATCAGTGCAAGGACTATTGTGTTGGTCAGTTTAATACCACTTCTCCAGTTTAAGTTCATCTGCTGCCTTTCTAAGCGCGCTGAAATCATATAGTATTTCCTCAGCCGCTTTGCCGGTTTTTTCCTTCAACTTGCCTTCGAGTTTGCCCAAACGGTTCATTTCGTCGATCCAAACCTGCATTGCCTTTATCCAGTCTTCATCCGGATTCGTTGTGAAACCAGATGTCGGTAGCGAAATAGATTCAACTTCGATTGATGTACCGATCCACTCGGATGCGTCTTGGACATGCATTTCAGGATCTTCGTTCGCGTATTGCGTGGCAAGGATTATTAGCTTAAGGAATTCCTTTATGACGTCATTCTTCTTTACCATGGCTGAATCGGTTGCGGCAATACAACAGCATGGGTGATCTTTCCAGATACCCGGCGGCAATTCGTTTAGATCAGCAACACACTTGCCCACGCCCTTGGTTTCGGCCATGGCACACCATGGATTATTTGAAACATATCCGTCGATTATGTGGTTCTGAAGGCCGGGCACGAGATTCTGTTCACCCTTCATATGCACCATGAGAACGTCTTTGTTCCTGTCCGACTTGTCACTCGTGTAGGTCAACCCCTCTTCCTCAAGCGCGCGTTCGAAAATCAACTTGGCTACAGCAACTGGATTCTTGAAGCCTATTCGGATCGGTTCGTCGCTTTCCTTTACCCACGCTACAAAATCCTCCCAAGAATTGGTCGGGTTGTCTGGAGTGAGCACGAGCATATCACCTTTTGTGTGCAGTGGTGCTATGATCTTCATGGGTGAGCCCTTATCCGTGAAGAAAGCCACCGCGGCAACTCCACCGAAACCAACTTCGAAATGACCTTGGGACATTAGCGTGGGCATTTTTGAACCGCCACCAGAGAGGTAGAGTTCAATATCAGCAATCTTCTTGCCGTTTTTGATTAATTCGTAGTGTTTCTTAGGTTCCATTTCCTGCAACCAGACGCCTGCGTCGGCCTTCGTTTTCTCATGTTCCAAAGCAGCAACATAAAGAGCAGACTGATGATCATGCCCAACATAACCCATTTTCAGCACTGGTATCTCTCTTTTGGCACAAGAGATAATGAGTGCCACGAGAATTGCCAGACCGAATATACTTCTCATGTCCTTACCTCCTTTTTACTTTTAGTGGCGGCTAATGCTGCTCCCACGGCACCAACGATTTGGGGTTCTTTTGACACATGCGTTTGAGCGCCTAATCGTTTTTGTAGGAGGAAAACCATACACTTGTTCTTCGCCACACCGCCACCAAATACTATCGGTTCTTCGAATCCCACCCTGCCCATAAGGGATATGATGCGATTGACTATGGATTGGTGCACACCGCGCGCTATACTTTGTGGATTTTCGCCTCGGGCAATTAGCGACACGACCTCTGATTCTGAAAATACCGTGCACATAGAGTTTATTGATGCAGCACTGGATGTTTTCAGCGCTTCGGTTCCGAATTCGTCGATGGTATAGCCCAAGGTGGTTGCCATTACTTCGAGAAATTTACCGGTGCCGGCGGCGCACCGGTCGTTCATCTCGAAATCTTCAACTTTGCCGAGGTTTACCTTGATCACTTTGCTATCCTGACCCCCGATATCTAGTACTGTGCGGCAGCCGGGAAATATGAAATCTGCACCTGCGGCATATGCTTTGATTTCAGTGATCACCGGACAGTCAAGATGTGCTTGTGCAAGGTATCGGCCATAGCCGGTAGCGACGAGAGTATCGTAAGTCTGTTCGTCGAGTATTTTTCTACAATTCATGAGGGGATCGATGCCGGTGTCGATAATGGCATAATCAGAGAGCGTTGAATCGTCAAGTATAGCAACCTTGATAGTTCGAGAGCCAACATCGAGTCCGGCGTTTCTGATACTTTCTCCTTATTCTATTTGCTCAAGGAACGCATCAATCCTAGTTTGTAGCTGACCAGTATCTTCTTCTGAGTAGTCGGTTACGATCTTCAAGTTGGGTAGGTTTGCTTGTTTCAGTATTTGGGAAACGCGCATAGCTTCGACGTTGTAACCGTGGCAATACTGTAATATGTATTGCACAACGCCATCTACTCGGTAGGTATTGATAATTTTCTCGATAGATTCCAGACGTTCGTTGTTGGGTGTGAAGCATGAACAATTGATTTTCATATAACGTTCGGCAAGCGCGTTTAACTGTTGTTCGATCGTTCTCGTTTGGTCATCGACTAGGTTTTCGAAGTATCGTGTGCCTGTGCATGTTTCGTCTATTACCACAGAGGCGTTCGATTTTTCAATGAGTGAGTGTACTTTCCAGTTACCCATGACTGAGGGACAACCAGAAATCATGATTCTTTTCGTGCCTTTTGGGAAAGGAGAGAAGCCCTCGTCGGCACGTTTTTCGAGTTCGTGGTTCAATTTGTTGAGGTATTCTGTAAACCGTACTGGCTCGTCATTGAGTGCTGCTTGCATAACGACGAGTGCGTCTAATCCGCTTATTGGTGGAGGATCGATTTTGCGCATTTCATTGAGCTTCTGCAAAGCGCGCCGTTTTTGGTTCATAATGGCAATCGTTTCGCTGAGACGTCTTGCTTCCACTTTCTTGCCGGTCAGCTCTTCAACTTTGTCCTTGAATTCCTCTATCGCTTTGAACCACAGGTCGAAATCCAACTTGCTTTTTTTCTGTGGAACTTCCATAACGTGAAAGTTGACGACATCCCAAGTTTTCTTCTTTGCATCACATGTCGTTTCGCCGACGCCGAGGTCTTTGATTGGACCATAAGGGCAGATTTTGCCAAGCGCAAGTCCCATCGTAGATTTGATCAGTGGGCAAATATCGCGTGGAAACATCTTCTCGCCATAGGGGATCGAGAATTGACTTCCTCCGCATAATGCTACCGGGATGGCATCAGCCGCCATAGCTATCTCATCAGGTACGTATATACAGAACGTACCAATGAATTTCTTACCGTTCTTTCTTGCCTCGATGAGTTCGGCGACCCGACCGCCGTGTGATTCATGAAGGACGTGATCGAAGTAATCAATGCCAGCGGGTCGGTTTTTCTGGGCGCCAACAGTTTGGTTGAAAGTCTTGTCTATTGAACGCAACAATTCCTTATGCAACTCCACATCCATTCCTAGTTCGTTCCACATTTGCTCGTGGTTGGTCATTTTCTCTCCCTTTCGCTCTCACGAAAAAATAGCTTACAGAAACATTGCCCATCATTTTGGACTTCATCGGCAAGGGGAGGGCAAGGACAGAGTATATCCTTTTTCGGATTAAGCGGATGGCTCTGCTTACATGGGCAGTAGTACTTTCCGAATTCATTGTGGTTCATTGTCATTAGACCGACTACTTTTTGAACCCTTTCTTGGTCAGGGTTTAGCATATAGCCATTCTTTTCCGCGATCTTCGTAATTCTAGCATGATTCTCGTTGTACTCTTGGGTACCTACTACCGAATCCCATTTATTAGCCATTACATAACCTCCTCTCTTAGACAACGTGCTTTCTTTTGAATACCATCGTGGCGTAATTAGACGTTGGATTGAATGGAGTTGTTAGATACTTATGAACGAGGTTGTGTGATCGGACTCGACCGAGCCCTGCTTGCGGGTGCTTCACTTCCATGCTCCTTCACAAAATCCTGCAAGCTTCTTATCCGTGAGTAATACAATGCTGTTGTTGTTTGTTTCTTGGACCTTTAATAGGGTAAGTTGGATACAACGGAGGTATGTTTCAGTTCGCACCCGACCGGGTAACGAGAGGGTGAACTTCATATCTTCCCTCCGTTATGGTACAAAATATGTAATCTCATGTATATAAAGGTATTCAACTTTTGCCAAATGTCAAGTGAATATTTGACTGAGAACTGTGAAGGCACGACTCCTCTTACTTCAAGAAGAGTGCTAGGGTCTTCTTATTGCGAAGCAAACAAATGGAATTCTGGTATTCTGGTAATTACCAGAATACCAGAATGGGAATGCATAATGCTACCAAGCGGTATGGCTATGGTTGCTATGGATAACGAAAAGGGCCAGTTGAGACCGGCCCTTTAAGGTTGACAGAAAAGCTGTGTCACTTGTATTCAAGGACACTTCTGATAGATTCTACTTGCACATGTGCTTTGGCGAATAGTTCCTCGATGCTCTTACGATCTGGCGCGTCCCAGCAACAGATCGCCTGACTGTTTTCTTCGTCGATATATGCTTTTTCCATGCAGAGATTGCTTCCTCCGGAAGCACTGATTACAGCCTTTCATGCAGCGGCTGTCTCATCTTTGGCCATTTTGGGTAAGGTGATAAGGTATTTAGGCATGATCACCTCCTATGTAAGTATACTGTCTATTCCTAGTATGTCAAGGACTAATCTGAAAGGGTTCTTATCGCGGATCAAAAGTTATAATGATATCCTTTCCTAGATTCGAAATTCTAAATACGAAATCCGAGACAATATCAAAGCACAAATTTCAAAATACAAAACAGTAGCCATTGGTGATATTGCGCCGTGATTCGCAAGTTTGCCAGGCAAATGCCGTTTTGGTCATTCGTACTTTCAGTTTTGACGTTGTTTAGCTTGTATGGTTTGGGATTTCGATACGGGGGTATCGTTATGGAATTAGTGTGACACGGCCGGCGTTTTCAGAAGTTATGCGGCCGATTATTGCGAAGTCTTTGTTATATTTCTGTTTAAATACGTTGATCTTGTCTTCGGGTAGGACGATGATCATTCCACCCGACGTTTCTGAACCAAATATAAGGTTGACAAGGTTAGAATCACTGTCACCCTTATCCACTCGGTTGCTGAATGAATTCAGATTCATGGTAATCCCCGGTTCAAAGATGCCTTCATCAAGAATCTCCACCGCGCCTTTGTGTACCGGAATTTTTGAGAGCGCTATTTCGATTCCTACCTTGCTTGCCTCGGCCATTTCTACTAAGTGTCCGAGCAACCCGTAACCCGTGACGTCGGTGGCAGCATGAGCTTCGGCGGCACGCATCGCGAGCGAGGCATCACGGTTCAAGGTGATCATCTCGCTGACCACGGGTTTCATATCAATGTTCTCATCTTTTCCCATGAGCATTGCCTGAATAATCGTGCCGATACCCACTCGTTTGGTCAGAATAAGGACATCGGCAGGACGAGCACCGGCATTGGTGATTATCTTATCAGGGTGTATATATCCCAGGACCGATAAGCCGTACATGATTTCCGGGGATGCAAATGTATGACCACCGATCGTTATGACCCCAGCTTCTCGGGACTTTTCCTGGCCACCCTTTAACATCTTCCCGAGCGTCTTGGGGTCACCCATGCCTGGGTAGCCGACAATGTTCAAGGCCAACTTGGGATCGCCGCCCATTGCATAGATGTCCGAGATGCAATTTGCCGCCGCAATCTTACCAAACGTGTACGCATCCTCGATCACCGGAGTGAGAATATCGATCGTCTTGACCAAGGCGAGCTCGTCGTTTAGCCGATATACTCCGGCATCATCGGCGGTGTTCGTGCCAACGAGGAGATTCGGGTCGTCACTCGGCGTCAAGTAAGCAAGAGCCTGCGCCAACTGCGCAGCTGAGAGCTTCGATGCTCAGCCCGCGCACTTAACCGTAGCCAGTATGCCTTTCTTCTTGTTTTCACTCATCCTGCAATTATACGCAAATGTTGCTACGTGTCAATCAAGGGGAGGTGTAAGCTATATTGTGGCTTGTTTCTTCTGCAATGATTGCGCTGAGATTATTAGGGCGAATCCAGAAATCAATGAAAGCGAAGCTCCAAGGAGCAGCGCAATTTGGAAGCCAAACCTCTGCCACAAGAATCCCATCAATAGATTTGCAGGCAGGAGTGTGATACCGACGACCGTATGAAACAAACCGAACACAGTGGCGCGGATTTCCGGATCGGTTAGGTCGGCAACGTATGCTCGTAGATTTCCCTCAGTGAATCCGTAGTACAGTCCGTATATAATAAATATGAACCAGATAATGAACGGACTCTGGTTGAGAGCGAAACCTGTATAGCATGCGGAAAAAATCAGGAAGCCTAGAAAGATGGTTTTCCTTCGGCCAACGCGATCAGATAACACCCCAGCAGGATATGCCCACAAGAAATACGAAAAGTTGAAGGTTAACCAGAGCAAGGGAATTACCGACGCTGATACGCCGATGTTCCTCGCTCTAAGGATCAAGAAAGCATCCGACGAGTTCCCGAGGGTGAAGACTATCATGATGATGAGGAAGATCTTCAAACGTTGGTCGACAGTTTTAAGAGAAAATCTAAAGACTCTCTTAGCCTCAGGCACGATTTCCCGTACCCCAAAGATTATCAATATAATCGCAACCAATCCAGGGATAAAGGCAAGGCCAAAGAGCAACCTGTAGTTCTGTTGGGAAAGACCTAGAATTATGAATGCTACCAATGGGCCGATTATTGCACCTAAGGTATCCATCGCACGGTGAAACCCGTATGTTCGCCCGAAGTAAACATCCATAGCCGATTCCGCAATTAACGCGTCACGCGGTGCAGTTCTTATTCCTTTGCCTACGCGGTCGGAAAATCTCACTAAGAGAATGTGCCAGCCCTGTGTGGCAAGAGCAAGGAGCGGTTTCACGGCCGTGCTTAGAGCGTAGCCAATGAAGATAAAAAACTTTCTCTTCCTGAAACGATCTGATATGTATCCTGAGAAGGTTTTAAGAATACTTGCCGTGGATTCGGCTATTGCCTCAATGAGACCGATGAAGAGTGGCTGAACTTTTAAGACATCTTTTAAGAAAATGGGTATTATTGGGTATGTCATCTCGGTAGAGAGGTCAGTGAACATACTGACCAGACCGAGACAGAGAATGTTCCTACCGAACCATTTCAGTCCGCGCCCAACGCTTTTTTGCCTTTTCACTAATCCACGATATACACAATTGCAGTGTCGACCTCGCCTTCAATGAAAGGCCAGTGTACCTGGCTCGTCCAGCCAGGATTCTGTAGGCTGTCGATGACAATTCTCACGAAACTGCCCTGATTCTTGTCGGTTCCGTACACGACACTGTCCATTTCAAAGAATCCGGGGAGAGAATCTTCGGTTCTCGTGACGGTTTCTCTCGGTGTACGTCTGTAGTCAGTTGGGTCTTCTGGATCAAGGTCCCAAATTCGTAGGGTTATTCCATTGACGCCGGTGACGCTGTCTGATGCCAGTATGATGTAGCCGTACAGATGGCAAAAAAGCGGTTCTTCTTCTTGAGTGCAGACCGATAGGACAACGATCAAACCAATTATGATGACCAATAGTTTTTTCATACACACCTCATTATTACTATAGATATTGTACTTGCAATGTCAAGACGTATAAGTATAATCTATGCGATATGAAGTACGACAAGAAAATCCTAGTGCTAGCCGTTCCGGTAGGTACCGGGCACATGAAGGCGGCTAAGGCGATTATGCAGGCGCTGCAAAAGATCGCCCCGACTTCGAGCGTGAGATTTGAGAATTGTTTTGATTGGGTTTATCCACTCTACGGTGAAGTGTACACAAGAGTGTATGATTTTGCCCAGAAGAAGGCGCTTGGGCTCATAAAATTCTTCTACGGCGGTTTTGGGGTCGAATCCGGTTCGTCTGAGCTAATGTACAAGTATCATAGAGCACTTGCCCACAGGTTTCAGGAGTTATTGAGGGAGTACCACCCTGACTACGTTCTTTGCACTCATTTCTCACCTGGATATTTTTCGGCATTGTATAAGAAGTACTTTGATTATAAGATTGGCATCGTCGTGACAGATTACTTTGTGCATCCACATTGGGTGAATAAGGAAATCGACCATTATTACATACCCCACGAGAGTTTAACCGCTCAGGTTGTGTCATATGGTGCGAAGAAGGAACAGGTGTTTCCATTCGGTATTCCTATTGGGCTTGAACTCGAAGCCGGCGTGGACAAAGCGGCAGCTCGGAGGCGATTCGGTTTGTCAAGAAACAGAATTTCGGTGACTATCATGGGCAGCAGGGTTTTTGGTGGAGAGTGGTTTGAAGTAACCCGAGAGTTGGTCGATTTTGATTATGACTTCTTGGTATTGTGTGGGGAGAACAAAGAGGCTGCCGGCAACATACGCAGGCTCCGAGGCAAATCCAAGTTGCAGGTGTTGGGTATGGTGGAACGTATACACGAACTAATAGGAACTACCGACATCTTAATCACGAAAGCAGGAGGAATTACGAGTACCGAGGCTGCACAAGCAGCGCCGGTATTGCTTTTCGCAAATTCGATTGTTGGTTTGGAAGATAAGAACGAAGACTTCTTCATCGGCCACGGAGCTGCGCTTAGAATTACCAAGGACGACGCACGTCAAGTGATGGCTGAGCTTCTGGCGAGCCCGAAGAGAATGGTTGAGATGCGTAAGAACCTGGGACACATTAGTAAGACGAAAACCGCCATCAACATCGCAAGAACAATAATGGGGACAGGCTAGTTTTTCAAATGTTAAAAGGTTAGAACGAGCTCATGCCCCGAGTTGCAAGAGGATTAGTAGATGGTTTCACATATCATATACTCAATCGTGGTAATGGACGACAGGTAGTGTTTCACAAGGACAAAGACTATGCTATCTTCGTTTCTTTGATGGAGGAAGCCACGGATCGAATACCCCTGTCCGTGTATGCATATTGTCTAATGCCAAATCATTTTCACTTAGTCGTTATGCCACTAAGAGCGGATAACTTGAGTAGATGGATGCAGTGGTTTATGACAAGTCATGTCCGACGTTATCATCGACATTATGGTACAAGCGGCCACGTGTGGCAAGGGCGATTCAAGAGTTTTATCGTTAAACAAGATAATCACCTGCTGACTCTGCTCAAGTACGTTGAGGGTAACCCTGTAAGGGCGGGACTCGCAACTTCAGCTAGAGATTGGCAATGGTCGTCTCACAGGACGAGAATTGGTGAAACACGGTCAATGTTGGTGAGCGACTTGCCATTAGAATTGCCGGAAGACTGGGGAAGGCTTGTCGATGAACCAATACCTGGTGAGGAGTTGGATCAGTTGAGGAACTGCGTGCGTCGTCAGGCTCCCTATGGTGATTCAGATTGGCAGGCTGAAATTTGCGTGGAGTATGATTTGGAATCCACGATTAGGCCGATAGGCAGGCCATTGAAAAAGTAGCCTGTCCCTTTTTATGGAACGTGATAAGTTTACCGAATTAGTAAGAGAAGCGCTCGACAGTCTGCCATCTATTTTTCGCAAAAAACTCAAGAATATTCAGGTTGTGGTTGAGGATGAGCCCGTTGCTCAAAATTCGCTTTTGGGTTTGTACCAAGGCGTGCCTTTCAAACATCGTGGCATCTGGTACGGGAATGTGCTACCCGACAGAATTACCCTCTTTAAGAAGAACATCGAGCGTGTAAGCCGTACTGAAGATGAGATAAAGGATTGGATTGACAAAGTGCTCATTCATGAAATAGGCCACTATTTCGGCTTTAGCGAAGCGGATTTACACAGGTTGGATAAGCACTAAATACACGTTTTTCGAACTTTTTCGCCTCCCGATACGTTATTATCATAGGAGGTAACATGCAAAGAAACGTCTGTTTTTTCATCATCATCCTTAATATTATTGCGGGCGGTTGCGCGCCTGGCTACGTAGAACATCTTGTGACCAATCAAGGTGCGGTTATTGAATTAGACGGCGCGCGCTTTGAGATACCTGCGAACAGCGTCGCCGAATCCACCCTGATACGGATCGAAAAGCTCGGCAAGGCGAAGCGAACCTATGCTCAAGGTTTTTCCTTGTTGGGGAATTCTTACGTAATTGAACCGGAGACGCTTGTGTTTCTGTATCCGATGCAAATTGTACTTCCTGCAAAGAGTAAGAGTGCCAATCTTGGCGCGAAGATCGGGCGGGGATTTGTGCCCTTGGTTGATGCTGATATCAAAGGTGAGACGCTGACTGTAAGAGTATGGCATGGTGGTGAGTATTATCTAATCGAGAATCCCAAAGAGTATGGGATCATAGAACACACGAAAACAAAAGAAGGTTTGCTACTAGTAAGCGACATCTATATCAGTGACTACGTTAGGGATTTCAAGGACGTACTAAGACGGAGCGGATATGATTTGCCGGTCTGGCTTTTCGTTAATCAGCCGGATTTATCGATTGAGGATAATGTGCGTCTATTGCATGAGGGTCTCCGTAACCTGCACAGTGAATATGGCGATTTTCGTTTAGATGTGGTCAGTTTTGGCGTTGGTGGTCTGGTCACGCATCGTTACCTGACCGATTCTGCATATTATCAGAGAGACATTTCATCTGCCGTACTTGCGATCGGTACGCCGTTTCTTGGGACAGGTCTTGCGTATTGGAATATTGCTATGATTGGCAAGAGTCCCCTTCGCTTTTTCTTTATTGATGGCATGGGTAGTAATGCTGATGACGTGGCTTGCGGGTCAGAATTCATTTCTCTAATTCAAGAGAAACGACGCATACCAGGACACCACTACTATGATGATCCTACGGAAAACAAGAATTTTGCGTCTTTGTACGGCTTGAAAGTCGTTGATGGAAGCACAGTCTTGGAGGAAAAATCGGGTGATGGTTTGGTATTCACGGGATCAGCCAGGCTGACGGCTATTGAACCATCAGTGTTTGAATTGGATCATTTCGAGCTTTTTGAAAGTCCAAGTGTCCATAAGGTTATTGCTGAATTCGTTAAACTGTATCGTAGTTTCAACTGGCCCATGCTTTTTTCGGCAGTCTGGGAAGGCCGCGAATCCATCACAGTGGTTAACAGCACATGGGAGAGAGAAACAAAGCTACATTTGCGCAATGATAGAGATTTTGATGTCTTGATGGAATATAATAGGAATATGCTGAATTCAGCTCCGCAGAGCGCTATTCTCATAACCAACGGTGACTATGATACTTATCCGGCCTGGTATTTGCAGGAAAAGGGTGTTCGCCAGGATGTTATCATTGTAAACCGGAGCCTTCTGAACATAAAGGACTATGCCCGTTACTTGAAACGAATGGGATTGCCTCTTACCACGTCTGACAAAGAGTTAGAGAGAATGCAGCACAAGAAGGGTGATGGTAGAAAGATCACCATCTCCGACCAGTTGATGCAGGTCATTTTAAAACAAAAGACCAGGCCTGTCGTTTTTTCGACGACGGTGTACCAACCAGAGCAATACGGATATCCGCTGAAACTTTCGGGCTTGGTCTATGAAATTAGCGAATCAGATATCGATATCGCACGCACCAGGCAACTGTTGTTCGAAGAATTCGAGTTTGAGCGACTACTGTCCAGCCCAGTCGATTCTATTAATGCCAATCTACAGAATATGATATTGAATTATGCCGCCATAGCATTTCAGCTCGCTGCTACCTTGGAAGATTCGGGTGAGTACTCAGAAGCGATTGAAGTGTTGGAATTCGCACGTCGGTTTGGGATAAAGCCAATGTTCTACTATAACGAAGCAAGAATCTACTTCAAAATGGGTATGAATGACAAGGCTAACGAGATACTCCAAAGGTTACTGCAAATTGAAGCGACAGATGTAACGTTAGTAAAAGAAGTTGCTAAGATGTATTATGATAATGGCATGAGAGAGAAGGCGGTTATGCTATTAGCTGTTCTGTCGAGAGATAATCCAAAAGATAAGGAGCTGATAGATCTGATAAGGAAATACAGAGGGGAATGATCGATTACTCCAGCACAGACCTTTTTACGTTATATAAGTGGTTCAAAGAAGGTGATGAAAGGGCCTTCGAAACTCTGTACAACCGATTGAGCAGTGGTTTGTTTAACTACTGTATTCGGCTACTGGGTGACTGGTATCATGCCGAGGACGTCTTGGTAGAAACGTTCACAAAACTGGCCAATTCAAACCTTGACGAGCGTGGGAATCTCAAGGCATGGCTGTACCGCGTCGCTACAAATGCTTGTTACACCCTTTTCAGAAAGAGTAAGGTGGAACTGAAATCTTTTGAGCAACAATTACAGACGATTAAGCAGAATCCTGGTTTTGATTTCACAGAGGAATTAAGGGTTCAGAGATTACTCGGTGAGTTGCCTGAGTATCAGAGAATTGTCATCGTACTCAAGTTCTATGAGCGGATGGCGTACCAGGACATTGCTGATGTTCTGTGCTGTCCACTGGGAACAGTAAAATCGAGAATGCATCAAGGATTGAAAAAATTGAGGGAAATAATAAAGGACGAACAATGAAGTGTAATGAAATAGAAAACTTACAACTTGATTATGTTCTTGAAGAGCTTACTCCTGAACTTAAAATACAGGTAAACGAACATCTTGCGATATGTGAAAAATGTAGTAACGAGGTAAAGCAAACAGAAGCGCTGATCAAAGGTTTCAAGGATTCGGAGAGATTCAATCCTGCATCCAATGTCTACGGACGGATTTCCAGACAGATTAGTGTGCCGGAACCCAAGCGCGTTAGGTTCTTAGGAATGCCGAGGAGTGTTGTGTTTGCTTTTGCTGCTTTCGTACTCGGTATTGTTATTACACGATCAACAGATACGATAATAATGAACATCAGAGCACCGTCGCGGACAGAAGTCAGGCAGGAGACGCCGCGTAAGACACCCTTTTCGGATACGGTCGAGTTCTACTCGGTGCCTGCGAAGAATCTTGCTAGACTATAGGGCAGCCGCGTTGCGTGTCCTAAATACCGAGCTCTTTTTTGGCTGAATTACTCAGGGCTCTGGCGATATCTGGTTTTCTGATTATTGCCAACAATCGGCGCCCAATGTCCGAATTGTGGTTTTTTATGCGTTCAGTCAGTTTTTTCACTTCGGCATAGCTTGGTTCGCTCAACTTCAGTTGTTTCTGAATCTCAGCTATTTCTTCAACAATGAGCTCCTTTGTGTCCGGATTTATCTCATTCGATTTGCTTGTTTCGTGGATCAAATGCTGGAGTTCGTCAAATATCTCGGTAGAGATTGATGTCTCTGTGGATTGAGCTGGGAATACTATGTCCAGCTGGATTTCGTCTTCAACCAGATCAATTCCTTTTGGAGTGATGCGTGCTCCGACAAATAGGCTACCCTCTAAAGGCTTTTGAAGTTCTAGTAATCCCTTTTCTTCGAGGTAAATAACATTGAATTGCAATTCTTTTTGACCAATGTTCAATGTTTCCTTGAGTTCATTTGATGTCATGCGGTTGTACGGGTGTTCTTTGAAGCATTCATACAGCATGCGAAGAATCTCCCGGCGAATCTCTGTGTTCGTCATGGAAAATTGTACGCATAACTTATCCTCAGTCAATATTCTAGAGAATACTCAACAACGTCATACGCTAAGCAGTAACCGAACCCGCTTGCCAAAGACCAAACACTAAATTCGAAGCACGAGATACCAAACAATATCTAAATTCAAATCACAAATGGCTAAAATGGCATCTAGAAATTCGGCCCAACGTGTTTTTCGCTACGCGTACAAATGCGAGCAACGTTAGGGTACAAATGCTTGACTTTCAGGCTTTTTGATGTATCATTCTAACATGGAAGAACGCTTGAAAAAACTCGAAAAATTGAAGGAAATCGGTGTTGATCCCTATCCACATAGTTTTCATCGCACGCACACCTTCCGGCAAGTAAAAGAAAATTTTGAAACTCTGAGTAAAAGCGAGGAGACGGTTAGCACTTGCGGCCGACTGATGACGGTACGTGGCCACGGCAAGACGGTCTTCGCGACCCTCAGCGATGAGTCTGGCAAAATGCAAGTGTATCTCAGGAAAGACAGGCTCGGTGAAAAATTTGAGCAGTTCCAGTACTATGATGTCGGTGATTTCGTTGGCGTGAAGGGTGCGATTTTCAGAACGAAGACAGAGGAAATTACTGTACTCGTTGATGATTATGTGCTGCTATCCAAATCCCTGCGTCCCTTGCCAGAGAAGTGGCATGGTTTGCGCGACGTCGAAATCAGATACCGGAAGCGTTATCTTGATTTGATTGCGAATGCCGAAGTGCGTACGATATTCAGGAGGAGAACACGGTTGATAAGCCTTATGCGCAGATTCTTGGACGAGGGGGGTTTCATAGAAGTGGAGACCCCTGTACTCCAGCCTATATATGGTGGCGCTGCGGCGAATCCTTTTAAAACATACTATAACGCACTCGAACAGGATATGTTTCTAAGAATCGCTGATGAATTGTATTTGAAAAGATTGATTGTTGGAGGTTATGAGAGAGTTTATGAGGTGTGCAGGGATTTTCGTAATGAAGGTATCGATCGGATGCACAATCCAGAATTCACAATGCTTGAGTTATATCAAGCTTATGCTGATTACACCGACATAATGGAATTGGTTGAGCTGATGATTGAATATCTGCTTGCGGAAACAGGCAATAGGAAGAATATTAGGTTTTTGGACAGCGTCATCGATTTCAGCCTGCCATTCAGGCGAATAAAATACGTTGAAAGTCTGACCGAAGAGCTCGGGCTTGACGTTCTTGCGGCCAAGGAAGATGAACTCGACGAACAGTGCGAGCGTCGTGGCATTGATTACAAGAAGCTATCAGTGGGTTCAAAGATTGACAGGCTTTTTGGTGAGACTGTGCAGAAGAAGCTTGTTGAACCTACATTCGTCGTTGATTATCCGAAGATTATTTCACCACTTGCCAAAACGCATCGTGATGACGACTTATTGGTCGAGCGGTTTGAATTGTTTATATTTGGCGTTGAAATCGCCAACGCCTTTTCGGAATTAAATGACCCAGTTGAACAACGCGAGCGTTTCGAAGCTCAGTTAGCGCATCGAGAACAAGGAATTGGCCAAATCGATGAAGATTTCATACAAGCTTTAGAGCACGGAATGCCCCCAACCGGGGGAATAGGCGTTGGAATCGACCGGCTGTGTATGGTGCTTCTTAACCAACCCTCGATCCGTGACGTCATCCTATTCCCGCAATTGCGGAGAGAATCCTAGGAACAGATCCTTTGATCGCCCTTAATCGCCTTCTTCTGCCTTCTTCCGCCCTTCTGAGCCTTTTAAGTAAATGAATACGGAATTTTTCATTGCCCGCCGCTACATGCTTTCTCGCCACAGAAAGTTTCTCTCCATGTCCACCGCAATTGCAATCGGAGGTGTCTTTGTGGGTGTCGCGGCGTTATTGATCACCCTCTCTATGATGAACGGCTTCCAAAATGAACTACGCAGAAGGATTCTTGGCGGTACTCCACACATCATTGTGCGGAAATACTTTAACGAACCGATTCATGATTACCAGAATGTTAAAGTAAAGCTCGAACCTTACAAATTTGTGCGAGCTTCTGCACCATTTGTGATTCAAAAGTCAGTCATCAAATACAAGAGGCAACTTGACGGTGTTGTCATAAAGGGGGTTGATGACGAATTGGAAAAGAACATAACCGAGATAGGCCAGAAGATGATCAGCGGGGTTTTTGAATTGGCTGGCGGTTGTGTGATCGGCGTTGAGCTCGCTCATAACTTAGGCGTTGCGGTTGGCGATTCCGTAGTGATCGCTCTTCCATTTGGCGAGCAGTTGGGACTAGTTCCCCGTGCGAAAAAAGTCGTGCTGCGCGGGATCTTCGATTTTGGATATTACGACTATAATGCTACGATTGTCTATATGGATTTAAAGGATGTCCAAGCGCTGTTTGAAATGGGGGAGAGCATAAGTGGTGTTGAGGTAAGAATCGAAGACATATACAAAGCCCCCCAACACGCGCGCAAGATAGAAGATGATTTAGGTTATCCGTACCGTGCTCAAGATTGGATTGAATCGAATCGTTCTGTATTCGCTGCTTTGAAGATGGAAAAGATCATAACCTTCATTGTACTTGTTTTGATCATTATCGTTGCCGGTTTCAATATTATTGGAACACTGATTAACATGGTTAAGAAGAAGACGAAAGAAATAGGCATCATGCGTTCCTACGGGTTTACCGCGCCAAAGATTATGAAGATTTTCATCTATCACGGCAGTATCATCGGGGTGATTGGTACGGTACTGGGACTTGCGTTCGCCTTCCTGGCTTGTCTGCTTCTCGACAGGTACCAAGTGACGCTTCCGGGTGATATTTATTTCATTGAAACGTTACCAGTAGAAATGGAGATTAATGATTTTGTAATAACTGCAATTGCTGCAATTTTGATTAGCTTTTTATCCACAATCTATCCAGCAAAAAGAGCGACCGGGCTCACTACCGTGGAGGCATTGCGTAATGAATAATGTAATTCTGCAAGCTTCGACCGTGAGTAAGACGTATTTCCTGGAGAACGAAACGATCGAAGTATTGCAGGGTGTTAATCTGCTTGTAAGCAAGGGTAGTTTTGTGGTCATTTTGGGACCTTCTGGGAGCGGTAAATCTACTCTGCTGAATATACTCAGCAGCCTAGACCGGCCGACCGATGGCAAAGTCGTTTTTGATTCCGTAGATGTATTTTCTCACGATGATACTAGATTATCAGAGATCAGAAACAAGAAAATGGGCTTTGTATTTCAGTTTCATCACCTGTTGGCCGAGTTCACGTGTTTAGAGAACGTTGCCTTGCCGGCGTTGGTTAACGGGAGCGCGCAGAACAAAGCATACCGTAGGGCGCAAGATTTGCTGGATAAGTTTGATATCGGAGACAAGAAAAATCGACTACCTCTTGAGATATCCGGGGGTGAGCGTCAGCGAGTGGCGATAGCCCGTGCAATGATCAATGATCCGTTGATAATCTTTGCCGATGAGCCGACCGGCAATCTCGACGAGGAAAACACAAATAAACTGCTAGATGTGTTTGGTAGTCTAAAGAGTGAAGGCAGGACGATAATTTTGGTCACTCATTCGGTGGATATTTCGAAATTTGGCAGTCATGTTTACAAGCTGAAGGAAAGAGAATTACATGCTTTGTGATGATTGCAAGAACAAGCCAGCGGCGATCTTCTTTAAGGAGGTTTTGCCGGACAAAACTATCGAGCTACATTTGTGCGAGGATTGTGCGTCTAAACGGGGCCTTCTTGTTACTAAAAAACTGACACCACTAGAAATATTGCAGAAATTGCTCAAGCAAACGAGCGCACAGGATGAAAAAGTAATATGCCCGCGATGCTACATGTCGCTCGCCGAGTTCAAAAGAGTAGGAAGATTTGGATGCAGTGAGTGCGTGACAACGTTTGACGAAAATATTAGACATTTAATCAAGCAGATCCACCAGAATGACCGACACATAGGTAGAAAATCAACCAAGGGAACCAAAAAAGGATTTGAGGTATATAAGTTGCGCGAAGAACTAAAGAAAGCACTGGAGAGAGAAGCGTATGAAGATGCGGCTAAAATCAGAGACAAACTGAGAGATTATGGCGTCGAAGATGCTTGATAACATTCGATGGCTCATACCTAACACCGGGGATACCTTGCCCTGCGGTGAGGAGATGGAGATTATCGTGTCATCACGGATTAGAGTTGCCCGCAACGTCGATTCAATACCGTTTGAAATAAAAATGAAACAAGCCGATGCAGAATCGCTTATTGCTCTCGTGAAAGCAATCATTGGCGGCAAAGTCGATGGCACATTCTTGGACTTGACGAAAATGAAGCCACTCGAGAAAGAGTCACTCTTAGAATGCCATCTCGTTTCTCCCGGCTTCATAAAGAAGGAAAAGCCCTCTGGCGTATTCATTAATAGGGGTGGCAACGTTTCCATCATGGTTAACGAAGAGGACCATCTGCGCTTCCAGGGTATTGGATGTGGTCTGAATCTCGTTAATCTTTCCAGCGAAGTATTTGGAATCGAAGAATATGTCGGTGACAATGTTGGCTACGCCTTTGACGAGGACTATGGTTATTTGACTTCCTGTCCTACGAATATGGGCACCGGCATGAGGGCTTCGGTGTTCATGCATCTGCCAGGATTAGTCTTCACAAACGAGGTCGAAAAAGTCCTGAAGGGCGCACTACAGATCGGTATGACCGTAAGAGGTATTTACGGAGAAGGAAGTGAAATAAGAGGCAGTCTTTTTCAAATAAGCAATCAACACACCCTCGGTTTTAAGGAAGAAGATCTCCTGGAACGGATTTGCAAGTTGGCTAAGATGATCATCGATATCGAGAGGAAGGCACGCGATGTTATCCTGACGAAAGCACGTAACGAGTTTGAAGACAAGATTTTCCGTAGTCTTGCGATACTGAAAGCAGCGCGAACGATCAGCAGCGGTGAGGTATTGAATTTACTTTCTGCCTTGAGGTTCGGCGTGGGGGTTGATATTGTTAAGGATATTACACTTGAGACTCTGAACGAAATAATGATTGTTTCAAGGCCAGCAAATATTCAGCTGTTTTTTGGTGAATTCTTAGAGGAACAAGAACGGGACATCAAACGGGCCGAGTATATAAGAAAAAGAATCGGTGCAGAGTAGTAACAACACACCCATAGGTTTTCAAACGACGATCAACGTGTAACAAAAGGATTGTGCAATGCCCAATATAAAACGGCCAAAGAAACCGGCTACTGCGCGCAAGATAAATGCCGCGGCATCAAATGAGAACGATGAAATAGTCTTTCTCGGCACTGGTGGAGCGCGTTATGTCTTTGCCAAGCAGCTGAGAGCGACCGGCGGAATGTTGTTTCGAATCGGAGGTAGGAATGTGCTCGTTGACCCAGGACCGGAATCGCTTTACCGTCTCTTAACCTATTTGCCAAAATTCAATCCGGAGAAAATCGATGCCATCGTACTGACGCACAAGCACATTGACCACAGTGCGGATATCAATGTATATCTCGACGTAATCACGCGGGGCGGCTTCAACAAACACGGGATGATACTCGCACCGCAGGATGCCTATGGTGAGGACGGGGTCATCTACAACTACCTCTTGGAGTTTTTGAAAAAGCGAGTGGTCATCAAGGAGAAATCTACGTTCGAGATCGATGGCCTGCGGTTTACATTTCCAATTAGACATGAACACCGGGTGGAGACTTACGGTTTTAAGTTGGCGTATGCTGGTCACACGATTTCTTACATCACAGACACAAAATTCTTCGATGGTCTCATCCAAGCATACAAGGCGGATATTGTCATCATGAATCTTATAAAGTTGGGACCATCAGAGATCGACCATCTTTCAATTGATGATTGTGAAGCGATCATCATGGGCACAAACCCTAGGGTGGCCATAATCACGCATTTTGGCATGACAATGATCAGAAAGGGTCCGTGGAATGTTGCCCGTCAGCTTAAGGAAAAGACCGGCGTGACAGTCCTGGCTGCGGAGGATGGCAAACACTACACCATTGAGAAGTTGTTGTCCTATGGTCGTTGAATAGGATGGTGCATGATATCGCACGGGATTTGGCTTCAAAACTTTATTCTAATGCCGACGAGAGGCATTCGGGGCAACTGGTATATTGCTTTGCGTAGCGTGTAGTCTCCGTTGTAGAGATAACCCTGGATATTCTTATGGTTCGTGATGTTTAGTAGGGTCACATATAATTCACCCTGCATCCCCCACAGTGAAAACTCCTTTTCAACGTGGACGTCGATCCGCTGGTAGTAAGGGAGGCGTTCTTTCGTTGGTGAATATATAGGCATCCATTGATCATGGCCTTCGCGGCCGATAACCGGACGGTAGGCCAAGCCACTGGATACCTGCAGTTTGATGCCCACCTCGAATCCAGCTGGTAGGCGGTTTCCCAAGAATGCGTTCAGTATATGTGGCCTATGTACGTCGCTTGTTACCACGGTTGAATCATATGGTGATGTCCTTTTTGAAAGTGAGTAAGCATAGGATATCATTCCGTATAATCTGCCAACGCGGTATTTTCTTAACGAAAACTCAATGCCTGAGGCGGTGCCCGTGCCGTCATTGAAAAAGAGGTCGGTTGGATATCCTCTGATGAGATTTTCGTATTCCTTTTTGTAGTATTCTATCTTCCCCAACAATCCAGGTATTATCAGATGCTCAACACCGATGTTCAGTGATTTTGCCTTTAGTGGTTCATACTCTTGCACTTGGTATTCAAGCGGTGGTGTCTGATAGTGATGTCCGTACGCAAAAAACAGGTTCGGTCTTTTTTTGTGAACGAGTTTGATGCGTGGTGAGAACACTGGGTCTTTGATAGCTGGAAGCCAATCAATTCGTTCGCCGACTTCACAGTTGAGTAGATCGAGTATTGAGAAACGTTGAGTAGCATAGAGAAAACTGTAGTAGTCACTGGTGTCGCCTTCTAGTGAATAATTGATTGAGCCTATCTTATAAAAAATATCTTCGATGCGTGGACCTGTGTGCATCAATTCATATCGACCAATGCCGCCACCAATTGTCAGGGTAACGAAGCCGGGTGAATATTCCATGTGGAGGTAAGTGCCGTACTTCTGCACGTCGTACTCTTCGGTTGCCGTTTCAGAACTACCTGTTCCGGTAGGTACTTCTCCGTGCAAATATCGGTCCATGTTACTGTAAAAGACGTATGTTTGCAGGCTTAACTGTTCTGAAGCATTTATGTCATAGTCCAACCAGAATGTATTGCTCACGCCGTTCATTTGCAGCTCTACGGTCTCTTCCGCAAAAGATGCTTGGATATCAGTGCCTTCTTTGCTGTGCAGCCCGTTGAGGGAGAAGTTACCATATTTCGTTCCAATGCTGACCTTCGCCTGTAAATCGAAGAAATACGGTAGCAGAACACCTTCCACGATTCCCAGTTCCCGTAAGAGAACATCCAGGTAGTTTCTCTTTGCAGAGAGCGCCACGGATAGATTTTTTGTTAAGGGTTTGCTGCAGAAAAAGTTTGCTTCGATAGGGTCAATGCTGACAACGCCGTTTTGTCTGGTGTCTGCTTGTCTTGAATTCACGAGCAGCACAGATGAAACCGCATCTCCATAACGGACAGGTACTGTGCCGATGTGGAACTCGAAGTCCTCTATGAGATCAACGTTGAATGCTGACCCTATACCGAAATAGTGGTATGGTGATAGGATTTCGACATGGTCGAATAGTACTTTGTTTTCATAAAGCTCACCGCCCCGCACGTAAAAGAGGCCTAAGTAGTCGCTTGCCGCACTGACCCCGGGGATCATCTGGATTGCGCGAAAGACATCTTTCTCCGCACCGGGGATCACCTCCATCTCTTCTTTCGTGAATGTTCTTTTGCCTGGTGCTACGATTCTTTCGGCTTTGGTTTCAACCTGTTCGACATCGATCGGTGTCGAACTTAAGCCCACCTGAATTTTGATTGTGTCGGGCTGTTGGATTACCACGGTTAGTGTTTCATCCTTGTATCCAATGTGGCTGATAATCAGACCATATGTGTGCAGAGGTAGGTCAGGAATAGCAAATGTACCCTGGGGGTTGCAGAGGTGTATTTGGTCCGTCTCTACGATAAGCACATGCGCCTGAAGCGGGTCTTTTGTATCGATGTCGTAGACATCACCCGATAATATAGTGGAAACAACACAGAGCAGTAGAAGACTCATTGGTCAACCTGTTTGATTTCGATTATTTTCAGAGAAGGCGTGAAAGTCGGCGCCAAGACGTAGATGTAATTATCTTTAATAATACCATACTCCGGTTGAGCGTCGATGGAAATGGTCTCACTAATGCTTGGTGCTGCCGGGTATTCGAGACTGAGCAAGAAGATATAAGATGAGCCAGTCAGAGCAAGTCCGTAGCTGGTAGTAGCATACATATCTCTAAAGACTCCTGGGCAGCAGATTTCCGATGTGATAGCTAGTTCGTTATTATCCTGCATGCGATAGGTTATCAATCCAGGGATGTCTGCAACGATTGAAAGATATATGTAGTCATCTCTCACAGTGAACGATCTATATATTAAGGAATCATTGTATGGTAATACGTAGACAGCACTTGGGGAGATTGGATCTGTGACATCTATAATGTGAAATTCATTGGTATTAAGTAATATATAGAGGAGGTTGGAATGAACCTCCATGTGTATGATAACCCCATTGAAGGAAATGTTGCTCACCAAGATTGGGTTGGATTTATCTGCAATGTTGACTATGTCAACGACATTAATATATGCTCCGGTTACAACGTACGCATGTTCGCCGGATACTCTAATTTTGCGTGCATGATCCAAATTTAGCGAGGCGACTATATGTGGTTGTTCATAGTTCCGATCGACGATCTCCAATCCTAAGATTCCACAAGCAAGGAAAGCATATGCACCGGCTATGTCAAAGTCACTGATGTAATACGAAGCCTGGTACACGTTTAAGAGGAATATCGAATCAACGTGTGTGAAGTCGTGAATCTGCATCGAATCGTTACTGACAAGGTAACCAATATTACCGCTAAAAAGCAACTTCGTGCCGCCGTATTCGTATGACTGCACGTGTTCGAGATATATTCCATTGATGTCTTCGTAGGGTGATTCGAATTCGAAATCAAAACAGGACGTGAGTGTTAGGCTTATGATTGCTAAAGCCATGATTATGTGTAATGCCGGCAATTTAAGTTGGGTTGTTCGATGAGGCACCTATGATTCTATCCCCCGACACTGCAGAAGTCAAGGTCTGCAGGATAACCGCGTCTGTGTCAACTAATTTCCCTCGGCTTTGCTCGGGACGAGCCGAATTCCTCGCAATGAAGTACACGAGGTTGAAAATTGCAGAGGGTCAGATCAAAACGCGAATTTGTACTCGATGTTGTGTTTATCGCCGATTCTTGCTATTTTTTCTCTGAGGTGTACTCTGTATATCTTTTGGTTGTTGTAATAATAGTCGTAGTGCTTTATTGCTTCCGGAAAGTGGATTTTGATTAGACGCCGCACATTATGCCAGACCCTTGGGTACGGATTTAAGGTGTCGAACATCACATATTGTGCGCCAGCGCGTCTCGATGCCCTGAAGATGCCATCAAGAACTTCGCTGGAGTCAGACAAATGGGGGAGAACCGGTGCCACAAATACGCTTGTGGCAATGCCTCGCTGTGACAGTGTGCGTAGTGCCAGGAATCTTCTGTCAGCAGAGGGCGTTTTTGGCTCAAATACCCTTTTCACGCTTTGATTGAGGGTTGTTATGGTAAAACTCACCTTGACTTTGTGAAGCTTTTCTAATACATCGATATCCCGCACAACGATAGGTGATTTAGTCAGAATTGACAACTTGTGGCGGTAATTCAACAATATTTCAAGACATTTCCTTGTTATTTGATACTTTAGTTCAAGTGGCTGATACGGATCGCACACTGTACTGAGGGAGATACGGCTCTGTCTTTTCAGCCGTTGTAGCTGTCTTGCGAGTACGGCAGGTGCGTTCGTTTTTACATCAACGAATTCCCCCCAGGGTTCAGTATGACCAGTGAATCTCTTCATAAAGACCGCGTAACAATACTGACATTTGTGTGCACAGCCGCAATAGGGGTTTATTGAGTAATCGATGACTGAAACACCCGATTTGTTCAGTATTGATTTACATTTCACTTCGTTGATAAGCATACGCCTTCGCCACGCGTCCATTATAGGGAAACGTTGAGCGAAGTCAACATTTGCATCGTTGCCATAGGACGAACTTCGAATGACCGGCGGCGAAAAAAATTCGAAAATCTAGGCACGAAACCCGAAATTCCAAAAATATGCACATCTCTGATTTGCCTACATTTACGAGTATCCTCGCAATGCGGGACGATGTCGAAGCTCCAAATTTCAAAGTCCAGAACACATGTTTTTGAAATTGGCATCTTGTGATTTGAATTTGTTTAGAATTTCGTGCTTAGAGATTAGTATTTGACGATTGACAAATCTTCTCAAGTGGGTATAATCTTAGAAATGAGTCATCAGGGGGCCTGTAGCTCAGTTGGTTAGAGCAGCTGACTCATAATCAGCGGGTCGCGGGTTCAAATCCTGCCGGGCCCATAAGCAATTGATTGGTTTATATGAGGTGCACTTAGACTGGTAAGATGTTCATGACTTTTGAATTACAGGGTGTTTAGATATTAGCGTGTATTTAACTAGAATCCCCAAAATAAAAACATACAAGACATCATGAAATGGACTGTTCATCCTGCCAAGCGTAATTTGACCAAAACAATCCTTAGTGCCATCTTCATCGTTGCGTTTCTCGTTTTCGTGGGAATTTTCTATGGTGTATTTTGGAGCCTATTTGGGCTCGTTGTATTGTTGGTGTCTTTGCATTCGTATTTTTTTCCCACATCCTATGAAGCCGGTAAAGACGAAATAGTCATAAAGAGCATACTCATGACTCAGAAGAGAGGGCTCCGGGAGTTCAGACAGGTCTATGTGGGCAAGAACGGAGTTCTGCTCAGTCCTTTTCGACGCAAGACTTTCTTGAACCGATTCCGTGGAGTCTTTTTGTTGCTTCCCGAAGAGCGAGAAGAAGTGTTGGCATTTCTACGTGCGCGAGTTGAAGGAAGTGATGACGATGGGGATGATGGACAGTCTCTAAACCAAGTTAAAGATATAGGTGAGATTGGTGGAGCTGACTGAGATGTCAGTACTCGGGGCGGATAAGATGCTCGTTGAGAAATATGCCAGTGCTTTTTCAATCCCTCGCGAGCTCGCGCAGATTATTGCCCGACGGTATCCCGAGTATAGCGGCGCGCAAAGATTTCTGTTTCCAGATGTGAATCAATTATGTGACCCAAGTTTGATGCCTGACATCGATACCGCAGCCAACGAGATTATCGGTGCCGTGAATAAGGGCGAAGGGATACTGATTTACACACACGACGATGTAGACGGTTATACCTCTGCGGCGGTGGTATACAAAGCTTTGGATGACGTAACGCGTGGCAGTGATCATGTACATGTCTACCCGATTATCCGTGAACAGGACGGCTACATCTTGAATCCGCAGGTGCTAAAATCCTACCGGGATAGGGGAGTGCGACTGCTGTTGACCGTTGATTTCGGGATCAGCAATGAAGAGAACTTCCGCATTGCCCAACAGGCAGGACTCAAGGCCGTTATCTGTGATCATCATGAAACTGCACTCACGAGTTTCCCGGCTGCGGCAGTGAACCCGAAAAGGCCAGATTCACGCTATCCCTTTCGCGAGCTGGCCGGTGTCGGAGTTGCCTTCAAGTTAGCACAGTTCCTATATGAAAGGTTTTTCGGCATTAATGCCAACGAATTCTACAGTCTGAGGAAGGCGTTTTTCCCGATCGTCTGCATCGGTACTTTCTCAGATCGTGTTGTGTTGCGCGAGGAAAACAGAGTGTTCTGCACGCACGGCATGCGGTTGATGAACGAGATAGAGGAACCGTGGATGACGTGCCTTAAACGAAATGGTCAGGTTGATGTCAATCGATTACTGAAAGAAGTCATACCCACAATCGGTTCCGCCGCCTATATTGATCCTAAACTGGGGGTGGAATTCTTTATTGAGAACAACCTGGATAAGGTCGCGGAATGCTATGACAAGCTTCGGGAAACCGACGAAAAGCGCCGGCAGGAAATCGACAGCCTGTTCGGCGAGGTCGTCACGAGTGCTAAGGTTACTTCAAAATTGGTGCTTTCACTGATTCCCCTATCAAAACAGCACTATCTTGGTTCTGTTGCGGCTCGGTTGCGTGACTATTATAGGCGCAACTCGATCATCATTGGGGTGAAAGATGAAAAATGCGTCGGGGAGTTGAGGAGCTGCGATATTGATCTCTATAGATTGCTCCACGAGATGCGCAGGTTCTTCTTGGATTTCGGCGGGCACAAGAAAGCTGCGGGGTTTTCGATCGAGAGGAGAAATCTCGATGCGTTTTTAGGTGAATTCGTGAATAAGATCGAAAAACACAGTCCGGATATCCTAGAAGGCTGTAATTCGTCGGAGGTGGTACCCGAGGCCTTGCTTCGTAAGTCCGAGGCGAATATGCTCGAGATCCTGATGCCTTTTGGCGAGGGCAATCCAGCTCCTGTATTGACCGATGGAGTGAGCACATATACCGTTGATAACGCATTGAATATAGTTGAAAAGGTGTGAGCAATGGCAAATTTCAACTATGCCAAAAAAGAACTGAATCTGAAAATCGTCTATTATGGTACAAGCTTGGGGGGCAAGACCACAAATTTGCGCTCGATATATGGACGATTGACGACTGACCGAAGAGGGCAGATGATGAGTCTCGCCACGGATTTGGACCAGACCATTTTCTTCGACTTCTTACCTGTTGAGGTCGGCGAGGTTAAGGGATGGAAGCTTCGTTTTCACCTATATACGGTGCCCGGTCAAGTATATTACAATGCCTCGCGGAGGTTGGTTCTTAAGAGTGTGGATGGGTTGGTTTTCGTAGTCGATTCTCAGCATGAAAGGCTTGAAGAAAACATCGAAAGCATGTACAACTTAAGGGACAATTTGATGGTTTACCGCCTGGCTCTTGAAGACGTACCAATGGTTATCCAGTACAACAAACGAGACCTACCCAATATAATGCCCATCAAAGATCTTGAATCCCAACTCAATGATGCCGGACATCAGTATTTTGAAAGTGTCGCGATTAGAGGCATCGGGATCTTCGAGACACTCAAGGCAGTGTGCCAGCTGACTATCATTAAGCAAGCTGGTACGTTGCCGACCGTATAATCCACCAAGCAATACCCTATTTGGGTCTACTCTTGACTAAGCAAAGAGATTCTGTATAATCATGAGATGAAAGCCTCTATAGTCGTGCCAGCTTACAATGAAGCAGCAAATATACCCTTTTTGGTTGAGGAATTTGACAAATTCATAAAGAAAAGCAGGAAATACGAGGTGATCGTGGTAGATGATGGCTCGGAAGACGCTACATTAGGTATACTGAAGAAAAATAGAAGGTTTTATCTCCGCACCATTCGACACAAGAGAAATATGGGCAAGACACAGGCAATACTGTCGGGTGCCAAGGTTGCCAAGGGTGATATTATTGTGATATTTGATGCCGATCTGCAGTATGACGCCCGCGATATAGCAAAGCTGGTTGCTCTGGTAGATAGTGGCTTTGATGTTGCCACCGGTTGGAAACAGGGGGCCTATGATAAGAAATTCGTGTCGAATGTCTATAACTACTGGGCAAGAAAGTTGTTCGGATTAGAAGTGCACGATATGAATGCGATCAAGGCGATCAGAAAGGAAGTCTTGCAGGTCATACCTATGCGTAAGGATTGGCACCGCTATGTCGTCCCTCTGGCAAAAGAAGCCGGATACAAGATCGGTGAGGCAAGAGTCAACCTGAGGCCACGCAAGTATGGTAGTCCAAAATACCAGCAAAAGTCACGCATTCTGATTGGGTTTTTTGATCTTCTGGCCGTGAAGTTTCAGCTTTCGTTCATGAAAAAACCCATGCTCTATTTTGGGACAATTGGTTTGTTTTCAGTCGCTGCCGGTATTTTAGTAGGCATTCTTTCGATTATCTTAAGGCTCTTTGGATACGGTTTTCGACCGTTGCTCTATTTGGTAATATTACTCGTCATATCAGGCATACTCTTCTTTTCGCTGGCTTTGATAGGCGAATCGATACGCGCCATATTAGATCGTCTTGAGAAACGAGAGATTTAAGAGAATACTCACGGTCGTCCGTGTTGTTGTTGGACTTGGCCTTATCATATTTCTCCTATGGGCACTCGACATTAGAGAAATCATCGACAATATTCGTGGCATCGAGATTAGATATCTTTTTTATGCCGCCATTCCTTACTTTTTGTTCATATTTTTTTCAGCATGGCGCTGGAAAGTTTTGCTTGATTTTAAGAAATTTAACATATCTTTCGGCCGGACGCTGATAATATACTTCATCTCTTTATTCTTCAATAACTTCTTGCCCACGACCGTCGGTGGAGATATGATGCGAGTGGTATACACAATGAAAGAACGGAGGACCGATTCACTGGCAACGGTGTTCGTTGACCGGATATTAGGTTTCGTTGGATTGTTTATCTTTGCGTTAATTGCAGTATTGTTTCTGCTGGTTGATAAGAACGAGACTGAGTTTCTTCCTTTTATGATTATCGGTTTGGTCATCGTAATACTGATAACTTATATTTTCTTTTCAGAAAAAGCGTATGCCTTCTTGTCACCGCTGATAAGTAGACTGAAGATTTTAAAAATTGGAGAGAGAATCAATCGCTTGCACGAGGCGGGCACTGATTTCGGAGGTGCGTGGGGGCCGATCACATTGTGTATTGCGCATTCGGTAATAATCCAAGCGACGCTGGCGGTTGCGCCTTTTCTCGTTCTCTTGGGTATGGGAAATTTTGAGGTAGGGCTCTTGCCTTTCTTTATCTATGTACCCATAATAAATGTGATTGCAATGATTCCTGTGTCTTTGAACGGTTTAGGAATCCGGGAGAATTCTTACGTAATTCTCTTCTCGCGTGTAGGTCTGGATGGTGAGTTATCTCTGGCTATGTCGCTAGTTTCCTTTTTTATTATTTTTCTATTTTCGCTAATAGGTGGATTTTTCTTTATTTTTTACAGAAGGCGCTGATCCTCATAGTAGCGTCCAATTAGTTTAAGGAGGTTTCATGAAGGTCTGTATGATTGGTACGGGTTATGTGGGTCTGGTATCGGGAACTTGTTTTGCTGAAATCGGTCATGAAGTGATATGCGTCGATAATGATAAGCACAAGATTGACGTGTTGGTGAAGGGTGGCATACCGATATACGAACCGGGTCTGGATGAATTGGTTGCCAGGAACATGAAAGCCGGCAGACTCTCGTTCACAACCAAAACGCGTGAGGGAGTTGACCAATCGCTTTTCGTATTCATCGCGGTTGGCACACCACCCAAGGATGACGGAGAGCCTGACCTGTCGAGTATTGAACAGGTTGCTGCGGAAATTGGCGCGGCGATGCGAGGTTACAAAATCATCGTGGAGAAGAGTACGGTGCCCGTGCAAACAGGCCGATGGGTTCGCACCGTGGTTGAGAGATTTAACAAGCACTCGGCCGATTTTGATGTTGCTTCGAATCCTGAATTCTTGCGGGAAGGCTCGGCAATCGATGATTTTCTTCATCCCGATCGGGTTGTCCTGGGTGTTGAAAGTGATAGGGCAGAAGAAAACTTGCTTGAGTTGTATAAACCAATCGAAGCACCTAAGATCGTTACCGACATCGCAAGTGCCGAGTTGATTAAGCATGCATCTAATTCATTTCTTTCCACGAAAATTTCTTTTATCAACGCCTTGTCCGTTATCTGTGAGAAGTCCGGGGCGGATGTGCTGAGAGTTGCTGAAGGAATGGGATTGGATAAAAGAATTGGCCGAGCCTTTCTTAACGCGGGTGCTGGTTTTGGCGGTTTTTGTTTTCCGAAGGATTTGAAGGCCTTCATCGGGATATCGGCTAAGTTAGGTTATGATTTTCGTCTGCTCAAAGAGGTCGAGAACATCAACGAGGAGCAGATGCTCCGCATCGTGAAAAAGACTGAAGATCTAGTTTGGAATCTCAGAGACAAGAAAATAGGGATATTAGGTCTTGCCTTCAAACCGAATACCGATGACATGAGATTTGCACCATCAATCAAAATCATCAGGGCTTTGGAGAAAGAGGGCGCGTCGGTAAAGGCATACGATCCAGTAGCCACAGAACGTGCCAAGATGGTTATGCCGGATATTGAATACTGCAGCAATCCTTACGATGTTGCAGAAGGTGCGGATGCGGTCGTTTTGGTCACTGAGTGGGATGAATTCAAGGAATTAGACATGAGAAAGATCAAGACCGCCATGCGTCAACCGGTCTTTGTTGACGGGCGGAACGTCTTCGAACCAGAGAATATGAAAAAATTGGGATTCATCTATACTGGAATCGGACGATGAGAGTACTTATTACGGGCGGCGCCGGATTCATCGGTTCACATCTCGTTGATTATTACATACAGCAAGGGTGCGAGGTAGTCGTCGTGGACAATTTCATTACTGGCCGCGAAGAGAACGTTGCTCAGCATCTTACTTCAAAGCAGTTCACGCTCATTAAGTCAGATGTCTGCGATACATTTGAAATCGAAGGAGAACTCCATTTGATACTGCATCTTGCGTCACCCGCCAGTCCATTCGACTACTTAAGATATCCGATTGAGACAATGCGTACCGCTTCACTGGGTACCCATAACATGCTTGAGATAACAAAAGCAAAACAGGCCAAGATGCTGCTCGCATCTACCAGTGAGGTATACGGCGACCCCGAAGAACATCCCCAAACGGAAGACTACTGGGGTAACGTCAACCCGGTTGGACCCAGGGCAGTGTACGATGAGGGTAAGAGATTTGCTGAGGCGTTGACTGCCGCTTACAACCGTAAGTACGGCGTCAACACGTGCATAGTGAGAATATTCAACACCTACGGTGAGCGGATGCGCGAGGGTGATGGACGGGTTATCCCGGCGTTCATCAATCAGGCGTTGCGAAATGAGCCTTTCACCATCTTTGGTGATGGGACACAGACAAGGAGTTTCTGTTATGTGAGTGACATGATTGATGGCATCACGCGCGCCGCGAAGACCGACTATAATCTGCCAATAAATGTCGGTAATCCCATGGAATACACAATGTTGGAAGTGGCTGAAATGATTAAGGAGAAGTGTGAAAGTGATGCAGGAAACAAATTTTTACCTTTGCCCGAGGACGATCCGAAGCGAAGGAAACCTGATATTTCGAGAGCAAGAGACGTTCTCGGATGGGAACCAAAGGTTACCCTGGATACAGGGCTAAAAAGCGTCATTGATTGGTTTAGGAGGAAGATGTGATTGAATGGCTGCAAGTTAACGGAATCAGAGTTGGCATCATAATCGTTTTGGGTTTGGTCGGTTATCTCGTTGTGAAGAGAATGGTGCCACGATTAGTGAGGAGGACGATAGTCCTGAGAATGAAGGACAAACCTGCATCTGCTATTACGAAGAGAAGCAAGACGATTTCCTATGTAATCACCAACACCATTGGCGTTGTCATCGGCATTATCGTGCTTTTCACAATACTTGGCCAAGTCGGAGTGAATATCGCTCCTGCCTTAGCCAGTTTAGGTGTTGTTGGTTTGGCGATAAGTTTCGGGGCACAGAGTATTATCAAGGATGTAATCAACGGCCTTTTTATTCTGATCGAAGATCAATATAGCATTGGCGATGTGGTTAAAGTTGGCGGTATTGCCGGATTGGTTGAAGAGATGAATTTGAGAAGAACGGTTTTGCGCGACTTGGATGGTATCGTGCACTACATACCAAACAGCGAGATCTCGATTGCGAGTAATCTTACAAAAGAGTATTCCCGTGTAAACTTGAATGTCTCGGTTGGCTACGGTGAGGATTTAGAACGCGTGATTGATGTCGTAAACCGGGTGTGCAGTCAAATGTCTGAGGAACCAGAATGGAAAGAGAAGATCATCAAAACACCCCAGGTGCTGAGGGTGGATGCATTAGGTGATTCAGGTATCGAAATCAAGATTTTGGGCGACACTCGCCCGAGCATGCAGTGGGAGGTGATGGGTGAGGTACGTAGACGTATAAAGACAGCATTCGACAGGGAGGGAATAGAAATTCCTTGGCCGCATATGAAGGTCTACTTTGGTAATCCCAGACCTGAGAATTAAGTCTCTTGACAGATTTTCAAGACGCAATATAATACATTTAGTCTCAGGAGGTTGATATGCGGCGTTTTCTATCTGTTTTTATATTGGTAATTATTGTCCTATTTTCGTGTGCGAGAGAGGAGGAAAGCTTCGTTGGCGAAAGGGGCGGTACGCTAATCATTGGCACGACGGACTTGCCGGCAAGGATTAGCCCGCTCGAGCCCTCGGTTTTTTCCTCGAGCGAAATTCTGGATCTGCTCTTTCTGCATCTGCATCGGGTGGACCGCAAGACCGGTAAGATGAAGCCGGTGCTGGCCGAATCGTGGGAGTTCTCTGAAGATTTGAAGTCGGTCACCTACTACCTTAGAAGAGGTGTCAAGTGGTGGGATGGCCACCCCGTTACGGCAGAAGATGTACTATATACTTATCAAAGAATGAAGGAGCCATCAACAAATTACCCGTATTTGAATTCCTTACGATTTATTCGGAAAGTCGAAGTAGTAGATCCCTATGCAGTGCGGTTTACCTTTGAGAAGGTGTATGCGGATATCCTAACCGATTCTGACATCATGGCATTGCCAAAACACATCCACGAGAGTGAAGATACAATTTTGGGTGAAAATCCCGTAGGAAATGGTCCATATAGAATAGAAGAGTGGGTTAGTGGGTCTGAGATAATCCTGACTGCCAACGACGATTATTATCGCGGGCGACCATCAATCGATAAGATACATATTAGGAATTACAAGAATATGGATGACATGCTCGCTGATTTTGCCACCGGTGACTTGGATGCTGTTTTGAATATCACGCCACAGAGCGCCCAAGAACTTGTGCAGAACGAAAATGTTAGTATTTACTCGCAGCCGGGTAATTCATACCTTTATGTCGGTTGGAATCTGGAACATCCGTTTCTTCAAGACAAGCTTGTGCGTCGGGCATTGAGTATGGCGATCAACAACCAACGCATATTGACGGACATTTATGCAGGCATGGGCGAAATGTCTCTTGGACCCCTGCCTTCATCGGCGTGGGGCTATAGCGAAGCGATCGAGCCGATCGGATATGATGCAGACCTGGCGCTGAGCGTGCTTAAGGAACAGGGTTTTGCAGACTTCAATGGCAACGGAATAATAGACAAAGACCGCAAGGATTTCGCAATAAGAGTTGTCACGAACTCGGAGAATGCCGATAGAGTTACGATACTACGGTACGTAACCGAAGATTTACGGCGTATAGGTATCAGGGTAATCCCACAGACCCTGGATGCTGCTGATTTTATAAACGCGTTGATTAATAAGCAATTCGACGGCTACATTATGGGTTGGCGTGTAGGCGAGAAGATCGACCCTGCAGTCTGTTGGAAATCTAGAGGCACATACAATTTTGTTTCGTATTCTAACACAGTGGTTGATTCACTTATTGATGCTGGCGTGTCCAAACTCGACCGCAGGAAGGCGAGAGAAACATGGCATGAGTTTCAGAAAATCATCTATGAAGAGCAACCATATACTTTTCTTGTTGTACCTAATGATATTGCTGCTACCTACAAACGAGTGAAAGGCGTTGAGCATGGAGTACGACTCGCGAGTGCCAATGCCTATTGGATTCCCGAAGCCGAGCGTCGTGTGAGTGTGGCGTCAGTGATACCCGAAACCGGACCAAAGACGGAAGGTAGCACGCAAATGCCGACGACATTGGATATTTCCGAACCCACTGGTAGTTTTGTAGAGGAATCTCTGGCTGTGATCAGACCCGAGAGGATTCTTGAAGCAGCTGCCCAAAGCGATACGACGGTCCCTGATACTACGACAATTGTTGCTGCAGTCCCCCCGGCGCCGCCCAAGCCTTCGGTTATAACCCGAGCCGAGCCGAACAGGCGCATTGAACCTGAGTATCCGGCATCGGCAGCTGAATTCGGGGCATCGGGGACGATTGTCGTCCGTGTGCTTGTGGGCACTGACGGTGCGGTCAAGGACGCGGAGGTCGTACAGAGCTTTGGTAATCCCGCTTGTGAAAAGGCCGCATTGGATGCCGCACGTCAATGGCAATTCGATCCGGCGACCAAAGATGGAGCACCGTTTGAACAGCGGGTATCGATTCCTTTCACATTTGCAAGACAGTAAGAATCGGTTAAGGCTGGACGTTTTCGAAAAGTGTATTTACTAAAGGTGGCTTAAGTTGATAGCCGTTCACGATACTTCCCCCGCGTTGTTAGACGTCACCTTGTTGAACGATACGGGCCCGTGAAACAAATGTAATCATTAGTCACAATAAAACCAAATTGGCTGCTTTATTTGATCATGCTATTATCTAGTAAGGAGTTGACTACTATTTCACGGGGCGGGCCTCGTGACTTTTTACCGCGGGGCGATCCTTGTCATCGTGGTTTCATTATTCCCAATGGAAGAATTACTTCCTGCGTCGATATACCACCGTGTTGGAAAGTATACTTGAATTCCATTTCATATTCGGTCGGTTTTGTCGGATAAATAAAATAGTAGTCTTCTTTTGCGATTGCAAAACGTACCGATGGGTCGTCGCTTGGCAGGCTGATTTCGCCCGGGTTGTTCAATAGCAGAGCGCTTTTCTTATCGACCCTCAATGCAGGACCGTATTTATAGCGCAGGTTGGGTGAGATTTCACGGCCTCCATAAATGATGGTGGGTCGGCGGACCCTGATGAAACCATGGTCGCTGGTCAGGATCAGGCGTCTGTCCCTTTTCGCAAGGTTCTTGAAGAGTTCGAAGATGGGTGATATAGGAAACCAGTAGGTAAGTATGTTCAACAGCACACGTTCGTCATCAAGAATGCCCTTAAGGTCACCTCGACCAGGAATGGAGTGAATCAGCATGTCAAAGAAGTTGATGACGATGATTACGATATCTGCAGATTCACCCTTTATTTTTTCTATGCTCTTCTCGATTTCTACTATCGACGATAATTTGTGAAAAGAGAAATTCATGCGCATATTGTTTCTTTTGAGTTGTTCTGCAACCAGATTTCTCTCGAATCTGTTTTGACCTTTTTCTTCGTATGTCCAATATTGCGGATATAATTGCACAATCTCCAAGGGCAAGAGCCCGGCGAATATTGCGTTTCTGGAATACGGTGTAGCCGTGGGCAATATTGAGTAGTAATATTGTGTTGCGATCTCATATACGTCCTTCAAAAACGGGACGAGTTTCATATACTGGTCGAGCCGCATCGAATCGAAGATAATGAAGTAAACTGGACCATTCTTCAAAGTTGGAAAGACGACGTTTGGAAAAATCTGATGCGACATGACTGGCCCGCGACCTTTTAAGAAGTTAGAATATTCACTTTCGATGTACTTTGCGAAACCGGCATTTCCATCTCGCTTCTTCTCCTCATGTATCGCTTTGAGGTCCTTACTCCCGAATTCCATGAGTTTAGTGTCCCAGGACACGGTATTTCGATAATATTCAATCCACTCTTTGTGATCCGTGGGTTCAGCGATTGCTCTCAATTGGGTTGAATATTCTTCGGCCATCTTTTCTTCAATTATGGATCGGCGTTTTAACGTTCGGTTAAGGACCGAGAGTAATTGATTGAAGCTGAATGGTTTCGTTATATAGTCATCGACCCAACCGCCATATGCCTGAGTCATCAGATTTTCCTCTTCGCTTTTTGTGACCATGACGACGATCTGTTGCGAGTTCTCGCTCTTGATTTTTCTCAGTACTTCCAAACCATCTACCCCCGGCATAATCTCATCGAGGAAGATCAGGTCGAATGATTCCTTGTTTGCAGATTTCACCCCGTCCTCGCCGCTCGTCGCGGTCTTCACTTCGTAGCCTTCTTTTTGAAGCAGATAAATGAAAGGCTTTAAGAGATCAATTTCATCGTCAATCCATAGGATTTTCATGTCACGACTCCTGGTATGTAGATCTCAAAACAAGTGCCCTTGACGCCGGTTGCTCTGAGCGTCAGTTTGCCTTTATGGTACTCTTCGATTATCCTTTTGGTAAGGACGAGTCCTAGACCCCAGCCGTACTTCTTCGTCGTGTAGCCTGGTTTGAAAATGCTGCTGCTGGTTTTGATACCCTTACCGGTATCAGCGATTTCAATCACCACACCATCTGAGCTATATGTCTTGATAGATATTCCGCCTGGGTTCGAGCCGATTGCATCAAGACCGTTCTTTAGTATATTTTCCACCGCCCACTCAAGGAGTACATCGTCGAATCTTATGGTGGGTAGTGGTTGGTAATCTTCGTGGAACTTGATTTGTGCATGCGCGCGCCGCTTCATGTAATTCACCGATTTCTTGATGGTATCAATTGGGTCTTTCTCAACTAGTCTGGGCGGAAGACCGATGCGTGAGAACTTCTCCAATACTTCACGCATGCGAATCGCGTCTTCCTGGATGCCATCAAAAGTTTCGACATCGATGTTCCCCTTGATTGTCTCGAGCCACCCGACGAGTGATGATAGGGGTGTTGCAAGCTGATGCGCAGTTTCCTTAGCGAGAGAATTCCATATTTTCTCTTCGATGCTTTTGCGATATAACAAATATCCCCAGAAACCGAGGAAAAGGAAGGCAATGAGAAAAACAGTCTCAACGAACGGAAGAATCTGCAACGACCTGGTAAACGGCGAAAGGCCCCAGTGTACATGTCCTAGTAGGGTCGAATCGGCACCATGCTTGATGACCATAGGGATGGGTTTTTGGACGCGGTCGAGTTTTTCTGCTGCCTTGTATAAGTCTTGCTCCTTGATATTTTTTGATGAATACGGTGTGCCATCGGCGTCAGTGAGAATCACTGGAAAGTCTATTCTCTTGATTACCATGTCGTAGAATAATTCGAGCAAGCGTTCTTCGTCGATACTCGGCCCGCGCGCAAATTCTGCAAAGAGCCGCGAGGTCGTTTCTGTTTCTTTCTTTATCCGTTGAATTAAGTAGTTAGAGTAAATGAAGGTCACGATGCCTATCAAACCGATGCCAATCAGGAAGTATATAACCAGCGCTCTCGAGCTTAACCTGTGTCTCAATATCATTTTTCTTCTTTCGGTTGTTTCAATATTGATTTGTTATTGACACGTGCGAATGCGTAATACGCGTCTTGCTTGCCGTAATAAGTATCAATAATGTGCAAGACTTTCCATATATTCGGGTCATCGGGCATTATGTCTTGTCCCAATACTATTTTACTGCCTTTCCATTCGATATCATCAGGTCCGTTAACGAAAAGTAAGGGATGAAATTTGCGGTATTTTCTTTCGACGGCCTTCAGCTCCTTGCCGTAAAAGTGGAACATATCATGGGCACTTTCATCCTCGATGTTGAAGAATTCATTCAGTGATGCGTAGCCGTTTTTCATTAGTATGTTGTAATACGGAAAAATCTTGTTGTCGAAGAATGATATACGTCTTTGGAAATTACAGAGATAGGCTAAGGAAATATTTGCTGGTTTATCTAATTCAATGAGAAAATGAAAATACCTTTCACCTAGCTGCAAACGCACCCTTTTGTAGTCTTCCGAAAAGAGGACGGGGCGGCGTTCATACAGGATTATTTCGAATTGCTTGGGTTTTATCAAAGAACGAAGCCATTCCAGGCCTTTCGGCATCAGCAATACTACATTACCGGATTTGCTCAGCCCGAGGAGAAAAGGAGCTGCTTCGAAAAAGCCTTTCGCATCTCTTGGTAACGAGACAAGGTGCCACGATTTCTTCTTGCTGCCTAATGGTTTGAACGGTTTTCGAAATCGCTGCTTCGTTATTTTCAAGTACAAAGACAGTAGAATACTCACTGGGCTTTTCTTCTCTCTCTTTCAACGTAGATTGGCGAAGTTTTCTTTTGCAGGACTTCACGGGTTACAATACACTTGACAACGCCTTTGAGATTAGGTAGATGGAACATGATATCAAGCATGTTGTTCTCCATGATCGAGCGCAGCGCTCTGGCTCCGGTGTTATACTTAAGGGCTTGCTCAGCGATTTCTTGCAGGGCGTCATCGGTGAATTCGAGTTTTACACCTTCAAGCTGGAAATATTTCGCGTATTGCTTTATGATCGAATTCTTTGGTTTGATGAGAATTTCGATTAACGCCTCCTTCGTCAATTTGTGGAGCGGGGCAACCACCGGAACACGTCCAATGAATTCGGGGAGTAACCCGTACTTAACCAGGTCGTCGGGTTCTAAAGATTCAATCACACTGTCATAATTGTCTTTTCTGTCTTGTCTCTCACCCAGGAATCCCATGGGGAAGCTGTTCAGTCTCTTTGATATTAACTGCTCGATACCGGTGAAGGTACCGCCCAGTATGAAAAGGATGTTTGATGTATTGATTCGAATATACTCCTGCTCGGGATGTTTTCTGCCACCCTGGGGTGGAACGTTTGCCTCGGTTCCCTCGAGTATCTTCAGTAGTGCCTGTTGAACGCCCTCGCCAGAAACGTCACGGGTTATCGAAGGTGAATCGGCCTTGCGTGTGATTTTGTCGATTTCATCAAGATAGATAATACCGATCTCTGCAGTTTGGACGTTATAATTTGATGCTTGCAGCAACCGCAGCAGAACATTCTCAACGTCCTCACCAACGTACCCGGCTTCGGTGAGGGGGGTGGCATCCGAGATGGAAAATGGTACATGTAGCAATCTGGCAAGAGTCTGCGCGATAAGTGTTTTGCCCGTACCCGTAGGCCCGACCAGGAGTATGTTGCTCTTCTGTATTTCCACGTCATTGCTCTTAGTAGTTATTCTCTTGTAATGATTGTAGACCGCAACCGAGATTGCGATCTTGGCGCGTTCTTGTCCGACGACGTATTGGTCAAGAAAGGACTTTATCTCCACGGGCTTCGGAAGTACAAAATCGTTCAATTGCGAAAATCCCTCTTCGTCGTTTACTATACTCCCACACAATTTTATACACTCGTCACAGATGTATGCTTTATTGCCGCGGAAAACTCTCTTGACCGCAGATTTAGGACGCTGACAAAAGGAACAGACGATTCTGGGCATTATTCTTTGCCTTTTTCGAGAATCTCGTCAACCAATCCGTATTTCTTGGCTTCCATTGCAGACATGAAGTAATTACGATCGGTATCTTTGCCGATCTTGTCTTGCGACTGCCCCGTGTGTTTTGCGAACAACTTGTTTAATACTTCTCTGATTGTCAAAACCTCTTTGGCGTGAATGGCGATGTCTGAAGCTTGACCCTGAAAGGCTCCTTCTGGTTGGTGTATCATTACCCGGGCATGCGGCAATGCGTAGCGCTTACCGGTGGCTCCTGCGGCAAGGAGTAATGCCGCCATACTTGCTGCCATGCCGATACAGATTGTTGAAACAGGAGGTTTCACAAACTGCATTGTATCGTAGACTGCTAACCCTGATGATACAATACCACCCGGTGAATTGATGTAGAGATTGATGTCCTTGGACGCGTCTTCAGCTGCTAAGAAAAGCAGCTGGGCCATCACCAAGTTTGCGACATTATCGTCAATTGGAGTCCCGATGAAAATGATCCTTTCTTTAAGGAGTCGGGAATATATGTCATAGGCACGCTCACCACGGCCGGTCTGTTCAATGACGAACGGGACGGGTATCATTGGCTACCTCCTTTGGTGAAATTATGCGACTTTTTTCGTTGATTTTGGCATGCTTGTAGAGAAAGTCGATGGTCTTTTCTCTATTTAGAATATTGCCAAGATAGTCAATAACCTCACTGCGATTCTGGTTATTCAGCTTGATTCCCATTTTTGAAACAAAATCCATTACCTCTGATTCTACCACTCGGAGATTTTCTTTCTTGGCGATTTTACTCAGTATAAGATTGAACCGAACACGCTTCTCGGCAATATGCCAGAATCTCTCTTTATTAGACTCAGAATCGGGTAATTCATACTCCTTGAGCATTTTCTCATACTCTTTTTGGATGAGTGCTCCGGGCGTCTTAAACCGTATTCTCTCGAGCAAGACTTCTGATAATGATTCTTTCAGCTCCTCTTCGATTCTATTCTCTTCCTGTTTTTTGATATTTTCCAACAGTTTCTCCTGCAGTTCCTTCACACTACTCATCTTGAGATTCTTAGCGAAATCATCGTCTACTTGAGGCAGGTTCTTTTCCTCAATCTTCCGTATCGATAGTTTGTACTGGACATCATTTAGTTTGACTTGCTTTTTATCTGATTTCTTAATGCCGACTAGAGCCCGATTCAACTCATCCGGCAATGTGCGATCGCCGATCTTGACCTTGCGGTTCTTCTCTTTTTCTGTTTTCCCATTTTTCTGTATTTCAATATCTAGCGTCACAAAATCATCGATTACTGCCGGTCGGTCAACCTCCTTGATCTCGGCGTGCTGCTCGCGTAACACATTCATACCCTGTTCAAGTAGGAAATCGTCAGGCACTGGCGGTTCTTTAAATATCTCAATATTGACATAGTTATCTACTTCAAATTCAGGGATTACTTCAAAGCGAAGGCGGAATCGGATAGCGTCACCCTCCTCTATTTTCAGTAGCTCGGCCTGAGAAGCTGGTTGCCACTGCTTCTCTTCAAGTAATGCCAAGTAGGATTTCTTCACGAGGCTGTCCATTGCTCGTACCTTCAGACTATCTTGGTACTTCCTCCTGACCAAAGCTCGAGGTACGCGCCCCTTTCTGAAGCCGTCTAGTTTTATTTCCCCACGTAGCTTGTCGGTTTCTTCGTCGATCAGCTTCTCGAGTTCAGAACGTGCAACCGTTATTTCGATCTCTTTCTCAGTATCGTTATCTTTTGAGACATTGTACTCCAAGATTTTTCTCCTCAATGGTGCGAGGAGGGGGATTTGAACCCCCATCCCTGAGCGGGGCTGGATCCTAAATCCAGTGCGTCTGCCAATTCCGCCATCCTCGCAAACGTAAATTTTGCAATGACTCTACAGTCATTATAGTCTAAAACCTATAGTTGTCAAGTTATCCAGGGTCAAAGCGGATAACTGCGCAATTTTACCCGTTACTTTCTTGCGTTTTTGCTACTCGCGCTTATTGGATGGTGATACTGAATCTTTTAGGAACGGAGTGAGTCGGTTTGATGTATTCGGGCAGAATTATCTCTGCCGGAAGGTTGTAGTATCCGGCGGACAGTTCGGTCAATTTTATGCGGACTTCAATGTCACGCGTGGATAAGTCCTTGATTCGATTGGATGAACCCTCCACAATCAAGGTATCGAGCTTGTTCTTGTCGACTCGGACCCTCTGGTCGGGCAAATATATTAGTATCAACGGGACATTAGTCAATACTCTCCGTGTGGTCGTATCGATATCGACTCGGACCCTCACCTTTTGTTTCGTCAGACTGAAAAGCGACGAAGATATCTCTAATCTCAATTCACGCTCAAAAGATGAACTTTTGTTTCTTACACTCAATGATTCAGTGGTGAGTTCATTAATATTGTCGAGCATTTTCTTCGGTCCAACGACGCGAATAGTATCTAATGACAAGACTGCGCTAATCGCATAGCCTGGCTTGAGTGAGTCCTTGATGGGCACTCTTATACGCATCTGTTTTTCATCTTTTTTATCTATGGATACGGTGAACGTCGGTACACTAAAATCAATCTTTAAAGGTCCATAGGCTATCGGTATCCTGAGATCCTTTGCCGGAACATTATTCTTGCCGATTTCAAGCTGCTTGAGGTCGCATTGTGCTCGGGGTGGTGCTGCCCAGATACCAAAAAGCGCACCGCCGCGACCTGAGAATGTAGCGTCAATGTTGGCGACCGAATCAACAATAATTAAAGAATCTGCCAGATTTGTGTAGACTATTCTAATATTCTTCTCGTACGTATAGTTGTTGCCAATAGCTACGTAGACCCAGAGACAAAAGGCAAAGACGATCGCGAAGACTTTTCTGATTGGATCATGAGTGACGAAGGTTAAAATTTCTTTCAACATCTGTTCAATTATACATACACATCAGGAATAATCAAGTTTCAGATTGCAAATGTCGGGTAGATATTCTGGGTTAAGTCCAGAACACCCAGATGAATAGTGCACCCGCCGCGACGGCGAATAAGGTAAAGGGCAGGCCGGTTTTTATGAAATCAGAGAACCCGACGTCGTAACCCTGTTTCTTCAGCAATCCGACGCCGACGATATTCGCGGATGCCCCGATTGGTGTGATATTGCCGCCCACAGTTGTTCCGATTATTGTTCCAAACATGAGCAGATATACTGGATATCCATACGATGAGGCGAGCATCGGTATAATACCGGCCATTGCCGTGAAATACGGTACGTTATCCACAAAGGCGGAGATGAATACTGAAAATGTTACCAATATGAGGTAGGTTACAACCAGATTCCCCGAGGTTAATCGACCCACGGCGTGGGCGAGGACCGTCGTCGTCTCAGTTTCGGTCAACGAGCCAACGATTACGAAAATGGCCGCCAAAAAGAGCAGCGTTTCCCAATCCATATCCTTGACGGCATGGAAGGTCTTGACCTTGCTTGTAAAATAACTCCAGATGATGCCGATGATGCCAAAAATCAAACAGACAAGGCCTCCAAGGTAATCCATGAAGCCACCGAAGAACGAGGCAGTGGCAAGGGCAAGGATCAATCCAAGGAGCAATAATCCTGGAAACAAACTGACGATCTTCTCGGGCATTATGCGTTGGATTGGCTCTGTGTGTTTCCGATTAATGTAATATAAAACAACGAGTGAAATAATTGCCGCGAACTCGACGGCGAAAAAAAGACTTGGTTTTCCCTGGTATACGAAGAAATCATTGAATGTCATACGCGTGTAACTTGCCAAAATCATGCTGGGCGGGTCTCCGACTAACGTTGCGGTGCCTTGGAGATTCGAAGAGAGGCATATGCCTAAAATGAAGGGCACCGGCGAGACTTTTAACTTACGTGAAACCTCAAACGCTATGGGGGCAACTATTAATACTGTAGCTACGTTCTCGACAAATGCCGAAATTATGCCGCTGAATGCCGAGAGCCAAATTATCGCCCAAACGAGATTTTTCGAGCGGTCGATGATTATCTCGGCGATGTAGGCCGGTATTCTTGAGTATATGAAAAGTTCCGCAACAACGAGGCTACCCCAGAATATACCCAAAATATTCCAATTTATGTACTGCAATGATTTAAATGGGGCAAGAATACCGAAGAGTAGCATGCATCCAACGCCGCCCCAGGCAATGATGAATTTGTATCGATGAAACGCGATTATCGAAACATATGTGATGATGAATATGACTAGACAGATTATCTGCTCAGTAGCCATCTAGTGATTAGCCGTGTTGACTGAGCCAGACTAATATGCCCTTTTGTACATGCAATCGGTTTTCCGCTTCATCGAGGACTATCGATCGGGGTCCGTCAATTACGTTATCGGTGATTTCTTCACCACGGTGGGCTGGCAAGCAATGCATGATTAAATAGTCCTTCTTTGCGTGTTCAAGCAACTCTGAATTGATTTGAAAGGGTGCAAAGGCTTGCTTCCTCTTGTCGGCTTCTTGCTCTTGCCCCATGGATGCCCAAACATCGGTATATATGATGTCGGCATCAGCAACGGCTTCGTGCGGATCGTACATTAGGTTCACGTTCTTTGCCCGTTCAACGTAATCCTTGTTAGGCTCGTAGCCGGCTGGTGTCGCAATATTGAATCTGTAATCCAGTATATCAGAGGCCGCGACAAAGGAATTGCATACATTATTGCCATCCCCGACATAGGTTATTATTAGGTTTTCCAAGGTGTTCTTTTTTTCCACTATCGTGTACAGATCAGCCAAGATCTGACATGGGTGTTCCAAATCGGATAGGCCATTAATGACTGGTATTGTGGCGTTTTCCGCTAAATCTTCAACTGTTTTGTGATCAAAGACTCGAGCCATGATTAAATCAACCCATCTTGATAGGTTGCGCGCAGCATCGGGTACTGTTTCACGCTTGCCTAGTTGGATATCTGCCGGTGCGAGGTATATCGCATGCCCACCCAGCTGTGTCATGCCTGTTTCAAAGGTGACCCGTGTTCTGAGTGATGGTTTTTCGAAGACCATGGCTAAGGTTTTGTCCTTCAATATCTTGTGGTCGATGCCCTTTTTCTGTGACTCCTTGATTTTTCCGGTCAGCTCGAATATTTCGGTTATTTCGTTCTTGGTCAAGTCAGATATTGTTACAAAATCTCTTTTCATTTTGCCTCCGCGGTTAATATTAGTGATTTTACCGATGAAGTCAATGTGTTAGGATTTTTCCCTATCCGCCGGGCGTGAGTCGTTTGCCGACATACATGGCGCGGCCAATGCTTTTGCCTAATTTCCAGTAACAGTTGTCGTACATCGAGTATAGGATTGGTTTGATTTTCGTAACATCTGGATGCTCGTGGGTAAGGATCTCTCTGTCACCGTATGTCGTAACGATCTCACCAAAAAAGACCTCATGTGTGGCAAATTCGACAGTCCTGAGCAGTTTGCATTCAAGGGTGAGTGGGCATTCCTTAATCATGGGTGCGCTTTCCAGTTCACCGTAAAAAAGCCTGAAGACCTTGGATTTGTCTTGATCATGTCCAGAGACCATACTACAATAGTCGGTTGCTTCAAGTAAATCTGTTGACGGGACATTAACGCTGAATGTTTTGTTTTCATGAATGCCTTTGTTTGTGTAATGTCCCTTGTTCAGCACGACGGCGATTGTCGGCGGCTCGAAATTGACCATACTGAACCAAACGATAGTCAGGAAATTAGGTTTGTCTTGAACATGCGCACCCAATATTATGACAGGCATAGGGTACAGTGGGATTCTAGAGGTGATTTTTGTTTTTGGCATATCGTAACCTCCTTGCATTGATTAGTATTGATTATCATCATTATATTCCAAACAAGGGTGAATTCAAGCACCATAAGGCTGTCTTAATGTTGTTGACTTAATCGAGAGATTTATGTATTATGACGTGTCAACTCATAATGAAGCTTAAGAGGTACTTTCCAGTTATTATAATACTGCTCCTGATACTTGGAATATTTCTGACTATCGGTTTGATTAGCAGTCGTAGAATAATGCTTGATTTGATAAAGGAACAGGCGCGTTCTTTCCTCTCGGTGGTCGCATCGACTCAAGAAAATCTTATTTTTGCGGAAGCAAGATTGGAGGATGAATTCATAGACAAACTGATCGGTGCCTGCAATAGCCTTGAGGTCGACTTGAATAGGAACAGAATGGAAGACATACGGCAAAGTTTTGGTTTCGGTTCAATCCTTGTGTTCGATAGGACGACAGAGAAAAGGATTTTAACGTCGGGTTCACCAATTAAGGTACGGGAGGGTATTTTCCAGCAGGACGAACCCATCTCATTTGAGTATTTTGATTTCGGCAACAAAAACTTGATGCGCTTTGTTTATGTCCTTGCACAACGCATCTACCAGATCGAAGTCCCGGCTGATGAGATACAGGAATTCCGAACCGAATTCGGCATTAACAAGATAATAAATCAAATTGCAGTCAACCCTATGGTACGCTATCTTGTGCTACAGGATGAGAAAGGTATCATTTTTGCCACACCAAATGTGCAGATGATCAGCCGAATTGACGACGACCCGATACTGGTGAGGGTGATGGATGAACGCATCGAAACAAGCCGTATCGAGGCATTCAACACTCAAAACGTTCTCGAATTGGTTCGGCCGTTCGTAGTTGAGGATGAGCTGTTAGGTATTTTTAGAATCGGAATAAGTCTTGAGAACTACTACCGACACGTTCGGAAGACCGAAGGCCAGCTAATCGTGCTGTTTGTGATTCTCTTTGGTACCGGTTTTGTTTTGTTCCTATTGTTCATGAATTATCAGTCTTATGCGAATATCAAAGAGCTGTTTGACAAGACACTCGGTGCGATCGAGGATGGCGTATTGCTTGTGAGCGACAAGAAGATCATCAGCGGAGCAAATAATATGTTCTGCAGTCTGTCATCATTCGATGAGAAGTTGCTCATTGGCAAAGAATACAATGAAGTATTCCCAGCCGATCCGTTTGATGTGAATAAGGTAATGAACGATGGTAAGAAAATAGCGGACGAAAAAACCGCCTTCGGGAAGGAGATACAGTATGCCACCTATCCTTTATATAATGAGCGGCAGCAGATTTCCGGGGTCATTTCGATTCTGCATGATATTTCCAAAATAAGAGAGTTTGAAAAGGAGAGGGAAGAGGCGGCGCGACTTGTATTTCTTGGTAACCTCGTTGCCAACTTTGCGCATGAGATCAAAAATCCACTGAATGGCCTATCGATCGCGACTCAGAGATTAATAAGGGAATATCCAAGTCCGGATAAGGAGTACACCAGTATAACCCGAGGCCTGAAGAGGGAGATAGATGCACTTAACAAGATCGTTAATGATTTCTTGGTGCTGGCAAGACCAAAAATGAGACAGAGGATGCCGTTCAGTATTGGCGCGACTCTCAAGGATGCGGTAACATCGGTCGAACATCAGCTGCGGGAGTTTGATATTAAGATGGAACAGCAGATCGAATCCGACGCGAGCATTTTAGGTAGCGCCAGCGATTTTCGAAGGGCAATTCTCAATATCCTTCTGAACGCGATGGAAGCAGTTGCAACCGTGGAGGATAGGGATCGCAAAATAAGCATCGGTTTGACCGAATCGAAGGATGGAGTAGAAGTTATTATCTCGGATAATGGACCGGGCATGGATAGGGAGGAGCAGGATCGAGTCTTCAGCCCCTACTTCACCACGAAGAAGAGCGGTACTGGACTTGGATTATACATCGCGCAGAAAATCATAAGGGACCATCAAGGGAAAATCAAGATTACAAGCCAAAAAAACCGGGGTACTACTTTTACGATTGCCTTCCAATTATGACCGTATACACTAAGCACTTTCACGAACTCGAGGAATAGACATGCGCTACGCAAAAGCCTTCTTGCTGGTTATCATTTCTTTGGCCATATTCTATTTATTGAATTTCCGGCACGGTATGATACCACCCCTCGGTAAGTTTCTGAATCCCTTTGCAGGTTTTTGGCTCAACAACACGGCAACCGATATCATACCACGTATTATCACGTCCAGAAATCTTAAGGATAGCGTGGTCGTCGTCTGGGATGATCGCCGTGTTCCTCACATTTTTGCTCAGAACGAATATGACCTGTATTTCACTCAGGGATTTGTCACGGCACGTGATAGACTCTGGCAGATGGAATTCCAGGTTGATGCAATTGCCGGTCGACTGGCCGAAATCGTGGGCGAAGATGCTTTGGAGTACGACCGTTTCTTCCGCCGGTGCGGCCTTATCTATGCAGCGGAGAATGCTCTAAAAGAGATGTTGGCAGCGCCTGAGATACGGCTGGCCCTCGAGGCATATACTGATGGCGTGAACGCATATATACGAAACACGAATGCCAGGAATATGCCCTTAGAATACAAGATACTGGACTATCGGCCCAAACCGTGGACGCTCTTGAGGGTTGCCTTGCTTTCGAAATTCATGGCGTGGAATTTAACGGCGTTTGAGATTTCTGAATTGAGCCTGACGCGCGCGCGCGAGGCACTTGGGGAATCAGAAACGGAAAAGCTCTACCCGAGTGTTCCTCCTTACACCGAGCCGATTATCCCTCGTGGAACCCGGTGGCTATTCCAAGCGATTCGCATACCCGCGAAGCCGATCTCTCCTTTCGTACCAAAGTCAGATACGTTCTTGCTCTCATCTGAAGATGTCGGCCGACCAGGTAGTAATAATTGGGCCGTTGCGGCTACGAAGACGGCCGCCGGGCATCCGATACTATGCAATGACATGCACCTGCCATTGTACTTACCGCACATATGGTATGAAATTCAATTGGCCACACCTAGTATGAACGTGTATGGTGTATCATTCCCAGGTGCACCATCGGTGATTATCGGGTTTAATGAACATATTGCTTGGGGTGCAACCAATACAATGAGCGATGTGATTGACTGGTATGAGATTGAATTCAAAGATGATACAAGAACGGCATACCTGCATGACAGTGTGTGGCTGCCGACGCGCAAGCGTATCGAAGAGATAAAGGTTAGAGGAAAGGGTACGGTCACCGATACTGTAGTGTACACTCATCATGGTCCTGTCGTCTACCATCACGACGAGATACCGTTTGACGCGCGTATTCCCAGAGGCAGTGCCATGCGTTGGATCGGGCATGATCCATCGAATGAATTGTTGGCTTTCCTGAAGATGGACGATGCACAGAGTTATGATGAATACGTTGATGCGCTCTCACATTTTGATTGCCCAGCCCAAAACTTCGTGTTTGCTAGTGTGGAAGGTGATATCGCAATATGGCACACAGGTAAATTACCCGTACGCTGGTCAGGTCAGGGAAGGTACATCAATGACGGTCGTAATTCAGAGTATGAATGGATGAATTACATACCAAGGGAACAGCTTCCCCATGTGTTGAATCCACGAGAAGGCTTTGTTTGCTCAGCTAATCAGTATCCGGTAGACGACCATTATCCCTATTATCTTGGGGGCAACTACTGGACTTTCGATCGCGGCGCACGTATCAGCGAGGTCTTGAGTAACATGAATAACATCAGAATCGAAGACATGGTGACGCTACAAAACGATGTGCTAGATGTGTCGGCGAGGAAGGTGCTACCCTCTCTCCTCGCTAACCTCGATAAGGAAAGACTAATGCTACAAGAGCGTAGGAGCTACGAGGAACTTGAGGCTTGGAATTATGAATCGGGCGCGAATCTAATTGCTCCTACGATTTTTGCGTATTGGTGGGACGAACTACTACACATGATTTGGGCGGACGAGATTGAGAAAACTTACGGCGATTTGACGCCGCCCCGAACTGACCTGACAATCGAGTTGATTCTCGATGAGCCAGACAGTGAGCATTTCGACGTGAAGGGTACGCCAGGCCGTGAGCATCTTAAGGATCTTGTCATCAAATCTTTTCACAGCGCTAGTAGCAGGTTGTATGAAGATCTGGGAAGCTACGGAGACGACTGGCAGTGGGGTAGAGCGAGGCCAATCGACATCGGACATCTGGGTCAGATACCCGGACTCGGCCGAATGGGCCTATCTAAGGCAGGCAGCGAGCACACAGTGAATTATAAGGATACTAGCTTTGGCCCCTCATGGCGGATGGTAATTGCTTTGGGCAAGACAACGACGGGTTGGGGAATCTATCCCGGAGGTCAATCTGGTAACCCTGGGTCAAAGTACTATGACAACTTCATTGATGACTGGCTTATTGGTGAGATATACGAATTGCTTTATCTAGAATCGCCAGAAGTGAAGCATGAACGCCTGATCGGGCAGACCGTGTTAAGGAGTATTCCGTGATTATCGATTTCGTCGTGTGTACGACGACTATGTTGTTGCTGAAGATTATGACACCGTGGTGGTGGTGGATAATGGTTGTGCCCTTTGTGCTTGGTTTGGTGAGAATTAAATCGGGTTGGTTTTCGTTTCTTATCGGGACGAGCAGTGCTAGCCTGTTGTGGCTCGCTAGTAGTACGTACTATTATTTTGCCGGGAGTCAGATTGTTACTGGCCGCGTTGCGACATTGGTAGGTTTGAGTTCTCCCTTATTATTGATTCTCATCACCGCAGGTGTCGCAGCAGTTGCCGGAGGCATTGCCTGCAGCGCTGGTTGTGCGGTACGAAGTATTTTCGTGCCGCTCCGGCAATAATAGATGCGAAGCACAAACTTATGGGCGGTTATTATGAGGACAAGCTGCAGGGTAACCGACTAAAGCGTTGTTATGAGATTGCTCCACCCCGTATCCAGCAATACCTGAAAGCCGAGATACAATACATTGTCAAGAACGTAAGGCCCGATTGTCAACTCCTTGAACTCGGGTGTGGGTATGGCCGTGTGCTGCGACCCCTGGCGCAAAAAGTGGCCTGGGTGTTCGGCATTGACACTTCTCATGCGAACCTTAAGCTGGCTCGAACGGTTCTAGAGGACAGGCACGCTTGTCATTTAGTAAGAATGGATGCGGTCAAGATGGGATTTTCCGATGGCCGTTTCGATTACGTTATATGCATTCAAAACGGAATCTCTGCATTTCATGTTGATCAAAGGACACTGGTGCGCGAGAGCATCCGTGTAACGAAAGAACATGGATTGATTTTTTTCTCAAGCTATTCGACCAAAGTATGGCCAGCACGACTGCAATGGTTCGAGGCACAGGCCAAGGCAGGGTTGGTCGGCGAGATAGATTGGCAAAGGACTGGCGAAGGGAATATTGTTTGCAAAGATGGATTCACCGCAACGACGGTTAGTCAGGAGGGTTTTACACGGCTGGTTCGCGGGTTTCCGGTTGACGTTCGGATCGAAGAGGTTGATGAGTCGAGCATCTTTTGTGTGCTTACTGCTCACAAAGCTACCTGAGCACGTATGAATCTTCTGATGACGCTGTTCGTTGCATTAAGTCTGGCTCTCGATGCATTCGCGGTAGCAGTCACGAGTGGTATTCAAGTCAAGGAAACCAGGTTGATTCATGCTCTCAAGATCGGAGCGTTCTTTGGTTCTTTCCAAGGTATCATGCCGATGCTGGGTTGGTTGGGAGGCTCTTTTTTTAAGAACTTCATCGCCGGGATCGATCACTGGATAGCCTTTTCTTTACTCTGCTTCATAGGCATTCACATGATATATGAATCTATAAGAGTGGAACATAAGAAACGTGACAGATATCCCCTTGGGCTTGGTGTTTTGCTGCTGTTGTCGATTGCAACAAGCATTGATGCCCTTGCGGTTGGCATTGGTTTTGCATTTCTAGAGGTTGCGATACTACGTACCGGGTTAGTAATCGGTATCGTGACATTTTTTTTGACATTCATTGGATATTATGTCGGTAGCCGACTGGGACATTTTTTTGAAAACAGAGTGAGAGTCTTAGGCGGCATCATTCTGATTGGCATCGGCGTGAAGATACTCGTTGAACACCTGCGATGAACCTGCTGACGTCAAAATTAACATCTGGACTATGCTAAACCGTATATTGTTTAAGAAACCGCTTTGGATGCTTTACAGTATCGCAGGAATCGGGATGCTCGGACATATACTGGTCCAGCCAATACTGCCGATCTTTGCCCGTCGGCTAGGTGCCACAGGTCTGGAGGTTGGTTTGCTGACTTCGGGATTCATGCTTGCGCGGGCATTCGCTTCGTTCTTTGTTGGAAGGAGCATCGACCGAAGTGGTAAAAGAAAATCGGTTATCTTATTAGGATTCATCTTTCTATTCTCACTGACCTCCCTCTATTTTTGGGCCAACAGTCTATCAATGCTGCTAATACTGAGATTTGGACAAGGCATTTGTTCCGGCCTCATATGGCCCGTGGCGCAGACAATGGTCGCCGAGAATGCAACGATGAGGTATAAAACGAGGGCGCTTTCCGTATACCAGATTGCCGGCAGAGCTGGGGCACTCTTGAGCCGATTGTTGTTGGGTCTCGGGCTACTCATCACCAGCAGGATAGGTTTTGGTGAGATTGCTTCCTTTCGAATAATGTTCTTGCTCGCGGCTTTGGTCATTCTCGTCGGTTTGGTTGAAGTTCTCCTACTGCCGCGGCACGAAAGGATAAGGAGTGAGAGGTCCACGCGCCGAAAGTCGCGTTCGATCTTTGTACTCGGCTTTGTCTTTGGCGCGCTGCTCGCTCTCACACCAATATCATTGATTTATTTGAACGAACAATACGGTATCTCACCACTCGAGATCGCTGCGTTATGGCTCATCCTGGACGTGATCACAATGTTTGTCATGTATGTTCTATCTCATCTGACTGACCACGTTGGGTTTGAGAAAGCCATCGTGATTATCACAATACCTTGTCTGCTCATAGCTTTGCTTCTGCCTTTTGCATCAGCATTTCCTGTTTTCATTGTGCTATATTTCATAATGAGACCCACTATCAGTTCTTTTCTGCCAATTTCACGTTCATATGCAACGAGTATGGATAGGGAGATAGGTTCAAATATTGGCACGTTGAATATGATGACCAATTTGGGTGCAGTAGCGGGCCCAATCGCGGGTGGGTTGGTGTATGACACAATGTCGGGTAGTCTGAAGATTGCCGGATATTCCGTAGTTGCCTTGTTCCTTATTCCTGCCCTCATTATGCAGGTTCGCAAGAAAAGAGAAGCGGTGAGTAAGACCAACTAGTCTTGGTGATGCGCAGGTTTTTCCCATTGACTTAGTAGGCTTTTTAATTAGAATATACCGATGAAGGGAGTAGTATGATAGGTCAGAAAGAGGCTAGGCAAGTAGCAAATTTCGCGATGGGGCAATCAAAAGCGGACCAAATCGAAGTGTCGGTATTCAACCACAGCCAGGCGCTTACGCGTTTTGCGAACAACTATATTCATCAAAATGTGAGCGAGTCGGATAGCAGCATTTCCATCAGGGTCGTCTTTGGAAAGAAGATCGGCACGGCATCGACCAATTCGCTTGACCCAGGTAAGATAGAAGATACGGTGGCTTGGGCAGAAAGGATTGCTCAGTTCCAAAAAGAGAATGATGATTTTGTATCACTACCCAAGGTACGGCAAGGTGACTACCGTATGGTTAATACTTATCACAAACAGCTTGAGCAATTCTCAGCCCAAGATAGGGCCAATGCGGTACGTGAGATTATAGACGTTGCTAAAAAGGATTCATTAAATTCATTCGGCTCAGTATCGAAAGGCATTGCCGAGATATGCGTTGCTAATTCGTTAGGCGTTTTTGCCTACTCGTTGTGTGGCGATGTTTTCTGTAACATCGTCATGGCTGGAAAGAATTCTACAGGCTATGCACAGTCGGGAACCCGCGACGTCCGTACGATCGATTTCAATGGACTCGCCGAGACGGCTGCGCGTAAGGCACTCATGTCAGAAGATCCGACTGGAATCGGTCCGGGGAAATACACAACGATATTCGAGCCGCTAGCCGCACGCGAATTTCTTGAATTCATGGCTTACTACGCTTTTAACGGCAAACTCTTCCATGAAGGTCGTTCCTATCTGGCGAACAGACTTGGTTCTCGAGTTCTAGATCAACGAATCAACGTAGTCGATGACCCATTTGTCAAGAACGGATTTTCTTTTCCTTTCGATTTCGAGGGTGTTCCTAAGAGAAGGCTCGAGCTCATTGACAAAGGCATTGCCAAGAGCGTGGTCTATGATTCGTTAACTGCATTCAAGCAAAACAAGAAATCAACCGGGCATGCTCTGAGTGCGCCAAACCCCTTTGGACCGGTGCCCCTTAATTTGGTAATGAAGGGGGGTGCCAAAAGCATTGACGAGATGATCCGTGAGACCGAAAATGGTATTCTTGTCACAAGATTTCATTACACGAATGTGATTGATCCTCATAGACTTACATTCACCGGGATGACCAGAGACGGAACATATCTGATCGAACATGGTGAGATCGTCAGGGGCTTGAAGAATCTAAGGTTCACTGACAACATCATTGATGCCCTGAATAGGGTAGAGGAATTTTCCAAGGACCCAGTATTGGTTGCCAGCGACCCTGGCTACGGTGCGCGATTCGCAACCGGTACCGTGGTACCAGCCATCAAAGTGAATGATTTCGCTTTCACGAGTGCTACGGAGTTCTAGTCGGTTTTTTGCCGTATTGTGAAGAGGCGGTTCTTTGGTTGAATATCTGAGATTGTTACGACCACGACAGTGGCTAAAGAATGTCTTTGTTTTCGCCGGGCTCATCTTCAGCCGGCAGTTTTTCTATCCTGACAGCATCGAGAAGAGCATCTATGCCTTTGTTGTTTTTTGTCTTTTGAGTAGTTGCGGATACATCATTAACGACATACTCGATTACAAAGAAGACCGAGCACATCCAGTCAAATCCAAGCGTCCCATCGCGGCGGGGAAAATCAGTAGGGGGCAGGCGGCAGTGGTTGGAGCGCTACTATTGGTATTATCATTGTGCTCTGCGTACTTGCTCGGTGCGAAGTTCTCCTATGTATGTTTGATTTACTTGACTGTGATAGTTCTTTATTCCACAGCAATAAAGAACATAGTGATACTCGATGTCTTAGTTGTGGCCCTGGGTTATGTTTTGAGAGCAATTGCTGGCGCGACAGTCATAGCAGTAGAGATATCATCGTGGCTTCTGCTCTGCACCTTGTTGATTGCGCTTTTTCTTGCTATTTCGAAGAGGAGGACGGAAATCGTCTTGCTGGGTGAGGGTGCGACAAAACATCGGAGGATTCTTTCCCAATACTCTTTGGGGCTGCTTAATCAGATGATCGCCGTGGTTACCGCCGCGTGTATAGTTGCCTATTGTCTATACACGCTTGCTCCTGAGACAGTAGTAAAATTTGGTACCAGAAACCTGATTTTCACCGTACCATTTGTGATTTATGGAATATTCAGGTATTTATACATCACATACCAGAAGGTTGAAGCAGATATCCCTGAAAAAGTCTTGATTAGTGATCTACCCTTGCAAGTCTGTCTAGTGCTATGGATAGTAACTTGCCTGGTGATTTTAGTAAATGTTTGAGGAGCTGAAGAACCCCTTAGGCTGATTTAACGCTTTATCAAAACTATCTTTTGCACTGCAATTTGGTCGCTTCTTGCCACTAACCAATAAATACCTTCAGATACCTCGCGGTTGTCTGCATCTCGGCAACGCCAGGTGATCTGACCCGACGGGTTTTCGATGTCGGTCACCATTCTGCCCAGAACATCATAGATGGTAAGGGATGAAAAATCTGATTCTTGGTCGAGTTGAATAATCACGGCGTTGGTGCTTGGATTAGGGCTTATCTTGATTTTTTTTTGAGGACTGGGTGCGGGTTGCTCGCCACCAGTTCTGACCAGGGATACATTCAGTTCAGTCATCTGTCCATCCGCGACTACTGTGTTCTCACGATAAGTCGGAACATAGCCGCGCTTGCGTATCTCAATATCATAAATTCCCGGTTTCAGAATTCGGCAAAAGCGACCATACGTTGTATCACTTCGGCGCGGTGGTAGATCGGCGTCATAATAACCGTGCACTATGACTTCGGCACTCAGTGGCTCGCCGGTCGTGGAATCATTGATGCAACCAGTAATACCACTCCCGGATACGCGCTCTAAAAGGTAATAGGCACCCGGTAGGTTTCTTTCGCAGATATCGTCGACCATCCCGCCGGGTGGGATGGTGGTTGTGCTTACCTCGATGCAGTAGGTGAATACTCCGCACACGCCATATAACCAATTCCGGGCTGTGCCGTCGAGGCCCTGACCCACTAGTGCCGTGTAGTGGCCGATACCATTATCTCTTATCAACCGTTTTGACATGGTGTCTGCGATTACCCGTATATGGGGATAATCGGGTGAGTAGCCACCGGCGTGGCGCCACGGATAGTAAACGACCTCAGTGAGTCCATAGCGTGCCGAATGATAGGTATTGCAGAAGACAAAATTCTGTATGAGTGCCAAATCGCGGATTGCCCTTGTTTCGGGTTCGGAAAATGCATACGGACCCCGGTAGAATTCTGAAGAGGGATCTGAGCTTCCACCTTCGCTCCAGTAGAAGTCATAGTTGCGATTCAGGTCGACGCCGTCGTATTCCAATTCAAAGGACCCGCTGTTGTTGTTATCGGCTTTGTTGTCGCGCCAGGTTGTATCCAAATGGGACATAACGACGCTGTGACCATCAGGATTCATCAAGGGTACAAACCAGATCTCTCGATTGTTGACCCAATAGGTTATTGCCGAATCGGTATCATACTCATTCATCAACGCGCCGATCATGTACATGCAGATTTCGATCCCGAGTATCTCTTCAGCATGATGGCAGCCGATGTAGAGAATCGCAGGTTCGTCCTCCTCGACCATGACGTTGTCCGAGACCTTCAGAGCGAGGATGGGTATGTTGTCGATATCGGTGTAACCCAGTGTGTCGAGTTTGGTGATGTCCGAATACTGGTTTGCGATGGAATCGAGTTCGTAGGCGACTTCGTCAAACGTGTGATATCGGGGATCTAGGGTTAATAGAAAAAGGAGCCAGATCATCTTAAGAGCACCGCCTTTCTTGTGATTTTTTCTGAATTAACGTTTAGAAACAGGAAGTAAACCCCGTTAGGAAGGTCGCGGCCATCTTCATCGTGACCGTTCCATAGGATGTTATCTGACGGATGGGTTTCCATATTATATGATTTAACGAGTTCACCAGATGCGTCGTAGATATCTAATGTGTATTCCTTGCCCTTATCTGAGACGATATTTCTTAATCCAGGAAGCTTAATCAAGAGCTGTTGCCTGAATGGATTTGGTGATAGCGTGAAGCTGGTACATGGATTTTCGACGATGACTGCATTTTCTTCAACGCCGGTTAATTGTATGATACCTTCGTGCGGTATAATGTTCCTTCCCGTAACCGTGATATCCATCTGCCCCTCAGAGAGACTATCGAAGTAGAATGTGATTGTACCATCCATATTCGTGCACCCGTGTTGGTAAACGGTAGTGTCTTGCATGATGCAAACGATTGCCAATGCCACGGGTACGCCTTCCGTAGTGACCGTGACATCCAGCGATTCAGCATTCACCGGAATGGCCGAGTCGTACTGAACTTGTATGGGTTTTGGTATCGCAGTCCAAATATTCATTTCAGGATCGCCTAGCGTAGTGAAACCTTCATATTCCCTGAGACCGTAATATCCAGGATAGAGACGTTTCACGTCTACTCGCGCGTGTTCGCACGCGCGGCCAAAGGTTGGCCGGTTCGTCGAGAACACAGAAGTAAAGAAGCCTTTGGCGACTGCGCTTCTGTATTGTGCGATGTTCGAGCCGGTTACCGTTGTAGCAAAGTAGGCTGCTCCACCGCGCGGTTGCATTGGTGTTCCAGTCAAGAGCCATTGTTCGGCGGTTGCCGGAGTTCCGCTAGTGCCGATAGTACGGCACGTAATGGACAGCACGATGGGTAATCGGTTGCCGTTGGCCGTGGACGGAGGGTAAACATCGAACGGCGACCACCAATTGCCCACACCCTGACCACGGTACATTACAAACGCACAACCATTATTGACAGATTGAATAACATGGGTGCTGTTGTGACCGAGCAAATCGGAGAGTGTGTCAATCTCATTGTAACCATTAGCCAACATTAGAGTGTATGCGTGTCTCACGTCGCTCCAATAGATCGAATCATCGGTCCCTGGCTGTGGGGGATAGTAGTAATAATCCTCGTTCACGATCAGGCATGCATCTATGAACCACGTTGAGTCGGTCAAATCCGGTGTGCGTTCGTAGACCAATATTTTGTTAACGACCGTTTGCGCTTCGGTCGTGTTGTGCACGGTCAAACGGCCGGAAAGTACCTCGTTTGTAGTGTCGCCGTCTATGTCTGTATAGTATCCATCAGTATAGGTGGCTGCGAATCCATAACCGAAAGGGATCAAATTGGGTGCGCCTACAAAAAGAACATAATCAGGGGGTATGGACCATGTGGTGCAAGCTTCCGCGATGTAGTTCTTTATTTGGGCAGCACTCGATCCGATATCAGACGTCTTGACCACCTTGGTTCTCACACCCTTTTTATGCTTCCACTCAGCAAGCGGCTGGATGTCATTATAGAAATTATCGTGTGTAATAATGAGATATCTCGCTCCGGTTTCCTGGCTAAAGGCAGTAAAAAGAAATAAGAGCAGCAATAATGTGAGTTTTTTTAGCATTTGCATACTCTTTTCTTCATACACGCTATTTCAAGAATACGATCTTCTTTGTATATCTATGGTCACAATTTTCCATCTGCACAAAATAAACACCTTGAGCGATGCTTCGGCTGTAATCATCGGTGCCGTCCCATGTAACCGAGCCGGTAAATGCAGAGGACGAATTGGACAATATAAATGATTTTACAAGTCGGCCAGTGATGTCAAAAACCTTCAGGGTTGGTCTATCAGCAGGGAATGTGGTACTCAACAGTCCGTAGCTGATGTTAATCCTGTCGCGAAACGGGCTCGGATGAACGTGAAGACCATAGACATGTTGTCCACTTAGTGTTCCGTTTTCCTGGATGCCTGTTGCGTCATGAATAATTACTGTGAAATAGTCAGTCTTTTGATAAGTGCCGTTGTTTGCGACCAAATGCAGGATTAAACCGGCCGTACTGTCTGTCGGAGTAGCACTGATATGGATTGAATATGGATCACCCGGGTTGCCGACCGTCGAACCTGCTGAAATATCGCCGAATGCTGCAAAACCATCCAGAATCTGAACGTCGCTGTCGGTGGTACTTAGTGTTCCTTCGACCGCGTGCGCTATGGTATCGCCATTATTATGGATATTAATATGAATATCAATAGTCTCACCAGGTTCGGCGATCCCATTGTTGTTTCCGCCAACCGAGTCATCCATGGCCAGACTTGTCATATAGAGCCAAGGCGTGTTCATGAAACCCGTGGGAGGCTTAGTAGTAACCAGTATTGCCCGGTTTCCAATAATTGGCCTGGCATTAGGGTGGTAGTAGCCATTGTAAAGGTATTGCAGGCCGATGATTTCGGTGTGGTGTTCTATGCCGACCGTATTACTCGTTGCATCGGCCACGGTCATATATTGGAATAGTATTTGTCCATCACCAGTGGGTGTTGGGTAGTACTGCGGGTCCATTAGGATGACCTGGAATGTCTCTTGTAACATATGATTACCATAGTGCGCGCAGCTCTCGTATTCGACTATCCAGCGATGGTTTGCGTCATCATAATAGTAATAAATATCGCCCTGCTGGCTCGGGTCAAGGTCATCCCAGAATGGCGCCAAGAATCTATAAGGTTCACCAGCCGCAGGAATTGGCTGATTTTCTGCGCGTATAGAGGATGACCGCCCCATTTCCAGAAAACCATTAGTACATATGCCAATGGATGGATAATCCATTCCATAGAACTTGAAGCCAAAGGGTAAGGTGTAGGTCACAGTATCTGAATATTCATCAGTGATCTCGCTTACGAGATTGGTCGGAGATGCGATTTCGATCCACTCGAATACCGGGGCGTTACCGCTAAGCGAATCCGTATTATCGTACATGTAGTAGCCATACACGTCCGGTCCTGTTGAGTTATCGAGCTTTTGAATATTGACGACGAAATTGCTGTTCCACTCGCCTCCCGCAGTATCCGAAATCAGGATACTAAAATAAACATCGTGCCCCCCAGGGCAGTATGGAGCGATAGTGAAGACAAATGGGTTCAGGCCGTCCGAGGAATCCTGTGGATAAAGATCGCCGAAACTTACCACACTATCGGTTATGTACACGAGAGTATCATTCGTCCTCAGTATTCCCTTGACATCATGTGCTGGAGACACTCCGATGTTTTTCACTAACGTTCGTAAAAGAATGGTTTCGCCTCTTTCCGGAATGCCATTATTGTTGCACAGAGAGTCAGTCAGCATATGGCTTTGATATGCTATAATGGGATTCGTGTCACATATTTCTATAACTGTTTCATATGGTATGATATTCTGCCCACTTACCGTGAGCTCCATCGTTCCGGAATATAGGGTATCCAAATAGAGGTCTATTGTGCCATCGGGCGCAGTATATCCGTACTCATAGATAGTTGTATCAAGGACAATACAAACCAGGGCTGACTCCACGGCAGCGCTGTTCAGTGTTACCATCACGCTCAGAGATTCGGTGCCTGCATACAATATGGAATCATGCGACACCTCAGCCAGCCGTGGGATTCCTGTCCAGATGTTCATTTCTGGATCACCGAGCGTTGCGAATCCGCGGTATTCGCTAGAACTTCCGTACATGGTGTACACGTTTAACCTGCCGGATTCACATGCCTCACCAAAGGTCTTCTTCCCATCGACGAAAATACCAGTAAAGAAACCCTGCGCAGTTGCACTTCTGAGATGCGCAATGTGGGAGCCGGTGGTTGTTGTGGCAAAGTATCCAGCACCGCCGCGTGGTTCAGTGGGCGTTCCGGTCAAGAGCCACTGCTCCGCAATTGCCGGGCTCGAGCCAGTGCCGATTGTGCGACAAGTGATTGAGAGGACGATGGGTAGTCGGTTGCCATTGGCCGTGTAATTAGGATTTACCCCGAATGGTGACCACCAATTACCCACACCCTGACCTCGGTAGAGCACGAAAGCACGTCCATTATTAACCGATTGTATGACATCGTTGGCGTCGTCGCCGAGCAGATCGGAAAGCGTGTCCATCTCATTGTACCCATTTGCCAGCATCAAGGTGTAGGCGTGTCTGATGTCACTCCAATAGATGTAATCATCACTCCCTGGTTGCGGCGGATAGATATTGTAGTCTTCGTTAACAATGAGACATGCGTCGATGAACCATGTTGAGTCGGTTAAGTCTGGTGTTCTCTCGTAGAGCAGTATTTTGTTAACCACGGTCTGTGCCTCAGTAGAGCTATGAACCGTCAGCCGTCCAGCAAGTATTTCATTGAAAATATCTGAATCCATATCCATATAGTAATTGTCTGAGTATGAGCTGCCCCAGGGCAGTAGATTAGGCGCGCCAACCAAGAGCAAGTATTCGGGCGGTGTTTGCCATGTGTTATACGCATTCTGTATATAGGACTTTATTTGCGATGATGTAGAACCGATTTGTGATAATGTGACAACCTTGGTCCTCATGCCCTTTTTATGCTTCCATTCGGCAAGGGGTTGGATGTCATTATAGAAATTATCATGCGTGATAATAAGATAACGCGCCCCAACTTCCTGGGCGGAGCTGACCGCGATGAAAATAAGAAAGAGTGAAATGTATTTCACTGTGATTTGTCCTCTTTTAGTCTCTGATTTGATAAGGCCAATCTGTTCGCCTTCTCGATGCTGCATTATTTCAAGAAAACGACTTTCTCAGTGTATTTGAAATTGTCGGCTTCTACTTGGATAAAGTAAATGCCTTCGGCGACTCTTCGGCTGTGATTATCCGTACCATCCCAAGTTACGGCACCGGTTATTGGGGCAGAGGAGGTCGGCAAAGGGTAAGCCTTTACCAAACGTCCCGTTATGTCGTATATTCTCAAAGTGATATTCTGGGCACTTGTTGTCTGCAGCCCATACGCAATCGTCAGGTCATTGCAGAATGGGTTCGGGTGTACCTTTATCCCATAGACATGTTGTCCGGCTAGTTCCTTTTGCTCTTCGACACCGGTCATCTCGTAGATGTAAAGGGTGAAGTAATCTGTTTTCTGATATGTGCCGCTGTTTGCGGTGAGGGTAAGCATCAGACCGATGGTACTATCGGAAGGAGTAGCACTAACCTGTGCCGTGTATGGGTCGGTTTGATTGCCAACCGTCGATCCCACTGCGATGTCACCGAATGATGCATTAGCGTCAAGAATCTGTACGTCTGGGTCACCCGAATTCAGCACACCTTCGACGGCATACGCTGTAGTATCTCCGTTGTTTTGAATATCGACATAGATATCGATAGTCTCATCAGGCTCGGGTATCCCATTGTTGTTTCCACCGACGGAGTCATTGATTGTGTAACTAAATATATATAACCAGGGTAGGCTTGGCATAACATTGGGTAATTTTGTGGTGATCAGTAGCGCTCGGTTATTCACGATCGGTGCAGCATTATTATCGTAGTTGTTATTATATACATATTGCAGGCCGACGTTCTCAGTGCTATCCTCGATACCAACTGTGTTACTCGAGGCGTCTGCGACCTGTGAATATAGGAATAGGATTTCACCATCGCCAGTCGGAGTCGGATAATACTGAGGGTCTCTGAATTGAACCTGGAACGTCTCTCGAATAGTAGAGGCACCAAAATGGGCGCAATCTTTGTATTCGACAATGTAACGGTGCTTCGCGCTATCATAATAGTCATATATATCGCCGTATAGTTCCGGATCGAGATCATCCCAGAATGGAGCTATAAGCAGTCTGGGCCCGCCTACGGAAGGGATGGGATCATTTGGGTCGCCAAAGCGATATGTTGAGTAATCCATTTCCATAAAGCCATTGGAACATAATCCGATTGAGTTATAGACAGAATCAGAACTGTAAACAGAATCATAACCGTAATACGTAAAGTCAAACGGCAAGGGAACAGTCACGGTATCTGCATCTTCGTCAGTGATTTCACTGACTATTGATCCAGGCCCAGGTGGTGCGATTTCGACCCATTCTGAATCGAAAACCGGTGCATGACCTGCCATCACATCAGTATCATCGTAAATGTAATATCCATATTGATCAGGCCCGGTTGGTACATTAAATGGATTGGTTATGATTATCGAGAAACCGCCACTCCAAATGGTATTCGATGTGTCAGACATCGAAATATCGAAACTTACTACATGATCGTTCGGGCAGGACGGTGCAACACTGAAGACAAAGGGACTAAAGCCGTATGACAAATCTTGAGGTGTAAGATTTCCGAAGTTTACCACGCTGTCAACAATTGATATAAGGGTGTCACTCGATCGAAGTATTCCGGTGACGTTAATCGCTGTAGCAAGTCCGACGTTTTTGACCAGGGTACGTAATAGGATTGTTTCTCCATTTTCTGGTATCCCGTTGTTGTTATCCAGTGAATCGGTGGTCGTGTGGCTCACATAGGTGAGATAGGGATCATTCTCCACGACCATGATCGCTGCTTCATACGGTAGAACATTCATACCACTTACCGTTATGTCCATGGCACCGGGAAGCAAGCTATCAAAGTACAATACTACACTACCGTTGTTCGAGGTATAATCGTATTCATAGACTACGTCATCGAGCACAACGCAGACCAATGCCGATTCTACCGGGGCGGTATTCTCGGTAACCAGCACGAGAAGAGATTCGGCTTCGGCATCGATAGAAGGGTCATGTACCACATCGATCGTACGTGGGACTGCGGTCCAGATGTTCATTTCTGGGTCGCCGAGTGTCGCGAATCCACGGTATTCACCTGTGTTACCGTACATTGTGTAAACGTTTAGACGGCCGCCCTCACATGCCTGGCCAAATGTTCTCCCGCCCTCGACAAATAATGCATTAAAGAATCCTTTACTAACTGCGCTTCGCAGGTACGCCGCGCCACTGAGGACTGTTGTTGTTGCGAAATAGCCGGCGCCGCCACGCGGGCTTGTTGGAGAACCGGTTAACAGCCATTTTTCTGCAACCGCGGGTGAAGAGCCACTACCGATTGTGCTGCACGTGATCGACAGAACAATCGGCAACATAGCTCCGTTTTGTGCCAGGTCCGGGTTAACATCAAAGGGTGACCACCAATTATTGACGCCCTGTCCTCGATATAGAACAAAGGAGCGCCCGTTATTGACCGAACTTAGAATATGGCTTGCACTATTGCCGGCGGCCCTCGACAGGGTATCGACGCTGTCGTAACCGGCAGCGCGCATCAGACTCCTTGCATGACGGACATCACTCCAATAGATGGAATCATCATATGGGTCATAATCCTCTCTTACGATCAGACATGCGTCAATGAACCATGAGGAATCAATCACACCTGGCGTTCTTTCGTAGAGTAGTATCTTATTCACAACAGTCTGAGCTTCAGTTGTGTTATGGACGGTTAGTCTTCCGGCGAGTATCTCGTTGAGAAGGTCTCCGGCCATATCCATGTAATAGTTGTCTGAGTATGAACTACCCCAAGGCAGAAGATTCGGTGCACCGACCAGCAGCAAGTATTCGGGAGGTATTTGCCAGGTGTTATAAGCATTTTGTATATAGGTTTTTATTGCCGACGATGACGAACCAATTTGTGAAAGTGTGACGACCTTGGTTCTCATGCCCTTTTTGTGTTTCCACTCGGCAAGGGGCTGAATGTCGTCGTAGAAATTATCGTGTGTAATAACTAGATACCTTGCCCCGATTTCTTGAGCATAGGCACCGACCCCTAGGATAAGCACGAAAAATAAGAACTTCTTCATTAAACGCTCCTTTTGTTTCAATTTTAGTAAGTAATAGCAATTTTATTATTATATCACAATTCAGTCTTAAGTCAAGAATTACATTTAGTGGGGTTAGAGTGAAAATTAACGGAGGAGTACTATTTTCACGGCTTTTTCCGAATCATCTGTCTCGAGACGCACAAAATACACGCCTCTCGATACTTCACGACCGTTATTATCTCGGCCATCCCAAACCCAATTCTGACCGGTTTTTGATTCACTGTCTCCTTCGGTGCGAGCCGGTGCTATCGTTTTTTTATCGCAGAGCGTTCGTACACAACGGCCTAAGACATCATATACTTTGAGGCTAAGATCGCTTCCCGGCAGCACGTTTAGCCTTATGCCTACTGATTTCAGGCAGGGGTTGGGGTAGACTGATAGAGACGGTGTCAAACTTGCTTGCAACATCTGCCTTTCACTGGTACCACTCGCGGGGATGTTGAAGTATTGCAGTATCGAATCGATAAGTACAAGCTTCGTCGAGGGAGGAACACTATCGACCAAGCCGCCAAATTCAATACTTATACCAACCGTCTTTTGATTTGCTGCGACCCCGCATCCAAAGCCATTGAAAGCATTCGTGAAAATCGAAAGACCGTTCCCAGTAGGGTCGATTCTGTCGATGGAAGAATTCTCACCTCCATAAGTAAAGCTCATTCCTTGCGTGAATGTGTTATCGACACCGAGTAGGCCCGTGAAGTAACCGATGTTATTGGTTATCGGTGAAATACCAAAAAGTGAGCAGAAGTCGTAAGCGCCGCTCGCAGGGTCGTTGAACCAAACATCACCACCTTCTAAATACATTTTGCCGCCGGCATTCAGTGAATGTTCGATTTCGGGAATCACGGTGCTCGTGTCTAGGATTACGTAATTATCTGGATACATCCCCAAGCAAACAAAGAGTGATTTGTAAACATTGAGATAGCCGAGAGGAAACGTATGTTGGTAATCACCGATGAAGCTCAGCTGCGCGAGTTTTGTGTTTATTACGAAGCCGCTTGAGTGGTTAGGATCAGGATCCCATATCAGATAATCTCGCTGTCCAACATACGTCTCAGAATCGACAGTGTCCAGATACACCCCGGCATTCACGGCAAGTTGAAGATTCGTCACGTAGCATGGAGGTGTTGTCGAACTGGCGGTGATCAAAAAATCGGATTGATTGATTCCAATACTGTCGGGAGGAATATCCCCGAAATCTGCGTTTCCACTGATCACGGCAAGTAATGTATCATCGCAGAAGAGTATGCCGTTCACATCCTCGGCGACAAAGGTGCCAGCATTTCTTACTAGAATGGTGAGACTGGCAGTATCCCCGTGCAGAACGTACTTCAAGGAATCATTGAAGAAATAATCATGAAGCACGATTTCTGGAGCATGGTTAATGAGGCAGAAGTCATAGATCCAGACCGAATCCAAGGAGTCGGTGATCTTCAGGCGTAATTTGATCTCGTGCAGGTCAGGACACGCGGAATCGACCGACACGTTATAGCCGTCGGATGTTGTCCAAGCCGAATCCATGGGAAGGATGTTGCCAAAGAGTTTTATGGTGTCGCTGAGCGAGAATAGTGGGTCGGGTTCTTGCTGTTGAATAATACCATAGACATTTTCGGCAATTGAGTCGCCAATGTTCTGAACCCATACCGCAAGTTCAATATGCTCGGCAGGATTGACTTGGAAATTGGCGTTGCCACCGATTGAGTCTAAGATAAGGTGTGATTTATAGGTTACATAAGGGCGCGGACTATACACTGTGAGATTTATGAAAGAAGCCCATGTGGAATCGGTAACATCGCGCAGCGTGAGCTTCAACTCTATTTGATGACTATCCGGGCAGTCAGGATGGATCATGATATTGAATCCATCTGCTGAAGTGAACGACGAATCCAAGGATGCGATGTCACTGAAATACTTAATGGTATCGCTCAGCTGGTAGTAATTATCAGGTTGTCCTTTTTGTAATATGCCTATAACATCATAGGCAGTTGAATCACCAGTATTTATTACCCAGACGGCAAGGTCGATTTCTTCATTGTTATTGGGCTGGGAATTGCCGTTGCCGCTGATCGTGTCTAGTACCAGATGATTTCGATAAATCACACACGGACCTCCGTAGTTTCCGCCGGCAACGGTGTCGACATACGGAAGCAAGTTTCTGCCGGTCACGGTGATCAAAGCACTATCGGGGAAATACAAGGTATCGACAAAGATCACGTTACCACTGGAATTAGTGTAGGCTCGGTGATACACGCTCGAATCGTCTTTTGCCATGGCACAGACTGACGCGCGCTCTACGGGTAGCGAGTTGTGGCTGACATGCACAGATAGGGTTGCACCTAACCAGGCAACGGGCGAATGCGATACCTGGAGTTCTTTTGGCGTGGATGTCCATACGGTCATTTCTGGGTCGCCGAGGCAATTCCAACCGCCGTAGTCCAGTGAATCGTTGAATTCATCGTAGTACTTTAATCTTCCAGCTTCAGTGGCTTTGCCCAGGGTGCCTAACGAATCGCAAAAGAAGCCATCAAATGTTCCACGCGCGAGGGCGCTTCGAAATTCCGCGGCTGCAAACAGAGCAGTCGTGGTGCCTATGAACCCAACGACGCCTTTTGGTTCTGCAGGCGTTCCAGCGCTTTGCCAATTTTTACCAATGCCCAGAATTGTGCCACATGTTGCAGAGATAACAATTGGCAGTTTGAATCCGTTATGCATCTGTTCTGCGTATATTTCATCAAATGGGGCGAGCCAATCACTGAAACCGATGCCACGGTAAAGGATGTATGAACGGCCATCATTAATAGCGTTGATTACGTCGGCACTGTTATGTCCGTAATTATAAGAGAAAGAATCGATATGTACGAAACCTGCATTGAGCATTAACTGGTAAGCGTAGCGTGCGTCCTCCCAGTACAACGAATCCGACGGAGGTTGTCCTTGTTCATATTCGTTGACAATCGTAACGCCCTTCCTGAACCACAGCGGATCAATAAGGTAAGGATCCTTGTCATAGCCGAGTATTTTGGAGATTACAGTCTTGGCTTCGAGTGTATCAGTAACATAGAGACGACCGGGAAGGATTTCATTATGGAAATCTCCTTCGACATCGGTGTAGTAATTGTCACTACGAAATAAGATACCCTGATAGGAGAGTGAAGGAAACGGGATTTCGGCATGGCCGCCTACTAGGAGTAGATACTCAGGTCTGATCGCCCACGTATTATAGGCGTTTGTCACATAGTTTTTTATGTCTTCTTGTTGGGTTCCTGTTTCGGTGGTTGTAACAACTTTTGTTTTCAGACCTTTCATCGTCTTCCACTCTACCAGTGGCAGAACGATATCGTAAAAATCTGCAGGGGTGATGATTAGGTAGTGTGCACCTGTTTCTTGAGTGAATAATAGAGTAAAGAGAGTTGAAACAAGTACAACGATTCTCTTCATTCTAACAGAATCACCTTTTTCACTACCTGGGTGTGGGTAGTCTGATACTCAACAAAATAGACACCTGCCGGTACTTTTGCCCCTGCATTGTCATCGCCGCACCACGTCACAGATGTTTGATGATTGGTTGCGGATGGCAATACAGAAAATCGTCGCACCAACCTACCCGAAGCATCGTATATCTTCAGATCGGTAATATCGAAGTTATCTGATATACGATATCTGATATCTGTCGTCCGCCGGAATGGATTGGGCGTGATTTCTAGTGAGAGCGTTTGCGGTTGTTCACTATCGTTTTCTTCGACTGCGGTGGGTTGCCAGTTTTGCCCACCATCGGTGGTGCGTAGTATTATTCCTTGACCGACCGCAAAACCATGGAGGTTATCGGAGAAATCGACATCGAACATTGTGTTCACGGCAGCACTGTTCTGGAATGCCCAGGTGTCGCCGCCATCTGTTGTATGGATAATCGAGCCAAATCGGCCCACTGCCCAGCCCTCGTTTCCCACAAAATCAAGCGCTCGCAAGTAATATGTATTAGGAGGGGTACTGATAGAGTCCCAACTTTCACCGCCATCGGTTGTCTTCAAGATGATTGGCGAATAGTCACTCTCATCACCACCGACCACAATTCCGTTATGAGCGTCGAAAAAGTGTATATCAAAGAAATCCTCATATCCTTCAGCATGATAGCCGCTCAACGTATCCCATGTTAAGCCACCATCAGTCGAGGGTACGATGTAGCCTTGCCCGGTGATCACCGAATCTGGCCACCCGGCGCAAATCCATCCAACCGTCGGGTTTATGAACGAGACGCCATAGTATTCGGCCTCACCCCACTCAGTGAATATCTGTTCCCAGAGGGAGTCTCCACCGTCGGTGGTCATCGCCAACGCACCATCACCACTAAGTGCCCATCCATGGTCTTGGTCGATGAATTCAATTCTTGTGCCGTATTTGCCGAATCCGACGATTTGTCTATACCAATGATCTCCTCCATCTGTTGTTGCGAGTATCTCACCCGCGAGGTAATTGTGCTTGCCTGTGATCCATGCGCGCGAGGCATCATGACATGTCACGTCAAATAGTCGACGTGAGATGGTATCCGGCGGCACAGATTGTGGTATCCAAGTTAATCCGCCATCCATGGTGCGTAGTATCAATACTGTATCGATGCAAACAACCCAGCCATTTAGATTATCGGGTGCCAGGGTACAGCCATGATAACTGATGGCAAAGGATACTGAAGCAAACGCTAATAATAGAGCCACATATTTCATACTTCCCCCTTATGTTAAACAAGGTTGTCACGTGATTCTCACGCGACAACTCACAACTCTGTATGTAGATAAATTGCAGAACTTAGTTAATCTACCAAAATTACTTTTTTGGTAATACTCAGGGAAGATCCTTGTAACTGTACAAAGTAAATTCCCTTGGGGACTTTTTTGCCTGCGTTATCGGTCCCATCCCATCTGACCGAGTTAGAACTTAATAAATGAGAAGTAGGAAGTTGGAATGATTTAACCAACCTTCCTGAAATATCATATATCTTCAATTCTGGTCTCTGATGTTCTTCATCGGGTATCTCGTATCTGATATCTGTTATCTGGTTGAATGGACTAGGGTAAATCTCGAGAATTTGATTCATCACCGGGTTTTTTTCTAATTCGCCAACCGCGGTGAAGGTGTCTGGTGGGTCAGTCGTGAACTTGATCGCACGGTTGTTTGCCAGTGGTGCTGCGGCGTCAGGATAGAGGTTTGCGTATGTGTATTCGAGCCCTGTTGTGTGGTCATAATCTTCGATACCGACTGTCGCATAGTTGTGCCAACCATCATCATTAGTGATATCCATGTATTGAAAGAGAATTTCTCCGTCGCCAGTTTCGGTTGGGTAATATTGAGGGTCATATAATATGACCTCAAACGTCTGAAGCTCGGCCGGTGTTGGATTCACTGGATCGTGTAGGTGTTGGATTCGTGAATGTTCGATGACAAAGCGATGATTTGCTGCATCATACCAATAACAGACATTGCCACTAGAATCAGTGGCGTTTGGATCCAGATCATCCCAGAATGGAGCGATGAGCAATGGAGGGCCAGCCGCAGCCAAGATTGGCCAGTTATACATATCGGCAACCCAGGTGGAACCCATTGCGATGTAACCGTTCGAGCATATCGACACTTGGTTGTACCAATCACCGTAGAATTTGAAGCCGAAGGGCAGCGATATTGTCTTGGTTTCGTCATTTGCTAGGCTCAAGGTATCACCAGAGCCGCCATGAGCCGGGTCAATTTCTACCCAATTGTAATTCGGTTTTTCAGGATACCCAACGTCTGTGTCGTCAAAGGCATAATAGCCGTAATCATCAGGACCTAAGGGTTCTGATGAGTCAACGATTCCAAGGGTTATTGCGAACCCAACCGTGTCGTCGAAACTGTTGTCGCCTGATAACAGCAGGGCAAAATTGATTTCACTCCCCGGAGATATGGCGGATGATGCTGCTAGTGTAAAATGGTCGCCACTATTGCTTGAGGAGTCACCCACGTTAATATTTCCGAAAAAGCCGAACGAGTCGGTTACGATAACCCCGCTACTAAAGGATCGGAGAATGCCAGAAATTGTATTACCAATAAGGCCGCCGGTATTCTCTATAGAGACTATCAAGTCACGCGTTTCGCCCGGTTCCAGTATGCCATTACCATCCTGTATTTGATTTCGCTGGTACGTAAGTGCCGGCGCTTTCACGTCGATCCAGACACTGCTTAGCCAATTACCCTGTGTTGCGGTTACTTCGAGGTCGAATTTCAAAACGTGATTATGACGAGCGCTTGTCGCGACGTCGAAAACGAACGGCGCCGAACTTGCAGTTGCTCCCGGGCTTATACTTGAGTAGGTTCGTATCGAATCAGTGATCGTAACAAGAGGATCATCAATTGACAATTTTGCAGAAACATTGGTAGCCGTCGTTGAATTTCCATAATTCTTCAAGGTTACGCTGAGTTCGATAGTCTCACCTGGATTTACCTCGCCGTTGTCATTACCTGATGGATCGTCAACGATGTGATTATAATAGCCAACGTATACTGAGGTATTGTAAACCATGGCGTGACCGCAGTGGGGCTTGAAATTGTCCTTGGTAATTGTGACGAATAGAGAATCCTCGGTCGTGGTGGTGAAATTGAAATCGGCATAGCCTGATGCATCTGTAAACTGGATTTCTTTTACTTCATTATCCTTGTGCAAACACGCCATCGCATTTTCGACGGGTTGAGATGTTGAGTTATTAACCTGTATCGAAAATGCATTTGTGCCTACTGGAACAGATGATACGTGATTAACTACGAATGAATCCGGAATGTCGGTCCAGACACTCAAAGAGGGATCTCCCAGCAGATTATATGCGTAAAAGTAGAACGCACTACCGGATGCGGTTGAGGTGTCGCCTGGGAAATTCGTGAATACTTCCATTTTGCCCCGATATAGGGCAGGACCTAAGGTTTTTATCTCATCATGTACAAAAGCCCAGTAGATTCCATAGTCAATACAGTTGTTCCAACTACTGTGGGTAGCCGGCGAGGAGGAGCCGATGAATCCAACAGCTCCCCTTGGATTACCCGAGCTACCTGCTCTAAGCCACGCCTCACCAAAGCATGTTCCGTAACCATAATGTCCTGTATAGCAGGTAATGCTTGTGACTATTGGCAACATCCATCCGTTATTTAGACCGTAGATGTCGTCGTTTCGAAAGTCTGGCCATGGCCAACCATTAGGATCCCCTTCTCCAGAACGATAATTGACAAAGATGACACCTTGATTGATGGAATTTGTGATACCTGATGGTGGCATAGGGTGAAAGACCGTGTCCACTTGATTGAAGCCATAATCGATTAGTCTATCCCTGACCCAGCGTTTGGTTGGGAGTGGTGTCGTCATAAACCCAGGTTGATTTGCTCCTACCATTAAGGCACGCGTGAACCAAGTTGTGCTGCCCAAGTATGGTTCAGTCTCATAACCGATTATTTTCGCGACCATCGTGGATAATTCCAAAAGAGTGCTTGCAGATAATCGTCCGATCAATACTTCAGAGAAGAAATCGTCCCCGGTAATCAGGGTATAGGAGTGGTCGGTGTATGACGGCACAGTAGAAGCCGCAGGTATGTAATCGACATCGCCGATTAACAGAACGTACTCTGGACGCGGAGACCACGTATTATAAGCGTTAGCTACGTAATTCCTTATGTCGTTTGCCGTGCTTCCAGTCTGCGAGAGCGTTCTCACTTCGACGGTCCAGCCTTTTTTCTCTTTCCATCGTGCTAAGGGTGTGATTTCGTTAACCCAGGCATCAGGTGTGATTATCAAATAACCAGACGGAGCGATATTCCCGCGTTCTGTGTAATTGAGAATCAACCCTGAAAATGCCGTCTTCAATGCTGAGGAAAGTTCAAGTTGTTTCGCGCTTTGCTCGAAACTTAATGTAATTAAGATATCTTCATAGAAGATTTTAGAGCCCTGATTTAAATATGACGGATGGATTGAAATGGGGTAGAGGCGGACATCATTGATTGTCAGTGGGTTGTCGATCGCTACAGGGCTTATGTTCAGCACGTCTAGATTCTTTCCTGATTCGACGATCACCGAATCGGTCTTACCGATTTCGTACGTGAATGTAGGTGGTTGTGCAGCAATAACAAACCTTACCAGAGGTTTTTGTTCGGTTTTGCTGTAATCAGAAAATGCGGCACTTAACTGGATTGTTGATGGTGTCGATGATTGTATTTCAATATGGTCGTTACCAAATAAAGTGAACAATATAAGAACTAGCGGTATCATTGTGCCTCCTCTACGATCAGAACGAGCCCCATGTCACGGTCAGCGACATACAGGGTGTCGCCTCTCACGCTGATGCCGTTCGCATAGGAGGTTCTAATACTTCCGTAGTACTGAGGTTCAGATGGGTCGCTGACATTCACGACTTCGATTCCTCCATCGCCGTCTGCCACATATGCCTTCTCTCCAGAAACATATACGGCATTGGCGTAATAGTCTGTGTCGTATTCACCAACGATTGCGAGATTTCCAGGGTCAGTTGCATTTATAATTATTAGTCCTGCCCGTCCATCAGCGATGTAAACATAATCTCCCTGGACAAACAGATTCCGCGCGTTCGAAGGAGTATCTATCATACCCAAGGGCAATGTGTCTTGACTCGCCAGATTGAATATCCACAAGCCCATTTGTTCACAACTCAAGTAAGCGAGTGTATCGACCATGCGTACACCTATTATATCACCGTACGTCTTTAACCTTCTGGCGTATGACAAATAATGGATGTCCCAGACATAAAACCAGTATCCTCCTGCGACGTATACATACATTGTATCACCGGGTGGGGCCACAACATCATAAGCAGAAAATGACCCGTCCTGTCCCACGGAGAAAGGCTGTGTTGGATCGGCGATACTGAGTACAAGCAGTCCACCGCCCGACGGTGACAGAGCAACATAGGCAAAGGTGTCTCTCACAGCCACGGCGTTAGCGTCCCATCCGTACGCTACATATTGGGCTATGACGAAAGTCGATTCTGGATCGCTTATGTCGATAATCTGCAGACCTCCCTGACCATTAGCGACATATGCCAGATTGTCGACCAGTTCAACATCGTTGGCATAACCTGGCAGCGAGCAATCACCTATGATGGTGAATGATGCGCCTGGTTCAGTAACCTCAGGTCGGCCACAAAACAACAATAGCATCAAAACTAAAGAAAGATATCTAAAGTTCTTCACATAACCCCCTAGTGATAAAATTCGAGTCCCGCTCCCACTTGGTACTTCGAGTAATCCTTTACAGCATCGATATTCGGATATATCTGGGACGTTGCGTCTCGCCATTGACGTATCAAGGATAGCTTCAAGTGCAAACCGGTTAATACTCGAAACTGTGTGCTGAACATGATTCTGTGTCTGTGATCTCGACGCCCGAAATGGAATTGGTCTTCTTCGAGTGAGGTTGTGTAGCTTCTGTAGCTGTAGTCGTAAAGGCATCTGAACATGGTTGGGAAGATGAAAACGGTCTGCCAATTAAGACCGCCGCCGAAGGAATGTTGGTAGTAAGAGCCATCCGGTGTTATTTCGTTACTGGGCGCCGCGACATCAGCGGAGTCCGCGTTTGAGAGTCGATAATTATAGCTTATACTAACATCCAAATACTTGTCTAATGCTTTCTGAATCGCTCCACCCAATATGTGACCGTCCGCATCATATCGGTTGAATTCTTCAATATAGTCATCCCACCGTCGGCTGTAGTATACGTCAAAATTGACAGTTCGTATTTTCATTACGGAAAGCTTGGCCGATACCGTTCGATACGTTGCTCGGCAGCCGATATAGTCAGTAGTTGGGGTCTGAGGATTCTGATAGTAACGGATAAGGTATCCTGGGATTATCCGGTATGATAATTTGAGTGCGTATTTGCCCAGCGATTGCCTTATTCCCAGCCTGTATCCGGCAAAACCTTTGTCTCGGTTCTGCAAATAGTGGTTTGCCGCTACGTCTAGGCTAAAGGTAGTTGTACGTTTTCCAAAGAACCTATTTCTGAGAAGGAAGTTGAGAGCGGCGGATGTGATTAGGTCGTCATAGGTCTCGAATGGAAAACGATGGGCATTTACCTGGTTTATGAAATCGTCGATGTACTCGTCAGAATATGCATATACGTTATTATCGTACTTGGCGGCAACGCCAACGTCGTATGAGTAGTCCCACACAGCGATTATTAAAAGGAAGATCATTTTTCCTCAATCAGAAATCTAAGGGCAGCACTTTCGGCCACAGTGCCGGCGAGGCTGAATCGTAGATTATGTTTTCCTTCCCTCAAATTGATATGGAAGCTGCGGGCGTTGGATGGCACGACATTCTTTTCATCCTTGTAGGTAATAATTTGTGATTTGTAGCATTTCAAGGCGAATTTCTCGACGGCGCCATTGTCTTCGACACTTATACTGTAGTTTTGATCACCGATCATCTTCTCATCGTAGTTAAGTCTTGAGATGACGCGTAGCCTCACCGGGCCATTGACACCCACCGTGATGCTTGCCCCTTTTTCAAGTTCATAGTATTTCAGGATTTTTTCTTCTTCGACTGCTTCGATTATCGTACCGTATTCTGTAGCAGCTATTTCACTCCAGCGCTTGGGCGATTCGTACGCAAATTTAACAAGGATCGTGTCTCCAGGTGCTGACCAATGGGTTAGTTTGTAATCGTTGAGCCCTTCCGGTACTTCGATGTAGAACGTACGCCACTTACTCAATGCTCGGCCTCTTTTGTCCTCAGTCACCTTGGATTTCTCCGATTCTAGAGTGATGATTTCTTCATCAATTTTGTTCTCCTGTAGGATGACCTTGTAGATTTCACTGCCCAGGTTGCCCTCAGGCCAGAATATTCTCGTGTATACCCTCAAATATGTGGGTCCCTCCACAGAAAAGGTCATCGGATGGTTCTTCGTCAAAAGGAGGTACTCCTCACTTTTCTTGGTGACGATCTCTACCTCCCATTCTTTGTAGGGTTCTATATCCTGCAATTGTGAGAAGATACAAAGTGCCATCACAAGATTAATCATTTTTTCTCCTTTTTAAGTAGTAATCAACATCGAAACGCAATACAATGAACAATATCACGACAAGAATGACCGTTGCGATTAATGCAAAGGTCACTGAATATTTGTACTCATAATAAAGACGTCCCTCGCCAGGATCGGGTAACGGTATGGGCGCGGTCGGTATACTGTACGTTTCGGCCAACTCGTCCATGTCGATCAGGTTGATTACTGGAATGCCCTTGCTTGAGAACTGTGCGATTGTTCCGCGCCCGGTTCGCACCGCGTGTGGTCTGACCAGACCGGTAGTGACTTCAGAACCGACTAACGCCGTTGTCTTTTCTCCAACGTTGACGAAAATCTTGATCCTGCCCGCGGAGTCATATATCTCCATTTTTTTGTCGATTATTCCATCAAGATTGCTCGCGTCGAGCAATGGTACGTTGTTACGTAATGCGGCTTGTTCGATTACCTCCCTGCCTGCAGGACTCAACCCACGGCCGATATCATCCTCACCACCTATCGAAGCCGCGGTTGTCTTGCTGCTGAGAATTCCTTTTCTCTCCAGCAACGACTCGATGTCGAGGTATGTAAACTCAGGGAAGTTGGCACCCCACATCGACGAGCTAACCGAGGTGATGATTATTGGTTTTAGTCCGAGCACCTGGGCAGCACTCAATGCACCAATATTAATGGCTGGATAGGAACCAGTGAGAGAAAAGGCGACGACATCGCCCTGTTTAGCGCCTCCACGTTTTAGTAACTCCACGATCAACGCGGCAAAGTTCGGGTTGGTAGAAGTCAGTTTAAAGTCGAGATCACCACGTTCAGTGGTGATCGGGGAGTATTGTAGCCCAATCAAACCCGTTTCATTGGGGTCGTTTATCCGGTCGATCGGTATACCCATTTCTTCTACTGCACTCTTGATTGCCGTGAAAGCATTTTGTGTGACTTCTGCTGCCTGCAGTTTTTCCTTATAGTATTTTGCTTCGACCTTTGTTCTCGAATTCAGTTCAAGAATCATCAGCAATATGGTGATACTCGTTACGATTAAGAGCGAGAGTATTGATATTTTGCCTTCACGTATCTTCATGGCAGCACGATTCCGTTATGGATGATGATGATAACAAGCCGTACCAAACTCGATACGATCAACATGGCTGCGAGTGTCGGTATGATGCCCTGGCGCGCGATCCAATATGCAATGAGCCCGGGTATGACAAATCCAACGGTCTGAACATCAAGAATCAATGCATCAAGCCTTATCATAGGTGATATCCTTGTTAAATATGCGATTAGATAACCCACTAAGATTGAAATAATTAATAACCTTCGACCATATATGATAATATATGAAGAGAGTAATTTTATAATCAAGTAAGTAATCAAGCCAGCCAATATTGTAGCAATCACCTGCACTGGATGGTGCAGCACTAATGCGATGTACCCTGGTACTACGATTCCACCCGCTGCGAGCCCGATGGTCTCAGTCAGAATGAGACTCAAGAACATGCCGATGCCGACTGCCTCGATGAGTAGCATTAACTCCTCTTCTTGAGTAGGAATTGCTGCATCATTTCTTCACCGTAGCCAACAGTATTGCCCATGGCGAATATCAAGCACTTATCACGCACAAAAGCGGATACAGTGTCGACGACGTCTTCCGGTTTCTTATTGCCTAAGTTCAGTATCTGTTTTTGTTCGATTGTCCTGTTGAGCTTGCGAGCCAGGACTTCTGTACCGTTTCCAGTCAATATGTATTTGTCGCCGGTGATGGATGTTTTGATCAACTCTGCCATCTGGAATGAGCGATCGATCCGATCACTCCGACAGTTTATCAAGACATTAATTTCGGGGTAGTCCTTGTCGATCATCTGCCAGATAAGATAGGTTGATTCAGGGTCATTCGCGGCCATGGCATTGACGATTGTGGCTTCTTTTTCACCCAAGGTAATACTGTGCATTTGAAGGACGCCTGGGTCCGGGTTTGCATTACACATTGCTTCGACGGCATCTTTTTCGCTGACATCGAAATACTTGCACACATCAAGCGCAAGGGCAACATTTGACTTGTGTTCCATGTAAGTGAATCTGTTTATCGTGTCGTCAGATATCTTTCCGGCTTCTGAAAGATGCACGCTTGCGTTCTTGCTACGTATAATCGATTCGTTGTCTCTTAATATACCCTTTTCGCCGGCGAACACTATGGAATCTCTCGGTATCGCTTTCATGAAGTTTTTCGCAACATCTCTTAGTGATGGTCCCATTACATCAAGATGGTCGGCTCGGATATTTGTTATTACCACAACGGTTGGTTTAACGATGTGCATGGATTCTGAGTATTGTAAGTCAGGTCTTAAGGCCATGCATTCGAGCACGATCGTGTCCGGCTTTTCAACCGCGGCTCTCTTGAATATCTTGACCTGTTCTCGAATGTTGGGCATACCGAGGCGTATCACAGGTAGTTCATCTTTGTTGTTCCTAATGAAACGTGCCTTTGTCCCGGTTGTTTTCGCTACGACTTTCTTACCGCCGCCCCTTAGTCCGGCTGCGATCAGTCTGGTGACTGATGACTTTCCGCGGCTGCCATTGACCCAAATCCTTACAGGAATTGACCTAATTCTTTTCTCATGGTTGATTTTTTCAATCCTGAGAAAAAGGATGTAGAGTGCTATCAATATCAAAACCGCGTAAATACCCAAAAACATATTAACTGTAAGTATATCGATATTGATAAATAAGTCAACCGTTCCACGCACCGGCGCCAAGGTGTCGTCACCGGGATAGCCAAAGGCGCGCTTCGCATATGGTGGATCACGGATATAAGAGGCCAATACCAGAGTACCGCCGTTTTCGTATACAAGATAAAGTCAGTTCGGTCATGCACCGCAGACTGAGAAATACGCAAATATAAACGAATTTCATGCTTTTTTGTCTAAATATCGATATGAGGTTTGACAAGTTTACCCAAAAGGCGCAGGAAGCTCTCTCTAATGCCCAGGAAGTCCTGGATGAATACAATCATCAGGAATTGGATGTTGAGCACATTTTTCTTGCCTTGCTTAAGCAGGATGACGGACTTGTTCCTAAGATTCTCAAGCGGCTCGACATTATGACTGAGGTTGTGTTACGCAGGCTTGAGGGTTCGTTAGAGATACGCCCCAAGGTTTACGGTGGGGCCGCAGCCCAGATGTATATTACCCCCAGAACCAAGAAATTGCTGTCGTTGGCGCGTGCCGAAGCCCAGCGCATGAATGATGAATATGTCGGCTCAGAGCACTTGTTCCTAGCTATTACTGAAGAACGCGAGGGCGAGACAGCAACACTGTTGAGAGAATTCGGCATCAATAAAGAGAAGACGTATCAGGCACTGCAATCGATGCGCGGCTCGCAGCGAGTGACTGACCAAGATGCAGAAAACAAGTACATGGCTTTGGAAAGATTTGCGCGTGACATTACGGCACTGGCAAAACAGGGCAAGCTCGACCCGGTGATTGGCCGTGATGACGAGATCAAACGCATAGTCCAGGTTCTTTCCCGCAGAGCAAAGAACAACCCAGTGCTGATTGGCGATGCCGGCGTCGGTAAAACGGCAATCATCGAAGGACTGGCTCAGAAGATCGTTGACAAAAATGTGCCTGAGATATTGAAGGACAAGAGAATACTTGCGCTTGACATGGGCGCACTAGTGGCTGGTTCCAAGTATCGCGGCGAGTTTGAGGAACGCTTAAAGGCGGTCATGGACGAGATAAAGAAAGGTAAGGGTGAGATAATTTTATTTATCGATGAGTTGCACACGATTGTGGGTGCGGGTGCGGCTGAGGGTGCAATCGATGCATCTAACATGCTAAAGCCTGCCCTCGCACGTGGCGAGTTACAGTGTATCGGTGCGACAACGCTTAACGAATACCGCAAGAATGTTGAGAAAGATGCCGCTTTAGAGCGAAGGTTTGCACCGGTTTATGTAGGTGAGCCCTCAGTAGAGGACACGATTAAGATTCTGCAAGGACTAAAGAGCAGGTACGAGTCGCATCACGGTGTAGTAATCGATCAGAGTGCCATTGAAGCTGCAGCCAAGCTGTCAGACCGCTACATTACTGAACGCTATTTGCCAGATAAGGCAATCGACCTGGTTGATGAGGCATGCGCTAGGGCACGCATTGAGGTTTATTCTATGCCGGATAATTTAAAGGAGATGGAAAAGAGTCTGGAGCGTCTCAATGACGAAGGTAAACAGGCGGTTGACATGCGCAACTATGAAAAGGCTGCGGAATTACGGGATGAGTCAGAGAAACTGCAGAAAGAGTACAGGCAGAAGAGAGGCGCCTGGATGAAGCAGCGCGGCATCGACGACAAGGTGTGCGCGGATGATATAGCGCATATCGTATCAACCTGGACTGGCATTCCTGTCTCCCGCATGATGGAATCAGAGATGGATAAGCTTCTGAAGATGGAAGAGCGTATACATATGCGCCTGGTTGACCAGGAGGATGCCGTTGTTGCGGTGAGTGATGCAATACGCCGCTCGCGCGCTGGGCTGAAGGATCCTAATCGACCGATTGGTTCTTTTATCTTCTTGGGTCCAACCGGTGTTGGTAAGACCGAGTTGAGCAAGTCCCTGGCCGAATTCTTGTTTGACACGGAAGAAGCAATGGTACGCATCGACATGACCGAGTATCAGGAGAAGCACACGGTTTCCAGATTAATTGGTGCACCTCCGGGCTATGTAGGCTATGAGGAGGGTGGACAGCTGACCGAGGCAGTGCGGCGCCGGCCCTATCGCGTAATACTATTCGACGAATTCGAAAAGGCGCATCCGGATGTTTTTAACATCCTTCTGCAGATGCTGGACGACGGCAGAATGACTGATGGTCAGGGTAGAACCGTCGACTTCAAGAACACGATTATCATCATGACCTCTAATCTGGGCAGTGAGGTAATCACCCAGAGCCTACAGGATGGTAGATTCGACTATGAGAAGACTAAAATCGACGTCAATCAGATATTGCAGCGCAGTGTCAAGCCAGAATTTTTGAACCGCGTAGATGAAGTAATAGTTTTCAAACCACTGGAATTCGATGCAATAAAGGGCATTGTGGGGCGTGAGTTAAACAAAGTTATGAAAAATATTTCTGAATTCGGTTACGAAATCGAGTTCTCAGATACGGTCAAAGACCATCTTGCACACGAGGGTTTTGATCAGGTCTATGGCGCTAGGCCATTACGCCGGGCAATTCAGCGGCTCGTCGAAAACCCGCTCTCAAAGGCTATCCTGGCAGGCAAATTCAAGAAGGGCAGTAGGATAAAGGTAGATTTGGAAAAGGGTGAAGTTGTTTTCAAATAATTCCCGAAAAATTCGGATGATTTGCTGAATCCCCTCCATTTAAGGAGGGGAAAGATGGAGGGGGTTATCTGATGACGATCAATCTGAAAATATCGGCTTTGTCTTCCACGTTAGTTGCCTAACTCCAACACGAGATGAGGAGAAAGCTGATGGTTTTCATTTAGTTCCAACATTTACTTGTAGACTATCAACTTCTGAATGTCCTGTCCCTCGACGGTTTCCAACGTTGCTAGGTAAACGCCATTAGGCCCTCTACTGTCATTATTGTCTCTGCAATTCCAGTGCACACTTCTTTCGCCTGCAGACTCGTATCTGTCAACCAGGGTTCTTACTAATCTCCCTGTTATATCATAGATTTTGATTTTAACACTGCCGGGCGTGATGGTTGAATATGAAACTTGACATCCGCCGCGGCTGGGATTGGGTGTATTGGTTGTGAACCCGAATGTTTCTTGAATGGCGGGTTTGGGTTGCTCAGCTACATATGGCTGGACATTATCAGGGTCAACCATGAAGATTTGATTGGCTGCGTCATTGGTGGCAATCCACAAGACCGGTTCAGGATGGATTGAGGATTGCCAGTCATAGGCAAGACTGGCAACATTGTTGAAACTGAACTGCCGGCCGGTCGGTGTGCCGTCTGTGTTCAATTCCCAGACCATACCGCTGTTCCAACCACCGATCCAGAATTTGTCATTCCAAGGGTCATAAGTAAGACCACGTTGCGAAGTAACAGTCCAGCTTGGATGGCCAATCGAATCTATGCAAGTCCCAGTATTAATGTCGAATTTGTATGCCTTGTTTGAACCGCCAACCGCGAGAATCCATAGCTCGCCATCTTGCCACCATTCGCTAATGTCAGCCATTCCGAATGTGCCCTGAACCAAAGCATAAAACGATCTGTGGGGCGGTTCTAGTTCATAGCAAAAACCGTCGGCAATGTTGATTCCCCATAGATTCTGCTCACGACCGAGTCCCCAAAAAAGAGGTGCTAAAGGCCAGCTCATAGTGATCATGGGTCCAGTCGGGTCAATCATGTAGACTGAGTTATCGAACTGATTTAGAAGATACAAATACTGCCCGTCCCATGTGAGTCCTGCATTGTCATAGCCGTCGCCGGGCATGCCGATGGCGGCAAGGTCGATAGTCATGAGAATATCGCCGAGTTCTCTGCCATCTTCAGTATGAACCTGTTCAGTACGGGGGTTTAGATTGATGCGTGCATTGGGGTCATAGGACATTCCTGTATTGGTGCTACTGGTCGCTTGCGAGAGAATAAAAGATCCGAATAACCAGCTACAAACAATAATATTCCTTTTCATCCCTCCTCCTTGCAAATAATTATAATGTCGGCGCAAGGGTTGTCAAGAGCCGTTGGGTCATTAACATACGAATTCCATTGACACTATGCGCGCATCATCTATAATTGACTTCAAGGGAGAAAAATATGAGACTGCTTTCTATGTTTATGTTACTCATCAGTTTTGTTTCTGCCCAGGGCGTGATCAATGCCATTACCGCGCCTTTGAATGCGTCAGGCCTTGCCTGGGATGGAAATTACCTGTGGTGTGGTGCTTATGGGGTGAATGGCGATACGATATACAAATTGGATCCTGTGGATGGCACGATTCTGAAGCGAATACGATGGCAACAGAGTGCTGATTCCTATGGTTTGACATATGATCAGGGTGATTTGTGGGTCAATGATCATCTAACGGGTACGGATTCCATATTTCGTGTAGATACAATAGCCGGAGCGCGCATTCACGCAATTCCAGCACACAAAGAATACATGGCCGGCTTGGCGAACGACGGCACAAATCTGTGGCATTGTTTGTACTATAACCCTGACGGGCGCGTGTATCAAATCCAAAAGACGAATGGTGCTGCTCTCGACAGCATGGACATTTTCTCTCTGCCTCAACCCTGGGGCGCAGCTTGGGATGGCGAGTACTTGTGGGTATGTAATGATGGTAACTACGGCGGTGCGCATCGCATTTACAAGATTGATGTGGTATTGAAACAGATTGTCGATTCACTCGATTCACCTGGTGATCGCCCTTGGGGATTGACATGGGATGGTGATTACTTATGGGTCATTGCCCAAGGTTCTTCACCGACCGGGTTCGTTGCCTACCAGATTGATTTGCTAGGCGGTGGCACCCCCGACATCGAAGTAATACCCACTAGTTACAACTTCGGTTATGTACCTTTTGACACGACATTTGCGTTCACACTCAGTATCGCTAACGTTGGCACGGATACACTTACGTTGGATACGATCTACACACTCAACCCTGTTTTTTCGACCACGTCGCTTGCCTTTCCTGTGGAGATTGCTGATGGAGAAGACACGAATATCTCCGTGTATTGCAGCCCGGATACGTTTGCTTATTACACTTCAAATCTCTTGATTGTAAGTGATGATCCTGTGAATGAAACTACATATGTGCCGTTGACTGCCCGAGGTGTATTTCCAGACCCCCATCTTGCGCCGGGTATCACGAGCCATAATTTCGGAAACGTGAGAGTCAACTGCGTTGATGATTGGAATATCACAATAACAAATGAAGGTTATCCGTCATTGATAATAAACAGTCTTGTATATAATGACACAAGGTTTTTCACTGGTAACCAGTCCTTTCCAATTGCCGTACCTTGCCTCGACACTGTGACGATCCAGATTATTACCAGACCCAATGCGGCAGGAAGTTATAGTGGTGTAGCAGAGATATATTCTAATGATCCAGCGAGCCCTATCATTATCCAGTTAACCGCAAATGGGGATACTACATTACCACAAGCCGGTGAACTCCTCTGGTCGTACGATTTCCCTGATAACGTCGTGTGTGTTGCCGGAATGACAGATATTAATGGCGATGACATTCCTGATGTAGCCGCAGAGGCATACGATGCAGCAGCACCAATTGTCGAACACCTTAACACGTTCTGGGGTAATAGTTCAGGTCACGGTGTGCTACAGTGGGGTTTTGGTGACGATACTACGACTGGCTCCTGGGGTGACGATTGTCTGATTCAGGGTGATGATTACAACATCGATGGCGTGGATGACATTATCCTGGGTACGGCTTGGGGTGATCGTTCTGTTTACACAATTGATGCCGTCACAGGAGAGATAATCTGGTACTATGACAGCTATTGGTTTGATGGTGAAGGAGGCTGGGTCTACTCGGTGAAACCGATGCCGGACATAAACGGTGATAATGTCGGCGAAGTACTTGCTGGAATTGGTGGGCATGACAATGGCTATGCTGGACCGCGCAGCATGTATTGCTTTTCGGGTGTCGATGGTCAGATTATCTGGCGTTTGCAAGCGCAAGATGCAATCGGTAGTGTCGATTGGATCCCCGATGTAAACGACGATTACGTTGCTGATGCAATATGCAGTGCCTGGGGTAATGGCCTCGATGAGAAGGTTTACTGCGTGAGCGGGGCGTCGAGTGGTGTAGTATATACGCCTTTATGGTCATATGACTGCGGTGCCGATATTCAGTCGGTCATTTCAATACCAGACGTAGATGGCGACAGTAAATTTGATGTGATAGCCGGCACTTGGAATGATTCTGTTTTGTGCCTGAGCGGCGCTAACGGGGCAAGGATTTGGGGGACTCATGTTGGTGGATGGGTAATCAAGGTCGTTGAGATACCGGATTTGATTGGCACGGGGAGACCAGGCATCGGTGTTGCGCATATCGGTTCGGCATTTCAAGTATTAAACGCGGAAGATGGAAGCATATATTGGTCCTATCCGATTGGCAGCAATGTGTGGACAGTAGATGCGATTGAGGACCTTAACGGTGACGGTAAGCCCGATGTCATAACCGGAAATCAAAGTCCGGGTGCGGTTTACTGTTTTAGCGGTATTGATGGTAGTGTAATCTGGAGCCACACTGATGGGCGGCTCATATACTCGGTGCGTTCGATTGATGATATAAGCTTTGATGGGCATGAGGATGTACTCGTTGGTACCCAGGGAAGTGGGGGCATCGCACATCTACTCGCGCTCTGTGGAGGAACCCCGGGCACCAACATCGAGGATCGCCCCGAAAAAAATATCGTGAAGCATGGCGTTCATCCGAGAATTGGCAGGCACAGCTTCAGTATTTTTTTTGATGCAGAGTCGACAGATAGGATTATGATATACGATGCTATTGGTCGATTGGTGTCTAAATTCGATAATGCTACTCACAACAAGAATAGAGTATTCTGGCATGCGCGTGACGAACACGGTAGAACCGTTGCGCAAGGTATCTACTTCGTGCACATCTCAGGTAGCGACTTTTCACACATCGAAAAGATAGTAGTTGTCAGATGAATTTGTTTGACCCCCTTAAGAGGGCAAGGGATATCGAAGGCATTGTCACACAAGGCTTGAAGCGCAAATACTACCGTGTGTCGAGGCCGGGGCGTTGGTACGGCGGTATCGCATCGGCTGATTGCTGCGGCTGCAACTTGAAGTGTGTATTTTGCTGGAGTGATAAGCCTCGTGAGAATCCTGAGAAGTACGGCGATTTTTGCAGCCCTGATCAAGTGGCCGAAAGAATTATCAAGTGCGCCCGCGACCATAATTACCGACTGGTGCGCATTAGCGGTAATGAACCAACAGTTGCGAAAGCGCACCTTTTGAAGGTTATTTCTCTGATTAACAAGACTAATTTCTTATTCATTCTAGAGACAAATGGCACCTTATTGGATGAGGATTTCGTACAGGAATTGGCGAAGTTTCGAAATCTTCACGTGAGAGTATCATTGAAGGGAACAAATCCTGATGAATTCTCCATGTTGACTGGTGCAATACCAAATACATTTGACAGAATATTGGGCAATCTCGCGCTGCTCATGGAATACCAGGTCGATTTTAATCTTGCGGTAATGCTTTCATTTAGCCCGGACAAACATGTTACTTTACTGGAAGATCGATTGAAGCAAATCTCCCCAGACATTCTTAAGAATTTCGAAGAAGAGTATGTATTTCTGTATCCACATGTCGCAAAAAAAATGAAGCGGGCAGGAATTGAACCATTGGTCGCCTACACGCCCAGAGGCGTACCTAAGAAATTAGTATAGACCGTCTTCCTCCGACTTCTTGATTTCAGTGAATTCATTATTATAATAAGTAATGCCTGAATTGCCTGAGCTCGAAGTATTAAGAGAGAAGTTAACGGTTAAAGTTAAAGGCAAAAAGATAAAGAGCTTTCAAGTTCTGAAACCTTACGTACTAAAGAATATCTTCGAGGGAGATTTGTCAAACGAGACCATCAAGAAAGTATCAAGACGAGGGAAGTACCTTATTCTCGATACTGATGAGCATTCTATTGTGATTCATCTTATGCTTGACGGTTCCCTGAGATATTCTTTGCCAACTGCTAGACTAAAAAAGTCGACCAACGCGCTGATCGTTTTCACCGATGGTACCACGTTGGAATTCAGTGAGAGGGGTCATAAGAAGAGAATGGCGATTCACGTTATTAGCCGAGGTGGATCCTTGGTTCGCATTTCAAACCTTGGTGTTGACCCATTGGGTAAGGATTTTACCGTCGATACGCTCGGCAGCCTGTTGAAAAGAGATTCCAAGCGTTTGAAGTCATTTCTTTGTAGTCAAAGCAGAATAGCGGGCATTGGTAACGCTTACGCCGACGAAATCCTCTGGAAGGCCCGTTTATCGCCTTTCAAGCTATCATCGAATCTCAATGAGGCGGAAACCAAGATACTGTCTCAGGCGGTCGTAGATGTGCTCAAATGGGCTCTCGAGCATGTGAGACATGCTAGGCAGCCCGAGAACAGGTCATTCCTGAATGTGCACGGGAAAAAGGGCAAAACCTGCCCTAGGTGCGGCGATGTAATTCGTTGCGTCAGTTTCCGTAAGAATGACACCTTTTACTGCCCGATGTGTCAGACCGGCGGAAGACGACTCAAAGATCGACGAATGTCGGTATTCTACCGTTAAATAAGGACTTATCTATGAAATTTCAAGTATTGGTTGAGTATTCGAATAGGCTCAGGAGAGTCGCTTCGAGAACCGAGAAGGTCAATATTATTGTCGATTTTCTAAAAGATCTTTCCAAGCGAGAGGCAGCCTTTGGGGTCAAATATATATCTGGAGTAGTCAGGCAAGGCAAGCTAAATATAGCGTGGAAGGGGCTGTCTGAGCTACTTAATAGCCGGCGACGAGAACTGGACTCACCCAGCCTGTTTCAAATCGATAAGTACCTGGATAAGGCCAGATCTGCCAAGGGTCGAGACAAAATCAGGGTGTTGTTGCCGCTTTTCGAAAGGCTGAGCAAGCAGGAGAGAAAATACCTTGTTTCGCTCATCGTCGGCGAATTGCAGCAGGGGGCGGGTGAGGGTTTGGTAAAGTTAGCAATTGCAAAGTTTTTCGACCTTTCGGACGAGGAGATCGAACGCGCATACCTGCAGAAACCGGATATCGGTGAATTATTTGCATACCTTCTCTCTAAGGGCAAGACTGCGATAGAAACGTTGGGTATCAGGATTTTCAGTCCAGTAAAACCCATGCTTGCCCAGATTGCTGAATCAATTGATGATGTATTCATTGAATACGATGACTTTGCCCTTGAATACAAGCTGGATGGGGTTAGGATTCAGGTACATCGCAATGAAGATGACGTGCGAATATTCTCCAGGCACCTGAGGGATATCACCTCTCACTTCCCCGAGCTCGTTGAAACAGCAAGGAAATTGCCGGTTAGAGAATTCATTCTCGATGGCGAGGCAATCGGTATCGATGCCAAAGGAAAGCCAGTACCGTTTCAAGTTTTAGCGCGCCGAACTACCAGAAAAAAGGATATTACCAAAATGCAGAAACAGGTTCCAATCCTGCCGCAGTTCTTCGATGCGCTCTACGTTGATGGCGATGACTTGACCGGTCGTACATACGTTGAGCGAGTCAAGGTGCTGAGTGACATAGTGCGCAATAAGAGGCATCTGACTGCTCGTATGAAGCCGATTAGCAAGGATGATGCCGTTGATTTCTATACGACTTCGCTGAAAAAGGGAAACGAAGGGGTCATGGTCAAAATTCTTGATTCTACATATCGTCCTGGTAAGCGCGGCAAGTTCTGGTTCAAGATAAAGAGTGCCCACACTATCGATTGTGCAATATTGGCTGCAGAGTGGGGGCATGGTAGGCGGCGCGGTTTCTTGTCAAATCTGCATTTAGGTGTTCTCGACGAAACAGGGTCCAAGTATTTGATGGTCGGCAAGACTTTCAAGGGCTTGACCGACAAGATGCTCTCTTGGCTAACCGATAATCTTCCGAAATACAAGCTTCATGAAGATCGGTGGACAGTATATGTTAAACCAGAGGTGGTTGTTGAGATTGCCTTTAATGAAGTACAAAAGAGCCCGAAGTATGAATCGGGTGTCGCCCTCCGGTTTGCTCGTGTGAAGAAGATTCGAGATGATAAAACAGCAAAAAAGATCAATACAATATTAGACTTAGGGAAACTTTCGAGAATTAGTAATGGTATTGAATAGATGCTTTTCTTATTCATGCTGCATCGATTAAGCCAAATTGGAGGTCAGGAATGTCTGATATGGACAAATATGTAGAAAAGGCTTTATCCATGGGTATAACAAGAGCGAAGATCATTGACTCGAAAACCGTAACTATCGGAACTTGGGTTCGGTTAAAATGCCAGTATGGATGCGGCGGTTACGGTGAGTGTTTGACTTGTCCGCCTTACTCGCCCACTCCAGAGAGTACGAGAAAGATGCTTGGTGAGTACACAAGGGGACTACTCATGCAGATCGAAGATATCCCAGCAAGGAAAGAAGCCAAGATGAGCCGGACGTTGAAGAAGATTGTCGTCGACCTCGAGCGGGAAATGTTTCTCGACGGTTATCATAAGGCCTTTGGCATGGTGTCTGGACCATGCCGATTGTGTCAGAAATGTAACACGAAGAAGGGATGCAAATATCCTTATCTAGCAAGACCGGCCATGGAGGCATGTGGTATTGATGTTTATCAGACAGCCAGAAACAACGGATTCAAACTTGAGGTTGTAAAAACAGAGGACGCTTGTTGTTCATACATATCTTTAATACTCGTCACGTAATTCTCTATGATCGAAATCGACGGTAGCTATCTTGAGGGTGGTGGTCAGATTATCAGAACTGCAATCGCCGTTGCATCGGTTACCAAACAGTCAGTCCGTATTTTCAACATAAGAAAGGGAAGAGATAAACCGGGTTTGAGACCGCAGCATTTAGAGGGCATCACTACGGCTTCGAGAATGTGCAATGGTAAGACAGAAGGTCTTAACCTGAATTCAACAGAAGTTTCCTATACGCCGGGTACGATCAAGGGCGGCAGATACACAATCGATACCAAGACGGCTGGTGCTGTATCACTAATTCTTCAAACACTCGTGCCCATTGGCATGCGCGCAGATTGCGCGGTGGAACTCGCCATCAAGGGAGGAACCGCAGTACCATTTAGTCCAACCATTGCATATTTCAATCGCGTTTACTCTAGCATACTTACAGAAATGGGCGTTTCAGTTGATATCGATATCAAACGGCACGGATTTTATCCGCGCGGCGGAGGAGAAATCTACGCGAGAATTGAGCCTACAAGAATCAAGGGCTTAGATCTGATAGAACGTGGTCAATTTCAAGCAATCAGAGTGGATTCAGTCGCGTCAAATCATTTAAGATCGGCCAGAGTTGCCGAAAGAATGGTCGATGGCTTCAAGAGCATTTTCCCTGAATCGAAAGCACAGCTGAGATATGTGCCGGCAGATTCAGCCGGTTGCTTCGTGAACGGTTGGGCTATTTATGAGAATTCCGTGGTGGGTACGGATGTCCTGGGTCGAGTCGGCAAGCGTGCCGAGGATGTGGGAAAAGATGCGGCTCTGGTTTTGCGAGAAATGAGCGAGACAGATGCAACGATAGATGTTTGGATGGTTGATCAGATAGTTCCTTACATGGCATTGGCCGCATATGAAACGCGTAACCCCTCCAGGGTCAAAATACCGAGGTTAACAAAACACGCCGAGACGAATACCTGGGTTGTTGAGCAGTTCTTACCTGTGAAATTCAGTGTCGAAGAGAACGTGATGATTTGCAGGAAGAGTACGCCCGAGGCTGTAACCTAGCGTATAACGACAAGTCGTACACAACCATCATTTCGTGGATGTTCCATTTTCAAACAATATACCCCGACTGGTAGGTGTGATGTGTCGAGCTCGAGTGAATTGCCGGCACATGGTGATATGTGCGCCATGCTGGTTACATCCCTGCCTTGTATATCGTAGATTGAAATTCGTGAATCAGGATGATCCATAGTTTTCAGTGTAATCATTGCTCTCTGCGCACAGGGGTTGGGACAGATGCTAACCGGAGTCGGTGTGTTCTTATTTTCCCAGACAATATTCTCATCGATACCAACGTACGGGGTTTTTTCGAAATAGACATCGTGGTCATTAGGGAATGTCACGGCATGTGCCCAAACAAGGAATGTTTCGCTTGATTCCATGAAAAAATGCGGTTGGGTGTTGTTTGTTGCGTCGAAAGTGACCTGCTCTTCGTATTCCCAATTAATCGCATCATAAGACCGCCGGCGATAGAGATTGTACGCGGGCGTGAGGTATGTAGCATAATAGATTAGATACGCCCCGTCAGAGGTTTCATTTGGAAAGGGATCGTGAGAGTTATCACTGTAAGTCAATCTCAGTTCGTCCGTCCAGTTTACACGGTCCTCGGAAGTGCGCACAAACACGTCATATCCACTGCCAGTATTTCGATGGTACGAGAAAAGATAGACACCGCTAGTATGTTTCATTAACCTCGGACGATAGCCCGATGGGCCGACTAATGTTTTAAGTGTATCCCAGGTGCCGCCGTGCGGATGATGCGCAATGTAGGCTCCTTGTGGCCCTCGGTAGCTCATCGTCAGTGAGCTATCGGGTTCGATTATTACGGTTGGATCATAGTGCATGCTTGTTGAACCCCAGCCCAGTTCGATTGGACCATCTCTATTCCAGTCTATGCTGTTAGATGAATGAGCAGTATGTATGCCATATGTACCATATTCATTTGATGCATACCACAGCCTGAGTGTGTCACCGGGTAACTGCAAGAAGCTTAGAGTTGCCTGATCTCCTGGGCCTTCGATTATCGCGATCGGCGTTTCCCATGTATCGCCGTTGTCAGTCGAGAACGTAGCATATAAGTCGCCTGATTGCCAGTCCGGATTTCTATCGAAGATTATCATCAAGCGATTGTCATTTGGTCTTATGATCCAGGATTCATAATCGTTCTCAGGACCACCAGACACTACTACGGGGTCGCCACTGACGAGTGGTGTCGGGGTCAATATAGAACACAATGTGTAAAGACACAGTGTTTTTACGACTTTCGCGTTTGCCATGGTTCGATTATACAGATAAGAGGGAGATATTCAATATCTACTACAAAAACGTGTCGAGATGTTGACAGCGCGATTATTTAGACTATAATAGACGCTTTGAAACTGTATGTTTCTTCTATACTAGCAACCATTAAGGAGAGATATGAAAATACTGCAAGTGACCGACGCCTATTATCCATACCCATCAGGCCTTTCTGAATCTGTTCACCATCTGTCACAAAAGCTCCGCTCATTTGGCCATGATGTCGATATCGTGGCTACTTCATTTGGCTCTCGTGAAGACGAAAAGTATGAGGCAATGAGGGTCGGTAGAGTAATATACATTCCGCTGAACAAATCTTATGCCACAATGCCTTTTGGATTTGATGTCCCGGCAAAAATGAAATGGATAGTTCGCGATGGTGATTATGATGTAATACATTCACACGGCCCGGTTTTCCCTAACCTATCATATTTCGCGCTCAAATATTCAAACACCAAGAATCTTGCAACCTTTCATACTTCTTCTGAAAAGGCAAAAGGCTTTGGTAGTGGGATTTTCAAAATGATATTTGGCAGAGTAAATGATAAACTTGATGTGAGGGTTGCGGTTTCGGAGAATGCAAAAACGATCAACCAGATTTATATTCCGGGCTATTATCACGTAATCTCGCAAGGTGTGGATATTGATAGATTCAACCCCAAGGGCAAAAAACTGAAGGACATGATGGAAGATTCCGTTCTCTTTGTTGGCAGATTGGACCAGAGAAAGGGTTTACATCGATTACTTAAAGCTTTCGTACACGTTAAGGAGAAGGTCCAGAATGCGAATCTCTTTGTTGTCGGTGGCGGTCCTCTTCGCAACAAATATCTGAAGATGGCAAAGGAATATGCCATCGAGAAGAGTGTGCATTTTCTGGGATATGTTTCCAACGAGATGCTGCCGACGTATTACAGATCGACAACTGTCTATACTTCACCGGCGGAAGGCCGAGAGTCTTTTGGTATCGTTTTGGTCGAGGCGATGGCTTCGGGCACGGCGGTCATTGCCTCTGATATTGCGGGTTATGACAAAGTCATTGACAATGGCAGAAACGGTTTGTTGGTCGATACCGACAACCCGAATGAATATGGCAGAGCACTAATCGAAGTCCTGGAGAATAGCCGACTGAGGAAGAATCTCGTTGACGGAGGCCTGCGGGATGTAAGTACCAAGTATTCTTGGGACATCATAGCACGAAGATACGAACGCCTTTACTAACAAAAGGATTAATCACCGTTAACATACAATCAGTCCGCTGTGTGGAGACTGTGAATACGTAAAAAAAACAGGAGGTACATGATTGAGAAATGTCAAGTTAGAAAAACCAATGAAGGAGGAATTGTATCGTGAATCAAGGGTCGCAAGAGCGTTAGGCGATCCGGCAAAGTATGTGATTGCTGATCTCTTGCTTCGGCACGGTCACCTCAGCGTGCTTGAGATAGCAAGGAGAATTCGTCGGTCGAAATCCACGATATCGCATCACCTTTCAATATTACGCGGTCTCGACATAGTGCGGTACGAAGCCAAATCCGACGGCGTATACTATTGGATAAAATATCCCGAGGAACTGAGGGCAATACAACAATCGCTCAACCTATTCGTACAGCGAGTTCAACGGGGCCTATCGAGTGACACCTAAACAATAATATTCGAATTATGCAATTGCACAATTGTACATGCGTCGAATAGTGCCGTAAATTGGTGGCGTTATGGTCGGCGCCGGATTGATATCTTTGCGTGCGAATAAGTTGAGGTAATTGGATCATGAAATTTGTTGGGTTGTAGCGCGATGATGGGTAGCTCGACTTATCAGCTTATAGGAGGTGGGTATGGGCGATGCATTTTTTGACCGCGTTGCAAGGTTTTACGATCATGAACAGAAGGATTTTGTAAAAGATATTCCGTTCTATTTAGATTATGCAAAGCAGTGTGGGGGAGAGGTTCTGGAATTGGGTTGTGGCACGGGACGGATTCTGTTGCCGATTGCAAGGGCGGGAATTGAAATAACCGGCCTCGATGCGTCAGAAGAGATGCTGGACATCGCACGAAAGAAAATTGACGAGGCGATAGGGAACAAGGTGACTCTTGTTAAGGGCGACATGAAGGCTTTCAAACTCTCGAAGCATTTTTCCATGATCTTCATTGCCTTTCGTTCTTTTCAATGTCTGTTGACAAAACAAGAACAGGTCTCATGCCTTGAATGTGTCTGGAATCACCTGGCGGATAATGGAACTTTGATTATCGACCTTTTCGCACCAAGACATGACTTGCTGGCTCAAATTCAAAGAAGCTTCGATTTGGGTGAATTTCATGATCAGGAGAATGATGTGTTTGTAACGCGTCGCGCCGAGGATAAATATGACCTGGCTAAACAGACGCTACATGAAGATAGATTTTATGAATGGACTGACAAGGAAGGTAAATTCTATTGTCAGAAGTGGTCTTTCGATCTGTCTTATCTATTTAGGTATGAAGCTGAACTTCTTCTGCAGAAGTGCGGATTCCGAGTGGAACAGGTCTATGGCGATTTCGACAAATCATCATACAATTACTACTCCGGCGAACAGATATTTGTTGCGAGAAAGTAGGCCGAATGCACGCACGTTTTCTTCAGAGAGGCGAAGATATGAGGTGGTTTGACTTATTAGGAGAAGAGTTTAGTAGATCTTTCACGACGGAGTCTGATTATAGACCCGAGAGTCATATCGTCGTTGAAAAAGATGATAGATTTGTCGGTTGTATGGAAGTCTTCATCGAGGACCCAGGACTGGTTCTGCTATTCAACCCTAAGGTTGAAGTTGTGAATGCCATGAAATTGATTATATGCAAGGGAATCAAGACAGCTAAGGCGCTCGACGTGCGAATAATCGGCTGTCTTGTTCATGAAAGTAATGAGCAGTTCAATGTAATTGAAAGGCTGCTGCCCGACCTTGGGTTCGTTTTTGGAATGGAAAAGGCTTTGTATCAGCTCAAAGCGTCTACTCTGTCTGATACCGGTGGTATTCCTTCGTTGGCGTACAGATCTCTGAAACAGGTTGCCGAAACCCAATTTGTTGAAATTTTCGGGAAAATCTATCAGCCAGACATCTTTGAGTCTGATCCAACAAGATGCTTCGCGGACTTGAAGAAAAGTGCTGCCAGAACAAAACGTTTTCACCCTGAGGATTGGGAGATTGCATATGTTGCTCTCAAGCCTGTCGGTATTACAATGCCCCAATTACATGATGAAAAAGCTCAATTCGGCAGCAATTACTACGTTGGCGTTATCTTGGATGAAAGAGGAAAGGGTCTAGGTAAAGCATTACAGAGAAGAGCGGTCGAGACACTGGTCAGAAGAGGCGTACATACAATAGTCGGATCGACCGACATAAGAAACAAACCAATGCTCAAGATTTTTGAATCGTTAGGATATGAACGTATAGAGCACCAGTATTTCTATGTATATCATGGTATGTGATAGGTCGCACCGATGCTTTGTTTTAGGCTGACCAGCAGGAGAATTTGCCTATGGTCCAATATAACCAGTACTCAGGATAATATCGTCAAACCAGCAGATATTCTCCTGGGGGTTATTGTGTATGTAGATGCCCAGAGAGATACGTTTTATTTTTAGTTCGTTGGTTGTTCTCCAGTTGAAACCGGTGAGGTGCATGTAGAGCTCGCCGTCAATCCAAGCCGCAATTTCTCCATTGTTGTTTCCCGCATCGTTTGCTTTTATCATCATTTCCATGCAGTGCCAGCGACCCCTTTCAGGTATGATAATCGAATCAGGATAAAACACATTACCCCAATAATTACCCTGATTATCGGGTAGCATTTCTTGCCAGTACGCGTAGAACTGCATTCTACCCGGCGGCGTAAGGGTTTGCCAGTCGCTCCATGGTTCGAAGCCAGAGCCGAAGCGGTCATTTCCGTTTGGCTTTATTCCTGCCATGCCCATCTGATTCCACTTGTTGTCTCCTTCGACCGCATAGAGTGTGCAGAAATGCATACCCCAGCCCTGGTCAAAGGAGGAATCAAATTTGCAGTACCATCGATAGTGAACCTTGTCGTATCCAGGATGAAACCAATACTTGATGCTCGACGTTGAGGAGTTACCATTGTTATATGTAGCAATACACTTTAGCGCTTTGCTGCCGGTATGAGCCTGTGCTGGATCGTCGATGATTTCTGGTGGCCCGTATTCATCAAACCATTCTTCATAAGAGTCGTCTTCGAAGTTTTCCTCGAAGAAAATAGTACCCGGTTCTTCGAGGTCGTTAGTGGATTCATTCGTGCAGGATAAGACCAATGACATACACAACGCGATTATGACATATGTCTTCGATAGACGATGCATCATAAAATAGTATACGAGTACATTTTTTTGTCAAGACGTGATATGGCACATCTTGTTGACAGATGCGGTATAGTTGTGTAACTTATTCGGGGTATTAAGGATAACACAATATGAATGATGAATCGAGATTCGGCTACTGCAAAATAGAATCCAGTTTTGGTGACGTCATTGTTGTCTGGCGTAACGTCGACAACAGCATCGCGCGCGTTTTTTTGCCTAAACAACAGGGTCTTTTCCAATCGTCACTATACAGGTGTCGAGGGGCTAGACAAACCCCTAATCGAGTAATTCGAGCTCTATGTAGTGACATCAGTGCGCTACTGAACGGGCAATCAGTTGATTTCAATTTGGGCCGTCTCGATTGGTCGCTAACCTATCATTTCCAGAAAAGCGTCTTACGGATGGAACAGAAAATTCCGCGTGGAGTGGTCAGTACATACGGAAGGCTGGCCAAGAAGTTAGGTAACCCTCGTGCCGCGCGCGCGGTCGGCACAGCTCTGGCTCGGAATCCATTTCCCCTCATCATCCCATGTCATCGTGCGATTAGATCTGATGGTTCATTGGGAGGATATGCAGGCGGTCTTGCGATGAAGAAGAGGCTGCTGGAATTCGAGGGTGTGCAGTTCGACGAGCAAAGCCGGGTAGTGACCGAGAATTACTGGTGAACGCATAGCGCGACTCTTGGATTCTCGATATTGCTATCCTATTCTGAATTCCCAAGAGCAATAGAATGCGTCAGGATGTGGGTCAGGTGGACAGACAATACATCGTGTTTCGATTCGCGGATCGATTGTCTTGGCGAAAAAAGTGTATTCCAGAATACCTACAGGCTTGCAAGGAAAATCGGGAAGATTTTTCCTCTTTCTTGCGTCTTGAACGCGACAACTATCCATCCTAAATACGCAATGTTTATCTGAAGATTCAACGATGGATTGCTTGTTGATATATGCATATAGCCGAAAACTAAGGGCTTGGATGAGTGCGGGAATTCCCCCACCCGGCTGCATATTCAGTCTCTTCATTATGCGCTGTGCTTCGATTTGAGTAAACTTCTCCCAGGCCTTGCCGTCGAGCTCGATTGCGGCATCCATACCGAATTTCTGTTCCACTGCCTGGAACCATAGGCCGTCATGGGCCAGCCAATTCTTAGCCGCGTCGGCCAACAATTCCAATATTTCTGTCTTATTCAGGCCCTTTGGTTCGATCATGAAACCTCCCTGTGCTTTGATAGTACTTTTTGTGTTCATGTTCTGATAACAATATTTTTCCTTGTTCCAATAGTCGCTCGATATACTTCAGAATCTCGTTCGCGTGTAGCCCGGTTATGCTAACCAAATCATCGACGGTGACTGGCCTCCGTTCGATTATCGAGAGAATATTCTGTAGGTACTCAGTCCGGTACGGTGATTCGACCGGCATCTTGAAGTCCGCAATGATCTCGCATCTCTTGCCAAGCACTCCCTTGATTCGCCTTAACGCATCGGCCGTCACAGGATACGCGTATTCCTCACTCGGCGGCCGCACAACGGTGTTGAGGTGAATCTTGTCTGGCTTTATTTTTTCCATCACCAATTTCATCTGTTTGATCTGATCGGGTTGGTCGTTGATACCCTTGATTAGCATGAGTTCGAGCCAAATCTGACCTTCGTACATTTCCCTGAATCTAATCAGCCCATCAATGATTGCGGTTACATTCAGATTAGTATGATTTCGATGTATACGACTGAAAGTCTTCTGGTTTACCGCACATAATGTTGGTAACACAACGTTGGCGTTCACCAAATCTTTCTGTACGTCAGGCATGAAGATTAGCGAACCATTTGTCAGGACGGCTATAGGAACTTTGGTAATTTTCTGCAATTCCTTAATGAGGTATCCGAGACCGTTGTGCAGGGTCGGCTCACCAGAACCTGAGAATGTGAGGTAGTCAATATGCTGGCGTTTCTTTAAAACGTATCTTACTTCTTCTAAAACATCCTGTACGGGTGTATATTCCTTGCGCAGTAGTGTCTTGTTGCTAGTCTTGCCGAGCTGACAATAGATGCAGTCGAAACTACAGTTCTTGTGCGGTATGATATCGATGCCCAGGGAAAACCCGAGTCGTCTGGAGGGCACCGGTCCATATGTGTATTTTGATGATTTATGTGGGTGAGAAGGTTGGGGCACTATCGACGCTTTATTCTGTTTTTTGAATCGAGAGTTACAACCAGTGGCTTGTTGTTCTGTGCTTCACTATGACTCATGCTTGCGTATGACAGAATACAGAGTCTCTCGCCAACCTTACCTTTCCTCGATGCTGGACCGTACAGGACGATTCTTCCCGATCCTGCGTTTTCTTGTATGGTGTAGGTCTCGAGTCTTTCACCATTATCATAGTTCAGCACTTGAACCTTCTCGCCCGGTAGTAGGTTGACCGCCCTCATGACCTTGCCGTCAATGCCCATGCTTCCTTTGTAAAAAAGTCGCGTATGGGTTATTCTTGCTTCGGTTATTTTTGACTTCAAAACAATAACACGAACACCCGATGTTTGGTGTTTGGCCAATCCATCTCTAATAATGGCCCGGTGTCCCCTGAAGGGAATATTTGGTAGGTTTTTAACTGAGAAATACTTGGCCCCGATAGTATCGGTGCCAGCCCGAGGCTTGCCAGCGAGATATTGAACATCATAGGCTATTAACAGCACGTTACCATACAACTTAGTAGGTTCCGTGTATACACCAATTAGGCCCTTCAGTGTTCCTTTTATACTTGTCTCTTCTCTTAATTCACGTAGTACGGTTTCTTCGGGCAATTCATTGGGTTCGACAAAGCCCGAAGGCAATGCCCATTTGCCACGGCTGGGCGCGACACCGCGTTGTATTAGGAGAATTTCGTCCTCTTGATATACAAAGGCAACAGCACTCGGGATGGGGTTTGCGTAGTGAGTCCACCCGCATCTCGGACACGTGCGACGGCCGATTTTTTCGATTTTCTTTGTTGACAAATCGGTTTTACATAATGGGCAAAATTTATAGTTTATCATCGATTTCTTGCCTTTTTTGATTCAGTTTTTCAACCAGCTTCTCGGTATTTATACCGTGCTGCTGGCCCAACTCATCCACTGTTCCCCAGAAAGGCTCGCCGCAGACAAGACATGGTAATCCGAACTCGATGAAAGTCTTAGACAGTGATGGGTATTTGGTTAATATCTGTTCGATATGCATTTCTTTGGTGATTCTATCCATAACGATGATTATTATACACGGATTATCCTGAGAATCAATAGAATCCTACGTATAATAAAGCACTCTTGGGTATTTTGTCTGACGTGATCGGTGTGAGTTGACACTCTTTTTTGTCTGGATATAATGTAGTGTAAATCTGGTGATTCGGGGGAGAAATTGTACGTCTCATTCAATGTTCTTATTATGATTGGATTATATGAAATTTAGAAGACCCAAGAATCTTAACTACCGTGAGACTGTGCGCTTTCACGGCCATGATGGGCCGTTCCTGGCTCTCGGTTATCGATTGGGCAGGTTTTTCAATAAAGAGTTAAATCCGAGCGGTATCATGGATTTCAAGATATCGGTAAGCACCAAACGACGGAAACCATACACTTGCCTTCTTGACGGCTTACAGTGTGCTACATTTGCTACACTTGGTAAGGGAAACATTGCTATCCGCAGTATCTCTGGAGAAGCGATTATCGTCCGTGTAAAAAAAGGGAGAAGCGTTCTCAAATGTAGCATGACCCAGCGAGCGAGAGCTATGTGTTTTAAAGTAGAAGATCTTGAAAAAGCTGCCCGCCAGGTGCTCCGTACCCCGATTAAACAATTATGGCGTATTGAAAAATAGACTATCATCGGCATACCTTGAATAGCATGGCAAAGAAACCAAAGGTCTTAGTTACCCGCGTGCTGCCCAGACCGGGCATGGATTTGCTCAAGCTGCATTTTGATCTGGATGTCAATTACGAAGACCAGGTAATCCCGCGCGAAGTATTAAAGGAAAAAATAGGAAACAAGGAAGGGCTTGTCTGCCTGTTGACCGACAATATCGATGCCGCAATTATCGCGAGAGCGCTACGCCTAAAAATCATTGCTAATTATGCAGTTGGTTTTAACAACATAGACCTCGTTGAGGCATCGAAACGCAAAATACCGGTAACGAACACACCTGATGTGTTAACCGAAGCGACTGCTGATTTAACATTTGGTCTGCTGATTTCGATTTCGAGGCGAATTGTCGAGGCTGATCACTTCTTGCGCGCCGGGACATTCAAGGGCTGGGCACCCGAACTCTTGCTCGGGGCGGATGTACATGAGAAAACACTGGGGATAATTGGGCTGGGTCGAATAGGAAGAGCGGTTGTGAGAAGAGCACGCGGATTCGATATGAGAATAATCTATTACGATAATGAGAGACTACCGGTTGATGCCGAGAAGGAACTCGGTGTGCAATATTGTGCTCTAACTGACCTTCTCAGAGAGGCTGACTATGTATCTATTCACGCACCGCTCAGTGAGCGAACGCACCATCTCTTGTCAACCAGTGAATTCGAATTGATGAAAGAGACCGCTTATGTGATAAATGCTGCGCGTGGACCCATTGTTGATGAAAAGGCATTGGTTAGAGCGATCAAGGATAAGAAAATCGCCGGGTGTGCGCTGGATGTATACGAGAATGAGCCGCGCGTCGAATCCGAGCTTATTAGAATGAATAATGTAGTACTGGTGCCGCACATCGGTTCGGCATCAGTTGAGACAAGGACGAAGATGGCTTTGATGGTTGCCGAGAACGTTATCGCCGTACTCGTTAGAAAGGAACGGCCGCCTAATGTGGTCAACGGGCAAATCTATGGGCAATGAATATCGTCCAATCAAAGTAGCTGGTATTCTATTACGTCGTTGATTTCTATTATCGCATAATGTTTAGGGAAGGGCCCTGGATTTATGATTAGGGTCTTCCCGATGTAGTCGAAACCACGTGCCTCATGGATGTGCCCGCATAATACGATATCAGGCTGAAATGCCTGCACAAAATTCCTAACGGCCTTGCTCCCGACATGGAAGCCAAAGAAGACTCTATCGAGCTTTGTCTTATATGGAGGAGCGTGGCTTACGACGACGTAATGACGTACATCGGTTGATTTAGAGAAGTGTTCAGTGAATTCTCTTAGCTCTTTTTCACTATATTCTTTAGGTGTACGGAATGGTGTCTTATTGCATCCACCAATGCCAAAGAAAGTGACGTCGCGCACTCTTCTCATTGTCGCGTGTAGGTTCATGCTACGCATGACCAGAATGTCTTCTACTCCAGGTCGATCACAGTTGCCAGGTATTGCGTATATCTTATCGTTCCATGCTGCCAGTCTGTCTATCACTTTGTCTGCATCATCGCGGCCACCGAAATTTGTGATATCACCAGCAACTAGCACAAGATCTGCTTGGCGTAGGTGCGTAACCGTCTCTTCGGGGTAATCGAGCCGTCCGTGGATGTCGGTCAATGCAATCAGCTTCATTATTGCATTGCAAGGGATATGGCTATTGTTCTGTTCTGTATAACCTTTTCCAGGGAGTACTTTTCATTTGCTCATAGTTGGTAATCGCTTTCTGTAGAGTATTTGCAGCAAGCAGAGCACAATGCTTATTTACCTGAGGCAGACCGGCACAATAATCGAGAATCGCTCGTTGATCAATGCATCTTGCTTGTGATAGCGTTTTACCAATTGCCATTTCGGTGACAATGCTGCCACAAGATACCGTAGCCCCACATCCGTCAGTATCAAACGTGCACATGAGTATCCTATTAGCTTTTACATTCAGCGAGATTTCCATCGTATCTCCACACGGACCCGCGATGCGTCCGTAGCCGTCACTCTTGTCTATGATACCCCAATTACGGGGGTTGTGCATATGGTCGAGCACTGTGGGTGAGTATGTTGATTCAAGCGTCTTTTTATTAGTCAGTGGCCTATTGCTGTATGTGGGCATGCTGGATCGTATCTAACCTATGAGATCCTGTAAAAGGTCTAAGTAATCACGCAATAGCCTTGTGATGAGAAAATTTTTCTTTACGACTTCATGCGCGTTTTCGCCGAGCGTTTTTGCCATAGAAGGGTTCTTTAGTAATTCGATGACCCTTTGAGCAAAAGCCTTTCTGTCGTCAGGTTCGACCAGAAAGCCGGTTTCCCCATCACTGATCTGCATTTTGATGCCACCGACATTTGAGGCAACAACAGGCTTCTTCTTTAAAAGCGCTTCGGTTACTGTGAGCCCGAAGCCTTCACGCAGCGATTTCTGGACTATAACATTCGATACTCTCTGTAGGGCATTTACTAGAATATTATTCTCACTTGTTATGAGAATTACATCACGGTTCTTTATATGATTATTCGCCTTGCGCCTCGTACGCTCATAATATTGCTGCGATTCGGGATCGTCTAGTGCCATGCTACCACAGAGCACCAATCGACAATCGACTTCTTCCTTGACTATGCGGAAGATGTCAATCAAGCCCTCTTGGTCCTTAAATCTATCGAATCTCGATATCTGTGTGATGATCGGTTTGTCAGTAGGGATGTTGAACTTTTTCAGATACTTTGCGATGTCTTTTTCCGAGATTTTCATGTTTTTCGGAGAGAGTGGGTCAATAGCTGGTTGTATTATACGCTGTTCAACTGGTGTGTCTCTCAATCTGTAGTCCTCACTCGAAATTATTATTACATCATATTTGAGTACGTAGCTCTTGAGAAATTCCCACAGGTCTTTATTAGGATTTGAGAGGTCGATGTGTACTCTCCACACCCAAGGCTGCTTTCGAGGGTAATGCTGAATCAGTGGTAGCGGCTGTGGATCATGTATTATCACGCAGTCGTGCGTTATATGAGAGTAGGTTGAGAATGCCGCGTTAGCCTGCAAGTACAGTTTCTTCTTGATCTCTGTGAGGTTTATCGAATTGCCTTGAAGGGCGTTATGGAATTTCTTAGTTATGTTAAAGAAATCCGGTGTTCCTCTAAGCATACGCCAACCAGCGGCGATGCCGATATCATTCATTAACGGAACGATGCCGCTCAATATCTCAGCCACACCACCGCCATAGTATGTTGAATTGACGTGAACGGCGGTTTTACCGTATAGCTTGCGTGCCCGGCGGTATATTTCGCCGATGACCTCATCACCGACAATTTTGCGGTAGTCGTTTAGACTTCTTTTCATATCAATCCTTCAACCCTACCCATTCTGTTTTATTTCGTAGAATTCTTAGTAATAATTTACTCTGAAACTTGCTTTTGTCAAGCATTATATATATCTAGCAGGACATTTCAAGTAGCCTTGTTTGTGAATTATTAGCTGGGTGCCGGCTGCGGTTTTGCTAATACTGAGCAGCTGTTTGCGCCCTTGGCGAGGATAAATAGATTTACTACCTTATCGCTCCCCGCGTGAGTCCTTGTATAATCCGTCTCTGGAAGGCAAGAGCAATTAGGATAACTGGTATGCAGGAAATCACCGAGGCAGCCATGATGTAGCCCCAGGGCAATTCGCCGTGCAATCCTTGAAACATTGCAATACCGACCGGTACGGTTCTTGCTGTGTAGTTTGTGGTGAGCATTAATGCGAACAGAAATTCATTAAACGAAAACATGAAGAGCAGCATTACCGTGGACAGGAATCCGGGTACGGCAATAGGAAGGACTACCCTTAGAAGCGTTTGCAATCTGTTAGCGCCATCGATTTGTGCCGCTTTATCAAGTTCGGTCGGAATTTGCGAGAAATAGCTTGTTTGTAACCAGAGTGCTAATGGAAGACTCCAAGAAATATAGGGCAATATTAATGCGCTGTAGGAATTTATCAACCCTAGTCCGCTCATTAGTTTGAAAAGATAGCCAACTAAGCAGATTTGTGGGAACATTGACAACGCAAGTACCGATATTATTAGTATGATCCTTCCTGGGAAAGAGATTCTTGATACGGCGTAGGCGGCAAGTGCGGCAATGAATGCGCTGCTGATGGCGGTGACTGATGCGACTACGAAACTATTCTTTAGATAATCTAAGAAGTGTAGGTTACCAATGCCTATGACCTCGACGAAATTTCCTATTGTCAAGCTCATGCCATCTTGTAGAAGAAAATCAGGGCGTTCGTTTATTGATATGATGAACATCCAAAAAAATGGTGCAAGGCAAAAGAGACAAACGAAAATGATACCTGCACTGAGCAGTATTTTCTTTCTACCTTTTTCGTTCACGATGCTCTTAGTTTCCCAATTCTAATGTACAATACCGCCAATACAAGAGCGAGAATAAACAAAATAACTGAGACAGTAGATCCATAGCCAAAATCACCGAGTAGAAAGAACTTATAGCCATAAAGCGATATAGAGGTAGTCGCGCCGCCCGGTCCGCCACCGGTAAGCACGTAGACCAGATCAAAAACTCGCAGTGCATCGATGGTTCTAAACAGTAGGGCGACGATTATTATCGGTTTGATCATAGGCATCGTTATTTTGAAGAAACGTTGAAACATATTTGCACCGTCGACCTGAGCCTGTTCCAAAACGTCCCCACGTACGGTCTGCAATCCGGCTAGTATGATTATCGCCACGAAAGGCGTTGTTCTCCATACGTCGGCTAAAACGAGCGCAGCGAATGAACCTAATGGGCTGCCGAACCAGTTGACTGAAGCCAATCCAATTTTTTGCAGCACCCAATTGGCGATCCCATAATCGTAGCGATATATGAGTTGCCACACGCGTGCTCCAATAACACTGGGAATGGCCCAGGGTATGAGCGCAATACCCCTGAGTAAGCCACGCATCCGAATGCGTTCATTCAACACCAACGCAATGATTGTCCCGAAAATCATCTCAATAAGAACAGAAACCAATGCGAAGGTGGTGGTGAATAGGGTAGCTTGCCAGAACTGTTCATCAGAGACCAAACGGAAGTAACTCTGTAGGCCAACAAACTTACGTGCTACAAATGGGACATCTAGCCAAAGGCTGTTCCAGAAAGTACCTAGTACGGGGATTAGGATAAAGGATGCAATGAAGAGAACCAGAGGCATGATGAAAATTATGGCCTCTTTCAGCTCTCTACTCATGATATCTCTTGACTATTTCCTCTATTTCTGCTTGGGCTTTGGCTAACGCGACACTGGATGATAACTTTGCAGACAGCGCTGCATTAATGTATTTTTGTAGTATTTCTGAGATTTCAGGATAGTAGGGAAGATTAGGTCGTGCGACAGAATTTTCAAAGGCGCGCTTCAGCACTTCAATGTGAGGTATTTTCTCTCTGATTTCAGTATCATCATAAAGATCCGAGCGCCCGGGATTCCAACCTAAATCGATGGCGAGCTTTTTTTGTATGGCGTAGGAGACGATGTACTTCAAGAATTCCATTGCCTGTTTTTTGTTATCAGAGAACCTCGATATGCCGACATGCCAGCCGCCCAAGGCTGCTACATGTCTCCCAGCACTCGCTTTTGGTATGAGCGTGACAGCAACATTCTTCTTAATTGGTGACTCAGGTCTTGTGTGCAGACCCCAAGCATAGGGCCAGTTGCGTTCATAGAGAGCGTTACCGTTTTCAAATGAAAGCCTTACTTCCTCTTCTTTCATTTCGGTGTATGTATTGGGCGGTGAGATTTTGTGCTCGTGGATCATCTTCTTCATTAGATCCAGTGCTGAAATATTGCGTGGGGTCGGTAAAACCAAGTTATGGGAGCTATTAAAAATGCTCCCATTGTTGGATGTAATAAACTCAAGAAAGCTACATATCAAACCCTCGTATTGCGCACCTTGCCAAACAAATCCATAGAACTGTGGATTTTTCAGGCGTTCCTTTTCTTGTATCAAAGTTGCACTGTGGACGAGCTCGTGCCAGGTTGTCGGGGGTCTGATATCGTATTTCTGCAAAAGATCACTTCGATAATAAAGAATCCCACAATCGTTATACACTGGTAGGGAGATAATCTGGTCTTGGTAGGTATCGACTTGTTCGACAATTGATGAGAAGAATTTGCTGAGGTCTAAGGCGCGGGTCTCGACGCCAGGATCGAGCGATTCCAACCAGCCTGAAGCCGCGAACTGACTAACCCAGACCACATCCATGAGGAACACGTCAGGATCACTTTTCTTTGCCCTCAGGGGAATGACCAATCCCTGCCTTCTCTGATCGGTATCGGTGGGTTGACGTAGTAAGATTATATCTATTTTGGTGGAGTCAGTGAATTCTCGGGCAATTTCAGCCCAATATTCAATTTCACTGGGTGCGCCGCCTACCGCGAAGGTTAGTTTTGACGTTTCTCGTTTGCAGCTGATGCTCAAGCACAGAAGAATAACCGGGGTGATTATTCGCCAACTCACCGAAGATTCCCGAGTTCTCTCAAAAGAATCCTTGCATCATTGGAGGTAGGCAGTGTATATCTTGCTTTCGTGTAACCGATTCGCACCTTGATTGAATATGCCCAGTCAGGCACAGCTTCAAAAGTGTCTTCGTCGGTCAAATCATCGCCTATTGTCATAATGAAGTCCCATTTCGCCTTATCCAACCATTTCTGCGCGGCGATTCCCTTGTTTATACCCTCATTTTTGACCTCAATTACTTTGCTGCCTTCGAGTACACTGAGATTAAGGTCTGTGGTTATGTCAAGAAGCCTTTCCTTTAGCTCAATGGCGCGTAATTCACCTAACCTCTGGTCGGTCTTGCGATAATGCCAGACAAGTGAAAAGTCTTTTTCTTCCAGTCGGGCACCTGGAGTACGGTCGACGAACAATTCAAGGATCGGTTTTATTTGCTCTTTCCAGTCCTTCCGTAACGGTTTCAGCATCTCCCATTTTCCAGTGCTCTTTCTCAACCACACACCATGTTCGCCGATTAACCCCAGGTTTATTCTATTAAACCACTTGTCGAGCGTATTGCGGTCCCGACCGCTCACAATCACGACGGCGTTCTTTTTATCCGCTGTAAGTTTCTTAAGAATGCGGAATATTTCTTTATCTGGCATAGCCCTTGCAGGTTCGTCCACGAACGAGACGAGCGTTCCATCGTAATCGAGTAGCATGAGACGCCTATTGCTTGCTAGATAATCCCTACGCAAGTGTTCTCGCATTTCTGGCCCTAGATTTTTTGCTGCCATATCAAGCTGTTTGTGTTTGGTTCGCGCCAGATTCTCCATGAAATCGTGAGCCCAGCGCTCCACATTGTAGCGTTTCAAGCGTTTCTGCATGATCTCATTACGTCTGACTTGTTCATGTGGAGGCATCTCTAGTGCCTGTCGTAGTGCTCCGGCGATTTCCTCTTTATCATTAGGGTTGACGATTAATGCCTCACCAAGAGCTTTCGATGCGCCGGCCATTTCGCTGAGTATCAGCACACCCTTTCTCTCGGTCTTGGTTGCGAGATACTCCTTCGCGATGAGATTCATCCCGTCCCTTATTGGCGTGATCAATGCCACATCTCCCACACTGTAAAGCGGCACCAAGCTCTTGAAGGGCAGGAAGCGATATAGATACCATATCGGCATCCAGCCTATTGTCCCGTACTTGCCGTTTATCCGGCTTATGAGTTCATCGACCCTTTTCTTTAGCAGCGCGTATTGGTCAACACCTGTGCGTGACGGAACTGCCACCAATATGAGAGTGACTTTTTCGCGGTATTTTGGGTTATTGTCGAGAAAATAGTCGAACGCCTCTAATCTCTGCGGTATGCCTTTTGTATAATCTAATCGGTCGATTGAAACAATGATCTTTCGTTCTCCCACACGAGTTTTGATCTTTGTGATTTCACGCTTGACAGTAACGTCATCCCCAGCCTGAGAGAATTGATCGTAGTCAATACCCATAGGAAAGGCGTCGATTCTTACTATACGATTACCCACGTTTATCTCGGCCCTACTTTGTTCATATCCCAGAAGTCTCCTCACAGTTTGAATGAAATGGTGTGCGTAATCATATGTGTGGAATCCTATAAGGTCAGCGCCCAGTATGCCTCTTGCGATTTCCTTGCGGGGTGGTAGGATGCGAAAGACTTCAGAAGACGGGAAGGGGATATGCAGGAAGAAACCTATTGAAGCGGCAGTTAGCTTTTCCCTCAGGAGCTGCGGGAGTAACATCAGATGGTAGTCATGAATCCATATTTTATCGTCTGGCTCTGCAATCTTCAAGATTTCGTTACAGAATATTTGATTGACCTTAACATAGGAATCCCAGTTCCTTCTGTTATATAACGAATATTGAGTAAAGTAATGAAACAATGGCCAAATGGTTCGGTTGCAGAAACCATAATAATAGTTTTCCAAGTCATATTGTTTAAGGTATACGGGATGACAATTATCCTGCATAAGTTTGCGTTTTATTCGGTTCTTCTCATCCCTGATACGCTCGACGGCAATGCCGGGCCAGCCGATCCAAATATTGTGGTAGGTTTTAGCGAGCGAACTCAAACCAGTGGCGAGGCCGCCAGCACTGGGGTTAAATCTAATATTGTTTTCTCTTTTTGTAACGGTAACAGGGAGGCGGTTTGATATCACAAGTATTCTTTTCATAGTTCTTCGGTGAGTGAGTATACTTACACTATTATAGCGATCGTAATCGTTTTGTCAAGAAACGGTCTGCCACTTGACATGATATAGCTATGTGTTGAAATGCTACATCTATGTGATGGTGCTGCGGGTATATAAAACGCGCAATAAGATATTTTGATTAAACAAAATACATCGTCGCGATTATGACTATTCGTTGGACGGCTGACTTAACGTGATGACCTTTTCGATAATCTCGTTGAAGGCCTTGGCCGCCGCGGAATCAGGGTTGTGGGTTACAAAGGGTTTGCCCTCATCAGCTAATTCCACTATGGTTGGATCCATTGGTATTTTGCCCAAGAAGGGTACGCCCAATTCCCGTGCTGCCTTCTCGCCGCCGCCTTTTCTGAAAATATCAATCATTTTACCGCAATGTGGGCATGTTAGGCCACTCATATTTTCGACTATACCGTAGACTCGCAACTTGAGCACGCGTGCAAAGTTTACTGCTTTGCGTGAGTCCATCAACGACACTTCTTGCGGTGTGGTGACGACAATTGCACCGGTTGCCGGAATGAGTTGAGCAATTGACAACGGTTCGTCACCGGTGCCGGGTGGAGAGTCGATAATCAACCAATCGAGTTCGCCCCATACTACATCGCCGAGGAATTGCTGGATGAGTTTCATCTTTAAGGGTCCGCGCCAGATGACAGGATTATCTGCTTGCTGTAAGAAAAACGATACAGAAACAATTGAGAGGTGCTTCGTGATTCTGAATGGAATGATTTTATGTTCTTCGGCCGGTTCGAGTCTCTTTCCTTCTGCTCCGAGCATCTTTGCCAGATTCGGACCGTGTATGTCGACGTCAACGAGTCCGACTCTGAGTTGTCTCTCGCTCAAGGCTAATCCCAAATTCGCAGCCACCGTGCTCTTACCAACACCACCCTTACCCGAAAAGACCAACACCCGGTTCTTTATCTTCTGTAGATTCTCAGCGATTCGAATCTCTTCGTTTACCCTCTTTGATTCCATGTTCAAATTCCTTCTCGTGCACCTTTTATCATGCCTATACCTGATTTTGCGTTTCCATCGTTTTTTCGAGAAATCCTTCTTCGCGTAGTGCACCTTCGAAATGTACAGTTTCGTTTATTACGGTTTTGGGTACCGCAAAAACATTATACCGCTGGGCCAGTTGCGGAAATTCCTGTGCGTTTACAACGTCGGCTCTTATCTGACTGCTTTCGTAGGCAAGTTTGTGGGCGAGCGTTGCCGCCGATGCACAATATGGACACGTTAGAGTGACGAATACTTGTATGTGTATTTGATTGGAGAGATCCTTGAGCTTCTCCTTCGACTCAGCTGACAGCCCAGAATTTGCTGTGGAGACGAGTTTTATTGCGTTGAGCAGTGTTGGAAACTCATATCCAGCAGGCATACCGTAGATTCTGATGCCGGAATCCTTATTGCCCTGTACGACTGTTGCTGGTATCTTGTCTATTTTGTATTCTTCTACGCGCTCTTTGTCTTTCATGAAGTCGTATATCTCAACACTTATTTTGTCAGAGAGCGCCGCCACTTCTTCCATTAGCAATCGGTTGTCTTTGCAGGTTTCACACTCAAGCCCCGGAATTGAAATGAGCGAGTCCTGAGTGAAGACGACTAACTTCACCGGCTCTCTCAAATCTTTGAACATCTCTATAACTTGCTCTTTGACCTTATCATCTAAAATAGACATTTTACCTCCCTATGTCCGTCACTCAATTAGACCAATCTGATCGCGTTGCAGTTTATTATTCATCGCGTGTTTTCTCGAATGCGTCGAGTTTCTGCATCAGCACTTCGACGCTATTGGTAGGCACTTTACATTCGTTTCGCTCGCAGATGTACGCAGTTGTCTTCCCCGATATAGGTAGCAGATTTTTTGTAAAGGGTGCGAGGTTGGTTATTGCTGAAGGATCGATTAGAGGACGCAAGACAACATTCACATCTGGTAAGTTGGATCTCCTGATCACTCCGAGCATTTCGGTCGTCACTGGGTCATCCGGGTCTCCTGACACGACGATTTCCAGGGACGGCCAAAGTGCTACACCAAAGGCAATTAGGGTTTGCACATGACTGAGCGGACTCATTCTGATTTGGTCTGCAAAGTAGCTAGGAATTTTGAACGCCATATTCTCTAGGTCGTATCGTCCAGTCAGTCCGGCAAGTCGCAAGAGGTTTAGCATGGCCACACCGTTACCCGAGGGGATCGCGCCATCGTATATTTCTTTCTTTCGTAGGGGTAATTCGCTATTCCCGGATGTGGAATAGAATGCACCTTCATTATCGTCCCAAAAGGTCTGAGTGGCTCTTTCATTCATGTCCAGTGCCGTAGCCAGATATTTCGTTTCGAAAGTTGCCTCGTACAGATCTATTAAACCCCATACAAGAAACGCGTAGTCGTCCAAAAAACCCGTGATGGCCGGTTCTGCATCAATGAAGCGGTGATACAAGCCTCCCGTGGGTGTACGCATCTTTGTGAGTAAGAAATCGGCAGCCCCCTTCGCTGCCTGGATGTATTCGGCATTCCCCAATATGCGGCCCGCCTTTGATAGGGCGGCAATCATCATACCGTTCCAATCACACAATATCTTCTCATCTCTGAGAGGTCGGATTCTTTTTTCTCTGCGTTCGAAGAGCTTTTTACGTGCCTTCGTTAGGTGTGCCTTAAGCTCGCCAACCGGCATACTCAACTCACTGCTCAGTTCCTCCAGCGATTTGGTCATGTACAGGATGTTGTTGCCGGTTCTCTGACCCGTCGTCTCGTGCTTGAAGTTGCCTTCCTGGCGTGTGTTGAAGGCTTTCCTTACGATTTTGGCCTCAACAGGATCCAGGACTTCTCCGAGTTCCTTGTCAGTCCATACGTAGTACTTCCCTTCTTCGCCTTCACTGTCAGCGTCTTCGGCGCTGTAGAAACCACCTTGTTCAGAGGTCATATCTCTGAGCACGTACGTTATTATTTGTTCAACCGTGGCACGGTATGCGGGTTTTTTCGTGACCTGGAATGCTTCGGTGTAGGCCATCAGTAAGAGGGCCTGATCGTATAACATCTTCTCGAAATGGGGTACTCGCCACATGGTATCGGTAGAGTAGCGGTGAAATCCGAATCCGATGTGGTCGTATATTCCTCCCATACGCATAGACCTCAGTGTATGCTCGACCATTGAGAGTGTTTTCTCGTTACTTGTACTTGAATAGTACCTCAACAAGAAAGATAGATTATGAGGAGTTGGAAACTTGGGTGCGGAGCCGAATCCGCCCGCTGTTTCATCATAGGTCCCAATGAGTTGGCTGCATGCAGTACGCAGGATCTCTTTATTGAGTTCAGTACCGGATTTTATCTGTGCCGTACGATTTATCTTCTCCGCAATTTCGTGAGCCGAATCAATGATTTCTTCTTTGCGATTTCGCCAAGCACTGTTGATGTGAGGGATCAATTCGAGCAAACCTGGGCGGCCGAACCTGCCTTGTTTGGGTAGATACGTAGCCGCAAAGAACGGCTTCTTATCGGGGCTCATGACGATTGTAAGAGGCCAGCCACCAGCTCCGGTAAGCATCTGGCAGACTGACATATAGTAGCTGTCTATGTCAGGCCTTTCTTCACGATCGACTTTTATCGAGACGAAGGTCTGGTTTAACAAGCGCGCGACATCCGAGTCTTCGAACGACTCCTTTTCCATGACGTGACACCAATGGCATGTTGAATAGCCAATGGATAAGAAAATGAGTTTGTTTTCTTTCTTTGCTTTTTGGAATGCTTCCCGGCTCCAAGGATACCAGTCTACTGGATTGTGAGCGTGCTGAAGAAGGTACGGACTCTTTTCCTGAATCAGCCGATTTGGAGCAACCTCCTTATCCACCTTGTGCCTTGTACGTGTTTTTGTAGACGAAATCGGGGAGAGGATGTCTTTCCGGCCGTTCTTTTTCTGCTGCTATCTGTTTTGCGGATAGTACCGGGCTAATCGAATTTGCGTGTTTGCCGACTATGACCAGGGTAATGACTTCCATATCTTCAGGTATACTTAAGATTTCCCTTGTTTTCTTCGGGCTGAATCCAGCAATCGGGTGAGCAACGAATCCTAACTCAGTTGCCCTGAGAATCAACGAAGCAGTTGCCATGCCAGTATCAAACAAGTAGTATTTTCTATCTCTTATCATGCAATCGAGTTCGGGCTTACTGAATACTGCGATGATCAGGGAGGCAGCGCGTGCCCATTCGTTACCCGGAGATAACGCATCATGCATCCTCCTGAGTATGTCCTTGTCGCATACAAAAACATAACGCCAGGGCTGGTTGTTGAAGCATGAGCAGAATAGCTGAGCACTCTTAGCCAGGTCATCGATGAGCTCGTCCGCGATCTCTGCCGGTGCGAGGGACCTATAGGCTCTTCTTTTTTCTATGGCTTCCTTTACATCCATTACTACTCCACCTAGTCGCCCCAGATGATCTTCCCGGTGTTTGACATAGAGTAGAACTGGTTCTCGAGTATTGTTTGATGCTTTCTTTCTTCTTCGGCCATGTTGTTGAAGAGGTTCTTCGCGTCGTCGTCGTCGAACATCTTTGCTATTTCGCGGTATTTGACTTGTGCTGTCTTCTCCGCTTCGATGCCGATGCCAAGGACTTTTACGATTTCATCTTTGTTAGGCTCAAACTCACCTTCGACTTCTGCCTTGATGGGTATTTCTTCGCTTGGGGTTGAGATCTGGACTTTTAATCCTTGGCTGCGGGACTCGATGATTTTCTTCAACCGGTCGTAGTGCCCCTGTTCAAATTCGGCAAGTTCCTTGAATAGGCTTCTGCCTGCATTACTGGCTGCTTTTTCAGCCGCTTCCGTATAGAATTTCTTGGCCTGGACTTCAGCATTCATTGCTTCTGTCAAGAGTACATCTAATTTTGTCTTTGCCTCTTCGTTCATTGTATATACTCCTTTCTATTCTTTCAATAAATCCAGTATTTCACTTATGTCTGGTAATTGACTGATTTCATAAATCTTAATGAACACCACTTTCTGGTCTTCATCGATTATCACATTTGCCCGTTCAGAAAATCCTTCCTTTTTTCGAAACAGACCATAACTCCTTGCCACCTCACCGTGAGGCCAGAAATCAGAGATTAATCTTGTTTTTTCTATATCCAGCGCTTTTGCCCAGGCGTTCTTCGAGGGTACAGTATCAATGCTCATGCCCAGGGCAACGGTCTTCGAGTCTTCGAATCGCCGGGAATTCTTTTCGAGTGATTTCATTTGTTCAGCGCATATCTTGGTCCAGGCGAGGGGATGAAACGACAGGAGTACCTTTTTGCCTTTGTATGCTGATAACTTCACGTCATTTTTGTTATGGTCCTTTAACGTAAAATCAGGAGCCGTGTCGCCAATTTTCACCATTAATTACCTCCATGCACGTTTGTATAATTTATGTCCGACAATCCCGGATTTCGATTCGATTTTCATCAGGGTCGATTACGAAATAGACTGAACGGCCGTTTCGTTTTACCTCGATTACGGGTACACTTCTTTTCCGTAGTTCTTCTACTAATGCTTCGCGGTTGTCAGCGCAGTAGCCCCAATGGTTGATGCCCACGATGCCTGCAACTCGTTGCTTTGGTTCGGTCGAGAGCGGTTCGAATATTTCCAGCATGAAATTGTTCTTGGATAACTTGATGAACCGACACTCACACTCGACTCCGAATATCTTCTCGACAGTCGACATGGGAAGTATGGTTTCGTACTTGAGACTGAAACCAAGATGATCTTCATAGAATTTCTTCAATCTAGTTGCATTGCCAGTAAAGAGGCCTATGTGATCACACATCGCCAGCTGCATAGCTATTCTCAACCCAAAGGTATCGTATCACGTAATCGGTTCGTGCATACTATTCGACATTCAATTCCTGCGAATTAGTCCACAAACCATGTACATTGCAATGTGAGAATGCGAGTATGGTTCCGGGTTTTTCGGTCTTGAACGTAAACGTCACTTCTGGATGGGTGTAAACCGAACTCGTATTTGGTCCTTCGGTCGATGCTCCGTGGGAGTAGAACTCAAAACGACCGACGTGAACTGGGAATTTTGCTCCTTCTGGATGAAAATAAGCGTCGACCCAAGCGATGTGGTGCTCGGTTGTATTGGGGTGTGAAACCTCTTTTCCAACCGTCATGGTGACTGTGAAGTTTTCTCCCTTTTTTATTTTCCTTGGCGCGTCGATTACCGGAACATGCTTCTCTGTTTTCCAATCAGCGGATTGGAAAACACTAGAAAATTCTTTCATTTTTGTCTCCTTTCCTTTAAATTGCGTACATTCCTTGATTTAATTAAGCTATTGCATTAATTGCATCGGTTGTCCGCAACAGACTAACTCGCCGCCGCCGGCTTCCTTCACCTCAACGACGTTTCCACAGATTTCACATCTGTAGACTTCACCTGCTTTCTTGACATTGGCCATTTTTGCCTCCTTGTTTGATTTCTTGATACCTGAGGACGGTAATCTTCATTTAGGTTTGGCATCGATGAACTTCTCGAACCTTTCTTTCTTAGCTTTGCATATCGGACAAATTTCAGGCGGTTTGTCGCGCGCACAGAGATAACCGCATACTCGACAGCGCCAAACTGGATAAGGGAGAGTGGCCACGCCAGATGCCCTCTGCGCTATGTACCGTGCTGTTTTAACCGGCCGTCTCTCCGGTATGCTGGTCACCTGTTTCTTTCCGGCTACGATGTCTCTCGAGACGTAAAGACCGCAGTAGCATGCTTCGTATTCGCCAATATCAGCATCCCGATAATCGCATGGGCATATTATGTCCAAATCCTCTTCTTTGGTACCACCTGCCAAACGGCAAGGACATGACTGGTATCCGTATCTTTTCTCGTTCACTATGAGTCCTTCGACCAGTTCGTTGGTGAACTCAACATCAGGATTTAGATGGTAACCCCCTGATTCAGCGTCCTTTTTTAGCTTTTCGTAGAGAGCATCAATTTTCTGCTTGCTCACACCTTGTTCATTGACCATCGCCTAGCACCTTTTTTATTTTATCCGGATCATAACCGGCAATGCCTTGTGTGTTATCTATCACTATCGTCGGATACGATCCGTTAGAGTTCCATTTTAGGACTTCTTCTTTGACCTTGTCTCTATCTTCTGACGCCAACAGATCAACATCAACATAATCATACTCGATGCCGAGTTCATTGAGTAGTCTCTTCGTTTTCTTACACCAGACGCAAGTACTCAGGGCGTAGAGCATAATGTGCCCCTTCTTCTTGCCGGCGACGTGTTTGGTTTCCATCGCTTCTCCTTGCTATCGTGCCGTCACTTCTTATGCTTCATCAGATTGTGCAACATACTGTCCAGGATTTTCGTCGAATTTTTTCTTACAGCCGGGAGCACAAAAGTAGTATGTCTTGCCATTGTATTCACTCGTGTATTCAGCCGTTTTCTCATCGACTGTCATTTTGCATATTGGATCGACTGCCACTGGTATCACCTCCTCATAATCGTTGCTTCCTTGCGGCCGGGGTGTATCTCCTCAATAATAGAGAAAGAGTAACCACGGTCACCGAACTCATGGCCATTGCAAATCCTGCGAGTTCAGGTCGAAATGTTATACCGAAAAATGGGTGAAGCAGTCCCGCGGCCACGGGAATGAGCGCGGTATTGTAGGCAAAGGCCCAAAAGAGATTCTGTTTGATCCTGGACATGACCTTCCTACCTAATTGTATTGCGGCGGCGGCATCCAGTACGTCGTCCTTCATGAGGATCACTTCGCCGCTTTCAATGGCTACATCAGTTCCGCTTCCTATGGCGATACCAACATCCGCTTGAGCTAAGGCCGGCGCATCATTGATTCCATCACCCACAAACGCAACGAGTTTGCCATGCTCCTGAAGGCGCTTGACTTCATTGGCTTTGTCATGGGGCAATACGCTGGCCAATGTCTTATCGATTCCAATCTTCTCGGCGATTGCTGCGGCGGCGCGTTCATTGTCACCGGTGATCATTGTCACCTCGAGCTTCATCTTCTGTAATTCTTTGACCGCAATGGCAGCGTTGTCCTTCAGGGTGTCTGCTACGCCGACGAGACCGCAGAGCTTGCCGTTGCTGGCTACATATATGACACTCTTACCTTCTTTTTCGGTCTCGAGGGCACGTTCTTTTATCTCTTGAGGATATTCGATGTCATTGTCTTCAAGAAGCAGCGCACTGCCGACCAGAATAGTCTTGCCATCTAATCTTCCAGTCACGCCCTTGCCTTCGATTGTATCCAAATCCTCGACGTCTGCAAGAACAACATTCTGCTGTTCAGCACGGTCTACGATTGCTTCTGCAATTGGGTGTAGTGACTTTTTCTCGAGACTCGCTGCGGCCTGTAGTAAATCATCCTCGGTGATGCCAACCGTCACCAGGTCTGTTACCGCAGGGCGTCCCTTGGTCAGGGTTCCTGTTTTATCGAAAACGACCGTTGTCAATTTTTCGGATAGTTCTAGTGCCTCGCCATTCTTGATTAGGATACCCAACTCGGCTCCTCGGCCAATGCCTACTGTTACGGCAGTGGGCGTGGCAAGTCCTAGCGCACAAGGGCAGGCAATGACGAGTACCGAAATTAGTCTAGTAAGTGCAAAGAGCAGGGTATTGCTTAAGACTAAATACCAGACGAGAAAAGTAACGAATGCTATGGTGAGTACTACAGGGATGAAATAGCTGACGACACGATCTGCGATTCTCTGAACCGGCGGCTTCGAACCTTGCGCGGTTTCGACTAAACGGATGATTTGGGCGAGCGCAGTATCTTTACCTATTTTTGTAGCTCGAATCGTTAAAACGCCATTCTTGTTTATTGTTCCGCCGACAACGTTGCTCCTTGTTTTTTTCTCTGCGGGTATGGGTTCACCGGTTATCATCGATTCGTCAACGAAACTCGCGCCCGCAATGACGACTCCATCGACGGGAATCCTTTCTCCTGGTTTTACCAACACGATGTCCTCAACCCGCACGTCCTCTATGGGCAGTGTTTTCTCTTCGCTGTCATGCATGATTGTCGCAGTTTTTGGCTGAAGCCCCATCAGTTTCTTAATTGCCTCTGACGTTTTTCCTTTTGCACGCGCTTCCAGATATCTGCCAAAGGTTAGGAAAGAAGCGAGCATGAGTGCTGCTTCAAAAAAAAGGAAATCCTTGGTCAATACGATTTCGAACGTCCCGAGAAGGCTGGATATGTATGCTACGCCGATGCCCATCGAGTACATAACGTCCATGTTGAGGTTTTTATTCCTCAAAGCCCAGTATGCTGCCATGAAGATGGGGTGACTAACATAGACGAATGCCGGCGTGGATGTGATAAGCATGAAGTAGGCATTTGGGAAGGGTAACTTGACGTTCAGATACATCATAAGCATCAAAGGGATACTGACCGCGAAACCCACTACAAATCGGGTGCGTTTTTGCCTCAAGTCCATTTCGCGTGCCGCCTTTTCGAGTTCTTCAGTTTCTTCACCTTCGAGGCCGAGATACTGATACCCAGTTTCTTCGATCGCTCGTTTCATTTCAGGGATACTCAGTATACTGGGATTGTATGTAACATATGCCTTCTCAGTACCAAGATTCACTTTGACATCGATTGAACCTTCCTTGCTTCGAAGGGCATTCTCGATTGTGGCAACACATGTCGCACATGTCATGCCGCCAACTTTTAGGACGGCGCGCTCGTTCACTACGCCGTATCCAGCTTCCGTGATGGCTTGCTGAAGGTCTTTGACCTCGATTTTGCGGTCGTCGTATTCGACCGCTGCCGTTTCATTGGCGGGGTTCACCCTGACACTGACAACCCCATCCATTTTCGCCAACGCCCGCTCAATAGTCTGCACACACATGGCGCATGTCATACCCGAGACTCTGAGGCTTGCTTGTTTCATGTGTGCGTTCACTCTAAATCCTAGATTGTATGTACTATTTAGTCCTTCAATATGACTATGTTGTCGATAAATAATTCGTATTCTTCATCTTCGTTGAGGTCGTGGATAAGCACCTTTTCCACTGTTTTCAATCCCCTTATCTCCAGAAGTTCTGATTCGTATAGTATTTTGACATTCGATGCAGATAGCCTTTCCGACAACTCTCCTGCAGCCATTTTCTTTTCCTGGGTGACAAAAACAACCCGCGGCGTCTGTTTGGTCAATTCGAGCGCGACCTCCATGGAGCGGTCGCCACGGTCGATTACCATTGTCCTTTTGTCCTTGAACACGGAAAAATCAGTTACCTCGGTGTATACGCCTTGGTCCATGAATTCATGTATTCCAGCGATTCCTTTCTTCTCAGCGACGTCACGTCCTTTCTTCGGTTCAGGCTTTTGCTTGGTTCGGTAATGCTCGATGGCATTTTTCAGGGCATCGGCCGCTAAGTTTGAACAGTGCATCTTGATGGGGGGCAGTCCGTCCAATTCATCAGCAACATCCTTGCGTGTTATTCTTAGTGCCTCATCGACCGTTTTACCTTTTGCCAACTCAGTTATCATGCTTGCAGTGGCAATCGCAGAACCACAGCCAAAGGTCTTGAATTTAATATCTTCAATCTTGCCATCCTTGATTTTAACATAGAATTCCATTAGATCACCACAGACTGGATTACCGACTCTACCCACAGCCACGTCGTCGCCTTCGAGGGTACCTACATTACGGGGATTCTTAAAATGATCTAAGACCTTGTCGCTATACTGAGTCGATTTCATATCATGCCTCCTCTTTGTATAATGGTGATAATTTTCTCAGACGTTCAACTATGCCAGGTAGTACTTCCATGACTCCGTCGACATCCTTCTCCTTATTGTATCGACCAAAGGTGATCTCTAAAGAACCGTGGGCTTCTTCATGTAATAATCCGAGTGCAATCAGTGTATGCGATGGTTCAAGCGTTTTGGAACTGCATGCTGATCCCGTAGACACTGAGATACCCTTATCCTTGAATGAGAGTAACAGCGATTCACCCTCGATACCATCGAATCGGAAATGAGCATTACTAGGTAGCCTCTCGGTCGGATGCCCGTTCAAGTAGCATCTGGGTATTGTTTTCAAGACATTTTCGATTAGTTTGTCACGGTATTTCTGGAAGCGCTTCGTTTCTCCGGGCATCTCCTCTTGCATGATCTCGACAGCCCTTTTCATGCCGACGATACTAGGAACGTTCTCCGTGCCTGATCGGAGGCCGCGTTCCTGGCCTCCTCCTATCACGAGGGGGTTGATGCGTATGCCTTCCTTGACGTATAGCACACCGGCGCCCTTTGGACCGTATATGTCATTGGAGGAGATTGTCAAAAGGTCAATATTATCTCTTTGCACGTCGATCGGTATCAGCCCCTCGGCGGCGACTGCATCGGAATGGAAGACGATACCCTTATCTCTGCAGAATTTGCCTATCTCCGAGATGGATTGTGTGGTGCCGATCTCGTTGTTCGCATATCCTACCGACACAAGGATTGTCTTATCGTTCACCCGGTCGGCAATTCTCTGTATTGCCACGCGACCATACTGATCGACTGGAATCTTGGATACGCTGAAGCCGTTCTTTTCCAGATACTTTGCTATGTTATGGATGGAAATGTGTTCCGTTTCAGATATAACGATGCGATTTCCCTTATTCTTATTTCTGAATGCATAGCCGATCAAACCCAGGTTACTGGATTCAGTTGCGCCAGATGTGAACAATATTTCTTCTTGGTCGGCATTAATGAAGCCAGCGATTGCCGCCCGTGACTCTTCGAGTGTCTTGGTGGCGACATCGCCTACTGCGTGTAGGGAAGAGGGGTTGCCGAATTTGTCATGAAAATAAGGCAGCATGGCTTCGACGACTCTCGGGTCAACCGGCTTGGAAGACTGGTAGTCTAAGTAGATGTTCATTCCAATTAGCCTTGTTCAGAACCACATTGTGGCTGAAGCTTCCAACGCGAGGTCATTCAATGTCCCGGCGCCAACGATCTTGAGGCCGGGTATCAGTTCGACTTTATTCCATCCGAGCATCTGCTTGGATGCCTCGCAAACGTATATCTCAATACCCATATCAAGCGTTTTCTTGATCATGTCAGCGAAACTGGGGAAATCACCGATCTTGATCTTCTCGGCCTGCTCGGGCTTTAAGACCCGCAGTGCTTGTCCCAGGTAATATACCTTTGCCTCAATGTCCATCGCCTTGGCCGTTTGGGCTAAGACTAGCGGCGAGTATTGTCTTTCTGGACTGTCGCTAGTCTGGACATACAATATTGAGTTATTAGCTTTCAAAAACTCCTCCTATTTGGTCTTTCTTATTAGAAAGCGTAGCGTATCGCCTTCCTTTTCTATGCATACAATTTCATGCCCTGTGCGTTTTGCAAACCTTTTCAAATCTTCCTCGGCAGCTGGATCATCGGCAAGCACCTCGAGGATTTCACCCACTTGTAGTGAATCAATGTTCTCACGGGTCTGGAATAATGGTTGAGGGCAATACAGACCAATACAATCCAGAGTCTTCTTAGGCCTCACGTCGTTTTCCATATTCTACTCCACAGATCACAGGGTCAGAAGAGGGGGCTAAATCTTTGTTCGGCCCAGTACTCTTCCTTTATTAGATTCAGCTGTTTTGTTAGCGCTTCAAGATGGCCCTCTTCCCATTTCTGTAATTGACTATACAGCTTGACCGCTGCGGGATCATCGCTCTCTTCTTTCATCCTTCGATAGAAATCGATGGAGTTTGATTCCAGCAGGGTTCCGATACTGAGCGCTGTCATCTCGAAGTGTTTGCCCTTGACTCGTTCCTTTAATTCAAGCGAGTATATGGGACTCTCGCCTTCCAGGGCCGAGGCTTCACCGACGTCTATGATTTCCCACTCATTCTTCTTGGTCAACGAGGCGTACTGTTTCTGTAGCGTCTCGAAGTGCTTGTATTCATCTGTAGCAAGCATTTCGAATACTTTCTTACCCTTTGGGTCCGTGGTTTTTTCAGCGGCTAGCCTGTAGAATTCAATGCCATTCAACTCCGCTTGAAGCGCTGTCTCCAGCCCTTTAATCGCTTCAGATTGTTTCATTGTGACTCTCCTTGTTTTATCCCTCATAACTTTAGACACGACAACACAGTAAAGATTTATTATGAAATTCCAAGGGATATCTCTTCACTAATCATTCAAAGGATCAACATTGGAGCAGCTTCGATATTTCCCTCATACGCGCGGTGGCACGTTTCAAATGGATTCGAGTGGTATCAACACGTGCTAATATTTGCGAGAATGAAGCAAGCTCTTTGGATATAGATAACGCATGTCTTTTCCTGACATTGCTATTCAGTGGTTTTTCACCTTGAAGTTTTTGGTTTCCTTCCATATATCCTTCGGGATAGTACCAGTCTTTGAACCAGGTAAATCCCAGTTTAAACATCTTGTGACCTAACCTACTGATCACGACCGGCATGCCTGTTTCCAGCTGGGCTTTTGTTTCGCCGTCATTGTAGTATTCCACGAACATCTTTGCTCCAGCTGCAAGACTGTCCGCAAAAAGCTTGAGAATACTCTCTTCGAATGGAGAATCGAAGTAACTGGTTGTCCTGCCACCCAATCTTATCCGTTCGTTGATTTCATATAACTCGACCCATGGCGAGTATTCTGGAGGTCTTCCGTGAAAGACTTTTGCATAGAGCAAATGAGCCTCGGCGCCATTATTGCGAACGTGGATTTCGAAATCTTGTTCTTCACGAAATCGCCCTTTGAAGGTCTTGTAGATATATATCGTGTGTCTATCCACATGAATACCTGTTTTGAGGGATTCAACTGCTTTCTCGAGCATGCCGTCACAACTGGGATGCTAGCCGTAGCCCAAAATCAGCAGCCACAAATTTAAGTATATCCCTGCCGTCATCGATGTCACCAATATCAAGGAAGCGAATGTTTCTTTACTGAAGTCATATCGCTCACTCAGTACAATCATTGAGAGGGCCACCGGCATGGCGTGCATGAGGACGATTATCGACCGGTGCGGTTCTGGCAGCTTGAAAAATCCAACCGTGAAGAATGCGATAGCTGGCAAGAATACCGTTTTCAATGCGCTTAGACGTAATGCATAGAAGACTCGTTTGTATTCTCGGCCATAAAGAAAGACCCCGAGCAGGAAAATAGCCACGGTTGCCGTCGTGCTGCCGAGCATGTGTATTGGGGTAAGTATTAATTGGGGAATTTCGATTCCCAATAAAGCAATAGCCAGTCCCAGAAATATCGAGATGATGAGTGGGTTCTTTGCAAGTTTCTTTAAAACCACCCTCAATCCAGACCAGATTGCTGTGTTTTTTAGCTTGTAGTATTCGAGGAGCGTGATCGATATGGTCACACTGACGACCGCAATTGATACGAGCGACAGGATGGCCAGTTTCTCTGCTTCACGTGTAGGAAAAGCAAATATCACAAATGGTATGCCGAAAAATCCCCAACTACCGAAAATCGTACTAAGTATGAGCAGGTATTTTGTTTTCTTGGAAAGCGAGAGTATTCGTGCTATTATAATATAGAAAACCAGAGCGATGACTACCGGCGTGACGCCCGCGGCCATAAACCTTAATGTTTCGGCATCAAAGTTGGTCTCGGCGATATTAGCTAGGAGTAGTGCGGGCAGGGCGAAAAAATACACGTACGCGCTTAATACCCGCTCATCGCCTTTCTTGAGTATACCCAACCTGCGTGAACCGAACCCCACCCCGATCAGGAGTAGGATGGGTATGATTGTTCTGAGGGCGGTGATTTGCATGAATCTTTTCGACGTTTCTTCTTGGCCGAAGTGTCTACCTAAACTATAAGCGGGTAATTAATATTTCCCGTCCATTCTGAATTCTGCAATATCAAACCAGTAGCCGGAATTAGAGACGTAATCGTACTGCGCTTGCAGCAAATCGTAATGGGACTTCTCCTCGTTTGTTATTCTATTGAATATTTCGCGCGCCTTGGTGTCAGTAGTGCGCTTAGCTGCATCGTCAAAAAAATCGATCGCCTTCCGCTCCAATTCCATACCTATACTGATCGCTTCTAGCTCACTCGAACGCCCAGCCTTGGCAGCACTTTCGACTCTCTTTGTCAGCGCTGCAATAATGGGTGATTCATCTCTTGATTCACCGGTGTCGACTTGCTTCTTCCAATCTTCTCCGACAGCTTTGGTGAACATATCACTAAAGACCTTGAGGTGTTGAGCTTCATCATTTGCGAGTTTCCGGAACATCTTTTTGCCGAGTTCATTGCGTGTGGCTTCAGCAACGTGTTCAAAGAAAGCCTTTCCGTTCAACTCCAATTCTATTGATTCCTTGATTACCTCGATTATTTCGTTTGTTATTTCTGCCATTATTACCTCTTTTGAATAAAATGAATGATGGAAGATGTTAGGCCAAGAAGAGGGAAGGTTACCTTCCCTCTCATGATTCTTCCATGGTGTTGAGAAACCTCAATCCTGGGAGCATTTCTGGTTCATTAATCTTATGGCCTGAATTTATTCTAATGTACTAACTTTCTTCCAGCAAACCGGAAAACGTGTCGTGGTGCTCTTCTTCGTCAGCTAGTATCTTCTGGAACATTCTCTTGGTTACTTCATCGCCCTCTTTCTTTGCCATGTCAATGATTTGCTTGTACATCTTTATGGCGCCTTCCTCGTCACTCTTGTCGTGCTCTATCATTTCCTTCAGACTTCCGCCGACAAATATCGGTTCGGGTTTAGTCGTCGGAGTGCCACCGAGGTAGGTTAGACGTTCGGCGATGTCCTCAGCATGCTTCATTTCGGTTATAGCGATGCTCTTCAGTTCGTCTTTAACCGCAAAAGCCTTTACGCCTTTCCACATGACGTGCTGCCACATATACTGCACAACGACCTGCAGCTCCCTCGCAATTGCTTTGTTCAACATATCTAGCATTTCTTTCGATGCCATTTTTGCCTCCTCTTGTTTCTATTTTGTTTTTCTTTTTTTCTTCATTGGTTTTTCACAACAGACTATGTCACACATATCGACACAGCCACATACTTCATCGACTTTCACAACTAGGCCACAAACAGCGCATTTGTATTTATCTCCTTTTCTTATCTTCGTTTTCTTTTTGGTTCTTGGCATTTTTGCCTCCTAATTGCTGTGTTGCGTAAAGATACCCGCTCGAACCCTTATTCTTCCTTGCGGATACAGGAATCAGCGACGTCATCGCTGCATTTTGTCAGTTTTACAAAATGCCTTCTTTCTTCATCAATTATTTTGTCGACCAGATCCCGTTGGTTCTGCGGCACAAGCTTCTTCACTTCTTGATAATAGAGTATTGAATCGAGTTCACGATTGATTGCGAATTTGAGTGCGGTAGAGGCATCAGAGATTTTGTTCATTTCTTCATCCATTTTTTTAGGCGTGAAAATGATGTTGTCAGCATAGGCGCGTAGATAGGCGAAGTACTCTCCGGGGTAGCTTTCGAAAGGCTCGTATTCTTCAATTTTTGACAACATTGCTTCATAGGTCTTTTTGTGTTTCGTTTCTTCATCGGCAAGGGCAGAAAACAACGTTTTAACTTCGGCATTCTCTAATTTCTCAGCCATTTCACGATAGAATTTCTCCCCGCCTTCTTCTATTCGAATAGCAAACTGGAATACTTCACTGGGTTCGAAAACGCTCATCAGTGACCTCCTTTATCTAGTTAAAGCTATTTTCTTCATATTATTATTATTCATATTCGGTTACCTGTCAACACAAGCCTAAAGAAGCTGACACTCGTGATGCTTTTGTAGAATCGCATCCGCTAGCTCGTCTAGTGCAACAAGATCGCCATCCTTAGGATGGCCCTTGATGATGACAGGTTTGACCAATTCAACTTTCAGATTCCCGAGCATGCTACTGATTTGTTCCGGCATCTTGCCTCCCCAGCCATAAGAACCGATTATCGAAGCATATTTGGTTTTTGGACGAAGAGCATTGGCAAGATATGTCGCATAGACTGCAACTGGATGAGGGCCGACCAGAACCGTGGGTGTGGCAATGACGATAGTCGCCGCATCAACAAGCGCGATGGCTAGTTCGCCAATATCCGTTTTCGTGAGGTTGAATGGTTTGACCGTAATGCCCCTCTTAATAAGAGCATCGGTGAAGTGCTTGACCATTTTCTCGGTGCTGCCGTGCATAGACACATATGGTAGAATGACTTCGTTCTTAACCGTGTCGGATGTCCAGTCGCGATACGCGTCGAGGATGAACTTGGGTCTATTGTGAATAGGGCCATGGCTCGGTGCAATCATGCTGATATTATATTCCTCCAATGTCTTCAGGTGTTTCTGGATGATATGTCTAAATGGCATCATTATTTCGGCGTAGTAGCGCTTTGCCGTTTCGTAAATTCGTGCTTCATCGACAGCATACATGTCGCTGGTCGCAAGATGTGACCCAAACAGGTCGCAAGGAAATAATATCTTGTCTTCTCTTAAATAGGTCAACATCGTCTCAGGCCAGTGGACCCATGGTGCTATGACGAATTCCAATGTCCTGTCACCCAAGGATAGTGTATCTTTGTCATTAACTACGATGAATTTCTCATCTGGAATGAGTAGATGATCCATCAACATCGTCTTACATTTTAAATTTGTGACAACCTTGGCGTCGGGAAAGGTCTCTAGCACTCTGGGTATGCCACCAGAGTGATCCTGTTCGGCATGATTAGAGATCATGTAATCGATTCTTTCGATCCCTATGCTTTGAAGATTCTCGATCAGTTCATCTTCCTTTTCGGGGTCAACCGAATCAACGAGCGTGGTTCTTTCGCTTCCCTTTATAACGTAGGCATTGTAAGTGGTGCCGTCGGGAAGGGGGATGAGTTCGTCGAAGAGTCTCCGGTCCCAGTGATTGGCACCTACCCAATATACGCCTGGTTTCATTTCGCGTGCCGCCATCAATCCGCCTTTTCAAACTGATCTTTGCCCACACCACAAACAGGGCAGACCCAATCGTCGGGTAATTCTTCAAATGGCGTACCGGGTTTCGTACCTGAATCCGGATCACCCTTTTCCGGGTCATAGATATACCCGCATGCTGTGCATTCATATTTTGCCATCTTTGTAACCTCCTCTTGTTGAGCGTTCTTCTACTGTCGGGTATTCAAATGCTTTTCCACACGGGACACTTGCGCCTTCAATACCAAATGCATCTGTGGTGCACTGTGTCACATAGAGATAAGCGAGACCATGGTCTGAAAAAACTGTTTAGAATACTTGTTCAACAGACTTGACCTCTGGTATCCTATCCTTTAACGTCTTCTCAATAGCCATCTTCAGGGTCATGGTGCTCATCGGGCAGGTCCCACAAGCGCCGGTAAGCTTTACCCTAACGATACCTTCGTCGGTGACATCGACCAATTCCACATTGCCGCCATCGGCTTGCAAACTGGGTCTTATTTCACCCAGCACCTTCTCGACTTTTTCTTTCATGATTTGTCCTCCTTATATTATATTAGACACAAAATTTTGCTCAATGTTTACGTTGTTTCTTCAAACATTCTTTGCAGATCCCCTTGAAGTATCCGTGTATCTCTTCTATTTCGTATCCCTTTATGCTCTTTCTTTTTGCGACCGGGCAATCAACGTCGATATCGACAATCCGTCCGCATTTCCTACACAGAAAATGATGATGGGGTGTGGTGATGAAATCGTATCTGACTTCGGTCCCCGTAATTGTAATTGCCGATACTAATCTAACCTTTAGAAAAGAGTTTAATGTGTTGTAGACCGTGGTCATCGAGAGTACAGGCATCTTCTTGGCAAGCGCCTCGTATATTTTCTCCGCAGTGAGGTGCTTATCGCTATGTTTATTGAGAAAGTCGAGAATCCTGAGTCGTTGGTACGTTGGTTTGAGCCCCCTTGCCGTCAGAAGATCTCTTAACTGCTCGCTATTTGAAATTGTTTCAATCATGTAATTATTATAATCAGAAATTGACTTATGTCAAGAACGAATTCTTAGTGCTTGAATTGCTTAGAGTATAACGTTGAGTAAGCCGCCAACGATCAAGGCTGAGCTGATCATGACGAAAGCGGCCTTGAACATGTCGACGATGCCCAGTTCTTTGAGCAGAACTACAAACGTAGCAATACACGGGAAATACATGGTCAGTACGACACTGGCAATGATCAGTTGTTTCAGCGTCAGTCCCAATGGAGCGAGCATGCCGACGGCAATATCCTTCCTAAAGAAGCCAATGAGCAGGGCGCCAACCGCCTTCAAGGGCAGACCTAACAACCTGGTTGTGATTGGACCGGTTATGTTGCCCAACCAGGTAATAACGCCCAGCGCGTATAGTATGTTAACGGCAAATACACCCAGTAGGACGAACGGAACCGCTTCGTGCAGAAACCAGTGAATACGCATCCAGACCTTTTTTATCAATGTCATGAGGTGGGGGAGACGATAGGGTGGTATTTCGGTAAATATTTCGGGACTTTCTCCCTTGACCAGAAGCCTCAATATGTTTCCGGCAACCAGCCATACCACGATGAGTGTCGCGAAAACGGGAAACAATCCACGCGCGCCGTACTTCCCGAGCAAACCGGTGATCATCGCTGTCTGCGCGACACATGGGATGGAAATAGACATCAGAGTTGCGGCAATGAACCGTTCCCGTTTGGTCTCCAGGATTCTAGTGGCAAGGACGCCGGGTACGTTACATCCGGCCGCCAGGAACATGGGGACGATGGCCATGCCGTGCAAACCTATAATATGAAGTGTGTTGTCGAGCAGTACGGCGAGTCTGGGTAGATATCCAGTATCTTCGAGAATGCTAAGAACCAGGTAGAATGCAAAGATATAGGGTAAGACTGCACCAATAGGCACATACAATCCCGTGGTCAGGATGCCAAATGATTGCTGAAAATCGATCGCGCCGTCGATCAGTTCACCGATTATTATCTTATGAAGTAAATTGCCCGGCCCAATAACACGCGACACCTGCATTATCAGAGGAGCCCAGATGTTTCCGAAAAACGGCTCGGTGATATAGGCGATTAGTCCTTCACCGATGAATCGAATAACAAAGAAGAGCAGAAAGAGAATGACAAATGCTATTGGAATACCAGTCCAGGGATGGATGGTTAAATCACCGAGGCGCTCACCGACTGTATGGTGTTTATGCTTTATGCTCTGCACCCTGTCGACAATTCTACCCACCTCGTGCCAGCGTTCATCATTATCGTAAGAGTATTCACCCTTCGCTGCATCGCCGAGTCGGTTGACCAACTCCTTAATTCCCTCACCCGTGATTGCCACGGTCGCCACGATTGGTACGCCCAGGGTTTTTTCTAAGGTATTCACATCGATTGTGATACCGATGTGCTTCGCCTCATCCCACAGATTCAATGCGACGATGACCGGGATATCTTTCTTTAGCAATTGTAGTGTAAGGTTTAGATTTCTTTCTAGGTTGGTCGCATCTAAGACATTAACGGCAATACTATCTTTTGCCTCGACCGCGCGATCAAGCATCGCGACGGCTACTTTCTCTGCGGGTGAGGTAGGATCCAGACTATAGGTCCCTGGTACGTCAACAACATCGATCTTCTCTGCTCCTGAGCCTATGCAACCTCGGCAGAATTCAACCGTTGTACCAGGATAATTCGAGGCAATTACCCTCACACCGGTAAGACGCGAAAATATAACACTTTTGCCAACGTTGGGATTGCCGATCAACAGGATCTTTTTTATCATCTAGACTTCGACAAACACACGATATGCCATGCCAAAACCAATTGCGATTTGAGTATTCCCAATCTTAACAACGATGGGTCCGCGCATGATCTGTCCGCTCACCTTGGTGACCTTCATGCCCGGCCGCATTCCCAGTGCTTCGAGCCGTCTTCTAAAACCATGCCCGCCGTGTACTCTTGTAACTTTTCCTGTTTGTCCAGCTTGCATGTCTGTAAGCCTCAACTCAGTCACTGCCTCCGCTCCTTGTTTGCTTCTCGACATTTTTTACATAAACCGTATAGTTCCAATTTGTGAGTCGAAACACGAAATCCGTACTTTCGTGCCACGTTCTTCTGTAGTCTTTCTATCTTATCGTTCTCAAATTCGATGATTTTGCCACACCGACGGCAAATAAGATGACCATGATGTTCAGCCTGATGTGCTGGTTCGTAGCGAACGACGGCATCCGCGAAAGTACATTCATAGGCCAGGCCGCAGTGAGTGAGTAGCCTCAAAGCCCGATACACAGTTGAGTAGCTTATTTTAGGTCTTATTTTCTTTATTTCGTCGTAGAGTTCCTCGACCGTAAAGTGCCGATCGGCTTCGATGAAATAATTTATTACAAACGAGCGCTTGCCTGACGTTTTGAGCCCATGTTTTGATTTATGCTCGGTAAGCCTTTGCCATGTGCTGTCCGAATTCCTCACGAGGCCCCCCGATAAATGAAATTGCAATTCATTTTCATTATTAATTATACTCGAATTTTCTTCTTTGTCAAGGCCTAATGCTGACAAATCTCAAATACGTCAGCATTTGGGATTACATAGTGAAGAGGTTTTATTCGTCAGGAAACAGGATATCTACCAAAATACTGGGTTCTATCCTGAAGGCCGAGCCACGTCCCTCAAAGAAACCATGCTCTTCTATCAGATGGATATTGAGTTCTGACCAGCGTATTATTGTTTCGGTGGGTATGTGTTGGACCGTGGTTATTCTTTTCAGACTCCGAATATGGTGCGGCCAGGGACATGGAATCGTTCCGCGGTTATCATCGACCGATGCCTTTATTGTCTTACTGACATGTACCCAGTCACCCAAGCCTTTCTTGGCGGTGTCGGTTATTTGTCGCATACGCTGTGCGATTTCTTCCATGGTCTTGCCAGCTCTCATAATCTCTGACGCGTCCTCGTCAATGATTTCCCATAGATTACGACGGTCATTTCCCATGAAGCCGCTCGCCGAAAACTTCGATGAGCGTAGTAGTCTTTCCAACTTTCGTTCTTGCGGGGATTTCTTCATTTTAACCTCACGTTCAGGAGAACTTATCGTAATAGATCTTATCTTCGGTAATACCACATTTGGTCAGAATCTCGACCGAGGCATCAATCATGCCCGGACTGCCGCACAAGTAACCCTCATAGTTACCAACATCGTCTTGTTGCTTGAGGTAATCCTCGGCGACATTAGTAACCCGGCCGACCGCTCCTTGCCACGGAGCACCTGGTTCTGGCTGGGAGATTACCGGCACGAATTTGAATTTTGGGAGTTCGGTTTCGAGTTGTTTCATCTCTTGCTCTAGGAACAAGTCCTTGGTCGTTCTAATGCCGAAGAAGAATATTGATTTCCGAGCGTTGTTATTGTTCTTCATATCGTGTAGCATGCACTTGATAGGTGCGATTCCAGAACCACCGGCTATGAAAATAACTGGGGCACTTGTGTCGCGTAGGTAGAATCGCCCGTATGGTCCGTTTATCCTTACCTTGTCGCCTTTCTTGAGATAATCAAAAAGATACGTGGTACAAATGCCATCTGATACACGACGAACAATGAGTTCGATCGCCCTCTTATCAGCGGGGTCGGATGAGATCGAGTAGGCACGATACACCTCCTCGTTACTCTTATCGTACTGCGGGGCCAAGACTTGAACATACTGCCCTGGCGTGTACTTCATCAGTTGACCGTCGAGTACGGTTAGCCGGAATTGTTTAATGTCGTAGGTATAATCGATGATTTCGTCACATGTACACAGGTATTCCTTGATGGTCAGCAGTTCCGCTGGTATCTCAATCTTTAAATCGTTGCGCAGCTTGATTTGACACGAGAGCCGGATTCCCTCACCTCGTTCTTGAGCGTCCATGTAAGGTTCTTCAGTAGGCAGCAATGGTCCTGCCCCTTCGGATACCTTGACCTTACAATAGCCACACGTACCGCGACCGCCACAAGCCGACGGAATGAAGATCTTTTGAGTGGTCAGTGTTTCCAGTAACGAACCACCGCCCCTAACGGTCAGCTTCTTGTCACCTTGGTTAATGTCGACTTGCACATCACCGTAGTTGGTGATGACGCGTTCAGCAAAGACCAACACTGCCGCCAATATTGCTCCTATACCGCTGATAACCGTTATGGGGACCACGAATGACGCCATGATTATGTCCTTAGTAGTTCCCGCTTCATCTGCTGGAGAGCACGCCAGTGAATCCGATGAACGCAAGAGCCATGAGTCCGGCGATGATCAACGTTATCCCGGGTCCTTGTAGACCCTTTGGAATCCGGGCGTTGTTCAGCCTCTCACGTATCCCGGCCATGGCAACGATTGCGAGCATCCAGCCAATACCGCTTCCGAGGCCAAAGGCGATGCCTTCGGCGAGATCGTAGTCGCGTATGACCATGAACAGCGAGGCTCCCAGAATCGCACAATTGACTGTAATCAGGGGAAGGAAGATACCTAAGTTCTGATAGAGCACGGGTGAATAGCGTTCAATTGCCATCTCGATGAATTGTACGAATGCCGCGATAATAATGATGAAGAGTATGAAACGAAAATATTCAATGCCGTACGGTTGGAGAACATATCTGTAGGCAAACCAGTCCAGGGAGATGGTGAACGTCATCACAAAGACAACGGCAAAGCCCAGTCCCACGGCGGTTTTTACCTGACGCGATACCGATAAGAATGAACACATGCCCAGAAAGCGGGCGAGCAGTATGTTATCCGTGAATATAGCGGCAAAGAGGATCACAACTAAGTGTAGCATATGGCTGCCGAAAGACATTATTTATTCCCTCCCGACGTTACTTGCTTGCTGCGCTGAACGGTACGCGCAAGCCAAACGATCACGGCTAGGGTGAAGAATGCACCAGGTGGCATAACCATGATGATCCAGCGGTCCCAAAGGGCAGATGAGAAGAAGGGGATCGGTATGCCCAACAGGGTACCCATGCCGAGCAGTTCCCGGATCACGGCAACACAGAGCAGGATTAATGCATAACCTAAGCCCGAAAAGAAACCATCAACAAAGGAGAGCCCAGGTGGATTTGCGTTAGCGAATGCTTCGGCACGACCCATGATGATGCAGTTGGTGATGATGAGGCCGACATACGGACCTAGATTACGACTCATGTCTGGCCAATACGCCTTCAACGCCCGGTCGAACAGGATCACGTAGAAGGCGATTACCAAAACTTCGACCATCATGCGGATGATACGCGGCGTCCATTTGCGGAGTAGCGAGACCGTCAATCCAGAGAGCGCGGTCGTGAACATAACGGCGGTGCCCATAACGATTGTGTTTAGCACCAGATTTGTCACCGCAAGCGCACTACAAATGCCCAGTATTTGTCGGAACACGGGATTGTCACCCCAGACAGCCGTCAAGATGACATCTCCGGTTTTTTTCTGAGCGATCATTGTCTTGCCGTTATTCGCTCGCGCCAGATGGCAAGCTGTTCGTTCAAGAACCTACTCAATCTATTGCTGGTTTGGGTTGCGCCCGTAATAGCATGTACCGAATTCTCATCCAGCGGGTCGGTTGCTGCCCTGAATTGGACGGGCATCCCGCTCTGCGAAATTTGCTTGCCCACGAACTGCTCTCTGAATTCCATTTTTGTAATTTCGCCACCCAGACCCGGCGTTTCGTTCTGTTCGTAGAACGATACGCCGGTTATGGTTTTACCATCTGCGGCAATGCCGATCACTCCCTTGATCGGAGCCCAGAATCCCGGTCCTTGTATTGGCAGTGCGTAGCCGACCAGTGTGTCGTGTTTAATATAGCGTAATGCACCGGCGCTAGCTTCAGTAGTGTCATACACATTTGTGATGTATATCTGATGGATTTGAGAAGTGGATAGTCTTGCCGGTAAGTCGATTGGTAACGACTGAATCACTGCCCGCTCATATGCGATACGTTCGTTGTTCTTTACGCGCTGACGTGTTGCACTGCCGAAGAGAATTAGCACCGCACTCAAGAGCAGGGTAATTACGAACATGTATATAATAGGAAACCAAGCCCTATCTCTAATGCTCACTTTTTGTCCTCAGTTTTTCTCCAGCATTACCTTTACGTTTACTACGTAGTTTGAAACCGTAATCGAGAATCGGTGCGAACATATTGGCGAGGAGAAGCGAGAACATGAAACCGCCATTGAATACTGAAAAACTCCTGATTATAGTCGTGGAGACAGCAATGATCGCGGCGTAGACTATTTGTGCGGGGCGAGTTCTAGGAGCACTAATCGGATCAGTCGCCATGAAGAAGGCACCGAACAGAAAACCGCCTCCCATCAACGCAGGTAATAGTCCAGCCGCACCAGGCGCCTTGATGAGAGCCAGAAAACCATTCGCCAGAGCATAGAAAATGATTATAGTAATTATGATCCGTCGGTTGGCGGTCTTCGTATAGAAGACATAGATGCCTCCCAGTAGGATGGCGATGACACTGGTGACACCCATGGTACCCGACAAACGTCCGATGAGGAGATCGAGGAGATGTGGCGCGGTCTGGCCGGCCTTGAGTAGAGCCATGGGCGTCGCTGACGTGATGGCATCTGGGGCAAGACCCGTACTCCATGTAGTCAAGGCACCCCACGTACCCTGGGCTGCGGGTGCCCACGTTGCGGTCATCGCAACTGGAAAGCAGATGTATATAAAGGCACGGCCACTCATCGCAGGGTTGAAGATATTATTGCCGAAACCTCCGAAAACCATTTTGCCGAACATGATGGCGAAAACCATGCCGATGATCAGAATGTGCCAAGCTATGGTGGGCGGCAAGATAAGCGCATATATTATTGCCGAGACAAACACTGCTTCGGTTACCGGTTCGTTCCTGCGGTGGGCGAAGATGTATTCTGTGAGGAAGCCAACCGCACAGGACACGAGCACCACAAACAGAGAGCGCCAGCCGAAAAAATATATCGCAGCAATTATCGAGGGAATCATTGCAAGTATCATGCGACGCATGATCGCCTGTTTCATTAGTATGCGCGGTTTCCCTTTTTTCATGTGTATGAGTAGTGTGGCTCGGGCCGTATTGTCGCGAGATAATAAGCCACAGGTAAGCATAGCCAGGGTTTCTGAAAAGTCAAGCCGTTAGCAGAACAAACCCTGACAGTGTCGCTATGCAGTTCCTTACTAAGGCTTAAACCTCCTCTTGACATTTTCGGTCCTTTCACTATAATTTTTTGATGTGCGGAATTGTCGGCTATATCGGGTCACGTGACGTTCCCAGCGTGTTGCTGGGTAGTCTGTGGCGGCTGGAGTATCGCGGGTATGATTCCAGTGGTATTGCCGTCATCAGCAACAGTGAATTGATCGTGAGAAAGGTCCCCGGTAAATTGAGCGAACTCGAGGAACTGATAAAGAGGAAACCCGTTTCCGGGGAACTGGGCATAGGTCACACGCGATGGGCGACGCACGGCTTGCCTCAGGAGAACAACACACATCCGCTGCTTGACTGCAATGAAGAAATCGCGCTGGTGGTAAATGGTATTATCGAGAACTATCTGAGTCTAAAAGACGAGCTGGAGGCAAAAGGGCATATCTTTCGTTCCCTTACTGATTCTGAGGTCATCGTTCATCTCATTGAAGAGCATGCAGGCAAGGGATTGACCGAGGCGGTGCGACTCGCCGTCAAGAAGTTGACCGGAAATTTCGCCTTTGCCGTGATAAAGATCAGTGAGCGAAACAAGATCGTATGTGCACGGCACGATGCACCGCTCATTTGCTGTTATAGTGAGAAAGAAGCCGCGGTAGCGTCGGATATGTCTGGTGTAGTGAGTATCTTCGACGAAGTCATCGATATACCCAATGATTCCATAGTTGTGCTTGGACGTGGTAAGTGCAGTATTACAAACTTTCAGGGGCGGGAGGTCAAATTCACACGGCGTAAGGTGACGATTGCAGTTAAGGATATAGATAAGGGTCACTATCCGCACTTCATGTTGAAAGAGATATACGAACAACCCAAGGTTCTGCACAATATTGTGAGCGAACGGATCATTGATAGTTGCATTCAGCTAGGCGAGGAATTGAGTATATCGGAGGAAGAACTCAAGAAGATATCGAGAATCGTAATACAGGCCTGCGGTACGTCCTGGCATGCCGGACTTGTCGGTAAGTACATAATCGAAAAATTCGCACGAATACATACCGAGGTCGACATCTCAAGTGAGTTTCGCTATCGAGACGCGGTGCTGGACAGTGATACGCTGATCATGGCGATCAGCCAGTCGGGCGAGACCGCAGATACGATCGCCGGCTTGCGTGAAGCCAAGGTCAAATTCTTGAAAGTGCTTTCCTTGGTTAACGTTCTACAATCGAGCATTCATCGTGAATCGGACGGGATCATTGGGATCATGGCGGGTCCCGAGATTGGCGTAGCATCGACAAAGGCGTACACAGCAGAAATCGTGAATCTCTATTTCTTGGCGCTGCACCTGGGTATACTGAGGGGTTTCGTCAGCAGGGCGCAACTGAAGGAACATTTCTCGGCACTCATGAAAGTACCCGAGCAGGTCGAGCAAATTCTCAAGTTGGATTCTGACATAAAGGCAATCGCCGAAATTTTCTGTAATTCTCGTGATTTCTTGTTTCTCGGCCGAGGGTTGAACTATGCAACGGCCTTGGAAGGCGCCCTTAAGTTGAAGGAAATAAGCTACATAAATGCTACTGGGTACGCAGCCGGAGAGATGAAGCACGGGCCAATCGCATTGATTGATCACAAGATGCCCGTCGTGTGCGTTAATCCGCGGTCGAGTGTGTACGAGAAGATGTTAAGTAATATTCAGGAGGTGGTTGCTCGGAAAGGTATCCCAATCAGTGTCGTCACCAAAGGCGACCGTAGGACTAAAGGAGCTAGTAAACATGTGATACCGATCCCCGAATGTCACGAGTGTGTATCACCTATCTTGGCAGTGATTCCTTTACAACTCCTGGCATACCACATTGCCACGCTGAAAGAATTAGACGTTGATCGTCCGAGGAATTTGGCAAAGAGTGTAACCGTCGAATAAATCCTTTTGAGATTAGCCCAGCTTTCGAAAAACCAACGCGAAGTCGCCGAGGCAGTCAGAATCGTGCCTCTCAAGAAACGAGTGTCGATGATTGCGGGCGCTGATGTTGCCAGGAATGGTAAGTATTTGTTCGGGTCGATGGCGGTTCTTTCTTTTCCTGAACTCTTGTTACTCGATGAGAGTCACGCCGAGCAACGAGAACCGATCCCGTACGTCCCGGGTTTCTTGTCGTATCGGGAACTTCCGGTTCTCGCAAAGGCATTCAGTCGTCTAAAGAAGAAGCCTGACCTGATTCTGGTCGACGGTCAGGGTATTGCTCACCCAAGACGACTGGGTCTCGCCTCACACTTAGGTGTGGTATTGGGCGTGCCGACCATCGGGTGTGCAAAGTCTCATCTCTACGGTGACTATGAGATGCCTGAAGATGCGCGCGGTTCATATACATTTTTGAAATCCAAAAACAACAGGATTGGTCTGGTCTTGAGAACTCGTAACAACGTTAAGCCTCTATTCATTTCTCCAGGTCACCTTATTGACCTTGATGGTTGTTTGTGTATTCTTTTATCTGTGACTCCACGCTATAGAATTCCTGAGCCGATAAGACAAGCGCACAGGATGGCTGGGTCGAGAGCAAGATCCGCCTAGTGGAGGTTTCGTGGATCACAATTCGAATTTATATGGGTATGCCAGGAATTTTGCTCTTGTCAAAGGATTTTGATTTTTCAGAGGAAGGAGGCGTGCGATGTCGGAGGTAAGAAGAGACATTGTTACTGACACCTGGGTGATTATTGATACTGAGAACGAAAGGATTCCAAAAACGCAAAAAAGAGATATCGGGTCGTCGAGTGATTGCCCCTTTTGTCAAGGTCATGAAGATCGGACGCCTAACGAGATTTTTGCGGTGCGCGACGGTAGTGAGCCTAATGGACCAGGATGGACTTTGAGGGTCGTTCCAAACATCAATCCGATACTTAAGGTTGAAGGTGAACTCGAAAAATCTGGTGTCGGAGTATATGATATGGTTTCGGGTGTAGGTGCAAATGAAGTAATTGTCGAGACATCGGAACATATCGTCAACTTTTTCGAACTACCAGAGGAGCAAATCGGTCTTGTGCTGCAAACGTACCGTCGGCGTATTGAGGATCTCCATAACGACAAACGGTTGCGCTACATACTCGTATTCAAAAACCATAGACCACTAGCCGGAGCGTCGACGATTGCGCACACACACTCTGATCTAATCGCCCTTCCGGCGACGCCGGTGCGTGTTAAGCAAAAATTGAATGGTGCACAGGAATACTACAGCTACAAGGAACGCTGTCTATTCTGCGACATAATGCATCAGGAAACGGAAATGGGCGATAGACTCGTGTTCCAAAGTGCAGGGTTCGTGGTCATAGCACCATACGCATCAAGATTTCCGTTTGAAATTCTCATCCTGCCTAAGCGTCATGCCTTCAGCTATAAGCTCATCACCGAAGCAGAGATCAAAGATCTGGCAATGGTTTTGAAAAAGGTATTCCATACTATGTATGATGTGCTCGATGACCCACCGTATAATCTCATTCTGTGTGATAGTCCGAATCTATTACCTAAGGCCAATTACTGGGCGACAATAAAATCGGATTATCACTGGCATATTGAGATTACACCGAGGTTGTACCGTACGACGGGTTTCGAACTTGGCACCGGTTTCTATATCAACCGTATTGCACCCGAGAAGGCGGCCGGAATGCTAAGAGGTAGTCTATGATAAAGGCGATAATATTTGACCTAGATAATACACTCGTCGATTTCATGGCAATGAAGGATGCAGCTATCGAAGGTGCCGCGCTAGCAATGATCGATGCCGGTTTGAAGATGCCCAAGAAAACTGTAAAAGAAAAGATCTTCGAAGTCTACGAGGAAGAGGGAATCGAAGACCAGAAAGTGTTCGATAAGTTCCTGACCAGGGAGTTGGGAGACATTGACTACCGAATTCATGCTGCTGGTATCATAGGATATCGCCGGGCGCGTGAGGCCGCCTTAGTGCTCTACCCACATGTCCGCCTTGTGCTCATGGAACTTATGAAACGGGGAATAAAGCTAGCTGTCTTGAGCGATGCCCCGCGACTGCAGGCATGGTTAAGGTTGTGTCAGCTGAACCTACACCACATTTTTGATCTTGTAATTACCTTTGAAGATACCGATAAAAAGAAGCCCGCACCCGAACCGTTCAAACTCGCCCTACAAAGACTGCGCGTGACCCCAGAAGAAGCCATTATGGTTGGCGATTGGGCGGAGCGGGATATCTATGGTGCCAAACTACTCAAGATAAGGACGATATTTGCTCGCTACGGTGATCGATTCGGTACTGAAAAGAGCGGAGCCGATCATGAGATTGACGACATCATTCAATTACTCGATATTGTTGACAGACTGGCTACCGAAGGGAGGGGCCGTCGCTAACTCACATTTCCGTAAGACCACCAGCAGCGTAACAACCGTCGATGGGGTTGCATTTACGCCTCGGATTCAGGTTGCTCAGAGGATATGATAGTCTTGCTCTTGTTTCTCCAAATACTGCCCGCAAGCGAGTCGTTTGCCTATGAAACCAATGAAAAAGGAAGGATCGATTCGATCTTCGGTACTTCGCGAAGGGACAGCCTTGGGTATCATGTAAGATACGTTTGGGACCGGGAAATAGAGATTATCTTCGATAGCGGGAATCTCAGCACGCTGTACCTCCGTAAAATTGTAGATGGACAATTAGAACTGGAAATCAAGAAAGAAAAGAAGTTTCTCGTCAATTTCAAGGGGCGTGAGTCTCAGTACAGTGCAAACGATCCTGTTTATGACCGTCATGCCCTTGAGTTTGCGCTGCGCGGATTTAATTACCACGAAGGCTTCAAGGGCAGATTTCGGCTACATATTCCCGAGTTCATGGTTGTGAATGCAGACTTGGAGGTACTGGGCGAGGAAGCCGTCGTCACCGAGTTAGGGACATTTGAGTGTTGGAAGATTAAAATGAAACCGCGTGTTCTCTTCTTTAATTGGAGATTTTTCTTCCATATCGAAAAGGAATACCCGCATCGTTTTGTGAAATACTCCGATTCCTCGGGTGAGAACGTCATTACCCTCATCAGCTATACCTCAGATTAATTAACACTGCTGCCACAGCCATCCGTTTCTTAAATATGGGCACGCCATTTACTCGGGACCCTATGGTGCCACATATATTACCTTAACTTCTCGCTCGAATCCCAAATTCCAGAGTTGATCTAGGCACTGCAAGATGTCTTTTTCGCTCAACAGGTAGAACTCGTAAGACTGTTGGGTATTACGTAACGGGTTAAAGATATCTTTGTAATATACGGGTGCATCTTCATAGTCAATGTTATCGACAAGCGTCGCTTTGTCATACACATTAGGGTATTCATCTTTGAACGTGTCGAATACTGTAGCGTGAACCAATAAGATACGTTTCTCATTTGATAACACGTTTGTCTCTTTTTCGAGTATTAGCCTGTTCCTGAGTAACCATGGAAATCGTTTACCCATGCGGTACCAGGGGTGTGTCGAAGGCACAGCGATTTCGCCATTTATGTAGAAGTAGATATTTGGTGGGGTTAGTGAATAAATGTACGCAGTATCTTTCGTTATCGTATACCGATCGACAATACTGGCCACATCTCGGGGCGTTTTCGTGGTGTACCTGAGGGTACCAAGGCTCAGCATCAAAGACGCGAATATGGATATCGCAACTATGTAGTACTTGGATTTACCCAAGGATGCAACGAGACTTCCAGCAAAAATGGAAAGTAATGGTACGAGAGGATAGGCAAGCCTGAAGTACGGGTGGTAAAACCCAAGTACTACAAAAAAAACTATTACTGCGATGAGTAGGTATACTGCAAACTTGTCGTGACGCCATCGTCCAAAGCATGTATGGATAAGGGCATGGACAAACGGGACCGGCGCAAAGATTAGTAGGTAATACGCGTATTTCAAATGATTCAAACCCAGCAGTGGGATATGTCTCACCCCTATTTCAATAGGGGAGACGGTAAAAAGAAACGATGATATGTAGGGCACAAATATGATGAGCGGCAACACGATCGTCGTCACGAACCAATGTCTATTAATGGCATATCGGTTTAGGATGCCAATTATTAAGAAAGTAACAATTATTGGCGCAGCCGAGTATTTCGTATAGAGACAAAATGCCGTGAGCAAACCAGCAATCCAGAAGTCTCGTGTCCTGTTGCTTCGTAAGGCCCGCAGAAAGAGAAATAGCGAGCTGGTCGAGAAGAACGTGAAGGTTGCATCACTGAGGCCTGATTGAGAGAAAAAGAGGAAATATTCGCTTGTGACAAAGAATGTTATCGCGTACAAGCCTACTTCTTCACTGTACAGCATTTTGCCTAAGTGATAAAGGATGAATATTGTGAGGCACGAAAATGTGATCGAAATGAGCGCCATGAGAAAATCGTTCCTGCCGAAAAGTTTAAAGAAAAGAGCGACTATAACCTGAAATAGGGGAGGTGTTTGGAAATTAAAGGGAGCTCCGGCGGCGCCCAATGAGGCTATCCACTTGGCCTGTAGCGCGAAGACTCCCTCGTCCCAATCCGTGAGGTTTGAATGGCCTCGAATGAGGAGGTTTGTGATACAGACGAGACCAATTACGAGGTAAACTAAGTACTTCTTTTTTACGATTTCTCGCGCCAGTATAGGATTCTTCCGCAGTTAGGACAGGTTATTATGTCTTTACTCCTGGTCAGTAGTTCGGTAGGAAGCTTCTGAAAACAACCGAGGCAAAATTCGCTTTCCACCGGGGCAATTGCTTGCCGATAACGTTTCTTTAGTATTTCATATCTCTGAGCAAGCTCTTGAGGTAATTTCTTCAGTAGTTGATTTCTCTTCCTGATAAGTTCCAGGCTCGCCTCGTCTTCGATCTTAAAACCTATTTTTTTGTAAGAAGGTTCTTCCATGTCAGCGATTAGATTATCGAGGTCGAACAGCAGTTTCAAATGCATCTCTATGACATCCTGCATGACTATTTCCTTTTTGTGAGGCCTTTTTCTATGTCGTTGATAAGCGCAATAAACTCCTCTGGGGTCTTTGCTTGCTGGATTAGATTCTTCTTGGTTATTTCCTTAGCGATTTGTACGATCTTACCCAGGGTTATCAAGTATTGATTTCCTGGGTCCTGAGGCGGTGCGATTATTAAGAAGATTAGCGATACCGGCTTCTTATCGATTGAATTGAAACTAATTGGCTTGCTGGTTCTGCCGACGGCTATCTCGAGTTTCTCGACCACCAACGAACGGCAGTGGGGTATAGCAATTCCCTTACCAATCCCGGTTGAGCCTAACTCTTCTCTCTTCAATAAAGTCGAGACAATCACCTCGGCATCGGTTCCTTTTTTTATTGAATACACTAAGTCTTTTATCACATCGTCTTTCTTTCCTGGCTTCAAAGATAGGTTGACCCTATCCTTTGATAGCAAACTAGCAAGATTCATGTAACCTCCTTCATGTTGCTAGAAGGCTTAAGAGGGCTGATGAATGTCGCGAGATGGCAATAAAGGGCGGCCTTCTTCGCCGTTCTTGTGCCTTCCCTGATTCCTCTTAGCCCTTTTGCTTTTACATTTTCTCTGGACATGATACTCCTAGAAGTTCGAGACCATTCTTTATGGTCGTTGCTGTTTTGTCGATAAGATAGAGTCTTGCTTGAGTGAGTGCTCTGTTTTCTCCAACGACGCGGTGCTTTTGATAAAAGTAGTGAAAATCCTTCGCGAGATCGATCATGTAGTATGTGATCATATATGGATCGAGGTTATGCACCGCGTCTTCGAGTATCTCGGGGAACTTCAGGACATCCTTAATCAACGTCAGTTCCTCTTTTTCTCTTATTAAAGCAAGGTCTATTCGATCTGACAGTTCGATACCACTTTCTTCAGCGTATCTTATGATGCTCTTGATTCTCGCGTGAGCGTATTGAACGTAGTAGACCGGGTTCTCTTCAGACTGTTTCACCGCTAGGTCAAGGTCAAAATCTAAATGTTGAGAAGAGGACCTCATGAGAAAGAAGAACCTCACAACATCCGAGGAAACCTTTTCGAGTAGAGAACTGAGTGTCGTGAAGGTACCCGCTCTCTTCGACATGCTAATCAACTCGCCACTTTGTTTCAATTTTACTTCTTGTACAATTAAGATCTTGATGACACTCGCCGGATATCCAAGCGCCTGAATGCCGCCCACTATTCCCTTAATGCGTCCGTGGTGGTCAGGACCCCAGATGTTTACCAGTTTATCGTATTTTCTTTCTATCTTGTCGAGATGATAGGCAATATCCGGAAGCAAGTACGTGTTGCGCTGGTCAGAGGTCACAATGACGCGATCCTTATCATCCCCGAAATCAGTAGTCTTGAAGAATATTGCTCCGTCTTGCGTGTATGTGAGTCCCTTACTCTTGAGAATTCCCAGCACCCTGTCGACGTAATTTTTCTTGTATATATTTGATTCGAACGACCACTGGTCGAAAACAACCCCGAAATCCTCCATCACCTTCCGGTGTTGATTTGCGAAGTATTGGATGCAGTATTGCTTAATGTCTTCGTGTTTCTCCAGACCCTTGGCTACGACTTCTTTTGCCAGCTCTTTGACGTAATCACCGTGATAGCCGTGTTCTGGGATATGTCCAGTGCCGCCACGTATTTCTATCATGCGCTGGTATACACTTTCGGCTAACAGGTCGGTCTGCCTCCCAGCATCATTAACGTAGTATTCAGCACAGGTTTGGAAACCGGTTTTCCTGAGCAGCCTGATCAGCGAGTCACCGACCGCGGCGGCACGCGCGCTAACGACATTGATGGGACCAGTCGGATTCGCACTCACGTACTCAATTAGTATGCTCTTGCCCTTGCCGATGTCGATTTCGAAATCCTTTGAAAGCTGTTCGTACATATACCCTTCACTGAGAGTGAAATTGATGAATGCAGGCTCGTGCACGGATATGTGTTTCACTATTCTGCTCTTTATCTGTGATGCGATACTGCTGGCGACTTCTCTTGGGTTCTTCCCTTCGCGGGCTGCTATCTTGAATGCAAGGTTGGTGTAGTAGTCGCCCTCCTTGTCTTTTGGCACGTAGTCAATCACAATATCCTCGTGTGGGAACTGGTTTCGTAGGATGTTCCGCAGATCTTCTCTAACCATACTCCACCCTGGGAGCATCGCCCCACAGTCGTTCTAAGCCGTAAAACTCGCGTGCATCTCTTGAGAATATATGCACCACAACATCGATGAAGTCAAGGAGAACCCATGTCGCGGCCGTTAGTCCCTCGATATGTTGTGGTGACTCTCGTTCACTGATATGATTGGCTATCGTCTTCACATGAACATCGGATAACGCGGTGGCAATAACGAAGAAATCAGCAATCGGTGACAGTCCACGCAAGTCAAACACTAACACATCCCCGCCTTTCTTCTCTTCGATCAACGCCGCCAACTTCTTCGCGAGTATCTCGCTGTTTGTTACCAAGTTATTGTCTAAAATACCTCCTCAATATTTCTGAAGTATTCATGGTAATCTTGGCCAAGAATCAGGCTGACTTCCAAGTGTAGTACAGGATCGATATCTTTCCCGATATTCCTGCAGCCGATTTGCCTCCCGAGATATTTGGCATTTTCGAGGCCTTCATGACTGCGCTCTACGACCGTTGTTTTTTCGAAATCACTTCTTGTGGCGTTCCCAATCTTCACGACATTGAAACCCATTCTTCTAAGTTTGTCTGCAACTTTGATCGCGAGTCTGTTTTCACCGCAGCCATTAAGGACTTCCACACGAATATTACTATTCCGTTTTCTGATTTCTTCGGGGTCTTCGCGTGTGTACATGAAAATAATCGATACCAGAAACGCGGTGAGAATAAATAACAATATGTAGAGTAGTGCCTTGCCAGACGAGTTCATCGCAACATGTTTACGTTATGCATCTGACAGGGCGTTTTTTTTCCCATCTTTAATCCAGACAAATGGCCCAATCGTCTGACCATCAGCAATTGTTGTGTTACCTTCAATTAGCGTGTAAGGTCTTATATGTACGAAATTCCCGATCACCACTGAAAGATCGATGTTGGTTGTTGTGGGATCTTCGATACTTACACCTTGGGCCATGAGTTCTGCAAACCATTCGTGCTTGACAATCTCGCGCACCTGGTCGAGCTGCTCTTTGGAATTCACACCGATGATCTCGTTTTCATTGCGGATCATATAACCGCAAACCTTTTTTTGGGCGGCCGCGATGTTACGAATGGCGTCGGTGAGGTAATACTCGCCTTGCTCATTGTCCTTGGTGATTTGTTTGAGTGCGCCAACGAGTAATTCTTTTTTACCGAAATAGACCCCAGCGTTTATCTCTCTAATCTTCTGTTGCTGAGATGTGGCATCGGATTGTTCAATTATCTCCTTCACGCAATCACCGGTGCCCCGGATTATTCGACCGTAGCCGAAGGGATCTTCCACCAGGCAGGTAAGAATTGTCAGGTCAGCATCCTTCTTTACGTGATGATCAATAAGCCGAGCCACGGTTTCCTTTCGCAGCAGAGGAACGTCACCGCACAATATCAATACGTTGTCAAACACTGCTTTTTCCAAACCCTTTCTTGCTGCGTCCCCACTGCCCAAGGGTTTGGCCTGGATCGCGTAGGTCATTTTAATGCCTAGTGCATCATAAGCATCGTGTTCGGTGTTACTAACAACCAAGACCGTTTGCGCGCTACCGATATCTCGGGCGAGGTTTAGGACAAATGCTATTATTGGTTTCCCTAATATGCGGTGCAGAACTTTCGGGGTTTTTGATTTCATGCGCTTGCCGATACCCGCGGCCAGAATAATGGTGCTGAGTTTCTCATGTAATATGGGCATTTTTGACGGCGCCACGATTAAATATAGTCAAATATAACAATCTGTCAAGTGCAAGCGGTTTAGTGGTAAGCCGTTCAGTGGCAGCAATGACCGCATCCGTCGTCTTCGCGCAAGGGCAATCGAATTCCCGTTCCTGTGTTTGTTGACAGTTCGCGGTGGTTGGCTAGTATTAGCGATGGTGGTGACATACTCTCACAGTCATATCCGAGCTGTGCTTTTCGACCTCGATGGTGTGCTGATCGACAGTTTTGATGCTTGGTACCATCAGTTCCAGGATGCGTTACGGTATTTCAAATTCGAGCCGATCAGCGAAAAAGTGTTTCGTCAACACTGGGGACGAAGCACTGCTGACGATGTACACACCTTCATGCCTGGGGTCAGAGTCAGTGAAGTGCGTCAATACTTCCAAGACCATTATGAAGAATACATGCCGTTTCTGAAAACTGCACCGCACGCGCGTGATGTCCTGCGTGAACTCAGGACACTCGGGCTACGCCTTGGTTGTGTTACAAATTCGCACCGTGTAATAGTGCAGAGTATCATGACCCATCTAAAATTGGGCGAATTCTTTGATGCGGTAGTGACTGCGGATGATGTGGCAAGACCCAAACCGGCACCCGACATGCTAGTGAAGATATGCCGAAGACTGGACGTCATGCCACGAGAGGCGGTATTTGTCGGCGATACGGAAACGGATTTGATAGCCGGTGAGGCAGCGGGATGTACCGTGATCGGTTATCGTAATGGTGCGTCCGAGTGTGTTACTGACCTGCGCGAATTATCAATGTGGATCGGAAAGAAGGGTGTTGGTGTTTAAATTTCATACGGCGTATCACGACCGGCACATACGAACTTGACTTCTCTCGGAATATGGCTATGATTTAGCTTATGCATAAGTATGTACCACTCCTCCTGATTATTTTTCTTGGCTGCAACGAGCGGCCGATTGGAGATATACGCGGCGAACTAACTCCCCGAGTTCTTGAGCTTTCAACCTTTACTACATTCACGGAGGATAAAAATGTGCCTCTCGGCAGCTCCGCCAATCTGATCTTCGGCATGGGGGATGGGTATGAATCACGTGCGCTCATCAAATTTCAATATGGCGACACATCGTACACAGGTTTGGACGAGATCAAACTCATGATGAGACTGAACGACGAGTTTGAAAACGACACATTAGCCTTCAGTATTCATATACTCAATGATGGTTTCGTCGAATCCGAAGCGAACTGGAGTCGACGTAACTTCAACGATACGTGGCAAACTCCTGGTGGTGATTTCGAGACCGATTCACTACGTGCCGGCATTGTCGAGGGTGATTCAATTGTTTTGTACTTCAACTACGTGGAACTGGAAGAGATACTCCTATCGGAAGGTATCATCATAATTACTCATGATACTGGTTTTGTTCACTTCGAGTCCAAAGAGGGCGGTGATGGACCCAAACTTCTTCTCGTTAAGAATGACGCAACGGTTTCTGTCTTTGCTGAGGCGGACTGTCATATTGTCTTAGGACCGGAACCGGCATTGTTTGATCAGTGGGTAGGCTCAGGATGGGCTTACCGGAATTTTGTCAAGTTCAACTACGACTCTTTGCTGGATAATACCCAGGCAATATATGGTGAACTCACCTTTGAGTGTTCGGAGTATTTTAGCGTACGGGATTCAATTCATATTGGCGTACGTGAACTTACCGAACCGTTTTCGACCTTTGATACGCCTACCGGCCCGCTTATTGCCCTTACCAAAATCGGCGTAGGAGATACAGTTGCCACGATTGACATCGTGAAGCATGTACAACGTATAATTGAGCATCCTGACTCAAACTTCGGCATCTATATCGGTTTATCACCCGAGACATATGATATATCACGCGTCGAACTCATCCCCGGCTCACATCGTTTAATCGTAGGCTATGTTGAGCCACCAGATCCTCGTTGGTAGGCATATTATAGAAGCATGAATATACTGTTGTTACTGCTCATTGGCGCCTCGATGTTCTCGGTCAACGGAATCGGTGAGGACTTGAGTGTTTTTCGCACTCCGTTTGTAGCCAGCGATGAGCTAACAAGGATCAAGTTCTCGTTCTATCCAGAATTCAATGTCCTTTACTCAGACGGAGATTATCGCGGTATGTTCTGGTCAAATCCTCTCAACTTTTCAATATCGGTCCCCGTTACCAGAGGTTTCACATTGATGGTCGGCAACTGTGAGCGTTTCAATCAAGCCTTTGACATTTATTCTGAGGATAGTCTACTCCAAGTGCATTTCTTCGGCGAGGGCGGTATCGAGGACATCTATCTGCTGCTAAGTAAGAATTTCGGCATTGGTGAACTCGCTGTGAGCGGTTCGTATCTTTTTGGGAATTCTTGGGAGATATGGACCTACAATATGGCAAACCATTCCTTAGTCGATACATTCACGTATAAATATGAGGGTCGTGTCTTCAGTGCAGGTTTCCGACACAAATTGTTTTCGGTCGCGTACGAGGGCTTCGGGACGGTGGAAGCGACACAGGCAGATGTTGACAACGACACGACGTTTGACCTGCCCGAGCGGTTATCTCTGGGCATAACACCGCAGATCGGACCGTGGCACGCAGAATTCATGTACGAACATTCTTTTGGAAGTGAGGATGCAGTTTCGCCAAACCGGTTCATGGTAGGTGTGCGAAGAGGAGTCTACGGTTTTGCATATCGATTCAACCCATGGTATATAGATGGTGTCCATGAACATGGATTGAATATTGATGCTTCACTACGCTTGAGGGGTGTTGGTTCTGCTTCTCTGGGTTTATACCTGAGATACCGAAATAGGGAAGACCTACGTGAATTCCAGATTGTCCCGTCAGTGCATCTTGTGTTGTATGAGATATTTACGCGCCGGCGTAAGTGACACGCTTGTCACATCGCGGCACTGAAGGATTTGCAGCAAAGCATGAAACAAAAAATCCTGTTGCTCGATGATGAAGCCAGTCTCATCAAATGGTTGAGCTATGCGCTGGAACAGAAAGGTTATAGCGTATTCGCAACGACCGACACCAAGGATGCAATCGCTGAAATAAAGAAAGAGAGATTTGACCTGATCATCAGTGATGTGAGGATGCCGGGAATCGATGGGTTTGAATTTTTAAAAACGGTGAGGGCGATACAGCCACGAATTCCATTCATATTCATTACCGCTTATGGTTCGATGGATTCCGCGATCAACGCACTACGTGACCGTGCCAGTGATTATATATTGAAGCCGTTCTCAATCGATGAACTGGATGTTCGTGTTCGAGCAAATATCAGCCGGCCAGAACAAGGACCGGTAAAGATTATCGGAACCAGTAGGTGCATGAAGGTGGTGCTCAACATGCTCGACAAGATCGCCGTCACTGATAGCACGGTTCTGCTGCTGGGTGAATCGGGGACGGGCAAGGAGCTGTTCGCGCGCGAAATCCACCATCGCTCAAAGCGCGCTAAATGTAATTTCGTGACACTTTCGTGTGCGGCGCTTCCCGAGACATTACTTGAAAGTGAACTCTTTGGCTATAAGAAGGGTGCTTTCACGGGTGCCAGCGGTGACAAAGATGGTCTGTTTAAGGTTGCGGACCGAGGTACTTTCTTTTTGGATGAAATAGGCGATGCACCTTTGGCGATCCAGGTCAAAATACTTAGGCTCTTAGAAGAACGGGAGATCGTCCCCTTGGGTTCCACAAAACCGTCAAGGGTAGACGTTCGGTTGATCGCGGCGACGAATAAGGACCTTGCCGAGGAATTGAAACGGGGACGTTTCAGAGAGGACCTGTATTACCGCCTGAACGTGATACCCGTTGTTTTGCCTCCGCTGAGACAGCGACGCGACGATGTCCCGGCTCTAGCCGAATTCTTCCTGCGACAGATATGTGAGAGAGAGGATCTCGGTGAGCGCAAATTGCTGAAAGACTCGATGGATATGTTACAACGATATGACTGGCCCGGTAACGTCCGTGAGTTGCGCCATGTCATCGAGCGGGCAGCCATCCTTAGTGATTCCTATCACATAAAAACAGAACATCTGGGATTGCCTAAGATTAAGGCGAAAAGCTTGACCGAGTTACAGGAAGACGAAATAAGACGAGTGGTCAAGGAGTGCGACGGCAACATAACCAGGGCGGCAAAAATACTCGGCGTAGCGCGCGCCACCCTGTATAGAAGACTCAAGCAGACCAACAAGAGGAAGAAGTAGCCAAACAGAGAGATAGGTAGAGATAGGTAATGCATAAAAAGACTATTATTTCGTTAGACTTAAGTGTATAAAATTGAGACAGTGGTCAATATGCGAGACAGTATCAATTTCTGAAATCAACGAAATATCACGGCTTTTCTGTATTGAGAAGCTGGCACACTTATTGCTATTTATATAAACAAATTGCTCTTTCGCAAGTTATCAGGTTTCGTCTAAGATGGGTGTGGCTTTCTTGTGTCGGGATGGGGCGAGAGCCTCAACATTCGCACGGATTGTGTCCTAAAGCCTCGAGGTTAAGCCGGGTTATTGTGTAACCATTCAATGTTAGGGGACACATTTTTCTCTATAGTTGTGCCATTCTTCGTTAAGGAGGAAAAAGCATGAAGAATAAAGGATTTACCCTAATCGAACTCATGGTGGTTGTGGTTATCATTGGTATCTTGGCGGCTATTGCTATACCCAACTTCATCAGTATGCAGAAAAGAGCCAAAGAAGCATCGGTGAAGAACAACATGCATACATTACAACTGGCCGCAGAGGACTTCTCAACACTGACCGAAGGCATTTATGCCTGCGACTGTGCTGAGCAGGTTGGTACGATCACGGGTGACCCGGCAGATCTTCGCAGCATTGCTAATGCTGTAACATGGAACTGGCCTCCAGCGCCGCTTCCGGCTCTGATTTTGCTGCCGACAAGCTTCAAGAATCCTGTTGCCGCGGCAAATCGTGAGGGTGATGTAGGCCCGGCAGTCTATGGCGGTGCTGTAGATGCGGGGGTCGTTTTTTATGAGTCCTTTGATGCAGCCAATGTTACACCGGCAGCTCCAGGTACTGCGGTTCGCTACATTATAAGCGGCAATGGTGTTGATGCTCCCATGGCGCTTACGCTTACTTCTGGACAATAAGGTCAGATCTACAGGGGCAACCATATACGGTTGCCCCTGCTCTTTCACCATGCAAAGCACCAAGTACTCATTCCGTAAGGGGTTCACGATAATTGAATTGATATCAGTTGTGGTCATAATAGCGATATTGACCGCGATTGCGATCCCCAATTACATTGCCTTGAGAAACCGTGCTTATGAGGCCAGTGTCAAATCAAACATGCATTCGATGCAAGCGGCAGCTGAGGAATTTAACGTATTGACTGATGGTATCTACGCGGGAGACATAGACACTCGGGTCAATCAGGTCAATCCGGCAGTAGTCGGTGCAGTGGGCAATATGTCCATGGCCGCGGGCGTGCGGGTGCCGCCTTTTCCCAATACTGCTCTATTGAGACCGCATCCCGGCTTTAAGAATCCTTTCAACAGACTAGACAACGTGGTCGGCAATCTCTTGGTTCCGCGGCCCATAGTGCCGCCTGGTCCGCCAGCCGCCCCTAGAGGGTGCATATACTATTCATCATTTCAAGCAGACCTTATCACACCCAGTGCACACGGACAACCTGCTTCTGCATTCGCCATTACCGGTTTCGGTGCCACGAGACCGATTCCCATAACAATTCCGTAGAGAGGATTTCATGAAATTACAGAGAAGACGTTATGTTACGCACAAGAAATTTCAATTCAGGATGCTTGCCATACTGCTATTGCTTGTGCTCCTGGCGACTCTCATATCAACACTAGTCAACCATTACTTCATGTTATCATCGATCGTCAGTTTCACTATGGAATACGGAAGGCCGCCTACTGGGAACGAACTGCTTATAGTCTCAGTCAGACCCCTGGTCATCATATTGCCAGTTGTTTTTGTTATTCTATCAGCACTCGTGATTTTCCTATCGCATCAAATAGCTGGGCCATTGTATCGACTGAAGCAGTACATGGAGAAGGTCGAAAATGGTGATTTCTCAGCTACGCTGAAGTTTCGAAAACACGACACAATTCACGACATCGCTGATAGTTTCAATCGAATGGTCCAAGGGATCAAGAAGCGATTACAGAATACAGAGGAAAAATAAGGCTGTTGGCTTCAGACTAGCTACACTTCAGTCTCCATCTTTATGCTGTTTCACGTCATTTTCCCACGTCGAACGCACGCTGTCATTATCAAGGTAGTATCTACCTCCATGGGGTTCGCTCGGAATGGAATCAATAATCGCATTTATCACCAGTTCAGACAACGCGTGTGGTTGCCGGCCGTGCTTTTTCTCAAATTCTTCCACCTTTTTTGTCAAATACTCGATGTCCAATCGCATCTTTATTTTCTCGATATAATAACGCGCGATTGATTTTTCCTCCGGATTCTTTGTGTCGTTATAAAAATCTATCCACAACGCAAGGCCTGTCTTCAAATCGCCGAGTTTGCTGTAGGTCACGAAAGCATGCCATCTTCTCACCATATCTGGTGCGTCTGGCTTCTGAGCAGCGATGCTTAAGTAGGTCCTAGCAACGCGATACTCCTGCAAGAATACATAGTTCACAAATGCATACATGAACGGAATCCGCCACTCTTCAGGATTTTCATACATTCCTTTTTTCAGGAGCGCGTGTGCCTGGTCTGGTCTTTGTGCATCGTGGGTCAGCATTAGTCCCCCCAGAGTGTATGCATAAATGAATCCTGAATCGAGCGTGGTCAGTATCGCGAGGATATGGTACATCAACTCAAACTGGGTATCAGTCAGACGGTGTTCACCATAGTATTGGATGAAGCGCAGCCAGACTAGGTCTGCCAATGGGGCATAATAGCCCATCGAACCTGCACGTAATGCGATTCCGGACGGGAAATACATTAACTCACCGATGAGTTCGTGCGGCGATTTTGTTGTGTCAACAAGGTAGGAGAAACCGGCGATAAGCAGCAAAAACAGCAATATTACCAGGAATTTTTTCATCATTGTATCAAAACACAGTCTGGAGTAGAGCCTTCAGGTTCGTACGGGGCGGGCGTGAACGCCCTACTCCAATGTGGCGCAAAGTGCAAAGAGCATGGCGCTATTATGAGAGCCGGAGAAACGGAGAACCGGAGCACGGTACCCTTATTCTGTTTCCCTATCACTTCACTATTTAAATTCACGGCGGTCAAATATGATTTTGGTGAGGTAAAGCAGGAAAACGATGTAGATGACGCCATAGCATAGGGCAAAGACAATCTGGTCGGCATGAAGCCCGATTCCGTAGGCTAGATCAATTCGCAGATTGAAGTTCTCCAGGTTAGGCAATATGTAGTAGAAACCGTGTGCAATAACTTTGAGCGTTGCGAATCTTGTTTGATCTGCGAATAGCTTTAAATCAGGCATTGCATGTCCGACTACAAAAAATATCACTCCCATTATCGACGTAAGAGTTGTCGAGGAGAAAGATGAAAACAGCAATAACACGCCGAGCAGGACCATTACCTCAATGATTGTAAAGGGGAGGGCAATGAAAAGAGAAGGCGCAAATGCACCTTCATACGCGAAAATGACGAGTTGGTGAATCAAAAACATACCTAGTTCAAGTAGTGCGATGAGAGCACTCAGGCCAAGGAACTTGCCAAGCAGTACTTCACTCCTCTTCACAGGTTTTGACAAAACAGTATATATTGTTCGTTTCTCGACATCTCTATGGATGAGTGCGGAACCAAGAATTATCACCGTGAGAACACCGAAGAGTGATGCCGCAGCAAGTCCAAAATCGCGCATGATCTTTGGAGCTTCACCTAAGGCAAATGGCTCGAGAAAAAGTGATATGACAATCAAGAGCACACTGAAGACGATTAATAGCAGGAGAATCCGTTGTCGCAAACTCTCCTTAAACGTATTCTCAACTATTGCTATAATCCTGTGCATTTATTCCTTCAATTTCAAGTTAAAGATGGCATTGTTAAAACACGTTGATAGCATTGTTTATGACCCTTGTCTCGGTTTTTCAACCTGTTTGACAAACCATTGCTCAAGCGATATTTCGTCAGTCTTGGTGCCCTTCTTGAGCAGTGCAGAGAGGTCTCCGACTTCTCTTATTTCACCCTCGATGATGATAGCGATACGGTCACATACAGCTTCGGCGTCTGGCAGGATATGAGAGGAGAAAAATATAGTTGTTCCTTTTTGCTTCTCCTCGAGAATCAGATCCTTGATTTCCTTGCGTCCCATTGGATCCAATCCAGTTAGTGGTTCGTCGAGAATCAGGAGGTCAGGAGAGCCGATCAGGGCTTGAGCGATACCGATCCGCTGCAGCATGCCCCGTGAATATTGCCTCAATTGAAACCCTGCCGCTTCAACCAGACCGACGCGGTCTAGGAGGTAGTCAACGCGCTTTCGGTAATGCTTCAGGTCATGAAGCAGGGCGTGTAGTTTCAGAAATTCACGGCCGGTTAAATGTTCATAAAAGTAGGGAGATTCCGGCAGGAAACCGATTTTCCTTTTCGCGTCGAGGGAATTAGGGGGGTGAGCGAAAATAGACACATCGCCTGAATCGGGTCTGATCAAACCAGTGAGGATCTTGATCGTTGTTGTCTTACCAGCGCCATTAGGACCCAGGAAGCCAAACACCTCGTCTTCATAAATTTCCAAAGAGATGTTTCTGAGAACTTGCTTTTTTCTCTGCCAAAAATGATTCTTAAAGCTTCGGTCTACGTCGCGGAGCTCTATGGCGAGTTGCATTGCACTAAATATATACGGAATCAGAGATTTGTAAAGCATTAGTTACGCCGCCAACACCGGCACTATTAGCCAGCGTTTGCATCTTGCAGTTGGAGAGCTTAAACCGTGCCTTGACAGCGCTCCTTATTTGTATAAAATAGATGTTCTCAAAGGAGGTCAGATGTTATTGATATTGGCGATTTGTCTCGCTCTACCACAACAGTATGTTAACCTCATTATGGAGGAACGATTTGAGGAGGCACTAGAGTATTGCGAAGGCATGATACAAAAAAACAAAGACCCTTTTCTGTGGAAGCTAGAGAAGGGAGATATTCACTATAACAAGTTACTGGAGTTTGATAAAGCCGCCGAGGTGTACCAAGATGTCGTTGAAAATTACAAGAAAGACCAAGGCTGGGCATACTACCGTCTTGCTCAAGTCCTTGAGGTGAAAGAAGATTTCTTGAATTCCGCCAAGATGTACGAGGTGGTGGCTACGCGTTTTCGGAAATTCCCACTTGATTCTTTTGCATTGACTGGCGTTGAGCGTTGCTTCAAGAAGAACTATCAGGACTACGTTGCCACGATTGATGGGTATAACTTTACTCGTCTCGAATTAGATGAAAGAACCAGTCAAACTAGTCCCTTCGCACCCCAAGGCGACAGTGCCGTACTCGAACAGATGATCACGGAGCGACTAATCCACGCGAGTGCGGTTGCTCACGGCATCAAGGAAACCGATTTCTTTAAGGATAACTACAGAATAGCTAGTCGTCGGCTATTGCTGGATGAAATACGCGCATACGAAGTAATGCTCAAGGCAACACCGACCGAAAAACAGATGAAAAGGTATTACAAGGAGCATAAGGAAGATTATAAATTGCAGGAGCAAGTTACCGGTAAGGAAATTGTTGTTGAATCTGACAGTTTAGCGCGTGTCCTTCTCGACTCCCTGAAAAAAGACGTTGCGAGTTTCGATACACTGGCGAAATCATATTCCGTAGAAGGGACGGCACGAAACGGTGGAAACATGGGTGTCGTCTATAGGGGTCGCAAACCTGAATCCGTAGAAAAAGTCATCTTTGAAAGCGAACCCAACAGCTTGACCGATGTCATCACATGGGATGACAAATACGGCATCTACTACGTGACATCGTATAAGCCCGAGCGGTATCGAGAATTTGACGAAGTCAGCAGCGGAATCGAAGCACAGGTGAAGACAGAAAACATAAGAAAGAGAGAGGAAGAACTTGCTAAAAAACTCAGGAAAGAGGCAAAGATAAAGATTCATGATGACTCTATTATTGCCGTTTTGAACGACACTACAGAGCAAAGTAACGGTATAGTTCTTGCCGAGGTGAACGGCAGGCCGATAACGTGGGGCGACGTGATGCAAAGAGAGCAAGCCACGGCACCGCAGGCACCACAAGCGCCGCAAAAGAGTGAACTCGATCTGACGAATCCAAGTAGGGTTGAGGAACTGGTGAACACAATGATCGAAGAAGAGCTGCGGCTGGAGCTCGGGTGGCGTAAGAAACATTTCCTGCATGACGGCTATTTCGTGCAAGTGCACGGTGCGTTTATGAGAATCATGGACCAGGGGCTGTACAAAAAGGTAGTATTGGACATGGCGACAGTTGATTCGCTTGAGATCGAGAAATTCTATGAAGAACACACTGAGGATTTCAAGATACCCGAATCGGCACGCCTCAAGGAGATCGTAGTCGATTCGAGAGAACTTGCCGAAAGCATCCACAGGGAGATAATCGCTGACCGCGACGCCTTTGACTCGCTCGCTATTGAGTATTCGACCGCGGCAACCGGTAAGCGGGGTGGCAATTTGGGTATCATAAGAAAGGGAATGATGCAGCCTGAGTACGATGAGGTCGTGTTCAGTCTGAACACGGGCGAAATCAGTAGGGTCTTTAGTGTCGATGGCGAAAAATGGCAGATCGTTGAAATGATTGAACATAACCAGGAACGTTATAGAGGCTTGGAGGAAATCCGGTACAGCATAGAGTCACGTCTTGGCAATGAGCTGCGGAGTAAGCTGGCCAGTGAATTTATCACCAAGATAAAAGAAGAGGCAAACATCCAGATATTCTTGCCAGAGGTCGAAGAGATACCTGAGCAGGAAACCGAAGGCGGAGACAAGCAATAGGCGAATGCCTGAATTAAGGAAAGACCCTGTATTAGGCCGTTGGGTCATAATCTCGACCGAGCGGGCAAAGCGGCCCAAGGACTTCAAATCAACACCAGAAAAAAAGAAAATAACTCCCAAGGAATGCCCGTTCTGCACGGGCAATGAAGTCGCTACGCCGCCCGAGATTTTTTCGATCCGACCAGACAGCTCAAAGCCGAATACGCCTGGCTGGACCTTACGGGTCATTCCGAACAAATTTCCCGCCCTGCGTATCGAAGGCGAAATCGACCGACGCGGCGAAGGCATATATGACCGCATGAACGGCATCGGCGCCCATGAGGTTATCATCGAGACTCCAGAGCACGCACAAGACCTAGCCGATATGGAGCCGAACAGCTTCACAAACGTGGTGCGCGCTTACCAGCAGCGCATACTGGATTTAAGGAAAGACGAGCGTTTACGCTACGTGATGATATTCAAGAACTTCGGCGCCGCGGCCGGCGCCTCACTGGAACACAGCCATTCCCAGTTGATCGCGACTCCGGTCGTTCCCAAGCGGGTAATGGAAGAAATGGACGGTGCCAAGCGGTACTTCGAATATCGGGAGAGGTGCATTTTCTGCGATATCGTTGTGCAAGAGACGAAAACCAGGAAGCGTCTTATAAGTGAGAACAACTCATTTCTGCTAATCTGTCCGTTCGCACCGAGGTTTCCATTCGAGTGCTGGATCTTGCCACGCAATCACTCATCAAACTTTGAGGATGCGAGTGCTGAAGAACTGAAAGATCTCGCCTCGATTCTCAAGGACTGCCTGATGCGGCTAGAGAAGGCACTCAACACGCCACCCTACAACTATATCATCCATACCGCGCCGATCACGGTCCGAGGCATCGAGTTCTACCACTATCATCTGGAAATAATCCCGGTACTTACGCACATTGCCGGATTCGAGTGGGGGACAGGTTTCTACATTAATCCGACGGGGCCTGAAGATTCGGCTGCATTTCTTAAAAACATATTATGACCCCTGGCTATGCTCGATTCAACAAACAGCCTAAGCAGTTTTTCCCACGGATGAGATGAGAGTCGCTTTTGTTGCCTCGGAAGCCGTGCCCCATGCCAAAAGTGGTGGCCTTGCCGATGTGGTCGGTACGCTACCCCAATACCTGACTGATATGGCAGTGAAAACAGTTATCATAATGCCAAGGTACAAGGGTATCAAGAGTACCCCTGGAAAGAGGATCCGAGTCGAAATGCAAGGTCTCCATCAGGTAAATGTCTTCAAGCGAGACAATTTTCTCTTTGTCGACTATCCTGATTTTTTTGTGCGCGATGGTCTTTACGGTAATACGAAGGGCGATTACGAAGACAACTGCGAGCGGTTTACCCTTTTCTGTAAGGTTGCGACCAAATTGCTCTTAGAGGGTCACTATGATATTGTACACTGTCATGACTGGCAGTCTGGCTTGGTGCCCCTTTATATGAAACTCGCCTCTCATAGAGCCAAGAGCGTTTTTACTATTCACAATCTTGGGTATCAAGGCAAATTCCCGCGTGACAAGTTCAAACTTCTGGGTATCAGCGAAAAGTATTTCACCGCTGAAGGATTAGAATTCCACGGCGACGTGAATTTTCTGAAGGCAGGCATTGTGTACAGTGATATGATTACCACCGTATCCGAGAACTATGCGCAGGAGATTCAATCGCCCGAGTTGGGTTTTGGGCTCGATGGGATATTGCGAACACGTGCGGATAGATTGCGCGGTATCATTAATGGCATTGACTACAATCAATGGAATCCTGAGATTGATGAGTTCATTTACGTAAAATACGCAGATTTTGACGGTAAACAGAAGAACAAGGTACTCCTCTGCAGGGATCACTGCCTCGATACACAGAGACCGCTCATCGGCATGGTTACTCGCATTGCCGGCCAGAAGGGTTTTGACATTCTTGTTTGCGCAATTGATGAGATAATGAAAACCGGGTTCAACATGCTCATCCTCGGTCTCGGTGAAGAAGCATTTCATGAGAAGCTGCGAAAGCTTGAGAATATCTACCACGGACGATTATCGGTGAACATCAAGTTTGACAACAAACTGGCACACCGTATATATGCAGGCGCGGACTTTTTCCTGATGCCTTCGCTGTATGAGCCCTGCGGTTTGGGTCAGTTAATTAGCCTCCGTTATGGCACCGTGCCAATAGTGCGCAAAACAGGCGGGCTCGCCGATACGGTCATCGAATTTGCTCCCGGTTCTCTGACCGGTAACGGATTCTTGTTTAGCGAATATACCGGCAAGGCGCTCACCGCTGCGACGGAGCGCGCTTATGAAACATTTGGCAAGGCTGAAGTATTTAGGCGGCTTTCCGAGAATTGCATGCGCTACAACTATTCTTGGACAGAGTCGGCGAAAAAGTATCAACAGCTTTACAACAGTATCGTGAGCCCTTGACAGTTATCTTTTATTTTGTAGAATTGCAAGCTGAAAAAGGGGAGGCATATGATCGTTAAGTGGCAATGTACAGTATGTGGCTACATATATGACCCAGAATTCGGCGATCCTGATAATGATATTCAAGCGGGAACATCATTTGAAGATTTGCCTGACGATTGGGTTTGCCCGGAGTGCGGTGCGGAAAAAGACCAGTTTGAACCATATACCGAGGAAGAAGAGTAGTACTGCCGATTTATCCTGGTTTGCAACGCATATCCCACAGCCGAATTTGGTCAAAAATTGGCGTTTAAACCACCCATCCGCCATAAGCGTCAAATAAAGTGAATGGTCAAGAAGATGCAGACCTGGTTAGAGCTTTCAAGAATGGAGACGAAGAAGCATTCGACCGAATCTTTGAGAAGTATCACGTGCCGATCTATAGCATATGCTACAGATTCACAAGGAACGATGCTGATGCACGAGAGCTCACACAGGACGTCTTCATCAAGGTCCACCGAAATCTGCGAAAGTTCAACGAACGGTCGAAGTTTTTCACCTGGGTTTACAGGATTACTGTCAACACCTGTATCTCATTCAAACGACGTAACCGTGCGTTGCCACCCTTCCTCGAAGCGGAACCGAGACGTGATCCCGTCGGGCAGAGGGTGAGATTGAAAGTGGCGATTGATGATGCATTGAGGAGGTTACCCGATAGGCAAAGGATGGCTTTTATCCTGCGGCACTATCAGGGTTATACGTTTGACGAAATCGGTGATATTATGGGTATTACGACTGGGGCGGCAAAAGCAAATCATTACCAAGCGGTAAGGAAGTTACGTAACTATCTTAAGGGCTGGCTATGAAGATATGCGAAGAGTTTACCAGATATATGGTTGATTGCCTGGAGAAACAACTAAGCGCTGAAGATCGGGCCCGATTAATGACCCACATAGAAAAATGCGCTGACTGCAGGAAAGAATACCGAAGACTTGAAAACCTGTACGGAATTATGGATAAGGACGATGTGACGTTGCCGCCACAAGAGTATTTTGAAACAATAAAGGCGGTCGTTAGCAAGCAGGGGCTGCGTCCGAAACGCTTACCACTCAAAGTAATTCTGAAGGTCCTGATACCGACATTCACTGCTGCCGCCATTCTCATGGTCGTTCTCAGACCACCAAGCAAGACCATAGAATATAGTATACCAGTGGCCAATCTTATTCAGGATGAAGAGATTGCCGAGATTGCCATAGAAGGTATAATCGATGAGGAAATTGCTAGAGAGATTCTTGCCATCGAGGATTACTTATTAGTTGATAATGATGATGTGATCGAAGAGCTCACGGCTGACGAAAAGAAGGAATTCGTCAACTCGCTTCATGATAAGTATCGAATTGGTACTTAAAAGCAGTTCCGGGTGCTGCAATCAGGAGGTAAGATGAAAAGACTCCTCGTTTTTATTTGTTTGATGTTCGTGATATCCTTCGCTCAAGAGAATGAAACCAATGATCCCAGAGCGATTATCGAAAAGATAAGAATTTATCGCCTTACCAAAGAGTTAGATCTGACAACTGAACAGGCATATGAGTTCTTTCCCAAATTGAACGAACTACAGAAGATCGACCAGGAATTTCGCGCGGAGCAGCAAGAGATATTAAAGGAATTAGAAGTCTTGATAGAAAGTGATTCCCGGGAAAAAGAGATATTGGAATCACTCAGTAGGTATGAAAGCATTTTTCGAGATCGCGTAGAACGTCAGATAAACAAACTCCGCGAGATCCGCGAGATGCTTACACCTAACCAGCAAGCGAAATATCTGTTGTTTCAGGATGAATTTGAGCGTGAAATCAGACAGATGATAAAACAGGTAAGAAAGCGACAGCCTAAATAGCCACGCTCGGTTTTTTCTCTGATTTTCTACTGTTCGATCTTGTCGATTAACGCTCTCAAATCATTGTTGAGCGTTTCTGAGAGTTTAACGACTTCGGTCACACTACTCGTCCTTCTTGCAATCTCCCTTCTTTCCTTCACATGTTTTAGTACGACCGTATATTCAACCTTCGTGGTGATTTTCGATGTGCGTCCTGTAATAATGTAATCACAGAGTAAAGCCGTGCCGATTTCATATGCTTGATTCTCGTCGATTACGTTGACGCCCAGTCCTCTCCTAACAATTTCCATGTTGATGGTTGTCTTGCTAGTTATCGTGAATCTAGTACTGAAACCTCTAATAACGCTATACAACTCATCTTGAATAGTCTGCCCCAATCCGGCACTCACCGCTTCAGGGTTCTCTTCACGGAAGGGGAAAATTACGATCGCTTTCTTTATCTCACCAGTGACAATCGTGGTGGGTCCGTATTCGAGGTTCAATTCGTTGATCACCAGATCGGTGACGTCTAAATCGCTTGACGCGTAGTAGACGCCTTCAGATAACTCCAACACGACTTGAAAACCCTCTTGCTCTGCGATTTTAGCAATGGCGTTGTCGATTTTCTGAAGCAGCGGTGCCATCAATTCGTCATTCTTCTGCTCAATCTTTCCGCCGGCACCAAAAACATCCTGCAGAAACTTGTTGTACGAAGCGGTCAGAGCATTGATTTCCGCTTGTTTCCTTAATCTTGCCTCTTCGGAAAGGAGAAGTTCTTGTGTTTCGCTCTCTGATTGCAGTTGCTCTATCTGCCTCTTGAGTGTCGCAGCCGAATCACGGTAAGTGCTGACAAATTCATTGAATTCTGCGCTGGCCGCGGCAGTAGCCTGGTAGTCCTTCATGACGCGATTGGCGTCTACAAAACCAATGTTCGCCTCCTTGGCAGAGCCGAGACTGAAAATCAAGATTATCGGCAACAGACACTTTTTCATCTATCCTCCATACAAAATGGACTCCGTGTTACATCTAGAACATACCAAACGGGTTTATCTGAAAGTGGGGTGTAAACCCTGGATTCTCACGGTCAAATCCATAACCCAAGTCAAGACCGAGCACCCCCATCAGCGGTACTTCCACACGAATACCAGCGCCTAGGCCGCGAGATAGGCTGTGCAAGTTCATTTCCCGATATGAAGGAAACGTATTGCCCATATCATAGAAAACAAGAAAAGCGAGACTCTGCGAAAACTTCACTTTCAGCTCCAGGTTGTTTATGAGAATCGCGTTACCTCCAATGGCTCGTCCGCTTTCATCTCGGGGTGAGAGTGAACGGTCAGAATATCCTCTCACACCATCGGGGCCAACGCCACCTGCATAGAAACGTTTGTACAGTGGAACCTGGTCGTCACCATCGCGACTCGTGACCATTCCCGCTTTGGCGCGGGCCATCAGCACAACTTTCCAGAAGAGGGGGAAGTAGGCTCTCGCCTCGGCCGTGTAACGGCTATAGTCGACATTGGCGAACAAAATCTTATTTGCAAATTCGGCGTTAAGCGACATGTATGAACCGCTCGACGCATTGAATATGTAGTCGCGCGCGTCTCGTGTGAGGGTGAAAGCATTGGCGAGCGTCCATTTTGGAATCGTATCATCATACAGACTATATCCTGTTGCAGGGGGTGTGTATGTTCTGGAGATATCGAGCACTTGTGTTCGCTCGACCCTGAAGCTGTAAGCTAATCGAGTATAGTCGAGATAGAATGGAAAAGAGAATCGGGTCGAAAGACCGAGGTCACGTTTGTTATAGTAATCCCAATTACGATTAACATAGTAAATGTCAGCCCCGGCTGACGTTCTCGTGTCAAGGAACCATGGTTCAGTGAAACCGATCTGGAAATTGGTTAATCTTCCACCTAACTCAAACTTCGTGTAAAGACGCTGCCCCCGTCCGAACAGATTTGGGTGGGAAAATTCCACGTATCCCGTGAATCGATCCTGTGCTGAATATGAAATGCCTGCACCGACCGTACCGATACCTTCTTTTTCCTGTACGTTGTATATAATATCAATATTTCCACTATCATCAGGCGCGCCGGGTAGTATCTGGATGTCATCAAAGAACCCTAGATTGAATATTTCTCGTTGGCTCCGTATGACATCCCGCCGCCGATATCGTTGTCCAGGAATGGTGACGATCTCTCTTCTTATGACTTTCTCTCTTGTGTTGGTGTTACCAGTAATCAAAACACGTGCTACGTTTGCCGGGTCGGATTCCGTAATGTTGTATTGAATATCAATCATGCTATCCCGTACATTCTCGAGCGGTACTATGGAGTTGTAGATATATCCTTCGTCGGCGTAGATGCCATACATGTTCTGTATGCTCTCCTCGGCTTTTGCCAGGTTGTACACGTCACCACTTTGCAGTGTCATCACGCCGGTTATCTCGGCATCCCCCAAAACGGTGTTACCTTCTAATGTGATATCACCTACATAATATCTCTGATTTTCTTCTACGTCTATGGTGATTATAAATCGGTCACCACTCACCTCGATATCTGGGGCTTGCACAACAACATCAAGAAATCCGTTTTCCTTATAGAAAGCGGTGATCTTGTCGATATCCTCTTCTAGGTCTTCCTCAGTCAGTTTCCCTGAACGCAGGAATCCTTTTTGCTTAGTTGCCATTTTGCGCTTGATTTTGCTGTCCGAGAGCGAATTATTACCGTTGATGATAATTTTACCAATGCGTGGTTGAATACCTTCATTAATGATAAAAAATATCTTGGCTTTGTTTAGGCTATCAACGACCACACTGTCGTAGACTTCAGTCTGGTAGAAGTGCTTTTTGGTATAGAGTCCTGAGATCTTAGTACGCGCGTCGAATATTGCCTTATCGCTGAGTACTTGTCCTGCTCGGAACCCGATTTCTTTATTGATATCGCGATCCTTTATTTTCTCATTGCCTATGAATTGCGGTAGACCCTTTAAGAACGGTGCCTCTTCGACAATAATCTTAACGAACATGCCATCGCCAACGATAGAGGTGTCGATGGCGATGAAGTTAAAGAGCTTCAACTTCGCAAGATTCTCGATCGCATCTATTATCAGTGAATTATTGAATGTTTTCCCAGACTCGATGCCACTTGATTGAATGACCAGCTGAGGGTCAGTCCATTTAGCGTCGACTTCGACGTCAACTATCGTGTAACTCAGGAGAAAAAACAATAACATCATTTCTGTGTGAACTCGATTTTTTCTCCTGCCCTAACGAGTTTAATGCGTTTACCTTCTTTGATATTACCTTTCAGGATTTCCTCTGAAAGTGGGTCTTCGATTAGTTTTCTTATCGTTCTCTTAAGGGGCCTGGCGCCGAATTCGGCATCAAAACCAGTTTCCACCAGCAATTCTTTGCTCGACTCGTCAATCTCGATCTTCATGTTCTTCTCGTGCAACCTTTCCTCAACTTCTTCTATGAGAATGTCGATTATCTTTTTCATATCATCGCGCTTTAGCTTCTTGAAAACGATGATCTCGTCTATCCGGTTCAAGAATTCCGGCGAGAAGAGCTTCTTGACTTCCTCCATCAGTCGCGTCTTCATCTTGTCGTAAGAAACCGCGTCGTCCAACTTCATGAAGCCAATACCATCGCTTCTGCGTATTTCCGCGGTACCGATATTTGACGTCATGATTATAACGGTATTCTTGAAATCCACACGGCGACCGTATGAGTCCGTGAGTTGGCCATCCTCGAGGATCTGAAGCAGAATGTTAAAAACATCGGGATGTGCTTTCTCGATCTCGTCGAAAAGAACAACCGAGTAAGGCTTGCGCCTTACTTTTTCGGTAAGTTGCCCGCCTTCCTCGTAACCAACATAACCAGGCGGGGCACCGATAAGCCGGGAGACGTTGAACTTCTCCATGTACTCGGACATATCAAGGCTTATCAGCGAGTTGATATCGCCGAACAGAAATTCAGCAAGGCGCCGAGCAAGCTCTGTCTTGCCCACACCCGTGGGTCCCAGGAATACAAAGCTGCCGATGGGTCTTCTAGGATCTTTCACACCGGCGCGGCTACGCCTTACCGCTTTTGCGATTGCCGTAATGGCCTCATCCTGGCTAACAATCTTTTTCTTCAATTCTTCTTCCATCTTCAGCAGTCTTTTCGACTCACCTTCCTCAATACGCGAAACCGGTATGCCAGTCCAACGCGAGACTACAAAAGCAATGTCCTCTTCGTTGACCGTAGGTCTCGTTACCGTGCTTACCTTACTCTTTTGCTGTAGCTGGTCGGCTAGCTTTCTCTGCTCGTCACGCAGTTGTGCGGCTTCCTCGAATTTCTGTTCGGCTACGAGTTTTTCCTTTTTCACCTTAATATCGCCGATTTTTAGCTCCAGTTCCGTAGTAGCATCATCCTTGACGATCTTTGACAGCTTCACCTTAGCACCTGATTCATCGATTACGTCGATTGCCTTATCAGGCAGAAACCGGTCGGTGATATAACGGTTTGAGAGCCGAGCAGCGGCCTCGAGTGCTTCGTCAGTATATGCTATCAGATGGTGATCTTCGTACCTCTTACGCAACCCCTGTAGTATATTAATTGTTTCTTGTACGGTTGGAGGATTCACCATGATCGGCTGGAACCGGCGTTCGAGTGCGCCGTTCTTCTCGATGTAGCGCCGATAGTCTTCAAGCGTAGTCGCACCGACACATTGAATCTCACCTCGCGCCAAGGCCGGTTTAAGTATGCTTGAGGCATCGATTGCGCCTTCAGCAGCACCCGCACCGACAATCGTGTGTAGTTCATCGATGAACAGCACCACATCCTTATTACGAGTCACTTCGTTTATGACCGCCTTGAGTCTTTCCTCAAATTGTCCCCGGTACTTGGTGCCGGCGACAATCGAGGCCATATCGAGTGCGACCACCCTCTTGTTCTTCAGAGAATCCGGTATATTGCCGGCTATGATATCTTGCGCAAGCCCTTCGACAATCGCTGTTTTCCCAACGCCGGCCTCACCGACGAGTACCGGGTTATTCTTCTTGCGGCGCGACAGCACTTGAATTACCCTTTCTATTTCATTCTCCCGTCCGATGATTGGATCCAGTTTCTCTTCCCTTGCCAATTGAGTCAAATCCCTTGAGAACAAATCGAGCGCCGATCCTCGCTGTTTACCGCGTGTTTTGCTCGTAACCACGCCCTCGGGCCTGAGTAGCTGTATGATCTCATTCTTCACAGTCTCGTAGTCGACCCCGATCGATTCGAGGACTTGTGCGCCTAGGCTTTCTGGTGTCCGAATGACACCCAATAGGAGGTGTTCAGTACCGACGTAGGAATGACCGAAATTCTTGGCCTCTTCCATGGCGTAATTAAGGCAGACGCGAGCTTCATTGCTAAATGGAACGTCGATTTTGCCGCCCGGGCCACTCTGTATAGAATTCTCGATGTTCTTACGCAGTTCGTTGAGTTCTATACCCAAATTGATAAGAACCATTGCACCGACGCCTTCTCCTTCCTTGATCATCGCCAGGAGTAGGTGTTCAGTACCAATGAAATTATTTTTGAATCTTAGAGCTTCATCATGGGCAAGATGCAGTATCTTTCTAACCCTTTCGGTGAATCTTTCCTGCAAAGCATCCTCCTTCTTAACCTCATTCTAATCAAAATTGCGTATTTGTCAACTATTTAGACAATACAGGCAGGGAATGAGTTTAACGAAAAATCATAGGATTGGATGATATGGGCAGCAATTACGTTGGGGGTGCCCCGATAAGGCAACTCAGACTGTGGTAAAACGTGCAAAGAAATTAAAGAACTCACGGGGGCGGTTGATCAAGCGTAACCTCGGTAAGTCGCTCGAGTATGCCTTGCTCACCGACTCACCGACATGCCTGAGTTGTTCTCTCGTGTACACTCTTCGTGGAACGGCCAATCTATAATATTCTTCAAACACTCCACCGCGAATCCCGGTCTCGAGGAAGACCTGACTGGCGAGCGCGAAGGAAAAATATCGGTGTCCGCTTTTGGGGATCACCGCAACCGCGTGACCTCCCACTGGCTCAAAGACCTCAACACGATTTTCCTTTAGTATAGCGGCTAGATACCTGATGCCACCGATATGTGTCCGCAGGAAGTTTTCATTCATAGCATCTTCCATTCCCAGGGTCATTGCTGCCACGTCACGCGCCGCCAGGCCACCCGAGGTTGGGTATGCTTCTTGCCTGAGTACCTCATAAGTCAATCGGTCATATAGTTGTCTGCTACGTACGCCGATACACCCGCCGATATTCACCAGTCCGTCCTTCTTATTACTGAAATATAAGATATCTGCAGATCTGAACATACGTTTACAGATTGCTGCAACACTCATACGTGATTTTTCAATTTCTTTGATCAAATACGCATTATCGGCGAAGCGACTGGCATCGAGGACCAAGTTAATATTGTATTTTCGTGCGATGCTTCGTGTTTGCGCGATGTTTTTCAGGGATACGGGTTGACCACCCTTGATGTTGTTGGTGAGTGTTAGTATTACTAGCTTGACACGTTTGAGCTCACGCATTTTTTCGTTAAGTTTATCAATATCTATGTTCCCCAAGAAGGGAGGATGCTCAGAGGGTAGATCGACCGCGCGGCAGTGCAATGCCTCGATATTCCCACGCGTCGTCTCGAAATGAGCATTTGCAAGAACAATATCTCCGGGCTTGAGTAACAGCTTGAAGAGTATGTTCTCAGCACTTCTTCCTTGATGCACTGGTTGAATGAAGGGAAAGCCGGTGAGCCTTTGTGTTCTTTCGACGAATGCTTCAAAAGATTTCTGCCCGGCAAAATCCTCCCTAGCTTCTATCATCGCCGCCCATTGGCGTGCTGTCATGGCGCCGGTTCCCGAGTCAGAGACAAGATCGATTGTGACATACTTGGCGGGAATATGAAACGGGTTGTAGGCGACCGCGCGCAGAACATCCTTCCTCTTTCGCCGCGCGACTCGGGGGAGAGGTTCAACTACCTTTATGCGATATGGTTCGTGCATTTATTTCAATTGCTGCACTTTCCTTCTTAACTCTCTGTTATCCGGTTCAAATTCAAGCGCTCTGTCGTATGCATCCCTTGCTCGACCCAGGTCATCTAGTTTAATGTAAACATCTCCTAAATGCTCCAAGATTACCGCATCTTCCACAATTTCAGATGCCCTTTTGAGTTCCTGTAATGCGTCTTCATACCTACCCATCATATAGAATATCCAACCCCGGGAATCGATGTAATAACCGTTATCCACATCGATATCTAATGCTTTATTGACCAGCTCTAGGGCGTACTCGAGACTATCGTTCCGCTCGGCATAGGTATAGCCGACGTAATTAAGCGCGACCGCATTCGCGGTATCGACGTCAAGAATCTGCTGGAAGATTTTGAATGCTTCTCTGTCTCGACCCAACCGTGATGTGAGGTTGGCTAATGCCTGGAGTGCTGAAAGATTGCTTCGGTTTTCCACCAGCGCCTTTTTGTAATAGGAGTAGGCTTCGACATCATTCTCTTGCGTTTCCGCAATCGCGCCCAATAAGTAGTATATCTGCGCAAGATCACCGCCGCGATACGCCGCCTCAGTGAAGGCATGTTGCGCCACATCGAATTGTTCTTTTTCGAGTGCCACGAAGCCTGAGTAGATCCATAGTTCGATAAAATCAGGGTTGATATTGAGCGCGTTGTTGAGTTCGATCATCGCCTTGTCATACTCAGCCTGCTCAAAATATATTCTTGACAGATAAAAGGCTGAGTAAGTGTCTCCAGGATCATACCTCAGGGCAACATAAAATTCGTTTGCGGCCGATTCGAACATTTCTTGTTTGTAATATGCAAAGCCGAGGCTTCGTCTCACGTGGTTATTGTCCGGTTCATACTCTAATATTGCACCGGCGATTTTTGGAACTCTATCATACGTGTCAGTATCAATATAAATGTCAACAAGCCTCTGCGCGACATGCGGAATGAATGTGTCAGCATTGACTTGCTCGTAATAGTAAATTGCTGAGTCTTTCATTCCTATCATGTCAAAACCCGTACCGATGCCGATAATCGTAGCGACGTTTGAGGTATCGAGCGCGTGTCCCTGCCGGTAATAGTCGATTGCCGCAACATGGTCATTGATTTTTCCTGATAGAGCAGCAAGTCTGAGGTAGACATCCACGGTTCTCACTTCGCTTGGCATGCGTTCAAGCACGTTTATGGCGTTGGCTATCTCTCCACTCGCTTCCAACAAGGTTGATATTGCCATATTTATCTCCGGTACATTGGGTTCTATTTCCAGCGTTCTTTCGTAGTATTCAATTGCATTCTTGAAATCGCGCTTACCGACATATCCAAGAGCAATAATCTGGCACAAGCGAGCGTCATCGGGTTCGATAGTCAAAGCTTCCTGAGCATAGACTATACCTTCGTCGAATCGTTGCAGCATGTACAGTGCACTTGCGAGTGATACGTAAATCTCAATTGCTTCGGGTGCCTTTTCTCGTGCTCTTTTGTAATAATCTATGGCTTCAGAGATTTTACCTTCGAATTCCAATTGACTGCCGATGCTGAACAATTCTAACGCACTCTCACTGCTAAATAGAATTAGTGATAGGGCTAAAACTCTAAATATATATATAACAGCCATAATTTGTCAGGATCTTTTATTGGATCGGTATTATAGAGATTGTAATCAAAGCCCAGCCCGATCCGTCGTGATGCCTTCTTGTAATAACCCATAAAACGCAGTAAGTGTCGGTGATAATACGTCGAATCTCCCTTGCTTATTGTGAAACTCGGTTTGGCGTCCACACCGAAGTCATTGTTTCTGAAAACATTCAGCATGAGTTCCAGTATCGCATCGTATTGGTAGTCTGCACCAGAGTTGATATCCCAACCAGAATAGTCCACGTGAGGATAATAACCCAAGTCTATCGACCATAGAAATCGCTTCGGAGTTTTCAGGCGCGTCGAATAGTGAAAGTCACTTGGCGCAAACTTCAGCCTAAAGCGATTGAATACTGGTGTGTCTTCTGAGTAGTGATCGATGTCGTGAAAGCAGTCATGTACGTAGTAACCAGTCACAACATAGTCCTTGACGAAATAGTCAAGACCCCCAACAATATAGTAATGTGCATAGCGCGGATCTAACCTGACCCCGTGCTTCTGTTCTGCCATGTCGAGGTCATCGCGGTAGAGAACGAACATCCTGAGATTATTACCTTTGATCACGGTGCAGTACAATTCGACAGAAGCATCTACGCTGTATCTGCTTGTATCACTATTGAGATATTTGCCGAACAATCCACCCCCATGAAATTCGAGGGGGATCTCCAGTGAGATGAGTAGTGAAGAGGGGAGAATCAGCAAGATGAGAAGGTTGAGAGCTGCACTTCTCGTGAAATCGTGAGATTTACAAAACATATTACTGCTCCTTTGCTTTGTTCAAGACTTGCTCACCCAGCATATCATAGTCTTTGGTACCGGTTATTTGCACCTCGTAGATGCCTCCCAGTTTTAGCCCCTCACCGGTTATTAAAATCTGGCTATCGATCTCAGGTGCCGTGCATTTCGCATGACCTATGAAGACTTGTTCACGGCTGCTGACTAAAACCTCGAGGCGGCTACCGATTCGACTCTGGTTCTTTTTGTTGATTATTCGTTGCTGCAAGCTAACTGCCTCGGCGTAGCGCCGCTCTATTACTTCCTTGGGTATTTGCCTTAATTCTGCAGCAGGCGTGCCTTGTTCACGATAATAAGGAAAAATGCCCACCCAGTCGAAATGACCTTCACCTAAGAAATCCATGAGCTCATTGAATTCGTCGTCTGTCTCGGTCGGAAAGCCAACAATGATTGTTGTTCTTATTGACATGTCGTCTATCGTTTTGAGTCTTGCTAAAATGTTTTCAATATCATCGCGGCTGGTCTTACGGTTCATTACACTCAGAAGGCGGTCGTTTATGTGTTGAATTGGCAAGTCGATATACTTACATATCTTCTTATTCAGTGCGATTTCTTCGATGATGCCCTGATCGATGGTCTTAGGATGTGCATACATAATCCTTAACCATTCTACTTTTGGTATCTGTGATAGTTCACGGAGCAACTCTCGCAGTCTCGGTCTTCCGTATAGATCAGAACCATACCTCGTCGTGTCCTGGCCGATGACTATTAACTCTCTTATGCCTAGTTCGACCAGTTCAAATGCTTCCTTAATGATTTCATTGAAATCAGTACTGTGGTGGGGGCCTTTTATTGATGGTATCGTACAATACGAGCAATCATTAGAGCAGCCGTCCGAGATCTTGAGGTAAGCGTAGCCATGTGTTGTTGGCAGCCGTGAATCCATACCCGCGGCCTTGGCTTCAATAGACGCGATTAGCTTTGCTTCGTCTTCCAATGTGAACCAGCCTGATACTGCAGGAAACTTGGTCTTCAATGTGTCTGCGTATCTATTAACCGCACAACCGACCACATATACCTTTGTGCCATTATTCGCATCCTTTAGTACTTGTGCAATGGTCTCTTCAGTCTCTTCGAGCGCTGGAGTGACAAACCCGCACGTATTTATGATAATGATATCGCTGTCCTGTGGTCTTGCACACACAATGTTACCTGCCGCGCCGAGCGTACCCAGCATTTTTTCTGAATCAACCAGATTCTTCGGACAGCCGAGGGATATGAGATTGACTCTTTTGGGCATCTCGATGTCTACACAACCTTAAGTAATCTGACAACGGCCGAGGCGATCAACTCTCCATTCTCATCGACAATCTCGGATTCTGCTTCAATCAGCCGATGCTTTGTCTTCACGACCCTGGCGCTTGCAGTATAAGTGCTATCGACCCTCATAGCTTTTCTAATACGCATTGATAATTCAGCAGTTACTGATTTATGCCCCTTCTTGAATGCGGCCCAAACCGCCAACTCGTCGAGTATTGTTGCGATTATGCCACCATGCACAACTCTGTTGTAACCCTGCGTCCATTCAGGAGGGTTGATTTTTGCCCTGACGCCATCCTTTTGTTCGGCTATGTCAAGCTTCAAGCCATTATCATTTCTCGTACCACAAGCGAAGCAGGATTCATCCATCAGGAATTCAGAACTCATCTATTTGAACCCCTTTGGGTGGGCTAAACTCAAACATCTTCCTCGAGATCTTCTTGTTGATTTCCACCTTCGTGAATTGGAACTTGCTTTCGGTGCCTGCTTCGTTAATCACTGTGATACCAATTATCTCAAAAGTCTTGTCTTTGATCTCAACGATTAACTTCCGATAAATGTCGGTCTCATCCTTTGGTTCCAGTTTGATTTCGTAAGACTCATCGGTTTCTGAAATCAGCTCTGCGTTATATTCTTCCTTATAATTGGCGAAAAGGGCATCAGGATTGATCTGAAACGGCATCTGTTCAAGCCTTTGCCTGATCGCGCGATTCTCATCCGGGATATAAATCCAGAGTGACGCACTATCGCCAACGTATATCTGCTCAGGGTCATCGATTTCCATCCTGAAGAAATTGGGTCTCATGTAGTAGGTTCTGCCTTCGTAACGCTGACAGATACCGGCTTCTTCGTCACAATATACTTGCTCGAACTCTGTGTAAAAGCTATTCATGCTCTTGTATTTCTCGATGGTTCGGTCCAATACTTCGTTAGCCTCAAGCGCGAGCACTTGTGAGCAGATCAGTAAAGCTGCCAGAATTGGTATTCTCATTAATAGCTCCTTTTTACCTATCTTATATATAATCATGATTATGTCAACACTACGGCAAATAAAATTGCTTACGGCTTGAGCTTAGCCGTGTGCCTCTTGACAACCAACATTATTTGAGGACAATAACATCTGACCTACCTTTTGTACCAATCCATTGAGTAATATGAAAAGCCGAGGAGGCTTAATGAAAAAACATATTATCGTATTGATTGTCATACCGTGTGTTTTTTGCTTAGCCCAGAACCTTCTACAGAATCCAGGCTTTGAATCGTGGACCGGTGGTTTGCCTGATTATTGGCAGAAGGACGATACCATTCTCGTATTCCAAGAGGACGTCGTTGTACATTCGGGCGACTTTAGTGTCAAGGATAGCCTAATCGACACATGCCAATCCTATGCTGATTTCTTCCAGGGAAGATTTCCTGTAACAGCAAATACACAATACACTTATTCGATTTGGGTATGGGATGATGACCAAGCCGGCAGGGTTAGACAAGGTGTTTATTGGTGGCCCACAGGTTATTTATGGTCGACCGAATACTCAGCTGACATGTCAGGCTGGCAAGAACTATCATATACTCTAACATCTCCTGCTGATGCAGAATCCGCCTTAGTATTAGTGAGAGCTTATGATATTTTGGCAAACTGGGACGGTGGTGCAGTATTTTATCTTGACGACGCATATTTTCAAGCTCCATCGATTCAACCTCCAGTAATTGTTAGGTCCTGGCATACGCCAACCAATCCTGGCGCCGGGGTCACGGGCAGTGTGTATGCCAAGGCTACCGATGATGGATACATTGAGCATGATACCTTATACTACGGAGTGAACGGCCTCTCGAGTCCAATTGCCACATCGCACACAGCTGTAAACACTGACACTTTCATCTATCAGATACCAGGTCAAGCTGCGGGTGATACAGTGTTCTATTACTTGAGGTTTATTGACAATGATTCGTTGGAAACATTCTCCGACACGCATGCCTATTACGTTGGGGCTCTGGATATCTACGTTAACGAAGTATGCTATGATACATATAGCGCCGATTCTGGATGTTTCATCGAGCTATATGGCCCAAGTGGAACAAGTCTCGATGGATTCAGCCTTGTTGGCGTTAATGGCACTGGGGGTGTGGAGTACGAGACCATTGATCTCAGCGGCGGTTCGATACCAGGAGACGGGTTCTTTGTTGTTGGCGATTACGCCACAGTACCGAACGTTGACCTTGTCGATCCCGGGGCAAACCTGCAAAATGGACCTGACAACTTGGAATTGAGATTCAACGACATCACCATTGATGCTTTGGGTTATGGTGAGCTAGACAGTTGGGTGTTCACTGGTGAATGGCTGCCGGCAGTCGACGTTGATTTCGGACACAGTCTAGGACGGTATCCTGACGGGGATGATACTGACAACAATGAGGTCGATTTCAATGACTACGAAACTTTGACCCCAGGCGAGCCCAACCCCCCAGTTGGCATCTATGAACACGCAACCGTTGCAAAGAAAATGCCCATGCCAATACTCACAAATCCTCTACGTGCTGGGTCGGCATATGGCGCTTTAATCAATGACGTCGGGTATTACCCGCTGATAGTCTACAACACGATGGGCCAAGCCATTACTGAAATCTCCCAGCCGGAGAACAGGCTGGCCCTGCCGACCGGTGTCTACTTTGTCAAATTCAATAACGTGGCGCGGGGTTGCGCCAAGATCGTCGTCATTAAGTAGTCTCGGAACTCGGTCAAAAATAACGCAGAAAGGCGTGTTGAGAACACAGGTTAGCAATAGCGTAAATTCCGCTATTTAAGGGAAGATAACAGGTATTACTAACGTTGTTTATTAATGTAAATATCAGCGCGGAATACTGTTAAGCAACCTACGCTGATGAAAGAATGTTTGATACTTCTGGGCGGAGATGACCAAGCCCCCACTAAACTTCTCATCTTTTGAGGAATAGAGACCAGCGATTTTTACATAACCCAAGGATACATCGACACCGACATTCCAATCGAATTCCTCATCCGCGAGAAAAGAGATGCCAATTCCCTTATACGGCTGCACGCGTGCGCCATAGTAGTATGTGAATATGCTGTCAATGCCCTCATACTCCACCTCAAAGTTCAGGACCAGATAATCCTCGTAAGGCTTAACAGCCACACCACCGTACATATATTTCTTGTCACCCAAGGTGACTGTGTATCCCAGAGCCCACTTCTGAGTCGGACGGCACTGAATTCCCAGAACGTGACTCGATGTGTCACCAAATTGATAAGCATAACCCACGGAAAAAGCCCCGGGCAGCCTGTAGCCTAGACCTATTTCGTAAATTTCAACAGTCTCCACGGTATCGGTATCCATCCTTATCATACCAAAACCGAAATTGCCCGCCGATGCGCCTGAGGTTATAGTCTTGGACTCTGGATGGTAAGTCAAAAATGCCTCGGCACCAGTTTCTATACCCAAACCAGCAGGATTCGAGAATACGCTCGTTGAACGGATCGGTAAAGGAGTGAAATTAATATCATATAAGGGGCTGGCAACAAATCCGAGTATCACCAAAATAATCATTCTACCTCCAGGTTATTATATGGCTGTACGAGCACTGCCGTAAATAGGACGAAACGAGCGTTTATCATAAATCAATTAGGTGCAGCACTCCCTCGAAGATTGCATTTCATCCCATCAAGAAAATGTATCTCAAGACGAACAATATCGAAAAAACGATGAGAATCGGGTGGACATCTCTAATGTTCCCAGTCACGAGTTTGAGTAATGTATAAAATATGAAACCTACGGCTATGCCTTCGGTGATAGAATAAGCGTAAGGCATAATGACAATCGTCAGAAAAGCCGGGATCGCTTCAGTGAAATCGCGCCAATCTATCTTTGCGACACCAGACATCATCAATGTGCCAACAATGATCAATGCAGGGGCAGTCACCGGATAAAGAACCCCGGTCTCGATGGCGAATCCACCGCCAATCATTTTTACCAAAGGATAGAAAAGCAGAGCAACGAGAAAGAGGATACCGGTGGTAATGTTGGACAATCCTGTCCGTGAACCACTGGCGACACCGGTTGAGCTCTCAATATAGCTAGTTACTGTTGAAGTACCCATTAATGTTCCGGTGACAGTACCAATAGCATCGGATAAGAGCGCTTGCCTGGCTTTTGGCAGCTTGCCGTCTTTAACAAACCCAGCTTGTTCGCTGACCCCGATGAGCGTGCCTACAGTGTCAAAAAGGTCTAGGAAGAATAGGATAAAAATGGTAGGCAGCAGAGAAAGTGTTAGGGCAGCACCGACATCGAGTTTAAAGAATGTTGGCGCAACTGAAGGTGGGATACTCACGACTCCGTAGTATTTCACTATGCCCAAAGGAATACCTATGAGTGCAGTGATTATAATTCCCAAGACGATGGCGCCCCTCACCTTTAGTGTGTAGAGGATTGTGATAAGCACAAGGCCAATAATCGCAAGCAAAACCGGCGTACTGTGTAAGTTGCCCAGACCCACAATCGTGCCTGGTGTGTAAGTGACAATCCCCGCCCACTGAAAACCAATCAAAGCGATGAACAGACCAATTCCGACCGCGATCGCTTGCTTAAGCGAATTTGGTATCGAATTGACCAATGCTTCACGGAAGCCAAAGAACGATAGAATAATAAAGATCGCGCCAGAAATGAAATTGGCACCGAGGGCGGTCTGCCACGGTATGCCCATCGCCAGGCATACCGTATAAACGAAAAAGAAGTTATGACCCATGGCTGGGGCAAGTGCTATTGGATAGTTGGCAAGAAATGCCATCAGGAAAATCGCCACTGCACTGGAGACGCATGTTGCAACCATCACGGCACCGAAATCCATGCCTGCCGCCTCTAACACGGCGGGTTGTACAAAAATAATATATGCCATGGTCATGAAAGTCGTCAAGCCGCCAATCATTTCTTGGGATATCGTCGTACCGTGTTCCTTTAGTTTAAACAATCGTTCTAGCATCGCTCCTCCCATACACATCTTTTAAATTATTCCAAAACACATCGTAAGCACACAACACGATTTCGGCTTTGAAAGGTGTAGCATCTAGATTAGCATCCGCGTGTAAGAATCCTGGTGAGATAGGGTTCAGTAACATTTTTGTTTCCCTATCCCTATTCTATTGAATTCGCTTTTGTTGTCAACTACAATACACCTAGTCACTCTAATGTTGACTTTCGGTAAGAGCATGATATAATTGCCCGTGCGGGGGTAGCTCAATGGTAGAGTCACGGCCTTCCAAGCCGTTGGTTGCGGGTTCAAATCCCGTCCCCCGCTCTGTTGCGCGCTGGCAGGTAGAATGCGGAATAGCAGGTCGCGTATGGTGAGTCGCGCCTGCCTTGCACTTTCAATGTGAGGAGGTTTTGGTGAAGAAAATGCTTGTTGCAGGAATTCTCCTAGCAATTTTTTGTGGTGGCGGGGGAGAGAAGCCCACAGAAGTCTCGTCGCAATCACAGGAGGCTACCATCGCAAAATCGATTTTGATGGTGATAGCGCCAAAAGACTTTCGTGATGAAGAGTTTAAGGAACCTTACGATCTGTTCACCAGATCGGGCATCGAGGTTGTAATCGCTTCGACCGACACCACGCCTGCAAAAGGAATGCTGGGTATGATCGTGATACCGGACATTGTGTTTGAACAAGTAAACACAGATGAGTTTGATGCATTGGTTGTCGTTGGCGGTACTGGCTGTGCACAGCTGTGGGATAACGAAATACTACATAAAATCGTTCAGAACTTTAATGCTCAAGGCAAGACAGTCGCCGCGATATGTATTGCACCGATGGTACTTGCCCGCGCCGGTGTACTCGCAGATAGAATCGTGACCGCACATGCATCCGTGAGAGATGCTATCGGGAAATCATGTGCACGTTGCACAGATTCAAATATCGAGGTCAGCGGCAATGTAATTACCTGTTCGGGACCTAATGCGGCCCCCGATTTTGCCGAGACAATAATGGACGTGCTTGGCAAATAGGGTGCTGCTGTGTGGAATTGAACGATGATCACTGTGATACAGAGGGTGACTAAAGCTAAGGTCAGCGTGAACACGCGAACCATATCAGAAATCGGTGAAGGCATGTTGGTACTAGTTGGTATCAAAAAAGGAGATGACAAAGACAAGGCGACACGGCTTGCCGAACGCTGTGCTCATATGCGAATATTCGAAGATGTAAGCGGCAAATTTAATCTTTCACTTAAAGACGTTGGCGGCGAGGCTCTTGTCGTATCACAATTCACCCTTCTCGCGGACACGTCGCGCGGACGTCGGCCATCGTTTTCCGATGCCGAAGAGCCTGACAAATCAGAGGAACTATATAATTTCTTCGTACAGAAGCTCACTGCATGTGGTATTCGAACAAAAACCGGGGTGTTCGGCGAGCGCATGCTCGTGTCCCTTGATAATAATGGTCCAGTGACGATCATTGTGGAGGAGTAGATGGCGTACAGCATGACCGGCATAGGTCGGGCAAGCGGTGATGTCAAGGATCCGCTGATAAAGTTTGATGTAGAAATAAGGTCATACAATCACCGGTTTCTTGACATATCGACGAAATGCCCCAGTTGTCTGCAACCTTTCGAGAACGAAATAAGGCGCGAGGTTCAATCTAAGGTAACACGCGGGCATATCGTTGTCGTGATACAACAGGATCGTGAAATCATGCCCACTAAGATAGAGGTCGATAAACCCTTACTTGCATCATATCTGAAGCTAGCCGAAGAACTCCGCGATAATTACCACATTAGTGGTAATATTGACATTAATACGCTGCTGGCGATTCCAGGACTCATCAGGTTCAGCCAACCCCAGGTCGAATCAGAAGACATCTATAAGGCATTCCTGCCGATCCTCAGGAAATCGATAAAGAGCATGCTACAGATGAAAAAAAAGGAAGGCATAAACATAGTGCGCGATATCAAGAAATCCGTCAAGAAGATCGGTGAATACCTACAGGACATCGAACGGGTCATTCCCGAGCGCAATGCCTACTACAAAAAACATCTTTTTTCACTCGTGAAGGGTGTGCAAAAAGAATTGAGCGAGGACCGTTTGTACCAGGAACTACTCTATAATGCAGAACGCACAGATGTGACAGAAGAATGTAAGCGGCTACACAGTCATTTATCATTGTTCAAGGATTCATTAGTGAATGATGATCATCCTGGGCGGAGGTTGAATTTCCTACTTCAAGAACTACAGCGAGAAGCAAATACATTGAGTGTGAAGTCGAATTATCTTCATATCAGCAAAACGGTCGTTCAGATCAAAGAGGAGATAGAAAAAATACGCGAACAGGTGCAGAACCTTGAGTAGGGGCAGAATTATTGTCTTATCAGGGCCATCGGGTGTGGGTAAGACAACGATCTGTGAACGACTGCTAAACAGCCGTTCCGACCTACGTTATTCTGTGTCCGCGACATCACGGCCCAAAAGGAAGGTCGAAAAGAGTGGCCGTGAGTACATTTTTCTTTCTCGAGAGGAATTCAGGCGTTGGATTGACAACGACTTTTTTGTTGAACACGCTGAGGTATATGGCAACTTCTACGGCACCCCCAAGAAATCTTTGGAAGAGACACTAGACAGGGGTCTGAACGTCTTGATGGACGTTGATGTACAAGGCGCGAGGTCTTTGATGAAAATCTACCCGGACGGGATTTACTTTTTCATCATACCTCCTGACCTTGCAGAACTCGAGCAGAGACTCAAAAAACGGGATACTGACCATGACGAAGTCATAAAAAGCCGTCTGTCAAAGGCTCTCGAAGAATTAGCATACAAGAGTGATTACAAGTATGTCATTGAGAACAAAAACCTTGGTGTGACAGTAAAAGAAATACTACAAGTCATTGAAAATGAGCTAGGAGCAAATTGATTACACACTTTGTTGTTGACACAAATGGGTATTTTGATATAATCAAACGCTTGAATGAGGGGCAGTAGCTCAGTTGGGAGAGCGTCTCGTTCGCAGCGAGAAGGTCGCCAGTTCGACTCTGGTCTGCTCCATGAATCAATGAGATGATACCACAAAGACTGTTTCTAACCAAAGGTGTAGGAAAGCACAAGGAAAAGTTGACCAGTTTTGAGGCTGCGCTCAGGAATGCTGGGATTGCTCCGTTCAATATCGTTCGCGTCTCGAGTATCTTGCCACCCGGCGCGAGAATACTCTCCAAGACCAAAGGCATAGCGCGGCTGTCACCCGGAGAAGTCGTTCATGCGGTGATGGCCGAATCAAGCACCAATGAACCGCATAGGCTCATTGCTGCAGCGATTGGCGTTGCGGTACCCAGTGATCGCAGTCAGTATGGTTACTTGTCGGAATATCATTCCTATGGGGAAACCGAGGTCAGGGCAGGCGACAAGGCCGAGGACCTTGCCGCTCAGATGCTGGCCACGACTTTAGGCGTGCCCTTTGATCCGGATATCAGCTATGATGAGAGAAAGGAGATTTGGAAAATCTCCACCAAGATTGTGAAAACGATGAACACAACCCAGACCGCGATAGGGGATAAGTATGGCCTTTGGACAACCGTGATCGCCGCTGCGGTTCTCATGCCCTAGAGATTAAGTGTTACTGCTGTTCTTGGCAAGCCTGACGCTACCAGGTATCTCCAGTCAAGGCGACCGTATTTTCTATCATGATGCACGGTCGCTATCATTGGGTGGGGTATCGATCGTCCTGGGGATGCCAGATAATCCGGCATCGATGGGGCTGATGAATGAGAAAAGGGTATTTGTGTCGGGTTGGTTTGTAGTACAGAACGAGCGGCGCGGGCTCCGCGTTTATGATTCGTACGGCAACAATATTGGCATATCGACGGTGACCAATAATACAGCTACTTATCCAAGTGTCGGCCCCAGTGGCATTGTATTCCCCTTCAGGGCGTTGCGCTTTGGTCTACGTTATGCTCCAGTCTGGGATTATGATTATTATTATCGCTATGAACAGCGCGATGATTTTTACCAGATCGTACGCATCGATGAACATTCTTATCGGGGCTATACCCATTCGATTTCACCCATGTTCAGTTTCAAATACAATTTCATCAATATCGGTGTAGAGTATGGCTTCCTTTTAGGAAATTGGAGTAAAGAAGAAAAAATCATAGTCCCGCAAACTGCCGACTCGATTGAGGCACAAGAAACAGATTTCAGCGGGAATAAGGTCAGAGTTGGATTCGTTCTCGCACCCGACCTGAGCTTTCGATTTGCTTACACCTATCAACACGAGTACGAACTGGTGGATCTTGGTTTTTCCTTTCCGACAACTCACTCCCTGGGGATAATGTATCAACCGCCGGGAAGGATTCCAACCAAATTTGTCGGCCAGATTGACCTGGAGACGTGGGGTCCGGTGATATTGGGTTTCGCCGTCGATGATAGACCTATCTTTGTATATAAAATCGGTGTCGAGCATATGATTCTCGGGAGATACGCGTTGCGCTACGGATTTTGTATCTTCCCGGATTATATGGAACCGGCGATTTGGACGACGACCCTGACCCTTGGATTCGGCTTGAATACGGGCACGTTTTCCCTGGACTTGGGCTACGGCTATGGCAAGAGGGATTTTCTAAATTCAGATTTCTATTCATTTGACGTAGGTACTAACTATAAATTTGATGAAACTACCCATCAGCTCTTAATATCGATAGGTCTTCGGTTCTGAAACAACTTGCTTAGCCTGATCGCTTTTCTGCTAACATTAGGGCAGCCTTCCTTTGACCACATTTATATATTACACACAAATGACATCGAGGGTGCTCTATCACCCAGCACCGCGTGGTGGATGAATCCATACTTTCCGCCACCGATTGGAAACGCTGCGGCCGCGGCCACATTCATTAAAGAAAAACGAATGGAGGCAGACAGTCTCGGGTACGGATTTCTGCTCCTTGACAGCGGCGACATGTTCGTCGGTTCGCCCATTGGTGAATTCTCCAAGGGTCAAGCAGTTGCTGAATATTTCAACTATTGCGGCTACGATGTTGTAGCACCGGGGAATCATGACTATGACCAGGGTGTGGATGTGTTCAGGGAATTTGTAGCAAGCGTTGACGCGACGTTCCTTGGTTCTAATATCGTATACAAGGAAACCGAACAGGTCGTTGGTTACTTAGAACCATACACGATAGTTGAACAAGTAGGATTACGTATTGGTCTTTTCAGTCTGCTCACCGAAAACATGGCGGGAATGACCACTCCGGAAAGGTTCGAGAACCACGATGTGTTGAGTGAAATGGAAACGGCCTCCAGGTTCTTGGATACATTGAGATCCAAGAGTGTCGACCTTATCTTTGCTCTCACCGGTATCGGGCTGCGCCACGATAAGCGTGTAGCCAGTTCGGGAGCCGGTATCGACGTTATTTTTGGTTCCCACAGCGCTACTGCCCTGGAACAGCCATACGAGGATTCCCTAAGTCATACTATTATTTGCCAGGCATACGGCCATCTTAGTAGTATCGGTTTTCTTGATTTGTGGATCGACAAGAAGACGAAACGTATTGCCGGATATCGTGGGGAATTGGTTGATTTGCTCAGTGAACAAATCGATGATGATACGGTGATGCTAGCGATCGTCAACAGGTGGGAAGACATCACGCAAAAGGGCTTCGACGAGGTGATCGGATATTCGAATGAAGAACTGGTGCGTACGGGGTTTGAGGAGTCTACCATCGGTAACCTGATAACCGATGCGATGCGTGAGTTCTTTGATGTTGACGTCGCGATACACAATTCAGGCGGCATAAGAGCAAATATGCCAAAAGGGAATGTCACATATCGGCATTGCTACAACATCGACGCTCTGTCCAACACGGCGGTTCTGATTGAGATGACCGGCAAACAAATTTTCGACGCCCTGGAGATAGGTGTTAATGGTCATCATGCTATCTTCCAGATTTCGGGACTGAAGATGACTTATGATAATAGAAATCCAATTGGGTCAAGGGTTTTGGAAGTTGTCCTGAGTGATGGTACCCCTATTGATACGCTGAAAACCTATTCGCTGGTTACAAATTCCTTTCTTGCCGCCGGCGGTGGTGAATACGCAATCTTCAAACAAGGGGAGAACGTGCAGGATTCATTCCATTATTTGAGAAACATCATCGCAGAATATTTGAAGAAACACTCACCGATGGAAAAAAGCATCGAGGGCAGAATCATCAATATCGCCCGCAAATAAACATCTTGCAGAACTTTCCGCATAAAAAACATACGATGAACGATGACACTACCATCCGACAGCCGGGGGTGTATCTTTTTCCCTTAAAGCTTCTGTTTTTAGTTACAGTATTGCTACATGTAGGAATCTGTGTCGCTGAATCCTATCGTCTTGCGACATACAATGTACTCAATTTCCCGGATGCCTTAGGTTCCCAGAGATTAGATGACTTACGCACCGCCATCAGTTATATCGATCCAGATATAATCGTGATACAGGAAATGCAAAGTCAGTCGGGGGTAGATTTGTTTTGCGATTCTGTTATGCTTCAAGTGAATAGTGCGTTCGCAAATACACCATTTCACGATGGCCCGGGTACCGACAATGCATTATACTACAGAGAAGATAGAGTCGACTATCTAAGCTCTCAGTACCTTGCGACATCCAACCGCGATATCGCCGAATACCGTCTAATGTTCGTCGAAACACAGCAAGAGTTGTATGTTTTTTCAGTCCATTTCAAGGCGTCTCAAGGAGCAAGCAATGAGGCGATACGTCTACAGGAAGCCACTGTGTTGCGAAACCGCTTAGACACATTTGCACCGGGTACCGAGTTCATGGTATTAGGAGACTTCAACATCTATAGTAGCGATGAACCGGCATTTCAGAAAATGATCGATAGCCTCGGCAACAACAGAGGACGTCTGTTCGATCCGTTGAACGTGTTAGGCAGCTGGCATGAGAACATCAACTATGCATCCGTGCATTCGCAATCAACGAGACTCGAACAAATGCCCGACGGTGGAGCCGGGGGCGGATTGGATGACAGGTTTGATTTGATACTTTGCTCGGAAGACCTTTTCGATAGCACTGGGCTGTTACTACTCACCGATTCATACACGGTTTATGGCAATGACGGTGAGCATTTCAATCTCTCGATAAACTACGGTTACAACGGTGCAGTACCTTCCCATGTTGCAAATGCGCTGTATTATGCATCTGATCACCTACCCATTTTTGTCGATATCAGCGATGAGACCGAGCCTCTGGTCGAGAAACCCGTGGTCAAGGTTTACCCCAACCCAATGCAGGATTGGGCACAGATAACGTTTCCTTGGCACGAAGGGTTCGTCAAGGGACGTTTCACGCTGACGAATATTCTTGGCCAACGAGTACACGAAAGCGAAACTATGGATCCTTTAGGATGCAGAATCGATCGAGGGAATCTTCCAATTGGCGTCTATTTTATCCATATCCTGATCGAAACGCGTTACGGCACACACAAGTATCACACAAGTATCGCAATCGTGAACTGATGATCGTTATATTCCTTCTCGCAGTAGAATCCAGTTATTTTCTTCAATTGTCACCAGGCGTCATGTCTGGCGGACTGGGTGGGTCATCGGTCACGATTAACGAAGGGCTCTCTGTCTTTCACAACCCGGCATATGTACAGGACGCGCAATTGAATGTCACCCTGTCTCGATGGTTTTATTCGACGAATTATCTTACGTTGGGTGCTACGCATAGTGACTATTCATTCGGTATATCCTACTTGAACTACGGCCGCATACAAGGATATGATGCCTCAGGCAACCCGACCAGCGTTTTCACACCCTACAATCTTTGTGTCGCGCTGGGTAGACGATTCGGCCCGGCTGGACTAGCACTCAAAGGATTCGTGGAGAAAATCGCCGAACATACATATTATGGGCTATGCGGTACCGCAGCGCTGCATATGACTTACAAACAATTATGCATAGGTATGAAGCTTGAAAATTTAGGTAAAGAAATATCAAAAAATACTACAATACCAACATTTCTTTCTATTGGGTTAAAGTACAATATAGCTCAGGAAATAGACGTGATCGCGGAAGCAAAGGGACCGAGAATCGAGATTAACTCAGGCATCATCTACTCCTACAAGAACCTGAGGTTGCTCGCCGGTAGCCGCTACCGCCAAGCAGATAATCTGGCTAGCGCCTCACGTCTCAATGTTAGCATCAATGATTTCGCCCTTACTGGTGGTCTGATAATCGACATCGAGGACTATGCCATAGGGTATTCAATCATCTACGGGCATCTCTCGATCGTCCATCAGTTCTCGCTCACCGTAATACCCTGGGTTCCCGATTTACGCACCATTATCCAATTTTCGTAGCACCATTTGATTATAAAAACACTACCCACGGCAAACGGTAACAAGAGTAGTTCAATCCACCAAGTCGATACTTTATTGATTAAACCGGCAAGATGGACATAACCGGCTACAGCATCAATTGCGGTAAGGATAAAGAAACCAGCCCAGAAATAGCGGGCTTTGTGCTGTGCGACAGCGAATAGCACGAGCGCGCGAGAGGAGGTATGACACAGGATAGCAATGATTCTTTCCACGGAACCAATCAGCCACAAGAAGGGTGTAACTACCATGGCCTGGCTTAAAGCACTCATCATTGCAGCACTGTTTACCGCTCCGGTTAATGCTGTGACGTAGCTTCCCAGCGAAGACAAGCCTATTAACAGTGCTTCAACGACCCCGGCACCGAGTCCAACACTGAGCGCGCGTCGTGGATTATCATAGATGCCTCTGATGAGCAGAGCAAATACAAGGGTCATTCCGATCTCGAAAATGCCGGTGAGTAAGCCTATATATGTACTACCCAATATTAGATAACCGGTGTGGCCGAGTGATGATTTGATGAATGCAAAAACCGGGGCGTTAGCGAGATAGGCCAGCACAAACTTGAACAAGACACCGACAAACCATACACCGGCGCCGATGAGCAGCCACTTCCACGAAGTTTGCAGACTTTTTTTCCACCAGAGAACGATGAATATCGTGATCAACACTACAAGCAAGCCAGAAACGAGGAGCGTGCTCTGCAGCGATTGCCTCGATATTTCGCTGAAGCGAATCCGCCATCTACCCGAGGCATGGCGAGCGCTTATCCTTACGGTAATCGGCTCCTGGCTGTTGAAGGGCCCGAAGACTGCCTTCTCATAAGCAAAAGCCTGTTCACCCGTGTAATTCCCAATTACCTGAAAACCCGCGCCGCCAAACCAAACATCCAATTCTCCCCATTCCAACTCGCTTTTCAGATCCATGACCATACTACTGCCATTTTCTGAAAGCGTGAACGCAAATTCGTAGGTTGACGTATCTTTATCCAAATTCTCTCTACCCCTATAATCTAATAGGTCGCGCGCAAAGAGACAGTTGGCTACTATACAGAAACCTAAGAGTGTGACTGAACGAGTACATTTAACCATATGCAAGTATTATACATGCATGAGTTTCATGGTCAACAGAACATTGTTGATTTGCTTAGCGATTCGATTAGAATATTGATGTTCAAGGGGCAACAAGTGCTATCCAGAAAAACAATCGGTGTAGCTGTAACGCTCGGTGCGAGCGTTATGTGGGCAATAGAACCCATAATGGCAAAGTTGTCGTATCAGACAACAGATTTCCTTAACACCTTTGCTACAAGATCGATCTTTGCGCTGGTAACAATAGGAGCGTATCTATTGCTCACTGGCCTCAAACATATCAAGGTTGAGAAGAAACACTTACCAAAACTGATCTACGTTTCACTCGCTGCTACTTTGTTTGCTGATCTCATGTATGTATATGCCTTAACCACGGTTCCTGTAATAAACGCGGTGTTGATTGGACACATGCAGCCCATTTTTGTCATTGTGCTAGGCTTCCTATACCTCAAGACAGATAAAATCACCAGGTTCGACTATCTTGGCATACTGTTCATGATTGTCGCCGGATTATTGGTAGCGAGCAGGACCATGGATAATCTAATGCGTCTAAAGATCGGTACAATAGGGGACCTGTATGTGCTATTGGCGACAACGGCCTGGGCCACGACGGCAATTGTCGCCCGCAAGTACTTGAAGGGCTTACACGCAGCAGTCATAGCGTTCTATCGATTCTTCTTTGCAACAGTAGTATTCATAATCTATATGATATTCTCGAGAGGTCTTGAAGTGGCGAATGTTTATCAGATTATGTTGGGTGTAATCATCGGCATAGGGACGATCCTCTACTATGAGGGAATAAGGCTTATCAAAGCGGCTCAGGTCTCTGCCCTCGAGCTCTCGACACCGTTCTTCGCCACGATATTGGGTTTTGTCGTTTTGAAAGAATACATAACAACGATACAATTCGTTGGAATTCTTTTTCTCGTTGGCGGCATCTATTTTCTTGCCAAGAGAGAAAACACTTAGAGGACATGCTTGAACTCCTCTGAATTTCGAGTACAATAACGTAAGTATGAGACACAAAATCGGGCTTTTCCTGGGCCTTCTGCTGTTTGCACTGGTTGTTATTTCACCTGGTATTGTTGGACTCAGTATACAAGCGAAAAACGTGGCCGCAGTTGCCGTACTCATGGCAACCTGGTGGATCACCGAGGCCATTCCAATCCCAGCAACGGCACTCTTACCGTTGATTCTCTTTCCACTTCTCGGCATCATGCCCGCCAAAGATGTGTCGGTGCGCTATGCCGATCAGAATATTTTCCTCTTCATGGGCGGATTCTTCATCGCCATGGCAATGCAACGCTGGGATTTGCACAAGCGCATCGCGCTTTACATCGTCCGACTTCTCGGCACCTCGCCCAAAAGGATCGTGCTCGGTTTCATGGTCGCTACCGCATTTCTTTCCATGTGGATCTCAAATACAGCCACGACCATGATGATGTTCCCGATTGGGCTTGCGGTAATCCTCCATGCCGCGAACATGATTGAAAAAGAGAAGCTTGACGTCAATACCACAGCAGGCCGTTTCAACTTCGGACTCGCGCTCATGTTGGGCATAGCCTACTCGGCAAGTATTGGTGGCATCGCGACACTCGTCGGTACCCCACCCAACATCGTGTTCGCGGGCATTGTCAAATCCATGTTTCCAAGAGCTCCAGAGATCGGTTTTCTAGATTGGTTCAAAATAGGATTGCCCTTGGTAGTAATTTTCTTGCCCATAACGTGGTTTTATCTTACGCATATTGCGGTTCCTCCGAAAATCAGGCGAATACCCGGGGGCAAGGATGTCATTGAAAACGATTTAAGAAAGCTAGGAAGAATGAAGACCGGCGAGAAACTCACACTCTTTGTTTTCGTGTTTGTCGCCCTCGCATGGATTTTCAGGCGTAGTATCGATTTGGGTTCATTCGTGATTCCGGGTTGGTCCAACATACTTGGCATTGACAAGTATGTTCACGACTCGACCGTGGCCATATTCGGCGCGATACTACTGTTTTTGATTCCCATCAATTTCAGAAAAAGAATATTCGTGCTCAACTGGGAATGGGCCCTGCGTATACCATGGGGTATTATCCTGCTCTTTGGTGGAGGTTTCGCCTTAGCCGCAGGGTTTCAGCAATCGGGTCTTGCACAATGGATAGGGGAGAGACTGTCATTTCTCTGTGGCGTGCCAGTGATTGTGATGATACTTTCCATATGCCTGCTATTGACTTTCCTGACGGAGGTAACATCGAATACAGCAACGACGACCATGATGATGCCTGTCTTGGGGTCATTGGCAGCTGCTACCTGCATACACCCGTTCCTGTTGATGATTCCGGCGGCCATGTCCGCTTCATGTGCTTTCATGTTGCCGGTAGCAACGCCACCCAATGCGATAATCTTCGGTAGTGGGTACTTGCGAATCCCAGACATGGCACGCGTGGGATTCTTCCTCAATATTATTGGAGCAATAATCATCACGCTGGTTGTCTATTTTCTCGTGATACCTATCTTCAATATTAACGCATTACCGTTGCCGTTCTGATTTCGTATGGAGAAACGAACGATATGAAGAATGCTTTTCTGATTGGTAAAGCCACATATCTTCGTACCGTTGAAATATCTGACGCGTTGTTGATTCAGAAATGGCATAACGATCCCGACATTAGAAAGAGTGCACGATTAGGTGAACTCCCCGTCACGTACGCGAAAGAAGAATATGACATAAACGTATCTAAGAAGTCGGGGGAAGAAATCTATTTAATGATCGTGAAGAAAACGACAGACAAACCGATTGGTTTCATTCGGCTAAATTACATTGATAACGTCAGCAAGAACATGTGGTTACGCATGATAATCGGTGATGTGAAGGCGCGCGGTAGGAATCTTGCTGAAGATGCTCTTAGGCGTGTTCTCGAATGGCTCTTTTATGAACAGAATGTGCATCGTATCAGCCTCGAAACTTACGAAACAAATAAGCGCGCTATCCGTTTCTTCGAGAAGCTTGGTTTCAAACACGAAGGCATCATTCGTGAATCTGTTTACGTAGATGACAAATACTACAACATATTATCGCTTGGTTTACTGAAGAGAGAATACAAGAGGCGATAGCCAGGACAATAATCGCCTTCTCCGTTGACATTTGACGTCTCATTTGTTATTATTTGTAGTTGAAAGGCATTGGTCTTTGAAAACGTGTTTTTGACGATTGGGCATGGTCGTGCAGCGAAGGAGGATAGCTATGCAGGATCGTATCTGTTATCCTTCTACTCATGTTTGTTGACAGGGGACGACGCCGCTGCCAGTGAGATCGAACATACACCTACCAGTGGAAGGTGGTTCCACCGCCTTACAGTGGCTGTTACAATTGAATAAAAATAGCCATGGTTCGGAATCAGAGAAAGTACTCTGATGAAGCTGGAACTGGAAGTAATCGTGCTATGAAAACAAACGGTGAATTGGTCACTGGTTCTTTCAAGCCTGGAGCCTTAAGCAAGGAGAGCGAACGGAACCCTGACCTCTTGTCAGATTGCATAGGACAAGGAGGTCAGGCATGGGTAGAAAACATGAAAATACGGGATTTGTATGTGCACATTGCGGCGAGTTGGTGTTGCCGCTTACGAATGGAAGCTACCGGAACCATTGTCCGTTCTGTCTTTATTCAAGACATGTCGACTCTGCAAATGGAGACAGATTGTGCTCATGCCATGGATTGATGCAACCGGTAGGGATTAAACGCAATCGAAAGAAAGGTTATCAGATTATCCACCGGTGTCAGAGGTGCGGTACAACGCGAAGCAATAAAGCAGCTGGCAATACGATTCAACCAGATAACATAGAAGAAATAATCAAACTTATGTGAACATAGTACGGCCATGCCCTTTGTGTTGTAAAGAATATCGATCAGTGCCGTATGAGGGATACTATGTAGTTTTGACAAAACACGAACCTTTATATGAACCATATACAACATTTCAATGAGCATGACGTGCGCATCCATTATCGTCTACTCAACCACAAGCATCTAACTGAGTTGAGGCTCATCAGAAGGGGAATGTTTCCGGCATGCAAAATCGTTAGCAATGTAGACAAATTTGTTGCCGTGTGCCGTCAGTGGAACGGCAAGAGAAATGTGTACGTTGGATTGAGAGACCGAAGAGCCACGCTTCGGTCTTGTGGTCGTACCGAAGATATCATAGCCATACAAGCAGTAGCCTTGGACATAGACCCGGTAAGAGAACCCGACACTCCTTCCACGAAAAATGAATTAGACGCAGCAATTCGTCTTTCTGAAACGATCGCTGGCTGGTTTGAAGAAACCGGCTATGTCAGACCATGGATTGCGGTGACGGGCAACGGTTGTTGCCTGTATTTCTTCTTGCCTAGCAAGAGGATTAACGATGGAAATCGGTTAAGGATGACTAAAAGGATAGTAAATTTCGAGCGCTGGGTTAGAAGTAATTTCAAAACAGAAATGGAAAAGCATAACTGCAACATCGATAGCATGTATGATTTGCCGAGAATTGTGCGCGTCATTGGTACTTACAATATCAAGGGCAAGAACACGACCAACAGACCATGGAGATTGTCCTACTGGTTACACAAGAAAACACAGCGTGCGGTGGACCAGAGGCTACTTGGTCGTTTACAGCGTTTCTGAGCAAGCTTGATGTTGACTTGACCGTTATTTGGTCTATAATTTCCTAGCGACAACAACCGAATCATTTCGATAATGCATTCAACTTTCTTTATAGCATTTTCAGTTTGCCCAATTCTTGTATTGCTACGCATGGGTTTACCAACCAGGAGGTATTGGTGAATAAATCAATCATCAAGGCAATTTTCGTTTGTATGGCCTTGCTTTGTGCTTTTTGCGGCAGAAAAGAAGCAAAAGTTGACATTATAACTGAAAGAATGCTAGCAACACAAGACACGATCCCCCTTGAGATAACACATATTTCACCGATCGGCAAGACCGAGGGTTATCAGGAAACATTCAAAATACTCATTGGTTTTAACCAACCGATGGTGCCACTGCAGGAAATCCGACGAGCGGTAAGCAGCGGGCCTTTGATGATCAAACCCACAATAGACGGCACTTACCAGTGGTTGGGCACTCGTACCCTAGCCTTTATACCAAGTGATACAATTCAGCCGGGTACTGTATTCGAGGTTAAGTTGTTTAAGAAAAGAATAAGGTCACTCACCGGAATGATCTTACACGCGGATACAACCTGGACATTCGAGAGTGTCCGACCAAGGTTAGTGTCATCGCTGCCTTACCAAGGAGCACAATTCATTGATCTGAAATCGCGAATATACTTACGTTTCAATATTGAAATGTCCCCGGAGCGAATCGGTGACAAGATAAAAATATACTATACCGAAGGCATGCCTTCAAAAGTATGGTGCGGTACGGTGCGATCAAAGTCGCCTCGTTTCCGGGGTGAAATTAGGTTTAGCGCACGTCACCTGCGTGATGAGGAAAAGAGTGATTATCCGCTCAAAGACTGGGAAAACAACAAAACCCTGGTACTTACACCAAAAAACAGGTTACCGGTAGAATCACAAATTGAGGTCTTTCTCTATCCTGGGCTGCTCGCGCGGCAGGGCAACTTAGGGTTCGATCAAGAAGAAGCGTTGCGATTCAATACCTACAACAATTTCGCACTGCTGAGTCACAGCTCGCAGATACCTGGGGAGCAAGCACTTCGGCTTTGTTTTTCCAATGACGTTGTCATGAAGGAACTGATGGGCAAAATCAGTATTGAGCCCGGTGTGGAGATACCATTGGAATACATGGAAGATGAATGGAGCACGAGTGATGTACATCTCTACTTACCCTTCGAACCAAACAAGAAATATGATGTTCGCATAAGTAAAAGTCTCAGGGATATATACGGAAGCCCGCTGGATCAAGATTATCGCTTTGTACTGGAAGTAGGCGACTACACGCCCCACGTTGATATGCCGACGGGAATATCCATAGTAGAATCCAAAAGCGACCTGAGATTTCCTGTAAACGCGGTGAATGTAGACAGTGTGTATCTGCAATTAGCTAGGTTAAATATCGATGAGGCGGTGCCTTTTCTTAACACCCGCGATCTTTTCTACTCACAAAGGAAATACAATCCATCCAGTGCACAATTTTTCGGGGTTCATCGTTATTTTCATATCAACACGTTCAGCACGTTACGCAATCAACAGACACTCGTCCCGATTGAACTCAAGGATATCTTGGGTACCGAGCAAACGGGCCTCGTGTTCATTCAGCTCGATCACTTGGGGCAAACACGGCATAGTCGTGATTATCGTTACCTGAAAGCATTTTTGGATGTCGGAGACATCGGGGTAACCTGGAAGTACTCTCCAGAAAATAACTTGATATGGACCACGTCGCTAAATGATGCAAAACCGATTAAGAATGCCAAAGTCCAAATTCGGAACAAAAACAATCGCATATTCTGGGAAGGACGAACCGATGCCGCTGGATTTTGCGAATCACCCGGCTGGGCCGAATTGGGAGGGGTTCGAACAAAGACAACCTATGAGTACGAAGATGAATACGAAATGTATGAATACGAGGCATATGATGAACCGGATTTGTGGTTGACAATACGGACGGATAACGATCAGGCGATCCTCTCGAACCAATGGAGTTTCGGTATTGACCCGTGGAGATTCAATATCGCCTACAACTGGTATGTGACGCCTGAAGAATATGAGGCCTACATCTTTACCGAAAAGGGTCTTTACCGCTCAGGAGAGACCGTTCGCGTGAAGGGCCTCTTAAGAGAGAAGAAAAAAGGGCAATGGGAACTACCCGATGTCCGGTATGTGTATTTCACGGTCCGCAACTCACGTGGCGAGGTGATTTTGGTTGATACACTAAGAATCAACACGTACGGTGCTTTTCATCAGAATATCCCGTTAGATAGTGATGCACCTACCGGCGTGTATTCAATAAACGCAACTTTGTTGGGTAAGGCCCGTACCTTTTATGAGACGTTCCGCGTAGAAGCCTATCGTCCTGCAGAATTCGAGGTCAAGGTTTCGGCCCAAAAGGATACCTTCATTGCCGAAGAGACCTTCAAGGGGCTTATCGAAGGACGCTATCTCTTTGGTATGCCCATGAAAGACGCTGGAGTCACGTGGAGTTTGAGGCGTAGCTATCATTATCTGAGTTTCCACAGGCATGCAGGCTACCGATTCGGTGAGTACATTGAGGGGAGTGAAGGCGAACTTCTCAGTTCTGGAAGGGGTAAACTGAACCAAAACGGCGAGTACCCGGTTTCGGTAAGGCTCTCAAAGGATGATATTTACGCGCCGTCGTTAATTCACTTCGAAGGTATTGTGACTGCACCCAACATGACAACCGTAGCAAAGGAGCAAAACTGGCTAGTCTTGAACGCCAACTACTTGATTGGGTTAAAAACATCCAAGTACTTATATGTGTTAGGTGACACGGTTGATTTGAATGCTATTACGGTCAATCCTGCGGGAAACGTGATCGATAACAAACAGATGAAAATCGAAGTCTTCAAGACCGAGTGGAAATCTATCAAGAAAGCACGTCTGGGCGGCAGGTACGAATGGATTAGTGAAAGGGTAGAGACGAAGGTCAGTGAACAGAATCTCAAGAGCCGCCAAGGCTCAACCATCGTGCGGATTGCGCCTGAATCTCCTGGTTATTATTACGTCCGCGCTCATGGCATGGACAACAGGCGAAGAAAAACTGCGACCAGAACGTATTTCTATGTTGCCGGCCACGGCTACGCCGGCTGGGAAATGAGGGACGATGATATCATTGAATTGGTTGCCGATAAAGACAACTACGATGTAGGCGACACGGCGCGCATCCTGGTGAAATCCCCATATGACTCAGCACAATGTCTCGTCACCCTGGAAAGAGAACTCGTCATGGGAAAATTCACCAAGCAGCTGCAGGGTAATGCCGACTACTTGGAAGTGCCAATAAAATCGATCTATTTACCCAATATCTATGTTTGCGTCACCCTGTTGCGTGGACGGGTTAAGGGATTGACGTGGGATGATAACGCAAAGCAGGATATGGGCAAACCTCAATTCAAGATCGGGTACTTGAACCTGAACATTAATGCCGATGAGAAACGCTTAAGAGTCAAGGCCAGTCCCGATAGATTGGAATACCGGCCGAGAGACAGTGTCACGATCAGTCTTGAAGTGAGCGACCATAAGAACCGGGGCGTCGCCAATAGTGAGGTTACGCTGTTCGTCGTTGATTTGGGCGTTCTTAACCTCATTGATTTTCGAACACCCGATCCATTTCGACACTTCTATGGCAGTCGACCGCTCTCGGTAAGAACAATAGAATCGCGTGTGAATATTCTTGGGGAACGCAGTTACGGTGAGAAAGGCGAGGAGCGCGGAGGGGGCGGTGCATTCAGCGAGGGTGTTTCCTACCGAGAGAAATTCATTGCCACTGCCTTTTACAGGGCCGACATTGTCACAAACAAACAGGGTAGGGGTAAGGTGATATTCGAACTTCCCGATAACCTTACGAAATTCAAGATCATGGCGGTCGCTCAGACCAAGATGTCCCAATTTGGTAAGGCTGAATCCACGCTGGCCGTCAACCTGCCTTTCCTCATGACTCCCTCGACACCAAGGTTCGCTCGTGTCGGAGATGAATTCAACGCCGGCGTCGTACTACACAATCGTACTGACAGAAAAGAGAGGGCTTATGTGCAGTGTTCGGTAACCGGGATGGAGCGATTCGATGAGGCAAATAAGGAAGTCGTGCTGCCGGCGAACAGTAGCAAGGAGGTGATGTACCGTTTTAATGCAGAAAAACAAGGTGAGGTTGCATTAGAATTCAAGTCACGAATGGGCAAGGAAACCGACGCGTTAAGATTGCGAATTTCAGTAGTACAACCTCCTCTCTTTGAAGCGGTGGCTACTTTCTCGTCCACCGAGGATTCATCAGTGGAGGCGCTCGTTGTTCCTTCCGAAATCCACGAGAGTATGGGTGGTTTCGATGTTGCTCTATCGTCCACTGTACTTGCGGGTATGGAGCGGGGTGTTGAGTTTCTATGGGATTATCCTTACCTCTGTCTCGAGCAGCAAATGTCAAAGATCCTTCCGCTGATTGTTGGCGAAGAACTTATAAACCAGTTTGGATTGGCCCAGGTTACCGGTAAAGCGTTACGCGACACCGTGCAGTCCATACTGAACAATGCTTCTGAATACCAGAAATCGGCCGGTGGATATGTCTACTTCAAAGAATCCGACTACCCATGTGCCTACCTTTCTGCATACACAATGTACGTTCAGTATCGCGCTAAAAAAGCGGGCTACAATATCGACAAAGAAACAATCAAGAGTGGCATTGGTTACCTGCAACGTGTCCTGCGTTGGCAGGATGTTAACTGGACGTACCCCTATGATGATTATGCAAGATTAACCACCAAAGCCTTCTGTCTTTATTCGCTCGCGCTCTGGGGGGAGTATGAACACGCATATACAGCGCGTCTGTTCGAGCGCCGTGACCAGCTCTCGATCTTCGGTAAAACACTGCTCCTGAAAGCGGGTCGTCTGATCGGGCTTGGAAATACTTTTGAAAGTACATTAAGAGCCGACCTCATGAACAAGATAAAAGTTTCTCCGACCAGTGCCCATTTCGAGGAAAACGTGGGCGGGGGCTGGACTTTCCCATCCCCGGCAAAGGTTACAGCGTTTGTAGCGCAGACACTGATCGAATTGGATATCCACTTTCCATTTGCAGACCAAACCGCACGCTGGTTGGTTCAGGAAAGAAGTAAGAAAACAAAGCCAACCACCCATGAGAATGCCTTTGTCTTCGATGCGTTCGTAACCTACTACAACAGATACGAGGGTAAAGAACCGGACTTTGTTGCCACCGTATTGCTCGGCGGCGAAGAACTATTGAGAAAACCGTTTAAGGGTCGAACTAATGCAAAACCGGAAAAACTCCATATCGCCTTTGATCAGATAGCAAGGGATACACTACTCCCAGTCACGATCAAAAAACAGGGGACGGGACGTGTCTACTACACCTTGCGCATGTCTTACGCGCTGATGGAAAAGCCCTACCCATTCGACCGAGGCTTCTATGTATGGAAGGATATCTTTACCCTTGATGGCAAACCCGCAAAGAAGTTCAAGAGGGGAGAGGTCTACAAAGTCGTCGTGCATGTCGTCACTCCGGAAACGAGGTTCTTTGCGGTCGTCGATGACCCACTCCCAGCCGGTTTTGTCCCAATACAAACATCCTTTGCGACCGAGTCGAGAGAAATCAGAGAGCATCATCGAACAGCCCGCGGGGAAGAACGAGGCCACTGGTGGGGAAGTTTCGACCATGAAGAATACTACGATGATAGGATATTACTTTTTGCCCAACAACTCTTTCCCGGCGAGCATACAAAGGTTTACTTCGTACGCGCCGCGAGCCCGGGAAGATTCCTGAACCCGATAACCAAAGCCGAGGAGATGTATGCGCCTGAAGTTTTCGGCTCCTCAATTCAGCGATACATAACAATAGACTGAAAGGCATGAAGTACGTACTCCTTGCCACACTAATGGCAATTGCGATATTCTTTGCGATCCCAGTCTCGCAGGAAAGACTATACCCAGTTTGCTTCGGTTCCGTGCAAATATGCGATCGAAATGGCCAGCTGCTGCGCGAGGTATTGTCATTCGATCATAAGACTAGTGTTTGGGTGCCACTCGAGGCAGTATCCCCTTCGATGATAATGGCAACCATAATACAAGAGGATAAGCGGTTTCTCTTTCACACAGGGGTCGATTTTTTCGCCTTGACCCGAGCCATGTTCAATAACATGAAACATGGCAAAATCCTTTCGGGCGGTTCAACGATCACAATGCAGGTGGCAAAGATGGCGTTGAATCTCAGAAGCCGTAGTGTCATCAGTAAAATACTCCAGATGTTGTATGCCCTAAAGATCGAACTGCATCTGACAAAAAAACAGATTCTTGAGATCTACATGAACCGCGCACCATACGGCAATCAAACCTATGGAATCGAAGCCGCCACGAGATTCTATTTTAGGAAAAGTGCCGATCAGTTGTCATTGGGCGAGTCATGTATGCTCGCGGTTATCCCCAGAGCACCTACATTACTGAATCCGTATGCGAGTGGCCAGACACTACCAGAGGTCAAGAGCAGACTGTTGGACAAATTAAGCAGACATTATTACGTAGATGCGACATCATATGAAATGGCATCCATGGAGCCGCTACAATTAGTAAACAAAGACCTTAATTTCGAGGCGCCGCATTTCGTTGACCATATCTTAGCACTTTTGGGGAGGGAAGATATTCTTGGTATCGCGCGCGTGAAGACAACTATTGACCGCTTGCTCCAGGATGAGCTCGAGAAGCTATTATTCACCACTCTTGAGTCGCTAAAGGATTATAATGTCAATCAAGGTGCGATACTCGTTATGAGCGTTGAAACCGGTGAGGTTCTTGCGATGGTGGGGTCAAAAGATTATTTTGACGCTAAAGAAGGGCAGGTTAATGGTTGCTTGTCCCTTAGACAACCAGGTTCCAGTATCAAACCCTTTCTCTACGCATTAGCGCTGACCTCGGGTATGAGTTTATCCGAGGTGCTGCCTGACACCGTCGTCGAATTTCCTCTGCGTGACGGAACGCACTTTGTACCGCATAATTATGGCCGTCAATATCATGGCCCGACACGCTTGCGCGAGGCACTCGCCTCGTCATTCAATGTACCCGCTGTATTTCTAATCGAAAGGCTTGGCGTTCAGAGATTTCATGATTTGTTAAGGAATTTGGGGTTCAGGAGTCTAAACAGAAGCGCGCATCACTATGGGCTGTCATTGAGTCTTGGCGCCGGTGAAGTATCGCTGATGGAATTAGTAAATGCCTATCGAGTATTTGCCAGGAAGGGTGTCATAGAAGATGCGTGCACAATTACCAGTATCTATGACCATCGGGGAGAGAAGATGCAATGGCTTAGGGAATATTCAGAACAAGTCATACCAGTAGAAGTCGCCTACTTGATCACCGATATTCTTTCGGATAATGCTAGCCGTATCAAGGCATTCGGTGTCGACAACCCATTACACATGCCTTTCGCGTGTGCCGTGAAGACGGGCACCTCTAAGGACTTCCGTGACAACTGGTGCGTTGGATACACCACCAAATACATGGTGGGAACATGGGTTGGCAACTTCAGCGGGGCGTCGATGCAGGGTGTATCAGGGATTTCTGGGGCGGCGCCGCTTTTTCGTGACGTGATGCTCGAATTACACAACCAAGACCCTCCTGAGGGCTTCGAACAACCCACAACACTCGTAAGTAGACGAATCTGTGCCGGTTCTGGGCAGATTGCGAGCCGTGGTTGCGCCAAGACCATTGAAGAGCTTTTCATCTCAGGAACTGAGCCACGAGATACCTGCTGGGTACACAACAACGTAACCAAGGCTGATAGGACAGACTCTGACCGGCATCACATTCTGAAAGGACCTACGGCACAGCTGCAAATCCTCAATCCCACGAATGGCGATGTATTCAAGATCGATCCTCACGCCTCACCGCATTCCCAGGGTATACGGTTCGTAATCCAGGTGTGTGAGGGAGTAGAAGAGGTCACTCTGCGTCTAGACGGCAAGGTAATTGGTAGTGAGAAGTATCCATTCGAACGTTTCTGGCATCCCACACGCGGAGAGCATGACTTGGCAGTATATGCAAGTGGTACAGGCAAGGAGTACGTTGATCGTGTTTCTTTCACAGTATACTAATCTTAGTAGAATTAATAATTTGCTTGATGAACCGACAACAAACAACGCGAAACTGATTATTATGTCAAATATTTCAAGTGATATATGAACGCAAGGAGAAGAGTATTTGAAGGCTCCGGTTCCTGGTGAAACAGGGCTGATCATACTGCCGCCCCCTGAGGTGAGAACTGAGGTGGATATGTGGCGGCGCATTTTCAAGGCATACGAGGGGTCATTGACGCCACACATAACGATCGTGTACCCGTTTGTACCTCAAAAAATATGGGAAGCGTCACGCCGAGCCACCGTTGACACCCTCCGCAGCACGCATCCCTTCAACGTCAAATTACGAGAATTGGGTACCTTTATCCACGATGAGTCCGTACTGTGGTTAAAACCAGAAGATGGGAATAATCTCTTGAAAATTCGTGCAAAAATGCAAAGTATATTCTCGGCATATACGCCTGCCTCATCGCTGGCCTATGTGCCACACCTGACCTTGGGTTTCTTCAAGTCAGTTCAGGAACTGCATAGAGCCCGCAAGACCGTACAAAAGCAGATAGAGCCCTTGGAATTCACCGTGGATAAAATTATCTATGCAGTCTTCATCGATGTTGGATGGCGCATCCACGACCATATCAATCTTGTATAGACATGAATGAGGCACCTGTGAAGAGGAGGAGGCAATGAAAGAAATCGTTTCAGGCATTGTTATCGAATGCGTCCGAGGCAATATTGCCGCACAAAGAGATATCACTGCCGTGGTGAATGCGGCCAATGCGGAGCTGATGAGCGGGGCAGGCGTGGCCGGAGCAATTCACCGGGCGGCAGGGCCAGCATTAGAAGAAGAGTGCCGGTCGTTAGCACCGATTAAACCTGGTGAGGCTGTGATCACGGGTGGACACAAGCTGGCTAACCGTTTTGTCATACATTGTCTCGGCCCAGTTTATGGAGTTGATGAACCGGCTGCTGAAATTTTGGCTAATTGTTATCGGAACGCACTGCGACTCGCCGAGCAGAGCAAAATAGATTCTGTAGGCTTTCCAGCAATATCGACCGGTATTTTTGGTTACCCGATTGAGGCAGCTGCAGAAGTGGCTTTGAAGGCGGTCATGGAAGTCTTGCCTAATTTACGATATGTCAAGCGTGTCCGTTTTGTGCTCTATGATGAGGAAGCCCGTAAGATCTACAAAAATACGCTCTTGTTGTTGTTATCCGAGGCAAATAAGAAATAAGTACTACTCTACTGACCTAGATTCTGGGCTGTTGATCTGTTGGGATGGTATTGGGCGTACTGATTCAGCTACTTGATGATAATCAATCTACTGGGCGGTGCGCCTGATTTGCTGAGTGATGAGAGTACAATCACGCATCTCTTTCGGATATCAGAACGCTTGATTCTTGTGCTAATTTCTATCCGCCTTTCATTTTCGCTGGTCCTGAGTGGTTCTTCTAAACATTTCCATAAAGCCGAAATTCCCGTAATGCTTTTACCTATTACACTGTCGTCAATGGAAAATAGATCCATGGCTGCCTTGTTGAGGTAAGAAACGTTGAGGCCATCAGATAGTACAAGACAGGGCTCCTTTATTTCTTCCAGGGCACTCCGATACTGCTTCTGGAGTTCGGCAATTTTCTCAGTCTTCAAATCATTGTGCAATTTCAAATTGTAGATCGCATCATGGAATGAACGATAGAGATCAAGGAATTCACCGCCCTTCTCCAAATCGTCTATTCTGAAGGCAGTTTCGCCCTTGCTAATTGCTTTGAGTGTTTTCGTGATCCGCTGGAAGGGCAACAACACCAACCTGGGGAAGTAGATGATCAAATAAGTAAGGAGCAGAATTGTAATTATGAATATTGTCACGGTGTTTCTTTGTGCTTTGAATCCGTAGCGTACTCCTTCCTCGCTGTGCCTGGCCAGATCGCTTTGGGCTTGCGTAACGATGCCGCCGGCTAAGGCAAGAATAGAAGTCGTGGTTTCTCTAAGATTGCCGAGCAATCGTGCTTTTTCCGTAGACAATTTAGCGGTCGCAGCAACCGCCAGGACGTTAAGATCTGAAAGCCAAGTCGGTAACGAATCTTCTTGCTGCTGGTTTCTTGCTACGGTCTTCTTCAGCCGTTCTTCATAATCCACGAGTTGTCTTTGCAGAGAGGATAGCGCTCGCGGATCTTCCATAAATGTCTTCCTGAGAATTGTTATATCGCTTTTGTAATTGAGAATAAGATTGCTTATCGAATCGAGTGTTCCAATTTGTTCAGGCGCTATTCCCCTTGCTTGTTCTACGTTAGATTCGATCTCGCTAATGATAGAAAGCGTCTGGTCGATGTATGTTGAATCCAAGTAAATAATAAAGTTCTTTTCTTCACGCCTCGCATCCAATACTTTTATTGAAATATCTCTGCCCAGGTCCACCAGTTTTGCATCACGCAGCGTGATCTGTCTGATCCGCTCGATCATAGAATTCATGTACAACAAAGAAACAAGGGCAGTGATCAAGGATAGGGATACGGCGATCACGAGGACTAATCTGATTTTCCCCTTGCTTGAAACCAATTACGTTTTCCCCTTCTTGGCAATGCTCATGTTTTCTATATTATCATCGGCACCAACAACAACGAGAACATCACCCTTTTCAAGTCTATCGTCTGGTCCTGGAACATCGTTGACCTCTATTGTATACGCTACCTTGCCCTCGTCATTGACGGTCGGAGTCCTTTTCTGAATGGCTATGACATTTACACCGAACGTCCTACGGAAATCCAATTGGCGCAGGCTTTTGCCGATGAATTCGGGACGGGCTTCAATTTCGACCAGACTATGGCCTGTAGTAAGAACGACATGCTGATAAATCTCGGGTGAGAGAAGTCTTTTTGCCAGGTCTTCGCCCATCTGTTCTTCGATTACGATAACGTTGTCGGCCCCGACTGATTTCAAGACATGTGCATATAGTTGATTAATCGCGCGGGCGACAATTTTTGAGACGCCCATTTTTTTCAATATCGCCGTGATTAGTATAGCCTCCTCCTGGTTGTCACCAAGCGCCACGACTGCCGCATCCACATCCTTGATGCCGGCGGCTTTCATCGCATCTTCGTCGGTCGAGTCAAGAACTAGCGCGGCGGATACCCGCTCTTTGATTTCCTCAATACTCTCCCGATTTTTATCTATTGCAATGACGTTAGCACCTTTTTCTGAAAGAGTGAAGGCAACCTTCCTACCAAATGCACCTAAACCGATAACAGCAAACTGCGGCATTTTCCCTCCTTTAGCCAATCATGATCTTTGCAACGGGGTATTCAACTTTACCCCTGCGTAGTGTGCGAGTCAGTGCGAAACCAAGCGTAAGGGGTCCAATTCTTCCACCGTACATCAGTATAATTATAAGCAACTTACCTATGATTGTCAAATCTGGCGTAATACCCATTGATAGGCCTACGGTTCCGAACGCGCTGACCGACTCAAACAGAAGGGGCAGGAACGGTTGTTTTTCAAAAGCGAGTAAAAGCAAGAAAATCGAGACAAGTAGCAGCAGCGTGCCAACGACGATTGCCATTGCTTTATAGACAATGGTACTCGGTATTTTGCGTTTAAAGACCTCAATGTCTTCTTTACCGCGCAGAATATTCCCTAAGGAAAGAAGCAGTATTGCGAAAGTAGAAGTCTTTATGCCCCCGCCGGTTGAACCCGGAGAAGCACCAATGAACATGAGTATTATGATGATAGTCAATGTTATCGTCGACAGAGATGCGATCGGCACGGTGTTGAAACCCGCCGTTCTCGGAGTTACCGACTGGAACACTGCACCCCAGAGCTTCCCGGTGAGTGGGTAATCGAGGAAGGCGCTATCAAATTCAATGAAGAAAATTAGCAGGAATCCGACTATTACAAGCACGGCCGATGTCACTAACACCAGCTTCGTGTGAATGGACAATAATCGTTTTGCGCCGCTCAAATTCCTGGTAACCTCGTAAACAACGATGAAACCGATACCCCCCAAGATGATCAGAGCCATAATGACCACATTCACAACTGGATCGGCAATATAATTCTCCAGTGAATTCGAGAAAAGCGAGAACCCAGCATTACAGAAAGCGGATACGGAATGGAAGATGCTCAGATAAAGCGTTTGTATTGGGTCTCGGAAAATGGATATCCAGCGGAAGAAAAGAATAATGGCCCCGATGATTTCGATCACAAAGGTCATTTTAAATACGTAGAGAATCATACTTAAAACATTTCTTTCCTCCTCCATCATTTCCTGCAACATGCCACGCTGGCCAAGCGTGAACCGACCAAATAACAGCGCAAGAAAGGCAGAGTATGACATGATACCGATACCGCCTAATTGAATGAGCACCAGGATAACCACTTGGCCGAGGGTGGAGAAATAGACCGGCGTATCCTGTACGATTAATCCTGTCACGCACGTCGCCGAAGTAGCAGTGAAAAGCGCGTCTATGAAACTTGTACCTCTGCCGTCCGCGGTAGCAGAGGGGAACGTAAGCAACAGCGTGCCAATCAGGATCGTGCCACCGAAACTCAAAGCTATAACTTGGGGTGTCCTGAGCCGTACGCCATGCAAGAGGCTCGCGAATTTTCTCGTTCGCGTAAATGTCTTAAGAAGAATAGCAACATTTCTCACCGCGATAATACCCACGCCACCGCGCGCGGTCACAATACTCAATAGGAACGGTACAAACACCAGAAGGTCAAGCCAGTTCTTACGTATATAGTGCCTCTTGGGAAAGGTGTAGTAGAAGTTAAGTACCGCATCTAATAGGTAGGCGAGGAAAACCACGTAGTCCAGGATTGAAGACATAACAGCCAGAACGGCCGGAAGACGCCATCGCAAGCCAGATTCGATGATGATTAGAAAAAGAGCAAGAAACGTGAGACCATAGACAACCTTCTTATAGGTATCTACCCAATCCGGTTGCCTTGTTCCAGTTTTCAGTGTTCTGAGGGCAAGCCACCATTTCATGTGCTCAAGTATATTTCATAGCTGTTCACTGTCAATGAATGATTTATGAGTACGAAAATGTTGATTTTACTGTTATGACGCATATAATTAAAATTGACTTTCTTGCGTATAGAAAGTTGAAAAACAGGTTCTCAGATGGCAAACGATACTGTATTATTCGAACAATTCTTTTTGGCAGAGATTAATTATCACATAGGAGGTGAGTATGCCTAAATCACTTCGGAGAAAATCAAGAAAAGCAGGACTGCCACCCGGTACATTGATACACGTAGGCGAACATAAGACAACCAAAGTGAAGATCACAATTATCGATTACGACGAGTCGGATCTTCAAGAAAAAGAAGTCCTGAAAATCGATGAGTGCTACCCGTTCAAGGAAAAGCCGACTGTCACATGGATCAATATCGACGGCATTCACGATATCGACGTTATTGAAAAAATCGGCAAGAATTATGGAATACATCCATTGCTGCTTGAGGATATCGTGAATACGGTTCAAAGGCCAAAGATAGAGGATTTCGAAGATTACCTTTTCCTGGTACTGAAGATGCTATCATTTGACGAAAAACAACACGAAATACAGATTGAACAAGTTAGTCTGGTTGTCGGTCCAAATTATGTACTTTCATTTCAGGAAAGGGAAGGCGATGTGTTTGAGCCAGTGAGAGATCGTATTCGGCGTGCAAAGGGCCGGATAAGGAGAATGGGTGCTGACTACCTGGCATATTCACTGCTGGATGCAGTCGTGGATGGCTACTTTCTTATTCTGGAAAAGACCGGCGATCAGATCGAAGATTTGGAGGAAAATCTTATTTCTCATCCCGATACGAAAATACTACAGGCTATTCACGATCTGAAGCGTGAGATGATTTTTCTGCGCCGCTCGGTTTGGCCTTTACGTGAAGTGATCAGCGGCATGTCCAGAAAAGAATCAACTCTGATCAAAGAATCTACAGAGATATACCTGAGAGACGTGTATGATCATACGATTCAGGTAATCGATACAATAGAAACCTATCGGGATATGGTTTCTGGTATGCTTGACACTTATCTATCGAGTATCAGCAACCGAATGAATGAGGTCATGAAAGTATTAACGATCTTCGCCGCTATCTTTATTCCCCTGACATTTGTCGCTGGTATTTATGGCATGAACTTTTCGTATATGCCTGAACTCGGCTGGAAATGGGGTTACTTCGGGGTTCTGACAGTCATGGCCGCGATAGGTATTTCTATGCTCTTTTACTTCAAGAGTAAGAAATGGCTCTGAGAGAAGCCTGTTGGATTCTTTCTTGACTTTCGCGGTTTTCGTGTTATAATGCCATATGCCGACTTACGAATTCAAGTGTAAGAAGTGTGGAAAACTATTTGAGATATTCACAACCATTTCGGGCAGGAGTAAGGTAAAGTGTCCGAAGTGCAAGAGTACCTCGGTTTCCCAGATCTTCACAGCGGTACAAATAATGGGCGGCAAAGGTAGCTCGAGTTGTACAACGTGCAGCTCTTCGAGTTGTAGCACATGTTCAACAGGTAAGTAACATCATAAAAAACCACAGCACGATGGCATGACTACACCGCGTGAAAAAGCCAAGAACATCCTGTGCGAAAAATTAGATCGTGCGGAGAATGTGATTGCTGGAGTGATGAACGAATGTGCGTTATCACCAGACGACAAGATAGATTTGCTTCTGCTGAATATTCAGGAACGGATAAAGAACGTGGGTGCATCTGATAATTATGAATTAGCCCAGCTCGAAGACATCTACGTTAATCTTATAGTCGGCGTGATGTCACAGGACATGCTGGACGCAGGCGACGAGATTAGTCTACTGATCGCGGCAATCAGAAAGCGAATCGATAACCTCGACCTCTATTTTGAACAACTCGAAAAAGGTACCCTCAAAGGACCTTTCTAGGTATATCAGCTTTAAATACAGTATGCAAACACGGCAATAAAAAACAAGACTGTATCTGTTAACATCGATAATTCAACTCGCTCATTCAGGAAGACTATCGGTCCAAAAAACCATGATTCGATACATGTACAATTGTGCGACTGCGCAATTGTACAAACGTAGATATCTCAATAATCGACACCGCCGTCTCTGTGATAATCCCGAGCCGACTGATGAAGATATTGACAGGTCCTATGCTTCGAGTGAGCGAAGCGCATCGGAGAGTTCTCGATTAACCTCTCGCCGAGTTCGGGGCTCACTCTAATTATGATAGAAGCGACGAAAGTTTGCGGGCAATCCTCAAAGGAATTTGTTTGCTCAAGGCTACGTGACCGCAAGCATTGAAGCGGGCAAAATTGTTCAATGCGACAGCCAGAGCCGTAATGAAAGCGTTGTACTCACCTAATGTTTTCTCCAAGTGCAAATTATTTATTAATAAGACCTTTCCTTGACGGTCTGCTTTTGGGTCGACGCGGCCGACCAGCCGCCCACGCCAGAGAATGGGCAGACTGAAATATCCGTACTTCCTTTGGTCCCTTGGTACATAGCATTCGAGACTGTACTCGAAATCAAATAGTGCTTTGGTGCGGTCCCTCAGTATGATCGAATTGTCAAAAGGTGAGAGGAGGTAGACTCGGTTGTCGACCCGTGGCTTATGATTCAGCAAACTCTGCAAATCATTTTTCAATACATAGTAAGGTCTCGATAAACCTTCTATTGCGACTTCAGAAACTTCTCCCGTATCCTTCATGATGTCAAACCACTTGTCTAACCGACCGCTGACCCCGATGTAACGGTTTGCGTTTTGAACAGTCGCAATACCAAAAGCACCCAATGCTCTTTTTATGAAGAAAGTCTTTTCTTCCTCTTCGTTTGGTAAAGCCCTGTTAACATTCTTGGGCAGTACTCTCTCGGCCAGGTCATAAACGCGCTGAAAATTACGCCGTTCCTTGATCATCAACTCACCTCGCCAGAAAAGAACTTCGAGGGCTGCTTTGGCGGGTTTCCAATCCCACCAGGTACCACGTTTTCTATTCTTCACATCACCAAAGTCGCTGGGCGTTAAAGGGCCTTCTTTTTCGATCCTTTTGAGAACATCCTTGATCAATCGACGGCTCTTCTTTGTCCACTCATCAGACCATGAGCCCGGTTTTGGCTTCCTTCGAATCGTAGGTAGGTAGAAACGGTAATCTCGCATCGGGATGAAAGATGCTGCGTGTGCCCAATATTCGAATATCTTTTTATCCCTTGCTAACAATTGGTGTAGATATTCCTGTTTGTAATCAGGTAACCGCGTACGTAGAACCACGTGATGCGCCCGCTCGATCACGTTTATGGTGTCAATTTGTATGTAGCCGAGTTTTTCGATGATACGCAGCGCACCGAGTTTGCCCTTAGCAGGTTCGGAATCTGCCAACAATTGACGCTTCAGAGAAAAACGGCGTGCCTTGTCTTTGGACAGCTTTAGCCTTGTACGCTGTCGTGCCATTTCTTAAGCAGTTCTTTTTCTTTTCCGGGCTTTAAACCAACCTTAAGATCGTAGTCACTCGGTCGTGTAGCGTGCCAGGCGAGTGTATCATTTATTGTTTCCGTCAATGGTCTGAACGATAGGCCAACGTTAATTGCTTTACTACAATCTGCCTGGAATATGCCCCGCCAATTTTCAGGTGTCCACATCGGTATGTGGCCGACGTCATTGCTCGTTATGAATTCTTCACTCACCCAGGTTAACGATGCCTGGTTGCCGAACTCCGCGCTACACTTAGCCAGGAAATCCTCCATGGTCAGCTTGTCTGCCGGGCCTGTAGTGTTGAATATTCCGCTAATCCTATTTTCGGCGAGCAGTAGCAGGAAGTTGACCAGGTCACGCACATCGATAAATTGAACCTGCATGTGTGGGGGAGAGGGCGCGAACACTTCACCACCCTTCTTAATACGCACCGGCCAATACGTGAAGCGGTCAGTCGGGTCGTGAGGGCCAACTATTAGTCCACAGCGTGGTATGAGTGAGTCTTTCGGGAAACTCTTCCTAACCGTGCGTTCACAAAGTACTTTCAGCGGTCCATACGTCTCGCCGGTCACCTCCTCAACCGATTCATTCGCGATTGTAGCCAATGGAGAATCTTCATTAAGACCCGGTTTGCTGTAGTCCGCGTAGACATTGATCGTTGATATGAAAACATACAGTTCGACTGACCCAGCAAGTAATTCTGCGGACTTTGCCACGATGCGTGGCACATAGCCGCAGGTATCGACCACAATATCCCATGTGCGTCCCTTTAAGGGTGTAAGATCGCCATCCCGGTCTCCTATCAATTTTTCGATTTCATGAAATAGTTCCGGGTTTGTCTTGCCGCGGTTAAAAAGTGTCAATTCATGTCCTTGCTTGAGCGCCATCTCCACTAAAGTACGCCCAAGAAATCTCGTGCCACCAATAACAAGTATTTTCATTCCTCAAGTATAGTGAACATACGTCCCATGTCAATGTAAGCACCAACGTGCGTCATTATACCGGTCTTCGATAATTTGACAATTTTAGAATTGTCGAATAGTAAAATTATCGACCAGTAGTGTTTGCTCGTTACTCCTTGGATTCCCGCCAATTCTCGATGCCTTCCCTGACAAGAAATAGCATAATGATTATGCCGGCGATAGGGTCGGCTTGCCAGAAACCGAATAGATAATTTGAACCTAAACCAATCAGCAAAGCGACAGAAAGAAAAGCGCACGCCAGGGTTTCTTTTGAGTCGGCAATCAATGCTTTGCTCTTGATTTTCTGCCCAAGACGATACTTCTGTAGCATCAATATGGGCATGACAACAAGCGACACAACAGCAATGATTATTCCCGGCAGGGTAGGTTCTGGTATCTCTTGTCCTAAAAGTTTATCAATTGATTCATACAAGACGTATGCACCCAGTAAAAAGAATGTGACAGCGACAAATTGCTGCGCTTTCTTCTCGACCCTTTCTTCATACTCCGGTGACACCTTACCGTGCTTGCGCAAGCGCCATACTAAGACCATTCCAGAAAGTGATTCAACGATACTATCGAGGCCAAAGCCGATCAGTGCGATGCTATTTGCCATTTGACCAAACAATATCGATAAAAATGCCTCAGCTAGGTTGTAACCGACCGTGAAATATTCGAGAAGGAGGGCTCTCCTGAAAAGCCGATCCATTTATTCACATCTCAGTGAGATACAATAGAACGAGATATAGTGTCCGCCTGGGGAAATGCACATTGAGAGTCATTGAGTCACTATGTCATTATGTCATTCGGTGTTTCGCATTCATGTTAAAGGGATTCAAACAGAGAATGTAGGCGCTGTAGTTCGTCTTCGGCGTCGCGTATGAGTTCGGTAATGATATCCTTTATGGGTTTGATGTCTTTGATCAAGCCAACACTCTGCCCGGCCATGAGAGAACCAAAATCGACATCACCGTCAACTACTGCTTTACGCAAACTTCCTACCCAAAATTTCTCCGCCTCATATTGCGCCTGATCCCGAGTGATCTCTCCTTTGTCCAATTGCTGCAGCAGTCTGATCTGAAGCTTACCAAATTCCTCAGTGGCGCGATTCTTGATGGCCCGAACTGCAACGACTGGTAATCGAGAGTCGTATTGAGGCGTAGCCATGGCTTGTCGGGCACGTGCCTTTATGAACGCATCCTTGAATCTGGGATGCGCATTACTCTCCTTGCTGGCCGCAAACAAAGAACCGAATTGACAGCCATACGCGCCCATGAGCAAAAGGTGAGCCATGAGTCGACCGCTGGCCAAACCTCCAGCAACGAATACCGGAAAATCCCTGATTTCAAAAAGCACTTGCTGAAGCAGAATTGACAAAGACACGTAACCGATATGACCACCTGCTTCACTGCCTTCAAGAATCAAAGCATCTACACCGTAGTCGATTTGTCGTTGAGCAATCGATTTTGTAGAAGCAAAGGATAGCGTTTTCTTACCGGCCTTTTTCATGTCTTGAATATCATGTTTGGTAGGAAAACTACCTGCAAAGATGACATACTGGACGCCTTTACGCAGTATTAGGTTGCAGTGGCTGCGGTAATTCGGCGCTATCGTTATCAAATTCACTGCAAAGGGAGTTTTGAGTATATCTACACACTTGTCTATCTCGGCTTCCAGTTCATCGGGTGTCATGTTACCCGCCGCGAGCACTGGAAAAGCACCGTTCTCACTGATCGCCTGCGCAAGCCTGTGATCGCTGATCCACGTCATCCCACCGGAGACGATAGGGTACTCTACTTGAAGAAACTCTTTACCCTTTTGCCATATTTTATCGAGCAATTTCATATAAGTATTTAATAGTGGCCTTTGAGCAGTTCTCTTGCCTCCCTTTGTCTTTTTTTTTCGACCATTAGTCGAACAGGTTTGTTCATTGTCGGGAAAATTCTACCTATGGCCTGACCCTTAAGATAGTATTTGATGCCAGAGTTCTTTAGAATTGACTTAATGACTGCGATCTCAGTTGGGTCAGTGGTCTGAAGAATCTCAATGAATTCGATATCTTCTGACATAATAATCTAGTATAATTATACGCTCGCAAAAGTCGCAGTCAAGCAAGGAGTAAGGAAGAATTAAGATGCACGTTGAGTGCTACTTGTTCAATTTCAGATGTAGCTACACGGGATATCGTATCGGTGAACCTGGGTATTAATGAAAAGACTCTGCAATCACCGGAATATCTGAAGAAAACTGCGAACAAGTTATCATGCCGCTGCGGTCATGCTGGAGTCAGAGGATGCGACAGTTCTGTAAATTGGATAGGCCCACGTAATTCTCACCAATCAATAGCAAATAGGGGAGAGGTGAGTCAGTGTATCAACTTCCTCGTGTCACACGTTGTATTCCGTCTCGACAGGCAGTTCGTCAAATTTTCTCTTAAGCATCTTGACAAAATCTTTGTCTAGCGCTTGATCTTTGTATTTGGCGTCGAATATGTAGTATTTGTCTGGATTGAGATCCTTCATGAATTCCTTTAGTCCATCAACGTTTCTTTCGTTGTCGTTAATACCCTTTAGGAATCGAGTATCCAGTTCAAAGGTTCCATCATACTCGCGCCTGAATCTTTTCAACGGACCAAAAGCATTCTGTGCGTCTCAACAACACAGTTACTCAGGCGTAATTTGCAGAAATACACCCCACTCGGAAAAGTAGCCGAGTCCAAAGAGATTGAATATGCACCGTCGTTGTGAAATCTGCTGACCAGAGTCCGGATGTGTCTTCCCAGTGCGTCATAGATTTCCATTGAAACGAAACCCGGTTGCGATATCACGTAAGAAATCAGCGTCGATTTTGTAAACGGATTGGGTTGGTTCTTGATTAAATGGTGGCGAACCGTGTGTCGATGATTATTTTCGATACCTGTTTCTGGACCGATCTTTGCCAACCAAAGGTCACCGCCTAAGGTATACCCCAGTAATCCAGTCATGACATAGCAGTTATCAGAAGTACTTGCGCAACTCCACGCATAATCACTCAGTGCAACATCATAGATTCTTTGCCACTGTTGATTCCCCCCGGGATCGGTCTTGAATGCCCACATGTTGCCAATATGAACGTGCATCATACAATTCGTGTTTCCCACGGCGAAGAAACCTCCGTCAGGCGATAGTTCAATTGCATTTACCACATCACTCAGAGAATCACCGTAGGTATTCAGCCAGAGAACTTCACCCGAAGAGTCGGTTTTAAGCAACAGACCATCTACGCCAGCCACGGGCATTGGTCCGATGTGTCCCACTAGTATATATCCATCCGACAATTCCCGGATCGCCTTTGCGAATTCGAGCGAATCACTATTGCCAATGGTCTTTGTCCATAACGTATCGCCAGAAGAATTCGTTTTCACGAGGTAAATGTCAGGTTGATCATTAGACACGATCATTCCGGTGAGTATGTAACCGCCATCGTCAGTCTGTTGTACACAACTGGCATAGCTGCCGTAAGCATAGGTCTTGGTCCAGGTGACTCCACCCTCTGGATCAGTCTTCATAAGGAATGCGCATTCAGTAGCCGACTGCGTGTATTCTAAGAAACAGCTTGGGGGGTAGGACCTGCCGGAATTCCATGTTCCCGCCAAGATATACCCGGAATCGGGTGTTTGCTCGACCCACGTACAGTAATCGTGTCCGCTGTCGCCGTAGGTCTGAGTCCACACTGAATCGCCGTTCGCATCGGTTTTGATCAACCATATATCACTCTGGTTATCGCTATTCGGGTTGGGCCCGGTGATGAATAGGGCACGACCAGCGATTATGTAACCTCCATCAAATGTCTGCATTACTGAGAATGCTTCGTCGAAGAATTCTATGCCGAAGCTCTTCACCCATTGCATGTAGCCCAGGGAATCTGTCTTTAGGAGCAGAACATCAGGATGGGAGATCATACCATTGGGAACGCAAGATCCTGTGATGATATAACCGCCATCGCTTGTCTGTCGCACACAGCGGCCCTCATCGATGTCTCCG